>Ga0307507_10002265_pt1 | contig 41010 bp, 31 predicted proteins | sample 7_EM_MG_FD_207223 | JGI IMG/M metagenome (GOLD analysis project Ga0307507, IMG submission 207223) | Populus trichocarpa ectomycorrhiza microbial communities from riparian zone in the Pacific Northwest, United States - 7_EM | ecosystem: Host-associated > Plants > Roots > Unclassified | place... | reverse complement strand
TACCCAAGATCTCCAAGCCACTATTCCCCATTTGCTGTCCTCCCTCCCTGCTAGCGCAACAGCTCCCTGCAAGCGCATCACCCCCCTACTAGTGGAATATACAATACTTATGGGCTGTACCTCCGTATGCCAGCTCTTTCTCGATACGCATCAGTCCCCCGCGCCTGCTCAAAACATGTGAACACGGTTTAAGCCGTTCGCGCACGGGTCGCAGTGAGGTTTAGACTCCTCCAGTCCTGTTTTCTCCAGCGGCAGATCTTCAGCCCACTAAAACATTGCCGTCCAGTAGCACCGTACTCGTATGATATTACTCTCTACCTACCAATTGAGAGGCAACGCTAACTCCTACTCGTCCCCAGCATGAAGTACCGGTGCCCAGAAATTTAGAGGGGAAAGCAGGGATATTTCGCCTTTCCTCAACGTGGCAAATACCTCCCCCCTGAATTCGGGTCCCTCCTACTTGTACCTGGGATGAGTACCCATCCAACACTCGCAATAATCCCAGGTGCGGCTTTTGTAATGTACTCGTAATGTCGAAGCGTTTCTAATGTTATGCTCGATCACGATAGGAACAGTACCCGAGCACATGGTGCGAGAGCCTCGCGATATCATACCCAAACTGCCGATAAGATCCCTGTGTTAACTTGAATTGGCTCAATCCGCTTATTTTCAATTTCCAAAAGGTTGCCGGAGCTTTCCGGGGGTCTTTTTTTGGAGCATGATTGGGCAACAGCATTCACCAGGGGCTGCACTGAAAGTCTCACTCTGAAAGGTTGGATACTCTAGATCTTCGGCTTCAGTGGCTTGCCAAGTGCCAGACAAACAGAGAGCTCTGAAAAAAGGAAAAAAGGAAGGATCCGTAATCTTTTGTCCAGCGAGTGCGGAATGTGCGCCTGCCGGCCCTCTAGCGTGTGAAAGCTGGTTGTGGCTTGCTTCTTCTCACTGAGCAGAAAAATGAACGATATAACAGGCCTTGATTGCTCGGAAAAGTGATTTTAGGGTGAAAACAAGGAAGAAGATAAAGGAAAGCAGATGAAATATTAGACTCGGGATAGGGATACGGTATCCACCGTGAGGGTTGAGAAGGATGGCTTGAGCATCACAGCTATCACTCGGGATGTGGCCGTACCGGTACTACGATTAGCACTAGGGGGCCGAAGATTGTCTATAAAAAGGCGATGAATTGGCATCGTTCGGAATGTGTGCTCAGGCCCATACTCCTAATTGAACGGCGTTTGTGAGCACAACCGCTATCACCACAATATTGCATAGGCGATATGCAATAGCAGTCGCGTTCACAAAGGTCGTTGAATTACCATTGGACTGTGTAGTAGCCCTCCTTTTCATCCCGCTTGAAGAAATGGGGAATCGGGCCTCGTGGGACCTGGATGCTCACCTTCCACGCGCGTGCTTGGGGGTGAGGGGGATCCGAGTTTAACTGGTCCCAAATTCGGTGAGTGTAACCATGGAAAGAGCAGACCCTGGCTGTTTTTTTGGTGGGGGTAGGTGGAACTTGATTACTATTATACTAAAGGGGAACGCGGTCGACCCGCCTCCCCCGAGGCATTACTTCTGGGGTAAGCCAACTCCAAACCAAATCCACCTGCCCCATATACTCGCGACATCGCGAGTAGTAGGTGGAGAGAAGTTAGGCGAAAGCGGATAATTCCCAATAGAAACTTCATGGTCCCCCTTGCCAAGTGACCTAAAATGAGAACAAGTTCGCCTCAATTAACTTACCCTTAGCGCTTTGTACTACACTAGTGCTCTACTCGAGTACAGCGGGAGTGCCGGTGCATCAAAAGAGGACAGAAGGACACTTGCAGAGATGGAGATGCCGAACAACCCGTGCAATTTCAAGAAGAAATACACACCCCCAAGCCCTATAGAACAGCGGCGGGCAATGTAGCTTATTATAGATTTTCCCCGAAGTTGCGAAAGGTGGTCCCAGGTTCCAAGAGCCTTTTTATTTTTCGCAGCGTGAGGAAACCCACGGGAGCGAATTGCAATGATTAACAAATTCTTGAGCAAATATAGCTGATATAAAGTTCATCGAAACATGAATACCGCAATTGGGCTATTGATGGGATATGGGAGATAGCTTTGGAGACTCAAAATAAATAATGTAAGCTAGGTTAAATACTCATAGCCATCCTAGAAGGTACTGTAGATTCGCAATTGCCGAGGCCGGCCAGTCTAGTCTAGTCGTTGGAGAGGGCCTTTAGGTCCAAGAAGGCAAAAGTTAGAGAAGCCCTCTTTTGATAGGTGATTATGAGGCAACAGGGAATACTTGAAATAAATGCTCCAACTGATTTGACTAAGACTACTGTAAACCTAGAATGACCTTCTCACCTGTAGCTTTGCCAGCATATCAGAGAGATCTTAGGAAGCTAGAGGTGGTGGTATGTTTTCCTTCTTAAGTTTATTAACTTATACCTTACTTCCTCTATTGGGTAAGACTTCAATAGGCACTAACTTGATGCAATATTTTTCCAGAGGATGCCGACTGGCACCTTAAGCATGTAGTCAATCTGATAATTTATCATACTAAGTATATGTTCCATCTCACTGGCCAAGGAGATTGCTTGGCCAAGAGCATGTGCTTTTGATCAAGGAGATACGCTGTTCATGAAGTAGGCCGCTTTGTGGAAGAGATATGCTCCTAGAAATGAAAGATTTGTCCCATCCCACCAACCAAGTAAATTTAGTTCAGTTATTAAGAGCTTCACATATCCGGTTTTGGTGATTTAGTGAATTAAGCCATTGGGTAATTTGCTGGAAGGTTTGCTCAGTAAAGGGAGCATAGGAATTGTCGTTTGGCTCTATTGGATCCTTACGCAAAGAGCGTATCGGGCCTCTAGTATGTGTAGAAGCGAGGTTGTAGATGACTGGATATGTGTGAGGAGAAGATCTACACTCACCATCGGAGTGGAATAATGTACTAGTACACCTTACACGAAAAATTATTTCAAAAAAACATTGATAAAGCCATACGTTAACCAGCTATTCTACCATGTGTTTCGATAGGGCTGCAGAAAAAGGGTTTTTTCTTTCTTTAATACTTGGTGGGGGAGATGGAACATATATTTTTAAAAGACAATCAACTTGAATATGTGGTCATTCAAGAAATTTTAAGAATATTTAAAAAGCAGTCTTTCTCCTCTGGTAGGCTGCTTTTATATTTGGGTTTTCTTTTCTAATATTCATTTAAGTTAATATAAAAATGAAACTAATGCTTATTTTTATTGTTATCTACTCTTATTGTTAACCTATAAAAAATCACTTGTATATACAGTATCCCACGGCGTCGTAAGGTTCTAGAATCCAAGCGTGGCTGCTTAAAACCGGGACCGTTGCATAAAATACTGGAGCATGCTTGTACTAGGGGTAGGAGTGAAGTATTGGGACAAGCAGGGGTACAAGGGGCCAGCGCTTATACCTTGGAAGGAGTATCAAAGAACCAAAAAAGTAAGATAATTACGAATTGGAGCAATTCCACCACTCCCCTACTTATCCCAATATTTTCCCCCTCGCCGGGATGCTGTGCTCGTACTGTACCGGTACCCGAAACAAGACTTACCCTGAACTAGAAACTGTGACCATAAGATAAATAATCAAAGCAAACATACTCGAGTACTTGTAGGAATGTGTCATGAAGCTCAGGACTAATGGTAGAATTAATAAAATCTCAAGTGAAGCCACCAAGACGGGGTTACCAAAGCTGCTACTCTCGCGACAAGAGAGTCTCGCGACGCTGCGGGATACTGCAATTTAACTTCATATTTCTCATTTTTCAAGAATTGGCAGAATTTCTTCCAATAGTTGACCTGACTCTTGCTATTCGTTGACACTTTTTGCATATTTTCTGTTTTATATTTTCCTTTGATGACAAGTACCGTATTCCTATAAAGTATTTGACTGGCTCTGAGCCACGCAAAATTGGAAGGGAACAGTCCTGTAAGCGAAACCTTAAACAGCAGAACTATCGTTGATCATTTTGCTTAATAATACCTGTTAATTGTGTATGATACTAATGTGGCTACCCACAAGTAGATATGGTCACACTCCAAATTCTAGACCTCTAAACTGTAGCACGCTGAAAAGGTTAATTTGAAATATCTGTTTTCTGGATCTCCAGCTTATTATCTATCGAAAAATAGAGGGAAAATAAAAGATAAAAAGTTGTTAGGGCTATTTGAAGTTCGGCATTTCTCGAGTTGGAAAGTGCCCCGGCTAACGGTGTTCCCAACCGTACTCGTACATGGCTCTTTTCCTTGTGCTCGAGTATACTCGCGCATGCAAGATTTGATCTTGAGCCCCACTGCCCTAACTCATTCGCTCTATTGATACTTACTTCACTATCCTGCTCGGCGCCCCATCAACTCCGCCTGTATTCAGCGCTGGGTTTCTTCATTACCGATCCTTTATTGCAATGCATCCCTATAGCCCTTCGCACCTGTCGCTTCCAAATTATGTGCGAAATGATGTCTCTACACTCGGGCTATGCTCCGTAATGGGTAGCCTAATCATTACAGTCGTTGGAAGCACCTGGATGTTTGTTAGAACAGGCTTGTCGACTGCAGACAAATCTATCGTCTGCTGGTTCTTAATTTGTAGGTTATTGCTATTAAAGGTAATCGCGCGCTCTACTTACTCATTGTTGGCATTTAGCTGGCCTACTACACGTCTTTTTCGAGGGTGAGTTTACCAAGCTGGAACCCAGATTAGTCAATTGACCTAGGGGAAAAATGCAACTTTCAGGCTACTTTCTGGTCTACCACGCGACCCTTCTTTCGAGAATCGACCTACCAGCTCAGCTCTGGAAGGAATACGCGATCAGCGATTCCAGATACCTTTCCGAGGATACGTTTGTACTCGCGATTGAGCGCATCACGGTAGTACGCGTGAATCCTTCCTGACCTGGAGGGGACACATTCGAATTGTAAGGAAACTAACCCGTGTGGGCGTTTACACGAAGTTTCTCTGGGGCCCCCTTTGCCTTCTGGCTGCTGCAGCTACAGCCAAGAGCAGCTACAATAGACATGCTTTGCAGATGCTCGGGAGCATGGCGCATATCTACGGATGCCTCCTTTACATTTTAACCTCTTGGGAAGAGGGGCATCGTCATAGTGAGTACCTTCATATCTCCCCTTACTCGAGATTGTATTCTGTACACCTAGGACATCTGCTAATGGATATGCAGGCCGCCCAGAGCCCTATTACTTTTGGCTATATTTTGTTGGGTTTAATGCACCCTGGATAATAATTCCAAATAGTGAGCTACGCATTTCGTATAATACAACGTTTCACAGTAACTGATTTACCTCAGTTTTAATATATCGCTCTTTCACACAAATTGCGGGAGCGATGAAAAGTGCCCAGGAGCTAGAAGGAAGAAAGCAAGGCTAGTGCCTTAGTGATTGCCGACATCAGCCCTATCCTAGCAGGCAGATAGTTGGCGCCAGGACTCGGGAAAATTACCGCTCGCGCTATGATAGTGATTAATTCGAACAATACATGACCACCTAACCAGAGAAGAAAAAAGACTCTCATTTTCAGGTACCTTGTGCTAAATTCAAGTAACAAGGCCTCCCGGTTGCACGCAACAAGGTCGGGAGTTTTGTCGGCGGAACCACAGGAGTGAAGGAAAAACATGGGACAACGCCACCCCCCCCCACTAAAACTAGGGTTATTGGAATAATCACCAACTGACAGCCGACCAAAAACACCCAAAATTCAAGTCGTTGCGCACGCGGGTTCGATTATCTCTGGAAACCACCCACGGATTTTGGAAATTTTTCGTCATGCGTCCCTATTTGTAATTGCTAGATGGAATTTCCTTACAATGGTGTGCTGTGATTGACACCCCTCGGTATGAGAACCGGAGGAAATTGAGTTGCGGCTCTACTTGAAACGACGGGTAGAATAGAAATGCTATCTTATCTATATTCCTAGAACACGGAGATAAAGTGGAGAAGCAATGGAGTGGATGAAATTATTTGCACCCCAGTGCTGACCTCCGGCTTGATGCCACTGTAGGAATTCTCTATTATGATGTGTGACCCGCCTTGTTCCATTATTTTCTTCATTGCTGCAACCACCCAAGGCGCCAAAATCACATTGGGGGATTCGCAATAGCTTACTGCGTGTTGCGCCTGCTTGTTTCGAGGTTACTCAAGACTGGTATATAGCATTCAGCGTATAGAGGATGAGTTGACAAAAGGCCCAAGTAGGCCCATTGCCCCTGCCCCATCAATTGATGCCCACTGCCCATGTGATATACTGTAGTTGCACTTGAATGCGAGAGCTCGTATTTCGGCCCAATGAGACAGAGAAATTTGAAAGCTCAATCATAGGCAAGAGTGGCATGGATACCTTGATTCCAGATGCCACTGCGAGGCCAATCATGACATTTACTCTCCCTAGGCCTCGCCATCACCTAATGTTGGATAGCGTATCGCGAGTGGTATTGGGCTGCCTCACCTCGCCAGGCAACAGCATAAGCAAGGCCAAAAACTAGCTCCTCCACATACCCTGGTACATCGCCTATATTAGTTTGCCCTAACGTGATTAATAGCTGGCTTCCAGATGCGAACTGAGGTTCTAGTGATAGACATTTGAGTGGGCATCTATCGTGCCTTTCATTTACAGCGGTTACAATGCTTGCCGGTTGCAGGGAAGAAATGGAAATACTTTCTGAGGTGTTGCCAGAAGCGCAATGCTCGTTTTCAACACAGTTCTACCGGCTCGCCAGTACCAAGACAGCCTTGCGGCACCGGACACCACCGAATCAGGGGATTTTAAAGTGCTGAAATGTAACCGAGCCCTAGGCAGGGAATTTTTTCTTATGTGTTAGCTTCGCGGTTCGGGTTGTGGCGGGCCAGACGAATGAGGAAGGTCAGCACGAGTGATAGTGCGTGATCTAGGTCACGTGATAGTCGTTTGGTAGAGCGCTTGACAGGGGGGGATAAGCAGACACCAAACAACTCTGGCGGAAAGTCGGCCACGGATGAAAGCTGGGGAGCCTCATTTCTCCCTTACTTCCATTCTTTTCTCCTCGTTAAGTTAGTGCCAAACTAGCCCTTCCCTTAGCGAATTGTGACTTGATGATAGGCTAAAACCCTAGCCCATGAATATCTGTGATTCGTGAGGAATTTATAGAAAGCGGAATTTGCCAACACACTCCATCAATTTTCAAACGAAAGGTCCCTGACCGATGACCCAGATCCAGAAAGATTGTCTGCGGAGGTTTCCGGATGCAATTTTTTTTCAAATATGCAACGATTTTTCGGATACTTGTCCGCTTAATCGGTATTTCGTGGCGAATTGCAGATAGAAATATGATTGATTCCTTGATTCGTTGATTCGCCGACCAGAATTATGAAGTGGTGGGCTTCTGGATACTGTGTAGTACCCCAGTTGATAGATTTGGGCAAAAATGGGAGTTTTTGAATGTTGCTCTTCCACTCCTGGCGGCTATTTTAAGAGCCTGCTACTTGCCGGCCACAGGCAACCCTTGTTTCTAAGGAGCCGATGCGAAGCGTATGGATATATTTGAGTATGATACGATTCGACTCGGTAATCTTATCGAGTTATGCATTAAGATAACTTGCAGATATCAATCCACTCACAAGACACCCAATTGGTCTCATTGGGGACGGATATCTCATATCTTCCACTATCAGGTTTTTTGTCCAGAAAATCGACCGTATTTTCCAATAGCAACGGGGAATGTGGGGTTGACAGCATGCATCACCCTGAGGAGAGGGGGGGAGAAGGCGGCGGTGGAGAAGGGGAAGAGGGGGCATTTCGTCCCTCATCGAAGAGTTACCCCGAGCCTATCTGTCTCAATTAACATACAACATTGCTCTCGATTTGTGAGGAAATATGAAAGGAGGCTAACGACATGCGGAAAGCATCGTGATCCTCCGATCTCAATTGATCGACATTTGAGGCTCTTGGCGCCCTCTTCGCTCGGAATATAGCGGTGCTGGGTCACTTGCCTTCGGCAGTTTTCATCGCACCACTCACTACAGTACCGGTACTGTACAGTTCTCGAACTAACGAAGCAGGGAACGAATCAGAAAACCAAGCGGGGAACCTACCACGAGGGCACAACTCTAGCTACATGTACTCTAAGCAGAGGAGTGTGCAATGATTTCGAATGACTCGCAGCGATATGAAGGAGAAGCAACCCAGGTATATTTTTTCCCCCCCTGTTGTGTGTGAAAAAAAGATATATTGGTGTGATCGTGGTACTGTGAGCCGATCTGAATTGCCATGCTATCTTGCGCGGGGCCAATGGTTTAAGCCCCCATGCTGTAATTTCGTTTGTTCGAAATAATGCTACAGTGTTTTGTTTTACTGGCGGCGGTGGTGGTCGAGGTGGTAAGATGAACCCCAACGATCATCGTGGGCTTGTCTGTTTCGACTCTATTTCGCCGCCGCTGTCTCTAACAAAAGGTAGATCTCGTGGGCTCTTGAATTTCTCGCTCTTAAAATAGCAAATGCTAGATAATTATTGGGGTTGTTAAGAGGCATAACAGCTAACACTCTGTACGAGGGCGGTACAGTAAATTTAGGTATACAAACTCGCAGTAGGCAGTGCGAACACCGGTTCGGACATCCATATTTGGTCAGGTACCAATTGTCTCCTTCCTGCCACCGCTCGCGCTAGCGCCTAACCTTCATCGCAGCCGTTCTCGAACACTCTTGCGCGGTGAGTGGGGTTGCGTTGGAGATGAGCCCTACCACTCTGGGGGGTATTTGTTGTGTCCTGTGGCCACCGAGAAAAATACGTTCCCTCGCCCCGCAAGTACTACTGTGCACGGGGTGTCTCTTTTCCTGCCATTAAGCCTAGTCTAGCACTTACTATAATGATATCTTACAAAAGAGAATACATTTGACATTGCACAAGCCCGTCCCCACGTTGCAGTATCCTACTGAACCTGCACCGCCGGCATATGCCCCAGAGAGTGGTATCCAATCCAATACCAGTTCACCAAGCCCGAGTATGGTAAATGCACGATAATCGGCCTACATAAGTATAGGGCGAAAAAGAAAAAAGGCTGACCTCTCTTTTATCCTTGCTTGTGTGTGTGTTGAGATCTCGTGCAAGGTCCGAATCTGAACGTTTAATGTTGGGGGCTCAAATACCGGTGCCACAAGCCGGGCGGAGAAAAAGAACCGCCGAAAGGAAGCACACTTTTATTTGTAGACGCGCTAAGTTGTATCGCATGTTATATTGCCCCCACCCTGAGCATGAATAGATAGTGTAACGGCAATGGAATAATCTTTGATTACACACGTGCATGGATTCACCGTATCCCTCGCGCATTTTGATCTTGCAGTCAGTGAGCACCCAAGACCCAACCCATGCATGTCCTTGTGTAGTCAAACATCTCTGGCGCGAATGGGTTGTAGGGCTTGAAAATACACGGTCTGCACAGTACGATAGGAAACTAGAGTCACTTCTGCAAAGGCAAGGCATGCTGAGTACATATGCGCAAAATCAATTGGGAAACCAGGGTCTACAATGAGGCTCACCGAGGAAGCCTCATAATCGAAACACTGGCGATAAGACTTGCATTCATGCGTTAAGTTCGATAATCACGATGGATTTTCTAGTCTAGGGACCATGAAAGGTAAGTCCAGACATGAGACTTCAACCCCGAATAAACTAAAAGTGTTTGAGTACCTAATGTGGAATGCATATGAACGAGAATGAATTGGCAAGGATTTTGCAACCCCCCGGGCCGAGCGCTCTGTGTTTGGGCAACGTCAGTGACGTTATCACTTTGGCGATTGGGGATAAATATCAGACTCCCCCCGACAGGAGTCTACCCTCTTCATATTAACTCAAATCCACTTTCATCTTTCACTGTGCAAGAGAGCCAATTCCTATCTCAAAATTTAATCAGACCCCCAAGAAAGTCACTCACTCACCATCATATCAACTCCACTACCTCTGAACTAGCATGGCACCTCACTCGCTCGAACCTACTGAAGAGGCCCCTAGCTACGATATCAACCTCCCATATAAGCCTACCTCCGAAAAAGAACAACTCAAGCATGCGGGAGCCTCTAAGTATCCACAATACCTCCCACAATGGGAATCGGTATTCTTCCAACCATGCCCGGAATTCGATTTCATCGACCCTGCGCTACGCGCCGACAAGGAGAAGAGAACTCTTTTGAAGGATGCCCAAATCAAGCACATCAGCCCCAAGATGGGAAGTGAGCTCTCCGGGGTGCAGCTCTCATCGATGTCAGACGCTTCCAAGGACGAATTGGCTCTCCTAGTGTCAGAAAGGAAGTGTGTCGTTCTGCGGGACCAGGACTTCGCCGACTGGGGCCCAGCCAGTCAGCAGAACTTCGCAGCATACTTTGGCAAGCCCAACTACCAACCGGTGACGGGGTCTGTTCCAGGCTTCCCTGGATTCCACATTATTCATCGAGACGGCAATCAGGCCGAGATTAATAAGTTCTTCGAGCACAAATTGACCTCTACGCTATGGCATCAGGATGTCAGTTACGAACGTCAGCCTCCGGGATATGTGATCTTATGCATTCTGCAAGCACCAGAAGTCGGTGGTGATACGGTCTTTGCCTCGACCACCGAAGCCTACAAGTAAGTTACATCACCATACTATTTTGATCCAGATCTCACCAGGCCCTGCATTGATTTTATCTGCTAATCCCACGCCATAGCCGCTTATCCCCGGGCTTCCAATCAATGTTGGAGGACCTTAGGGCAACCCACTCTTCGGAGAAGATGTGTAATTTTGCAAGGGCGAATGGAGGGCTTTGTCGCAAGGATCCAATTCGCACCTCCCACCCAATTGTTCGCGTGCATCCGGTCACAGGCGAAAAGTCTCTTTTCGTCAATGGGGAGTTTATTCGTGGAATTGATGGGTGGAAGGACCCTGAATCGGACATCCTCCTAAACTTTTTGATCGACCACATCACCAAGGGACATGACTTCCAGGTCAGGTTATCGTGGGAGCCGAAGAGCGTTGTCATTTTCGACAACCGTACCACTTGTCGTGAGTAGCCGCAGTCAGCTCAGCTGTTGGCCAATTAGAGAGCATAGTGGCTAATATTGAGACCTAACTTAGACACCGCAACCGTCGATTATGATGCACGGTCAGATAAGGACAGACACATGTTTCGCCTGGCCTCTATGGCAGAAGTACCCATTCCTGCGAAGAAGTAATCGGTCACATGAAGTTGCGTGCATACTGCGCAGGAGCTGCAAGAGATTCTTTCGTCTCTTTCCCCCCTTCTTTTCTGAACTGTTTGAGCGGCCTCAGTTGTGCTTTATTCTTTTATTTTAATTGGCTTGTTTTGTGATGTACCTGGAAGGACAGGGATGTATCAGATACCATACCCCTCTTTTTGCCCACTTTTTTTTTCAACTCTATTTTGTTTTCTGTCGCCTTTTTAGTTTCCATTTCTGCCAATGTTTTTGCATGTAGTGCCCATATCAGATCATTCATCCCGTATGATTCCTTGTGCCTGTCTTACTCGTACAGTGACAAACGAGAGAGATTAAAATATCAGAATATCACCCTCCAAAAATGTTCCAACACCCCTACACCACCCCTCACTTAATCGATAATATGCAATCGGACGTCATCTCTAAGCATCCTAGACCCATGTTCCAGAGCGGTGGTAATCTGTAATCTGAAGATTGGAGATTCTCTTGTCTTAGTCCCGGCCATACGGTCGAACTAGTGAGTTATACCATGTTGTAAGGCCCCGCCGCCCATAAGATACCGGAACATATATTGCTCAGACCCCGCAACCAAAAGTGACACCTCATCATCACCATTTCCCTCTAGGCAATCAGAATGAGTCTCACAGCTCCCTCAGAGAGTACGCCGTTGTCCCATTTGTTCTCCCTCGAGGGCAAGGTATGTCTAGTTACAGGAGGAAACAGGTATGATCCCTCTCTTTTTCCCCATCCTTTCCCCCTCGTCACTCCCTTCATTCCACCCACCCCCTTACCTGCCACCTCATCCTACGAACGAATATCTTCAATTGGGAACGCCAAAGTAAACGTACTATGTGCTTGTCGAGCTTGTCAGAGGAATTGGGCTCGCAGTGTGTCAAGGCTACGCAGAAGCCGGAGCTGCAGGCATCGCAATCATACACTCCTCCGAAGCAACAGCCGAGCTCGCAAGCGAACGCGCAACAGAAATTCAAAAGAAACATCCGAAAACGATCGTCAGAATATATCGCGCGAACGTGGCTATCGCTAAAGATATAGAAGATGCCACGAAACAGGTCTTCTCAGATTTCGGTCGATTAGATGTGGTCGTCGCCAATGCGGGGGTTTACACAGAAACTCCTGCGTTGGAAATGTCATCAGAAGAGGCCCAGTATGTTACAGGGGTTAACTACTTTGGTCCCCTGTACACTGCGCAAGCTGCTGCCAGGTAAGCTGAGATAAATTCATCGATGGAAAAGGGAAGAAAATGATGGGAGGAAAAGCAAAAAGAGAGGCATAGCATAGCTATGACGATCATCTGACTTTCCCTTCCTCATGCACGGGACTCGTGTTCTTGACTAAAAAAAAACCGCTTATTGTAGGATCTTCAAGGAGAATGGCGGGGGAAAGATAATAATGACAGCTTCTATAAAGTAACATTCTGGAGTCGAATAGATCCTAGTATACACGTTACAAATTATGGCTAATCATATGATAGCGGACATATGGTTCTTCGACCCCAGTACGAATCAATTGTATTTCCCACCTCCCCGAATACGAATAATTATAGCTGACATGCTGGCTAATCGGGACTAGTACTGTGCAACAAAAGCGGCTGTATGCCATTTGACTCGAGCGCTCGCGGTAGAGTTCGCCCAATGGAATATTCAAGTCAATGCGATCAGCCCTGGTTACATTGATACAGAAATGTAGGTGGCTCTGGTCAATTCCGTTTTCTCTTGAGGGGTAGCCCACCGTGCTGGATATTTCTAACCCCTCACAACACCACGGCGCAGGACAACCGAGCTCGTAAACAAGAACCCCGAGCTCATCAAGGCCTGGATGGCAGATTGCCCGGCAGGGAGGCTATGTAAAGTGTGGGAACTCAAGGGTGTATACGTGTTCCTGGCAAGTGGAGCGAGTTCATATGTGACTGGGGCGGATTATGTCGTTGACGGTTAGCTTGGTCCCCCCGGGATACTCACAATTCAGTCCCGCTTACGTGCGTTTAGGGGGGCACACCTGCCATTGATAATACGCAGACCACTCTTCCACACGGCTTAAAATCAAGTATGGTGTTGTACGGAGGGGGATGATATTGCGTAGTGGCGCGGAAAATCTGTTATGGCGAGTGACGGAATATGACTTCTGCTCTCCAAGCGATGTTGAGAAGGAAGATTATATCCTAGTCAATGAAAAAGCATAGTTTACAAAACGCGGAGTGTTTGGGGGCTCTCTGCTACCTGAATGTACTCGTAAGTGGAGCAGCGTGTTTCCAGCCTTGCCGCTCTTGCTCGGTAAAACCGGCAGCCTCGTTATCATGTGAGCTGCACGCGATTGCGTAGTGAGGGGATTAGGGCAAGGCCGGCCCTGTACCATTTTATCAACTGCAAGATGCATCCAAATACGGTACCGGTAGTCTGCTCGAGTAATTGCGTGCACAGATGTCCCACGCTGTAGATGAACTTGTAAGGCTGCCATGCACACCACTCTGAGATGGGTAAACTAATCAAAAGTGACATTGATTACTCGGGTAGTCTATGTATTGTGCACCGACTGGCTAGGATTGGTGTCGACAGCTTGTTGGGGGGACAGATCCCGTTCCATGGCGCTGGTGTGTATAATGATACCAATGTGCACAGAGTAGGGTTGCAGTCCACTGCTTTGAGAGCAATGGAAATGATTTGACTTCCTTGCTAGAAGCTGTACCGCCCGGGCCGCACGGGACAAGGACTTCGCTGCGCGACAGCCAACCACGAAAGGGACTACCGGGAATGTGGAGTGATCCAAGGAGGATGAGTGGAGAGTGCATATGCGCGTGATATCTACTCGAGTATGCTGGCAAGTCAGGGAACTTTCCCACGATCATACATCTTCTAGAACAATACGCTACTGATACGGGGCCTACCGGTAGCAGATTCATTTTACCTGTGGGTCATAGTACTTGTACAGAATAATCTTCCGAAAGTGGGAGGGTGTGGTAGGTGCGAAGGGTCAAACTCACGGGCCCAAAATTCGCGCTCTGTCCACATATTCTTATCTAATACTCGTACATAGATAGCTAATCCCGTCAGTGGACGCGTCTACGGGGGAACCGGGTCTACTTTTAAGGGGCCGCCCCAGGGACTGGGCATCGTCGCAGGGCAGAAGCTTCGAGCATCGTTCTCGCGGCCTAGATCGAAAGAAGGAAATAGAAAAAGGTGGGGGGCGGCGGCTAGGTGAAGGATACTTCGGAACGGTGTTCACAGGATCGCAGGATAGTAGCACCCCGCCTTCCCCGTTCATTGGCACTTCGGTTACTAAGGTTTTATTTTCCTTACTCAAGCATACTGGTAGTTCATGGAAGTAGCAGTCCCGGTCATGGCAATATTAACTACTTTCGATCAGGTGACCCGGGGGTAAAAATCTCTCGCCTAGCACGCCGCAACCTTGCTTCTCAGCCTTTGGTGTGACTATTGGTGGGGAAATGCACTGAGCTCATTTCCCTTGCTTCTGCATGCGCATCAACCGTGCCTCAGTAAGAGGCGAGTGGGACATGACAAACCCCTGTTGCGATAATATACTTGCACTCGTACTCTAATGCCCTTGTCAATGAACTCAAGCATTGCAGCGGAGAGTGGGAAGAATGAGACCCGGTTCTCGCCCAGTTCTCCAGATTCTAAAGCTGAAAAAACTAACCGTAAACTAGGGTAGTTGCAACTGATCTAATTCTTTCTCCCTTTCATAGAGCCCCCGATGAGACAATACGACCTGGCATATCTTCCAAAGTGCCGCAAACAACTCGACCAATGCCGTGGGGCGAAACAACTGTCTGAAACCTTGTTTCACCTTTTAAGACATGATGTGAGTGGTACGGCGCCATGGCGAATACCAAAATTAGCGAGACCTGGTAATATATCATGGTGACCAGGTTCACGGAAAGCCGCCCCCAGCATGATGCCCCGGACGATAGATCCCCCACATACCGACCGGTCTGAAGCGAAACCCCTTTGAAGTCAGATGATGATCATAACCGATAACGCAAGTCAGATCTGGTTGGATCGTTTGGGCTTGGCTCTGGACCCCTCCGGTACAGAAAATCCTAAAAGTTCTTGTGTCACACCCGGCATTCGTTCCCCACCCAATAGATAGCGGCAAGATGTGATAGGGGAAAGCCGGGGGGCTAGTTGGGCGAAATTAAAGATTGGGACTGAGTGACATTGATGCTGGAACCACTGATTTTTGTTGCCGCGCCATACCAATCATTAATTTGCACCCAAGCACCAGTACAAGGGTAGGAACTATTAACGGAACGGGCAGGGATATATTTGGCTGGCTAACCCTAAATAACTGTTCCATAACTTTTTTTCCTGGACCTTGTAGTACCGTAAAAACTCAAATAGAAGAGAAATGTGCTAGGACGTTGGAATTTCTCTTCTCAGCTACGCGAGGGGAAAACACTGCAAACTCAGCCTCTAGTTGAGACAAAACAAAGGAATATACGAGGCACCTTACTAGGAGAGGCAACTCCAACGTCCTAGCACATTTCTCTTCTATTTGAGTTCTTACCGTACTACCTTGCTAGAGACTATCTCCAAGGAGTGTTCATGGCAAATTACTCTTCCTCTGGTCAATCTTCTATAACTCACAAGCTTTGCTGACCACGGATATGTGGCCCTCGCGCCTGCAGCGCTGCTTAATCACCAGCACCCCCAGGCCCCGAATTCATGCGTGCAGACTGGGTAATATAAAGAGCAGAGATCATTCATGCCCTATTGATCACTAAATGAAAGCCCAATCCAAGAGATATTGAGGCTCCCGGGATGGGATCCTTTATCCTACAGAATGTTACACATAACTTTGAACGGCCCTGTTTGAGGTGTTGCCTGAGGATTACGTTTCCGTGGACCCCTGGCTCTAAGTCCTGATTGGCCTGATGTTGTTCACCAGCCTTAATTGTGCAAACGAATTCCTCCAGTCAGGACTCTTTGTTGATCCAAGCACTTCTCAAGAGGTAGTAGTATCGCTTGCTGCGCGGCATGTCCTACCTAGCGTAATTAGATCTCGCCTGGGATATGCTCCGCCGGTCCCAATTATTCTCAACCGTGTGGGGATTCAAGTTAGGATAACATGAAAGCCAGCTGGTTGTGTTACAATAAGCAGCACGAGGACGAATCATCGGTCCAGATTCTTACGGGATTTTTATCTAGGGATACGGGTGTTAATATTCTTTTAGTGACTTTATGCAGAATTTCCGCTTTTTGTAGTTGTTATCTAAATCCCAGGTGATGTGAGAAGAATACCCTCCGGTACGGTGTCGCACACAATTGACGCCGGAATGTGAAGCGTTAGATCTGGCTCGCTTTTGTTGGTTTTTTGGGGTTATTTCTCGATTGCTTCACACGAGCGAATAATATTTCATGATTGAATTTGATGAGTGAGATATAGATTACCGGTAGGTGGCTTATGGAAATAAAAAGGAGGACACGTCATACTGGAGATGTTGTTTACTTGACAGGGATGTTTGTTAGATTATGTGGCCGTGTCGTGGAGGTTATTTGAGATGATAATTTTTTTTCGCTGTTTCTCTTGGCTAGGTATTGTTCTACAGCATCAGAGGCCATTGAATTAATTGTGGTTGGCGCTTTGTAACCAGAGAAGGGAGATTTTTGTTTATTATTGTGTGCCCCAAGCTTCATGTACCTGTAGAGTGCTAGAAGGTAGATCTACTACCGTACTGGCCTGCATTAGTGGGTTTTCAGTACCGTAAATTACAGCTAGGATGCTCTGTATAGTACTATACAACAATATGTAGGAGTCCTGTACAATAAGGGCAGATAGTATTTTGCGCCAAAGTTTTTGATGCCCGGTAACGGTGTGCTCTCCTCTGAGATCCAAGCCCAGGCTTGCTGTGTAACTGTTGAGTGGATCATCATTGGCCCCCAAACTCAGGGGCCCTTTCCCAGTCCCAAGATCCCTCTTAATCCTTTGTTTCACCTTCCTAAATCTTCTACACATACTCTCGAATGCAATTAATCCCCAGGCTAACGGTTTCTGATGAGTCTACGGTAACTTGCTTTCCGGTCCCGTACCCTAAGTAAACTGACTGTCCCATGGGAATCCATATGAAGTCACCTGGAACCGCCAGTCATTTAGCCGTGAAATAATGCAGATTTTGGCAGCGCAATCAATGTTTTTTGACCATCCGGGGATGCAACGGCGAGCACAACTGCCTCCTCCTTGTGCATCTCCGGACCGCTCAAACTAGTGAGAAGGTTCCGGACTAGCGCATAGAAGCAAATAAGAGCTAAACACCAAAAAGACTTGAGACTGGTACAAGTACATCACATCGTTAACGGATTGTTGCTCATACTCGGGGCCACTATTGAGATAGGCAATATTGGAACAACTACCTACAGTACCGGTAAACCCGTAGCTGAGGACCACCCACACAATTCTGGAGGCCCGGAAAGCCAAGACGCCCAGCACCGATAGCTTCCAGTGAAATTTTGTCCCTACGTGGTTGTGTAATCTCGCGCTTGTGAGAAAATACTACTGAATTGGGATTACTTATGGTTAAAGGATCGGATAGAGCTTGTTTCCCAAAATAAGTACTAGTACAGTACCTCGGCGAAAGTCTTGAAGCGCGAGGATGAGTTTTAGTCGTAAGGCTAGATAGCACCAAGAAACAGTTTAATTTTACCATCGCGATAGCTATTGGCTGGGGTCTTGTAACAAAAGAGCAAACACAGCTACGACCAATTTTACAATAATGAAATTTCTAGTCTATGTATCTATGTGCTCTTAGAAGCTAGTATAGCTATTGTGAGGCTACAAAGTGCTCCTCTGTCTTTTACTCTAGCCGGAAATGGATCACGAATTCTTACGGGAACTCCTCCGGCCCCTTAATCTCACCGTAGGTGCCGCGACAGATCGCAGTACACACTAGCTGGAGCAGGAGCAACTGCCCCCGGTGTCCGATCTCCGCACCTCCCCCAATGCCTGCTCTTGGAGCTACAGACGTACCGCCGACTGGAGCTACAGGTATGCCCATCCCAGGACATCTGTGCCAGAGTGCACCACCAGCCGGAGTGACTCCACCACTGCGAAAAGTGACTACAGAGCCTTTGGCCGGTCTGCTTTCCCAGGCTTCGGGCATGCCGGCGCCCTCTGGAGCGAGATCGGCTCCAATCGGCTTTGCCGCGCTAGAAAACCCGTGCGACAAACTCCAAGACAATCTTGACGACGCCGGGAAATTCGAGATTACAATCAAAGACACCCACCCACGATGGTTTTCTTGAAAAACATGACACCGCTGTGATACTGGAATGTTTGTTTGTTTCCGTAGGTTGTTGGTTGGAAAATGTTAGTTGCGCACATCTCGCAAGGGGAGAAATTCAGAGGGTTCAGCAAGCATGCTCCTAGGAAAGAGCTAAAACCCCCGCCCGTCGCAGCAGGGTCTAGAGCGGCTAGCGCGTCTGGAGCGGTTGGGGCTACCAGAACAAGGCAGCCAGCTCCCCCGGGTGGTGCTCCCGCCCCTCCAGCCGGGGGCGCTCTTCTAGCGGGTACGAAGACACCCACGCCGTAGAGTTAGCCTAGTGTTGGGCCTAGGTTTTTGTAATGTTGTTCGTGCTTCCTGAGGATATCGGGCGCTTAAGATGGGGGGACTTCGTTGGTTCATGTCTGTGTCTAATGGCTTTCGTTTTCGCTGTTTGTACGGACTATATCGATAATTTACTTTTCCGTCCCAGAAAGCGAAAGAGGGTGGCGTGCAATACTGTTGTACGAAATTTAGATTATTATAGATAAAAGGATGAATTGGGTTGTCTGATTAATTGCGAGGTGATAGGGGGAAGGGAGTATATACTCCGTATGTGAAAAGTAAGAAGGCAACCGCTGCTTCCAGCCTGAGAATTGAAGGGGCCGGCCGAATACTGGAATACCGGCGCCTGTTGGGCATAATCTAGGATTAACATAGCCCAGAATGCTGACAAGGTTTGGTATTGAGAGGGGATGAAGAAGAGAAATGAGGTTGGATCTTGTGAGAGGGTCGTGTTCACCGAGTCATATGCGATGCGGCTCTGGGAGGAGATTGTCCGAGGTCATCCAGATCTCAACGATACCCAGATAGACTACTTGTAATCAGCACTAATCATATCACATGGAAATCTCTTGGCGCCGTGCAAAGGCTGTCTCGGCAATGGTGGCTTGCCCACTCTAATCACTCGAGTACGGTAGATGCGGCGAACAGCTACAATAATACCGCATAATCTGGTGAAGCCCGTTTTCACGCTAAGAGGTCGAGAGAAAGTGTGGCGAAATACACGAGCTTCCTTGAGCAGAGAGTAGCCTTTAGGGGTAAGATTTTCACAAGTATTTGCCACCGGGGTCGTTTTTGAGGCTTTTGTCATCTATTTAGAGGAGACAACTAACCAAGAAGGGAAAAATTCTGATTCACACCTTATTCTGACCTCTTAGAAAAAAGGACTTAGAAGAAACTAAATAGTTCTAGAGCATCTCATTCTACTCCCAAACTGAAACCGTATCGGGGGTCGCCACCCTCAACGCATTTCGATGTGGCGCGGAATGGGGGAACACTCACGTCATAATCTGTCACTCGATTACAAAGCTCGTTATCAGGTCGATCCCAAAGATACAGTGGTTGTCTTGGCCATACAATGCGCAGCTACATGTATCAACTACTTGGATTCGCTCGCTAGTCCCTAGTCTTAGCCCCACCAAGGCTGTTAGGTTCCGCTCACCGGAATAACATTTAAGAATGTTGACATCAGCTCTATCGTCTGCAAGAATATGAGAAGCTTAATCTAAGTAGGCCACCATGAGGTAAGTTTGGTTTGCGGTAGTGCATCATGGATTGGAGAGAGGAGGCAGATTCTCCTAAGGAGTTAGCGTTTGGTTCACCTCTTTGGAAAGGGGAAAGGTTGTTGAGCTACCAGACGTAGAAGGGTATTGATCAGCGGCAACGGCAAAGCCCCGTCCCAATATGCATTGATTTGCGTCTGTGGCGCTCGATTACTCCATATCCACTCGAGGTGGGGAAATAGCCTTGGGGGGTGAGGTGCCATTATCTCACCCACTTGAGTTGAAGCTATGATCAAAGAGGGCGACAACACTACGGACTGATTCCGTTTGTGTGGAATGGCTCTAGCTGAGAGCCCGCGCCCTACCTTTGCCCAGGCAGCGCAAAAGGATACTCGAGCTAATCAACCCTGGCATCCCGGATCTCGATAATCTGGATATTTCGCTGTCCGGTATGAATTTGGGTGGGTTCCAAATTTATACACGCTAGAACTTGTCCTGCTATCTTGGGTCACCTGTTGAGCCGGAGAAGCCGGCGAGGTAGCAGGGTGGGAGTGGATACTCGGTTCCCACCGCATTTTGTTGATGACTGAGGAGTATAAACGTACCGAACTACGCTATTAGAAGCGTTGGATGGGCACCGATACCGGGGGGGGGGCACATATGGGGGAGCACAGAAGTCTGGACGGTGCGAGCACACTCGGGCATGAACGGATGTATGGGGCTATATGTAGAAGTTTTCTCTAGACCTCTAATGGAGAGGCACACCTCTAAATCTCCGACTAGCATCACAACTGACCGACTCTTTCATCTCCATCACGTCCAAGCGAACGGCAGCTACTCGACCGCTTCGCGACGAATTTCAACCAAAAACGCCGGTAACATACCCCACATTATTGCTAGGCCTCCCCTTGATAGCTCACCACCGAAGTGATTGGGATGGGACTTTATCGTCCAAATTCACCCTTGAGACAAATAAAATCAGCAAAAAAAGCCGTAAAAACTTTGCAATAACCAACGAACTCGCCTGGAATGATCGTGCAGCAGTTTCAGTGCTTCAAATGGCCTAAGAGGGCGTCTAAAGACGTTTGCTTTATGTGGCCCCGTTGGCGGGCTCTAAGTCAATCGGAGGGTTTGATTTCGCTGCGCGACCAATCTAGGCGGTTGGCTATGACCGAGTTTTTGTTGGAGCCTAAAGAAAGTACGAAAGAAGGAAAGAGCAAAGTGCAATCGCAATAGGCTCTAAGCGTAGCTGCGGAACATAGGGGAACGGTGGACTAGTTGGCTACCCTCTCTCTAACTAAAGACAGGCGAGGGGATATATCTCTCCTTCTAACTAATAACAACCAAACGCTCCCGAAACTCAACGAACTCTAATGAAACACACTAAACCGATAAATCATTATCTATAGTGTTCTCAAGCGGTCTAGAACCATCCTGATATCCCATGATCCTGGGTGATCCCTAAAGCCTATGCCCACCAGTGTGCCAACTCCCGTATGCCTAGTGGCATAGGATTTGAAAGAAAAACCATGAAACCAAATGCCTGATACCTAATACCCGATGGAAATGGGCACCATAAAATCGTGAAACCAACACCCTACCCCTAGCGGGGTAGGATGTGAAAACAACAGCCCACTGCTAAGTACCTAATCGCCGCACACCACAAAGCCACATGCCTTTTAGTCGTACATCTCCTACCCACATAGCCGCATACCTACATATACGCATATTCGCACAACCGCATAACCGCACTCTCTATGGGCAATCCAACAGTTTTTACGGGAGTCGTTCAAATTACTGCAGCTCGATAAGTAAGAGATAATTGGTTAATGGAAGGCGTGGTAGGTAGAGACTTTATTTGGGCTACCTTGGTAGTCGAATAGAAAGTGGAGAAAGCGGTAGTAGGATTACGTTTTTTTTGTGGGCGACAGGGTGGCTCGAACAGGAGATTGTCCAAGATGATCCGGATCTCCACGATACCCCTACTTGCAGTAATCATATCAAATGCCCATCTCTTGATGCTGCACGTGGTTGTCCTAGGGACTGAGGCCAAAGGATCAGCGCACCCATACACATTAGACTAAGAAGCATCTTAATAATTACAAAGCAAAGTGAACCAAATATTGACGTCAAAATCATATTCATTCATTTGGGAGAGATTGCACAGATTTTAAAGAACGACACTGACACTAGGAGCAGACTCCTAATCCCCGCTGTTTCCAACCGAATTGTTTCCTTGCGAAAAAAGAGAAAAAAAGCAAAAGGCGTGGTGCCCAAGGCCAAAATCAGTTCTTAACCGATGGCATGGGATAAACTCCTTATCCAGACTCAATTGGTCGGGAGAGACTTCTGGAACTGGAGGTAAGTCTTTCCGTCGTTGGTACCCCATTCAGCAATCTGGCCGGAGGCGATCTGCGTGTAGACCCTGACCCGGGTAGAGCCGGCAACTAGGATGGCGGCAGCAGGGGAGAATGCGATGGTGTCAGTGAGCTGCTTTGTCTGGGCCCAGGAGCTGGTGTCGTATTCGGTTACGCAAAGTTTATTATCACGGTCGATAGTGAAGATACGGTGGTTGACATTGGGGTACGAGGCGGCGGCAATGTATGCACCAGGGTCATACACAAGCTGAGACTTAAAGCCACCTTTGATGTGAAGTATGATAAGATTTAGCAAAGGGGACAAAGCTACGGTTTTCCAAAGCGTGAATAACTTACCCACAATCCAGTCGCTTCGAAACATACTCAACGAACGTAGTATCAGGCTTCTGGTAGTAGATGAAGCCCTTATAGGTTCCACCGGCGACGTACGAGCAAGCGATGCTAGTACTCTGGATAGCGGCGGGGAAACTGGCACCCTGGTACCAGGTTTTATCACCATCTCGGCAGAGTGTATGACACGGATGTAACGGGTGCCGTTGGTCTCGAAGTTCATCGCAGCAAGGCTGGAGTAATGGGCAGCAGTAAACTTTCCTGTAAGCTCACCGTCGTACCGGTCGCTTGTGCCTTGGCTGTAGCAGCGCTGAAGGAGGGATATTGGTTAGCTGCTTTAACACCATATGGGGCTTTGTGGGGGTGAAATACCTCAACGATTTTGTTTCCTTCTCCAATGTAGTAGACGCGTTCCTAGGCTATGTGAGTATTTTATGAGACTGCAGACTGTGGATTGCTCATATACCTGCGTCCCACTGGCCCAGCTAGTGATTGCCAGCCCATTGTTGAGATCGGCCTTGCCAACGATTGGGTCGGGCCTGGTGTTTCAACCAAGCGGGCCATCGTAAAAGGTTAGTTTAACGTTGCCAGACTTGTCTTGGTAGCAGACACGAATATGGACACCTTGGGAGGTAGTGAAGCTGTAGGAAGATAGCGGAGAACGATCAAGGATAGTGCTCATGATGGATGAGGTTTACTGTACGAAGTAGTTTAAAGTGTATAGAAACTTTGTCTTGGATGGAGGAGTTGATTGATAGCGAGGTAGCTGATGGTATAGAGCTTGGGGAAATTTGGGCTTTATATAGAGCGTTTTCGGGGGAATTTCGACCTGGAGCTCCTTCTATTTCCCTCACCCGAGTCTCATATGCAATTAAGAGACTCAAGCTGAGGAGTTGAGGTTTCAACTCCGCGGACGCGGAGGATGCAGGTGAACACTAAAAGAGGTGAAAGAGGGGTGCGGTGATACGAGGGCCGGAAGTTTGGATATTTCGAGGCAGGAAATTCGAGGGAACGGAGGTTGCGGAGGTGAATCCTTTAGGGAAGGGTTAGCCGGATCAGCCAAACGAGGTTCAGATTGCTGCATGGAAGGAGGATTGGGGATGCAAAGGTGGAGGAGGAGCCTGGGTATTTGGTATAACTATCACGCAATGCATAAGTGCCCTTTTGCTAACTAGTTAAGGTGAGAAGAAATTCTGATGGTGGAGCTGTTTTACGATGGGTGCCTAGCGGACAAATACCATGGCCCACGGCACTAGTGAGGGGGAAATAATTCTTCGACTTGAACGATTACTCTTTTTCGCCCAGGAGGGCGGGCGATCTCCTTCGCGACACAACAATCCGTGAAGAGTACCAAAAAAACCCAACCAGCACATCGCACTCGCCCACCCCGGTTGCCAACCCCTCCGATTTCGTAGATCATAAATTCTCCTCCGGTAGGGTATCCGAGGGTCGGTTAAATATTTCTCCACATTCAGATCTCCAAAAATGGATGGCATCAATATCTCCCCTGCAGATGCCTTATTGCCGTGAGCCGAGAGTAGAAACGGGGAGCAGCCAGGTTAATGCGTTGCTCGGGTATTACTAGGGTAACTTATAATGCTCCTCTAACTTATGGTTCATTGGAACGCGGGACCCTCCATCCTAGTGGCTCAAAGGAGTAAGTTACCTCCTACTCGTACTACTTTATCTCTAGAAAATAGACTAAGACAAGATACTATTTTTACCACACCGACAGCATTCGTGATCTGCTCCCTCAAATAACTGAATTTTAAGCGTCGTAGTGCTATGTCTCTGAAGTGAGGTGTGAACCCTAGCCTGTTGCCTGTTGTTGCTACAAGCTAAGAGAAGAGAAACGCTAGACACTTCCTCCTTTCCCGAAGGTGTTGAATACGAAGTCGTAACTGCCGAAAATTCACGAGAATAAAGGGCCATAACTCGCAGTATATTAGGTGTCTTACACGGGTACTAAGGGCAAAATTGGCCGCATGATACGGCAATTGTCGAAAGAGGACACTTCATATGAAGCGCAAAACCATGCGGGATCGGGATCGTTCCTTCCTATCATGCAGGTAGTTGGGTCCTTATTAGAATCGTCAGTTTCTATTGCCTAGTGGTTCAGGATGTGACATATTGATTTAGCTGGAGGATTATATGGGAGACTACATTCTGGGGGCAGCGCCCTAGGCATGCATGGAGGGGTCCTGTGCAAGACTCAGGATGGAAGGGTATACCCGTAATTGAACGGCGTTTGTGGACACAGCCGCTATTGCATGGCATGAGGATCTGAGCAAACAAGCTGAATTTCGGCTGCGGGCAATAATAGCCGTCTCCACAAAGGCCCCCAATTAGGAGCGGAGAGATACGGCTGATCAAGAGACAAGGCAAGTATCGGGAGGAGACTGGCATCTCAGGCAATTACTGCGGCTAGCCGGAGCTGGGAGGCAGGAATGCGTCACCAAGGGTCACTCGTGTCTTACTAGAAGCCGGTGTAGCAATATGCGATAGCTGGGGCGGAGAAGTGATGATAGATAACGGTTAAGATTCTTAATTAGGAAAACGGTTCAAATATACATAACGAGAAGAATATAGCTCAGTTATATAGTGAAGCGGTTCAGTCCTGCTGGTGCCGCCGGGACTCCACAATAAGGACAAAGACATTCAAAGAAGGTACATAGGAACAAAGGAAATAAAGGAACGTATAAAGAAGTCACAACTGGTGCCCGGCGTGAATACAATAATATAGAAAGCTGAAAGAAACATTTGAGAGGAAAAAGAAGCCTTATACCAACAGTCGGCGTTGCTTAGCAATGGGGAAAAAGGCAAAACACGAGAAGAATGAGGCTTTCCGGTCAAGGCTACTGCATGTATTCTGCTGTAGTGCGCTCTAGAGATATTTTAGAAAGTAGCTGAGTGCCTAAATATACAGTACGATGTGCCGATTTTTACCTGCTCCAAGTACTGTGCATTTGGATGACAAAATTTAATGTTATTGTTGGTGTGCATTTCCACACAAAAAATGGTGCTTTTTTTTTACGAAGCCAGAACTCGACCACTGACTCTATAATAAATCGATTCCTCCTAAACCAGTAGGTTTAGGTAGACTGATCGTACCGAAATTTTAAAATGTATATAGCAATCTTGTATGTATGAACGGTGATGCTGTGAAGCTCGAGATTTTCTAAACCTGTACCTTTTAGTAGGGGTACTTACTCAAATCGCCCTTTGCAACTAGTTGCACTGATTAGCCAGCGCTGCCCGGGGAACAAAGTGGGTTTTTATAAAAAGATGAATTAGAGATCCTAGCTCCTTGGCTATCTATTGGTAAAATTTCCATCTTAATTGATGAAAAGAGGGAGGTGCGAAGGCGGATTTCCCTGAGCCCGGGTTTCAGTCACTTTGGTGTGTCCTAGTCAGTACCTGAGCCCACTAACGATAACTCTTTTCCCAAGAACAACGAAACGTGAGGTATGTAGCATATTCGAGGCCAGTTGCAATATATGGTAGACGACACGGATGCACCGGGTCCCGTTTGACTCGTAAGTCATGGCAGCAAGGTTGGAGTAGTGGGCAGCAGTAAACATTCCCGTAAGCGCACCATCGTACCAGAAGCTGGTGCCGGCGGTGTAGCAGCGCTGAACGGGGGATATTGGTTAACTGCGTCAATAACATATGTGGCCTGTGAAGGGTGAAATACCTCAACAATTTTGTTATCTTCTCCAATGTAGTAGACGCGCCCCTAGGCTATGTGAGTACTTTCTGAAACTGCAGACTGTGGATAGCTCATATACCTCATTCCCAGAATTCCAGCCAACGATTGCTAGCCCGTTGTTGAGATCGGCCTTGCCAACTATTGGGTCAGACCGTGTGTTCCAACCAACACCGGGATCATAAAAGGTTTGTTTAATGTCGCCAGACTGATCTTGGTAACAGACACGAATATAGGTTCCGTTGGAAGTAGTGAAGCTGTGGGAAGCAAGAGGAGAACGATCAAGGATAGCGCTCATGATGAATGTAGTTTACCGCACGAAGGAGTTTAAAAAATATAGAGTCTTTATCTTGGGTGGGGGGGTTGATTGATAACCAGAGAAATGATGAGGAGAGACCCAGGGGAAATTTGGCCTTTATATAGAGTTTTTTCAAAGAAATTCCAACTTGCAGCTCCTTCTATTTCCTTAACCCGAAAATCATATGCAATGAGGAGATTCATGCTGAGAGGTGGGGGTTTCAGCTCAACGAATACAGAAGATGTAGGCGAATACGAAAAGAGGTTAAAGAGGGGTGTAGGGTTACGAGGGTGGGAAGTTTGGATATCTCGAGGTAGGAAATTAGGGGAAAAGGGTGATGTGGAGGCGAATCCTTTAGGGAAGGGTTGACCGGATCAACCGGGCGGGTTCGGCCCGTTAGGCGGAAGGAGGATTGGAGATGCAAAGGTGGAGAGGGAGCCTGAGTGCTTGATATCACTGTTACAATATGAAAAGACTCCTTTACCAACTAGCTAAGATGAGGATGGGTTTTGGTCGTAAAACGCTTCTATGATGGATGGCTAGAGAATACACAAATATCACGACTTAGGGAAGTAGCAAGAAAAAATGCTCCTACTGAACAGTTTCTCACTTAGCAGAATAATTCGCGAAGTGTACTAGAAATTCAATAATAGCCACACTACACTTGGGTATGTTGGCAGCTAATTCATCCGGTGTGGTAGATCATAAACTCTTCTCCGGCATAGTATCTAAGGGTCAGGGTTAACCCCTCTCCGGATTGATATTTCCGAAAAAGTGGATGGCAAGGGCGATCGCTTGTATATATACCCCTCCTGCAAATTCGTTATGCCGTGAGTCGGGATCAGAAGTGGGGAGCATCCAGGTTGGTGCGTTACTAGCGTATTACTAGCGTAACTCATAATAGATGCGCTTTTAGTTTATGGCATATCCGAGTGCAGGGGGCTCCATCCTGGTTGCTCAAATGAGCACATCCTAGCACTTTACTCAATGTTCTCGGACTTGTCATTAATTTCCGCCGGTGCTTAATGTCTTGCTTCACCGTAGCTGGTCTTCTGATATCGGTACTGTAGGTCCTTTAGGCAAGCAGTGTGCCTCTGTAAGTAGAAGGATGATGCAAGGCGTAGTTAGGAATCTCCCGCTCTGTGCTAACTGTATTTACTGTCGCAACAAACGAACCTGAAAAGTAGGAGTTTCGTAGATTAGTGAAGAACTCTTAGTGTCTCTACTTGTTGGAAAGTAAGCTATGGTAAGATACTATTTTGCCACACTAACAGAATCCGTTATCTGCTTCACTAACTAACTGAATTTTAAGTTGGCAGTATATACTGTCTCTTTAGTGGGGTGTGAAGCCTAGCTTGTGACCCGTTGCCGTCGCAGCAAGCCCGAATCCGGCGGGCTGCCTGCCCTAGAACACCTTCTAGTACCAAGAGGCAATCCAGCAAGTACAAGTATAGCACAGAGATGATATCTGGTGAATTTATGGAGGGCAGTTTTTACCAGCTTTGGGTGTCTGATGGAATTCCTTTTGCTCTCCAGGATAATCCTTGAGGTTCCCCGAATCACGGCCCGGATTAGGTCTCCCTACCTCCTATCCTATCGCCCCTTCAAGATGCACGAGAGGAAGTAGATCTTTGCTTCTATCCCAATCTAATGTGTTGAATACGAAGTCGTAACTGCCGACAATTCAAGAGGATAAAGGTCTACTCGCCCTTAAAACAAGCTACGGCACACCGGTGTGCAACGCGACAACTAACCAAGAGTAAAGCAACCACCTCATTAACTTGCGAACTCAGACCCCGAAGCCAACAATGACCCGAAAATCATGAACCGTCACCTATACAGTAGAAGGAGAGGGACAAGAGAAGGAATAGCAGGTTATTTTTTTCGCATTTGCTGTGTCAAGATATTCGTAGTAGAGATCATACTCTTTATCCAATATGGTTGCCTTACTAGGTTGCATGTACAATAACTTATTTTAAGCCCAAGTAGAACTGCAATGCCTAAGGTGTCTAACGCCTGTACTAAGTGCAGAATTGGCGGCATGAAATGGCAATTGTCGAACGACGATACCCTATCCGAAGTGAAATGCCATCTGGGATCGGGATCGTTTTTTTCCATCATGAAAATGGTTGGGTTCTCGTCGGAATCGCTAGCTCCCGTTGCCCTATTGTTCGGCGTGTGATCTTATACCAATTTAACCGGAAGGTTATATTAGGAGACTGTGCATGTCTGGGGAGCCGTGTTGCAGGCCTGCATGGAGGAATTTGACACAAGACTTAGGGTGGTGGGGCATACCCGCAATTGAACGACCGCATTGCATGACGTTAGGATCTGGGTGAGCAAGCTGAATTTCCACGGCAGGAAGAGTAGACGTCCCCACAAACGCCCCCCAATGACAAGTAGAGGAACATGGTTGATCAAGAGACAGAGCTAGCGTCATGTGGAGACTTGTAGTTTAGCAATTACTGCGACTAACTAACTGGAGCTGGGTAGGTGGGAGAGCTTCACCAAGGGTCACTCGTGTCTCACTTAAAGTCAGCCTGCTTGGCAAAGAGCAAAACAAGCCTGGAAATATCTCTGGATGCAAGGAGATATTCATATGGATTGGGAGTAGAGAAAGAACATAAGAAAGAAGATAAAAAAGGAAAGATTATTGCAACAGACAAAGAAGCAAACATTGAAGGTAGCTGCGGTGTTTTCCATAACATAGGATAAGTCCACAAATTTTGTATTCGATACGTTAGCACTTTTTCGTAGAGGTGTGGTTTTCAAGTGGGGGCTATTGCATGTATTTTGCTATAGTACGCTCTAGGGAACCCCCGGAAAAATAGCTATGTGCCTGAAATGCACAGTACGATGTTTGCTGATTTTCATCTGCTCTATGTTTTATGCAGCTGGGTGACAAACGCCATTGCTAGTGTGTATTCTCACACCAAAAATTATATTTTTTGCGAAGCCAGAACTTGACCAGCGACTCTATGAATAAATCAATCCTTTCTAAGCTGGTAGGTTTAGGTATTCCGGTTATTCCACTGAAATTTTGGAATATATACGCTAATGCTACCCGATGAAGATGATGCGAAACTCCCAATTTTCTAAACCCGTACCTTTTTGTATGGACACCCAATTAAATCGGGCTTTGCAACCGGTTGGACCAACTGATTAGCACTGCTCAGAGAACAAAAGAAGTTATTATAAGGTATTTAGGGTAGTCGAGGCTGGTTGTAATGTATCTCTTGTACTAAGTCTCAGTTGTTCGGAAGAATCTGGGGGGGTTTGGATTTTGCATTAGGGGAAATCTATTTTTTTTTGGGATCCTTTGTAATAATTTTCTGATAAAGCTCTTCGAATCTTGAGTGATCAAGAACGAGAGGAAAAAAACAACCAATTTTAGCGTGTTTTGGTCTTGGTCTCCGAAAATCCCTGGTGATGGCTGGGGGATCTCCTGTGCCCTGTATGGTAAGTAATAAAGGGAATAAAGAGCGATCTGGATGCTTCCTGGAAGAGGGGTTGAGCTTGGCGTAACTGCCGGTACGTGTTTCAACTATCATACTTAGATCCGTTTGCTATGTCCTTAGTGATAGCCCCATCAAGACTATTAGGTTCCGCTCACCGGAATAACATCCAAGAATATTGACGTGGTCTGCAACATCTGCAAAAGCTCAATCTAAGCAGGCTACCATGATGTAGTTTGCAGTACTCGTACTTGCGTGCAAACTAAGTCCTGGTGCAATGGCCTTGGATTTTTGTGTTGTTTTTTTCGTTGGTCAGCACTATAACTTTATATGCGTGCAAGAACTGTGCTCACAGTGAATCATGGATTGGAGAGAGGGGAACATATTCTCCTGAGGGGCTAACTTTCGGTTCATCTCGTTGGGAAGGGGAAGACGGTTGAAAAACTAGACGTATTTGAGCACAGGTGTGTTGACTGGCGGCAAAGCCCGGCCCGGTTGGCATTGATCTGCGCGTGTGGTCCTCGCTTCTGTGCGGCCTGCTGGGGATCGATCAAAGTTCCTGAGGGCATACAAAGATATTCAGCACAATGAAGAACTTAGTGTGAGAAATGTCTTAGGCAAGAAGCGACTACGCGGGAAAATCTTGGCTGCCGTTTTGTCGTGTCGCCCGTCAAATTTTTTGTCATGCCCTATATTTCGGTACCGGATGCCCGGATACACTGTCCTGCACCTTACTCCACATTCGCTTGGGGTGGGGGAGTAGCTTTGCGGAGTGTGATGTTGCCTTGCACTTACTCAGATTGAAACAAGGTCAAAAAAAGGCAAATACACTATAGATCATTTCCCTTTGCGTGCAGCTTGGCAGGACTTCAGCTGCTGACTCGCCTCTTACAAGTACAAGGGACAGGCATAAAAAAGTGGTACGCTGCATAACTAATGTGTTGAAACTGCTGGATGAAACTGTGTCCTCACCGTACGGGTGAGGTGTTCTCATAGGTGTTAGAGATGTCGTAATGGATGTCGTAAGGTTAACTGCCTTCGCAGTCACCTTAGCAGTCACTTTAGCAGTTACCTGTGTGGGGTTGGCAGTCGTGTGTTCTCTTATATAGAGCCTCCGTCCTGGCTCGTAGCTAGGACATGGAACCAGTCAGTCTTGTTCATGTTCATAGAACAAGTCTCTACTCATTCTTAAACCAATATAATGTCTCAGTAGTTGTTCTACACTTGAGAGGAAAAACATTCAGAGAATAGGTGTTTCCTCCCATGCTATGCAACTGATAAAGGAAAAGTTTAGTGGGTGAGGTATCTAACATCTCTTCTAGCACATTTACCATCAAATAAAACACTTATAGGTGCTCATTGAGGATGGTGCTTAAACCTTTAAACTAGTATCCTGTTTCATGCTGTCTTCATTTCACCCAGCTTGAAGGCCTTATAGGTTATTTTCACAATCAATATTCTCTTGTGTCTACTTGTTGAGACTATAAAGATTTGTTATACTATTGTTTGTTTTTCTTTTCTTGTCTATTAGGAATGGTTAAAAAACTTGAAATTGGAAGTTGAAGATTAGATGGGACAGGATGGTGGTTTAAGAGGTACTGTGGAACTTGGAATTTGCCTTGGCTTCTACTAAATTTGTTTCTTGTATTTTATCGATCAGGCAGGTAGATTACATAGCTAGCTAGTCAGATAGTGGAGGCAGCTGTGGTTTAGCACCGGGGATGGATTACTAATCGCTGGCGTGGATCGTGGGTTTATGGGGAGGACGGAAGAGGCAACGGAGACGAAGACAACAACGTGTCTATAGACGACTCTCTACTCTTTGTTTTTATCGATAGTCATCAACTTCTTTCTACACGGGTTCTTTTATCACCATCAAAGATTTCTTTAAAGGTGCCTTTAGTGAGAGCGGCGATTGCCTAATTTCGGTACTGTTTCTTTTCCTGATCGTGATATCATTTCTCCTATTCCTTCCGCTTTTCCTCTTTTGTCCTTCTCTATTTCCTCCGGAGAGTATTCCCCTCAAGGACGAAAAACATCTTTTCAGTACTAATACATTACCATTGCAACATAGTTTCTATGAGCCAGAGAGGGTGCTTCGGTTGCTGTGTACCACAATCCTTTCTGAAACCAAGTCAACCTACCCCCAACCTACCCCTGCTCGGTACAACTTTTTTATGCCTGTCCCTGCTAGGTAGGTTAGGTTGGTTTTGGACAAAGTTGTGCCTGTAGTACATGACAACCGAACCACCCTTTCTGTAACCTTCTCCTGTATATCGCGAGATTCCCAGAGGGAGATCTGGTGATACTATAAGAACAGGGAGGAGAAGTGTCGATGGGAATTTCTACAAGAGATATAACAAAGATGAGGGACTAGAGTGACCATTCAACTTAGTATATTAAAGTGAGGGTTCCTGTGAGGCTTGAGCGTTCGAATCCTTAAGGGATCTTGAGTTTTTTAAAAAGAAATAAATCATAACTGATATCCTGTCCAAATGAGAATGCTAAGCTACGCTAGGGTAGAAGCGAAAACAACGAAGTCTTAAAACAAAGATGTAAATGTGACAAAATATGACTAACAAAACAAGTAATGGAATCAAACAAGTAAGGCATCGCTACTAATGTACTAAACCAGTAATAGATAGTAGGAAGCATAGGGTTTCCCAATAGGGTACAAGAGATAAAAGGTAGTAATAAGCGAACTGAGGAAAGTACATCAGCTAAGATAATATTGGGCGCCTGGGGCACCCGATACGTCTGGGGCGCCTAGCGCACATAACGTCAATCGCGAATCAGGACGCAATGTCGATCTGACGCTGGATTCTGATTTTGCGTCACAAGATGTGCCGTGCCTTGACACTATCCTAACACAGACCCCGACTTTCTCGGCGGCCTGACTGCGCCTGGTCCTCGGCTCTTGTCTCCTGAACACCTCGGATTCTCGGTAGCTGTACCAGGGCCACGCCTGATGATCTGCCACTCCATTCTAATCACCACTGACCTTGGCGTCTTCTGTCCTGATGTCCTATCTTTATCTTCCGGGCCTGGGCTTCACTTTTTCTGATGCCTCACATCAGGATCCCATGACTCTGAGCTCTCTCGTCCTGGTATCTCCCTCCGTTGGCTTCTACATCCAGACACTCTCTGCCGGCGCACCATTATCCTGATTTCACACTCTCTACGTGCTATGTGTCCTGATCATAGCTGCACTTTTTCTATTCTATCGGTACGCTCCTACGTAATATCTAGATACTCTCATGATACCTCCCAGATGTGTGGGGAACTATCTCAACTCTGCCTGACACTATCCCGATCTTGCGCAGGCTCTATTCTCTTCTTTGCGAAGTCAGCCTGTGACGTTTACTATAAGATCGCCTAGAAGCCCCCATGGGGTGTCCCTTTCATTGATTGTACTACTAGTACTCTGAACGCCCACATTTTCCTTTACGTTCTCATATCAACACATCGCCGTCAAACAAATAGTATTAAATAATTAAGCTACTGGACACATACGCGACATATTTGACACATGATTTCTAAATTACCCTCACCAACGCTCCCATTGCGCCCCTGTTCCACATCCCCCCGCTCACTACCACTTGTCTCCTGTCGTGCTGGCTCTATTCCGTCAAGGCTTAGTGAGAGGCGTCGCGATGGAGTAGGACTCACAGTCCTGTCCAACGATAGTTTCCTGGTCACCTCCCGTGAACCATCTGCGCTGGGCGGAGAAGAATCGAGAAATCCGAGAACCCGGGCAGCTGAAGTCTGGAGGAAATCAAAAGACAAATCAATGTCCTGCGAATCGTTTTGACTATCCTGCTGCCCCACTGGGGTCCCAATGCGCCGGCTGCACGGAGTTTGAATTCGGAGGGCTGGCCGTTGCCTAGACTGGCTGGATGGTTGACTCTGCAGCTCGGCGGCTACCACAACCCAATCGCCGGGAGTTTGGCTTTGGTGGGCTGGCCGTCGGGTAGTCTGGCTGGATGCCTGACTCTGCAGCTCAGCGGCTACCGCTGCCCAATCGTCAGTATACCCTTCACGGCGGTCTTGTTGCACCCCGTGCTCCTTCTCCATCTTTGCCCGGATGGTCCCGCGAATCTTGTTCAGAATTATGGCCTGTACCCAGTCTGGGCAATCGCCCCACGTCTCAGTTTGCTGGGCAAAAAGGTCTTTAGTGGTTCGGATCATGTTAGCGTCCTGGAGAATACGCGGTCGGTTCGGCTTCTGGCTGACCTTCTACCGCGTCAGGCTTGAACTCGCCTGATTCCTTATATACTCCTGTTTGCCATGCTCGTAGGGTATGACAGAGGATTGCACACATTAAGCAAATCATTGTGCCGTTGATACGCCCAAGAAAATCGGCTTCGACAATCCCACGCATTTTCCTGCCTCTGAAGTACTTACCCAATATGGCCTCGGGAATCTGGGGCGCCCCAAATCGAAATGTCAATTTCTAAGCCGAGTGTAATACCTGTTAGTTATTAGAAGAAAGTTGTCCAACTAAGGCGCACCAACCTCATATCCATTTGGGGAGCACATAAATCTATCCTTTTCCAGCAGGTAGTCGACCCTGTGCGCAATCGCCGTGGGATCTTCCGGGAGATCGTATAATTTTGCGATCTCATCTTTAACCTGGGAAACAAACTGGGATCTTACCCCACAGTGTCTATTGCGTATCTTTCAGAATTAGTACTATACCCGGCTTCAGGAGGTCGTCATCCGTGTGTATCTGTGTCCACTTACTATCTTTATGTTTTCCTCCGACGCTTCCATATTTCCTGCATCAGCTATATAATCAAGCGCCTTAAGCCAAGCACTGTGTACCTCAGACGTCAAAGAAATTGGGCCTGGGAGTGGGTCAACAAACAGGGTGTACAACAGAATGAGAGCTTTGGCCCGCGTTACTACAGCCGCCACTACTCCTCTCGCTGTATTTCGCCGTGACTGGGTACCCGGCCAGATGTCCTCAGAGTGTGGCGTACTCGATTCGCCGGCTGGACTCGGACTTCTAACTCCCGACGTAGTGGCACAGTGAGTGGCCAATGGGGATGAATATCGGGTTACACTGGATGACGGGAGCACAGGCGGAGTATAAGCTCTACTGGGCGTTATACGTCCTCGAGCTGCTGGCGTCCGCCTAACCAGTGCTGCCTCCTGGCATCCGGAGGAGGTCGAAACTCCCACAGTCGATACCCAATTGTTTGTTTGTTCGTCCGCTGTTCGTGACCAGTGACGCAGCCCTGCTCCAGTAGCATCTGGAATATCATTGTCTTCCGCGTCTGGCTCAGTGTCCGATTCAGTCTGATCCGATCCACGAGAGTCTTCGTACTCAATACTGCTATCATCGCTTAGACGAACTGTTTCCGTTGGTACTTGTGCATCAGGTTCCATCTCAATATTGGTATATGTCATACTCTGTATCGTCCCTCTCCGGGGGCGCTTTGGTGGTCTTTCGAGTGCTCCGGTTGCGTTTTGTGGTGTAGGGCACACATGCAATGGCTGTTCGTTTGGCAGTGTGCTCGGCGAGCTGCCGGATTGGTTTTGTTGCGTTCCCGACCTCAATCTCGCTGATTGTATGCCATCGGGTACGACTTGGCATCTACGTCCGTTCAGATTTCCTACTCGGGGGGTTGGCTGGCTGCGTGAATTGGCTTGGGGTTGTCTAGACATGGTGGAATGCTGAACGGTTGATCAACATTAGGCAAAATAAGAATTAGGACGTAGAACAATGGAAGGTATCTTTCGTGTCGCGAAGATGAAGAATCTGTGGTTATGTTCAATGGACGCGTCAGGTCTTATATGCTAGGACTTAGGGGGGGGGTTGGGAGAATCACACACTATCACTCGGGATTGAAAGAAAATATTCGCCTGTAAAAAGGGGTTTTCTGCTTGTTCAACATTATGATTATGATCTCGACGTCCTCAGGTATCATGGTTGTCCCGACTCTAGTTGAAAAGGTTTGGTGAGATGGGCGTCGCTAATCCTGGAGGCTAAGCAAAATCTAGCCACAACGAGTATCGGTTAGCGACACTAATTCTAGCAAGACACTCGCCACGCCTAAAGCAGATTAGGATTATCGAACCTCATCTCCTAACGTCGAATCAATACCACTAAACGTCTAGAATTCTGTATTCACGCCATGCGCTCATGTGTTTGACTAGTTTAGTCCGCCGAGGCCAGCCCAGTTAAGGACAGAATGCGCGGCGTGCTTGATGCAGGAAAAAACAAGTTCGTATCTTAACGCAAGGAGGCGTAAGGACTAGCAATAAAGGATACGAGAAGCTGAGGCAAGGGCGCCCAATGATATGTTTACTATCACATACCAGCTAACGAACCACAAACTGAGAATTCTGACCAAAGCGAAATAAGATCTAGGGAAAAAAAGAAAAAGAAAAAAAAATACCTGAGAAACTAGGAAATCCCAAATTATTTTCGTCCAGCCCCACGTCTTTTTGAATGGCACGGTTGGGGCGATGGCGATTTGGTGTTGTTTGGGGCACTACTCAAATTGGAGGTTGAAGAAGCCCTGGGCGCCGGGGGTGTCACGGGGGCTGCTGGTTCTGTCGGGGCTGGGAGCGTGGTGGGCGGCTCTTCAGTTGTGCCAGCTGCTTGTTCTGTCGCTCTTACTCAAGTTGTATGAACCTGCGCATCAATCGGAGCAATGGCCGGGGAGGCTGGACGTTCGTCACTGATTACGGGCAGGCTGGTACGAGGGCTGTCCTGGGCACCATCAGGTTCTGAACGCAGCGCGGCTGCCGGTTCAATTGTGCGAGCTGCTTGTGCTGTCAGACTCACTGGAGTTGTGTGAACCTGCCCATCAAGCGGAGCAACGGCGGGGGAGACTGGAGGTTCGTCGCGGAATCTGGGTAGGCAAGAAGGAGGGGTGTCCTGGCCACCATCGAGTCCGGAACGCAGCAGAGGTGCCAGCCCGGTATCTGTAATATAGTCTGCCATCCAGGGCATCGCCCGTAGAACCTTCCGGACGTCTTGGAGTTTCGTTTGCGTAGATGGCGCAGAAGGCCTAGAGGCCGACTCCCGCGAGAGCGGAGCGAACAGATTATCGCTCGGGGCGTCCTCTATTTCTCGTGGGGTAGCCCTCCGTCGTGTCGAGGGGCTCGGGGCTCCCAATTCCTCGTCCTACGTCGTCAATTAGCCATCGTGTTTTGATCTTGATGGTAACGTTATGTGTCGATACTTACGTCGTGCAAAACAATCGCCCCCCCGTCAGGAGGCGCCTGCGGTTCCCCCTCGCTCTCGGCCTCTAGCCATTCCTCCTCCTCCTCATCCTCATCCTGATCCTCATCCGCTTGCATGATCCCCACGGCCTCTTCCCAAACGTTGCGATTGAGAAACGGGTATCTCCCTTTGGCAGGCTTGGGTGTCTGAGCTCTATCCACTCTATTCATGCGACGGGACTCGACGACCAAGAGATCGAGGGGATCTTGGCCATGGTTTGCAAGGAGCCACACTAGAATGTCATTATTGCTATGGAGAAAGATGAGGTGTCGCAGGGGGAGAGGTTTTTCGGGCTCTTGACGTAGCCTGACGGCACCCTCACCAGTCGCCCCGATCAGATATCGTGGGCATCCGATTTCCTCCTCCACACGCTGCCCTCTACCCACCCCGACCAGATTTTGCATGCTCGGTGTTGTCAACACAGCCCATGCGATTCACCGGTCTGAGTCGCTAGCACACTGGGGATGGTCACGGAACGGATGTCCCGCTTCTGGGGCTCCCGTTTGGCGAACATTATGGATTGTTACTGACCGTGGGCAATAAGTTGACGCTTGAGACGCTGTCAAAATAAGTTAGTGTGAGGCTGACGGGAGATATATGGGAATAATCACTTACTCGAAGATTCCGCGACGTCTATCCCACCGGCGCGCTCCGCGATTCGACGCAGGTTAGAGGTGTGGAGTTTCCTAGCCGAATCTTTAACTAGCATCCTCAGGTGACAGGTGAGTTCCACGACGTCATCTGGGTGCTGGTTTTTTTTAATGTGGGTGACGCGATCGTTCATGGGTGGAAGGGCGCGAGCGAAGACAGTGATTGCTTCCACTTGCGCGTCTGTCCAGTGACCGGGGTCAAGGTTGCGGGCTGTCACATAGGCCTTGAGCTGCTCACGCCAAGGGAAGTAGGCACCAGATGTGACGCCGGGATTGAAGAACCCGCACCACGATTTAGCATACGCAATGTCGCCATACGCCTTCCTAATTTGTGCTCAATTGTTAGCGTGACAGATTCTGATACCTGGGTGGGGGTTTTCTTTGACCTACCCACTGCCCGAGTCTTCGACGGCGGGCTCGAAGTGCGCGCGCTCCGCCAGATGTCTGTTTACAAGAAAGTTTGTTGTGAGCGCTATATCCTGCAATGCGAATCTGGTGCTTTCCGTGATTACTTACGCTCTCTCCTCAGCGGGGCGACGGGCGACTATACGCGGCAGAGTCTTTCTTCGTTTTCCGCTCTCAGCGTCAATCCTCTGGGGCAGCGCAGCGGGGCGTCAAAGGCGAATGGAAACATTAAAATTGCTCACGAATATATCGACGTAGTTTACTTACTTTCCCTTCTCTAACTGCTGTTTCCGTAAGCTCGGAGGTGCCATGGAGACGTGTGCGATGTTTAGATTGAATAGAACTCAATGAAAAAGATGAGAAAAATTATTGATACGTCAACTAAGAGACGAAGATCTTGGAGGGAGGTTGACGTTGGTAGGTCAGAATCTGGCGCCAGACGTGGGGAGAAGAGCGAAGAGGAACGTATGGAGAGTGGGAACGCCAAAGTGGAAGGAGGGGTAGGAGGGGCCCTTATATACACCTCGTCGATGCCGGGTGTACCTTTCCTGACGGTTAGCCCTGGGGGGGTGTACCGTACGAGCAAAGAACACGAAGTAGGGTGTGCTAGTACAACCACGTCGCACACTGAAGTGGATACCGGTATCGTGGGCCAGATGAACTAGTCACATAGCGGATCTATGAATTGTGATTGATCAAGATATAGAACATAGACAATTCAAGGATCGTGAACACTTCTGAGCCTCAGAGATGTCCACCGCGTCTGATGAAATAAGGTTTTAAGCCTCACAAGGATAGAGATGCCAAGAGACGTAAGGGACGCAACGTCTCTTGGCGTCTACCAAGGCACCATCGACATCACTTGAATTTTTCATCCATCAAGCGCAAGACCACACATGAGCGAAGCCAGACCAACGTGAACTGATCAGATGGAGATCGTCAGGCAGGCAGGCAGGCAGGTAGGCGGGCAGGCTACAAGAAATATATTCGAAACCCCAAAGAACTCTAATGCTAAACAATATCACTAATACACTATACGTCTAGGTAGACTCAGCGAACCATAGACGCGGCGTCAAATCAAACTCTCAGAAGCTCTAACGGTATCTCTTGGGCTTACGCTCGTGACCATCCTCGTCATCGAAGGAAGCACAGCGCTTCCGTACCTCCTCGCTTTCCAAAAATTCCCTAGCCATGGAAGCCAATCGAAATCTATTGGACTTACGCTCATCACAATGTTCGTTGTCGAACAGACCCCTGCGCTTCCTTGTCATGTCGCCCTGAGCAGGATGCCGTCCCAGTTCGGCCGAGTGTTGTATATTCAACCGGCTCGACGATTTGAGGGCGAGTGGTATACGTTTTGCGGGGGATTTCCTTCTCTCTCCACCAGCGGATGACGATATCCCAACACTGCCCTTGCGTCCATCCCCGGCGCCAGAGACATCCCATGACGCACTGGCTAATGCTACAAGTAAAGCGTCAGAGTCATCTCCCTCTTGCGGTTCACTTGCTTCATTAGCCAGCCCGGGATTAGCTCTGGGCTCCGGTCATCTGGCCTCCGGAACAAATGAACCTCCACGCAATTGGTCTCGTGCTATCGCTTCATTCGCCCAATTGGTCACAGCGCCTGGTACAAGATAGTTGTGCCCCCTCAACGCGGGTGTGGGTTCCCTACTGACGTTATTTCGACGATGACAATAGATTAAGAGATCAAGCGGGTCTTCAAGAACTGGATTCGACAGGAGCCAGGCCCTTACCGCTTCATCGTCATCGATGAAGACATGATTGATCCACGAGAGCGGCGTGTTGGGATAGTCTCGTAGGAGTCGGCGTGCTTCCCCTGTAGTGGCAAGTATGTATCGAACTGTCTCATGTCGTATGGATCTCGTAATCATCGCTGACTGTCCACGGATGTCTTAGGAATCCAACTCAGCAAACTGCACCTCGTTGACAGGGCGCCAATTGAGCCGGCGATAATTAGGGTAGGCTGCGGGGCTATCCACCGTGTGGCGGATCCAAACAATACGCACTGTGCGTGGACGTCTGATTAGAGCGCTCCAATCTACAACTCCTTAGTCAGTAAGTGAAAAACCCAAACACGCTGATGATTTTGAAAAGGACTCACCTGTTGGCGCCCGGCAATTTAGCGGGAGATAAGGTATGATTGGTGCCGGCGCAGGGCTGTCAGCTGGGCTGTTAGGTGGGCTGTTAGCTGGGCTGTTAGGTGGGCTGTTAGGTGGGCTGTTAGGTGGGCTGTTTGCTGGGCTGTTTGCTGGGCTGTTTGCTGGGCTGTTTGCTGGGCGGTTTGCTGGGCTGTTTGCTGGGCTGTTTGCTGGGCTGTTTGCTGGGCTGTTTGCTGGGCTGTTTGCTGGGCTGTTTGCTGGGCTGTTTGCTGGACTGTTTGCTGGACTGTTTGCTTGGCTACTGCCTGACCTGCTGCCTGCGCTGCTGAGTGGGGTATCGAGTAGGATTGGTGCTTGCGGCGACCCAGCCACTGGGGGAGCGTTTTGTGGAGCAGGTATTCCTTGTCCTTGCATCCG
>Ga0307507_10002264_pt1 | contig 41024 bp, 27 predicted proteins | sample 7_EM_MG_FD_207223 | JGI IMG/M metagenome (GOLD analysis project Ga0307507, IMG submission 207223) | Populus trichocarpa ectomycorrhiza microbial communities from riparian zone in the Pacific Northwest, United States - 7_EM | ecosystem: Host-associated > Plants > Roots > Unclassified | place... | reverse complement strand
GGCACGTGCCCGTAGTATATAGTCTCCACGATCCTTGAGGCCTTACCTCCTTAAGGATTCGTCTCTCTTACCAATCTATCTTGTTCCACAATCGTGTCCTTATAGCCCCCTGTCTACAAGTTCCCCTTACACCTTTATCTCTTCTTTATTCCTCGCTTCTTCTATTTCCACTTTCTTTAGGATATTTAGAACTTTTATCTCTTATATCTACACCCTAGTTACTACTTATTTTGTATAGAGCTTTCTATTTCTATATCTTGTATTCCTACTAGCGCTTCTATATCTAAATCTATTATTATCTCCGGTTCTTCCCCTAATCTTACTAGTCGGCTATATGCCCTTTATAGGTCGGCTGTGAATTTTATATTTGCCGCGTTAAGTCTAATTCTTAATTATCCTAGTCTTAAGCTTGCTATAGATATCTATAGGGGTCTTCCTACGGGGTGTCCTCTCCCTTATATACCCTATAACCCTTATATCCCCTATAACCCTTATGTCCCTATTTAGTCTAGTAATATCGCGCGGCGCCGCTTCTAGCCTATTAAGGCTTGGGATAGCTGGCCTAGCCCCCTATTACTAAAGGTAAGAAACGCTGGGAAGGCACATATGTCCCCCTAGCTTATTACCTATTGTTTCTATTTATATAACCTAGCGTATAGTTATTCCTGTAGCTGTTAAGCCCTTGCCTTCTATCTCCTGTATTTAATGCAGTCTTCTCTCTCCCACGCCTTATATGTGCTTTGGTGGCAGTTTACGCATTTTATTTAGTCTTAGTTTAAGCAGTGTCTTATATTATAGGGGCCTATATAGTGGCCGCAGCACACCTGTACTGCGTATGTAGTTTAGGTGTGTCCCTATTATATATAGCAATAGCATCGTTCTAGGCATAGTCTGTGGTTGTAGAGTCTTATATTGTATATAAGGCCATTTATAATTATTCCTTTTTAGATAAAGAGTTTTTGCATTCCTGGTGTATATATACTAATAATAAGGGAGCTATGTGTTTATCTAGTGTCTCCCTAGCAAGTCTTTAGCGACCCTTATATCCTCTCGTTGTTCTTATTATATGCTTAGTTTGTATTTTCCTATTAAAGCTATTGGATTTGGGTGATCTTAAGTTCTAAAATAAGGCGTTCTGTTTATCTTACTATCTTTTATATAATTGCTATATTATCCGCCTAGCGTCCCTTTTCTACCCTAAGGCTTATGGGAACCGCTAGGACTTTAACTAGGTAATCCTTACGGAGTACTTTTATGCCAATATGTTTACCTAGCCTGTCCCCTACCCTTACGGCTTGTTCCTTTACCTATTGGTCCTTTAGGGTAACTCTAATATCTCCGCTCTTAAGGTATTAGACTATAACAGCGTTATAGACCTCTTTATAAATCTTTATAAGGACTTCTATTTCTAATTATCCCCTAAGCCCCTCTGCTTTTTCTGTGTTTGGTTATATTATAATTATATACCCGGTTGTTGTCTTATAGGGGGTGGGTTCCCTATGCTATAAAAGCGCAGCTATGGCGGCCTAGGTGCGGTTTGCTAGTAAAGGGGGTTTTTATTTATTTTTAATTTTGCTTAGCTATTAGAGAATTTAATTAAGGGTTTGCTAGAGGGGCGCCTAAGGTTTACTAGACTGGCAGAGCTATTCTACTAGCTATATTAGTTTGTTATAGCTAATAGTTACTCCCCTATAATTCTAGATACTAGACGCGTCTAATAGGCTTTATATTTTGTTAGATGCTTTCTTAATAGAGATATTTCCGCTTTATAGTATGGTATTCGCCTATCTTTGTTATGGAGGGCCATTGCTAGGCGTGGTTTTGGTGGTTGCGCGCGAGTGCGAACTACTGTCGTTTAATATATGCCTCCCCTGTAATGCATGCATTTTAGGGGGATTCTCTAGGTGATTTTCAGGGTTCTTTTGGTTGGTTTTGGTCTTTTTAGGCCAGGTGCAGCAAGAGCTCCTTTTTATTAATAACTCTCGCGGGAGTATATTAGACACTAGGTGGAATATATATATAAAAGGTGTAGACAATATCTATGGCCTTTATAGCTTCGCCTTAACCACCTAGCTAAAAGGTAGGTAGTAGACACCTAAATTGCCAGAATACCTTAATCGCCACACCAAAAATTAGAAAATTTATACTTTAATATCTTAACAACCACTAAATAATAAATTCTAATAATTTGGATTTAGGCTTTTTATATATACTCTATAACTTTTATTAAAGTTATATAATTAATAGTTTAATAGTTTTAAAGATATAATATTTAAGCCTTATTTTAGCCCCCAAATTTTAATATCTTAAAAACTACTAAATTATTTATTTTATAACTTTAATAAAAGCTATAAAGTATATATAAAAAGCCTAAATCTAAATTATTAGAATTTATTATTTAGTGGTTGTTAAGATATTAAAGTATAAATTTTCTAATTTTTGGTGTAGCAATTAAGGTATCCTGGCGATTTAGGTGTCCACTACCTACCCTTTGGGTGGGTGGTCAAGGTGAAGCTATAACGGCCACGGATAAAGGGGTAATTGACTAAGTAAGTGACCGAGTTAGTGAACGAGTCGTTTATCGAGTCGTTGTTATCTTAGTAAGCGACTTAGACGGCAAGGGCAGAGCTTAAGCCGACTTACTAATACTAAAGTGTCACTAGTCTCCATCTAAAAAACGCCACTCCTTTTCAACCAATTAGCTGTCTACTAGTTTTAAGTCTGCCCTGCCGTCTGAGGGCCTATAGTGCGAGTTTTGGTGAGGCTCGACTTAAATTATCGCGATTTTATATGGGAGACCCTTTCTTATGTATATTTTACTACTTAACAACGTTAATTTAATCTAATAAGTTAATAAAGTAAGTTATCTTAGCCTCTTCTATAACTAATTAGATTTTTATTAAAATATAAAGCCGTTAGCTATGTAAGATTTTGCGACAAAATCGCGCCCAGGCGAGGCTCTGGGAATACAGCGTCAAAATCGCCTTTTTCACTGCCGTACCTCGACCCTTTTATAACGTTAAGTTATTATAAAAATACTATAAGGTAGGAGCTCTTTAGCTTCTCTATCTATTGCAATAAATAACGACGTTATAGCTATATTATATGGGATATTAGGTATAGGCAGTCGGTCGTACTTTATCTAAACTCGTCGCTTTAAATCTCACGAGTCAACCCAAAAAAGTCACTTTACATTTTTCTGCCTGTAATTTTAACAACTTACTTTTATACTATAGGGTTTTTATATAAATATTCTTAAAAAGTAGCTTTAGTTATATAATCAATTAGATTTTTTAAAATATGTTATTTAGGGTAAAAGCAGGGCATTAGAAAAGGTGGGAGAGAGATACCAGTCTCGACCTTCATACATTTTCGCACCAAAGGCCCTCAGACGGCAAACGAGACCGCGCTTCCAAGTACAGGGGTTATATAACGCTAGCAGGAGTTTAATAAAGCTAGTAGGGGTTTTATATAAAGCTATACTAGCTAAGTACTAGCGAGATTTATCTCGTTTGCCGCCTGAGTCGCTTACTGAGATAAGGTCGTTGACCGAGTCAATATGCAGGTAAGTCAGTGGGGTCTTTTGGCGGTGTACTGGTAGTCGGTTACAGTAGGAGAGGTTATCCCCTGCATTGATTGTGTACTCAGAGATGTGGCCCGTGCATGCGATCAAAGAACATCAACTTCCTCACGTAGATAACTTCATCAATTAATTACACCACCACAATGGTCCGTAACTACATTTCTAATGATATGGATCTTGTACAGCCTACTCAATATCCTCTTTCCAAAAGTCGGGTCGCGAAAAAGCCACCGCCAGCCCCCGGACCACTACCTTCCTTCAGCCTCTCCCCATCTACAAGGCCTTGGTTTTCTTGCAGAACGATTGACCGCCTGCGTATGCAGCTTCCTAATTGGTGCGCACGGAGCACAGCTCTGAGGACGCGTTTATTAATGCAAGGGATAATGTAAATACATAGCAATAGCTGCTAGATTGGCCCTAGTATAGCTATTTAGATTTAACATACGTTGGAAATGGCATACGAGTTGCACCAAACACGCGCCTATAATCTCTCAGACACTTCGCAGAGGAATTTGGGGTTGTAGAGGGGCCAGGGGGTAGCGCGATGTTCTATTAGCTTAGGAGTTCGCAGGAGTCAGTGCGCGCCGCTGATTGGTTCAGGAGTTGCCACGAGTTGGAGAGTGGGGCTGTGGCAAGAGAGTGGGGCCATGCAACGCCACAAATTCCTCGCGGCTGAGGCAACAAAACCCCGTGTACCACGTTATACAATAATAATCAACTAATAGAATAGTTATGTGCATCACTGCCGATCGGGATCTCATCCACCAGATTGAGACTAGATCAGGGGCGTATCGAATCGTGTATAGCGGCCCATCTTCCACCTAGTTCAGTCTACACGAGTTCATTCGGCAGCTTGCGTGCCTGGTTCTATTTTCCTCTCAACATGGCTTCTCAAAAGCCCACGATTGTGTTCGTATCCGGCGCGTTTCACAAGGTAGAGAGCTATGCTCCAACGACCGATCTCCTCAAGCAGGACGGCTACGACGTAATCGGCGTCACCCTAGCCTCCGTGGACCAGGACCCCCCACAACCGAATTGGGATGAAGATATAGCAGGAATCCGCAACGCGGTATTGAGCGCTATCAAGGAAGAAAAAGACGTAGTCGCCGTTGCGCACTCGTTCGCCGGACTCCCAGTTTCGGACGCCATGAAGGGCCTTTCCAAGGCGAAGAGGGAGAAGGCAGGGCTGAAAGGGGGAGTGGTGCGCTTGGTGTACATCACCGCTGGTGTTGTGGAGGTTGGAGGGTTTTCGCAGCAGCCGTTCAACGGGCAACCGCATCCTTGGATGAGGCTCGAGGTGAGATATCTATATGGTCCCCTTTGCCTCAGCGCTGATTCCCCCCCTGCAGTCGGACAACCGCGCCTACATGAAGAGCCCTGAAATTGCGGCAGAGCTCTTTTACAATGATGTCGACCCGGAAACTGCAAAGGTGATGGTGGAGGGGCTCAAGAGCCAGTCATATGGGGCTTTCTTGTCAAAGGTTACGTATACAGCTTGGCGTGACATTCCGTCTACATACCTAATTTGTGAAAATGATAAGTGCCTCCCAGTGGAGTTGCAGGAGGCTATGATGAAGACGCCCGGGGCACTGTTTGAGGAGGAACGGTGCAGAGCCGGGCATAGCCCTTTCTTGAGTATGCCAAGGTTCACAGCGGATGTTATTAGGAGGGCTGCAGGGGAGAAGATTTGATTGAGCATGGTGATAATAGTTAAGTTTTGTCACGCGGGGATGCAGGTGTATGGTGTGTGAGGACTCCATAAGTGGAGTAGTCATGAAGGATGAGAATATATACTTGACTCAGCATGCTCAGACTAAGAAACCGATGAATATCCGCTGCGCGGATTATCGAATATCCGCAAGCTAATCTATTCGATCGATCCATCTGTTTCTTGGTCTGAGCCACTTTGGCAAGCTTTTGAAAGCCGAGCCGCTCTGTTTATATGAGGTAAATCATTAACTTTGACGAAATTAATGTAAGTAACCACCACGTCTATTATCCTGTTAATACCTGTATTAAAATCGCCTTAATCAGCTCTCTAATTAATGGATTTTCTAGAACTAACTGCCAGCTATGGTACATCTAAAAGGTGTCGAAGAAACCCCTATTCCGTCTAGCAGGAGCCAGTCTTCTTAAGCTTTTGATTGAATGGTAGATATCTAGGATATCTGCACTGTGTGCTAGTGCATCTAGTGCAACTAGAATTCAAATTTAAGACGTTAGGCGCGCGTATTTAACGTACAAGCGGTCTTTGTTAATATCCACAAGCGTTATGTGGTAGCTTTGCACCACTTCTCTAGTAATAGTAGCATTATAGCCGCGATGAATCAACCAGCTACAAATAGTATTACAATAGGCGGCTATACAGCCTCCACCTTACTATATGTGTTTATTGCCAGTATAGGCGGAAGGAGAAGAAGTAGGCCTAACAGCGACCTCGGCAGCAGCCTCTACAGCAACCTCTGAAGCAGCCTCCACAGCAGCCTCCGCAACAGCCTTCGCAACAGCCTCCGCAGCAATCTCCACAGCAATCTCCGCAGCAATCTCCACAGCAATCTCCGCAGTCTCCGCAGTAGCCTCCGCGCTGCTGCGCCAACCCTTCCAACTTGGCCGGTTTAAGACTTGCGAGATCTGCCATATAACCAATAAAAAAGCTCTACACTAAAGGTCTAAGCGGACGCAGTTATATAGCCAATAACGGCTAGGACGGTCGCTCGCAGCCTAGACAGTAGCGGCCAAAGCAGCTAGAGCGGGGGATGGTATGTCAGTAGTAGCAGTAATGGCAGTAGTGGCAGCAGTAGGGCAGTAGTAGGGCAGTAGCAGGTCAGTAGCAGGTCAGTAGCAGGTCAGTAGCAGGGCAGTAGTAGGGCAGTATTAGGGCAGTAGCAGGGCAGTAAAGGCAGAATTCTCGTATTGTACACTTTGGCAAACCGTGTCACGGCTATTTTGAAATTAATGTTAGGAACGGGAAATCGGGGAGACTTCTTATGTAGACCATTCAATTCGCCAGAGCTTAATGTATAATCAATGGATTTTTCAAGCTGCCTAAACTTGTTGTAATAATAAGAAGTGAATATCTGTAATATTAGCAATGCGGATTTAGCGACGTGCTTTACAAACGTCTGCCAAAGTGTCTCAGACCACAACGGGACAGATGGCCTAAACTGGTTTAGCGCTATCGGGCCGGATTTATCCGGCCTCCCATTGTGGTCTGAGCATGCTGAGACAAAATATATACAACAAGCGAAGCTATCACGTGATCTCAGGAAGCTCCTGTAGATGCCCTAAACCCCCTACCAACAGGTTTCAATATTTTGATATTGATCAAGCAAATCTAATTTTGCCATTACTTGTGTTTCCAGGCACCTTTAGGTTCAGATCTTCACGAAGCTCTTAAAGCTATGCATCTATTGCCGTATTCGAGGGTTTGCTATTCCCATGCTCCATCCTTCTAAGAGCCTAAATCCATTATATGGAGCACATTATTCTTATCTCCATGGTCCTCAGAGCTGTCGGAATATATAAGTATGTTACCCTAACGCAACTGCCTAGGACCACCTACTCAGCAGCCTTTTGCTCCATCCTTGAATTCCGTACATCTTGTGGCCCCGCGAATCTAGTCGTATCACTGAGATATTCGTGTGCTTCCTCAAGTACTAAACGGATGCCTCGTTGTAATTTCCTTTGAAAATTATTTTTCTCAAAGCCCAAAAGTTTCACAAAATTGAGCTATCTTCCTCGCGAGCCTTATAGAGTTAGACGTGAACATATCCCTTAGCACGGTAAAATTCGTCACACTACTTATCGATAAGGATTGGCCAATGGAGTCAATAGGATTAAGGCTCCTTGACCATACGCGTGCCTTTGATTCTGGTGTTCCCGCACGGACCACCTGCTCCAAGGCCTTTACCGTGCTAAGGGATAGCTCTTATAAATTGAGCGGTTCTTCGGCTAGTGTTGACAAGAGAAGATACTATAGTCCGTGAACCAATCGCTGATAAGTGATACGGTCAGCAGGCTTGCAAATCAATCAATTCAAATCAATTTATATCTTACCTCTAGATTAGTAACCATAATCCTATTCGCTTAAGTCTTGGTTAAATAGTTTAAACTATTTAAATGCCTTTCCTCCTAAGAATAGTCCTACGTACACGACTTAATCTAACAAGGTTAGTAAAGATATTTTTTAATTTATAATCCTAGTTCTTATTTACGTAAGAAATCCTTTAAGCTTAGTTTTCCCCCTTATAAATTATTTAATTAACGGTATCTTAACTAGTCGGTATCTTAACTAGTCGGTATCTTAACTAGTCGGTATCTTAGAGTATTAAGCTTAGCTTCTAATACTTTCTAATTATTACTTATTTATTATATTACGGCCTTTAGTCGTTCCGCTATCTAGCTCGTTTATTAGAAAGTTAAGTCGTCTCCTATACTAGTATCGTCTATGCCTAAGTCTAAAGCTTGTACTAATTTCTAAGATTACACTTTTAGCAATATAGTAAACGTCGCTCCTTCGTTACTAAGTAGTATAGTAAGGCGGAAGGCTTAATGTGAAGGCTCAGTCAAAAGAACAGAATCTATTGGTAGCCAGTGAACGAGAATTCCAAGACAAGGACTAGAAGAAGGTCGAGGAAAGGACACGTCTATATACATAGTGCCAAGGCTCGGCTCGGCCGAGCCCCTGACTAGGGTCTGTAACAGTGCCGTAACACTTAACACCAAAAGAGAATACTCAATCGAGCATTATGAAGAAAAAGAAAAAGAGGCAGGTTATACTAAAGAGGTAAAAGAATAAGTTAAAGGTAAGTTAGATTAAATTAAGATAAAGTAAGTTTAAAACCTAAGCTCCTTTTATAATATACACAGTGCCAAGACATTAATTTCCCGGCACGCAAATTCTCACCAAAATTGACACAACTTTGAACAATCACATAACGCCGCAGCAATTAAATAGAGCTAAATCAGTATATAGATCACTTAATTGTAATTAATACTTTATCTACTAGCCGTCTACTTTTCTTACCGCCTTTAGCCTTCGCTCTATACTATCGATTAAGCGCCGTATAAGGCCTTGATTAAGTGTCAGGCCGTAAAGACTTACTTGCCGTGACCGGCTTAGCACGATGGAGTGTTGTAGTGTTTGAGGGGTTGGGCTGGCTGCTGCGCGGGATGGTGGGCGTGGTGGGACCATCTGCGTTTTGTGCGGTTATGACGGGATTGGAGTTAGTAGAAGGTGTGGGGTGAAGAGTGTGGGGTGGTCTTGTGGGAGGGAAAGTAGATATAAGGTGTTAGGACGTGAATGCACACAGTAGACTATGACAATGAAGAAGACCGTAATGAAGAAGTATATCGTGGCGGTGGATTTCCTGCATGCAGGCGCCTATCTTGACTCAGATCGAATTTGTCTTGGCAGGGGTGGTAGCTATAGTAAGAATATTCTACAATTGACACTCGCAACGAAGAAGAAACAAGGACTTGCTAAGCCAGCCTGTAGCTCTTTACAGTCAACCCAATGTTTCCAACGGTTTCTATCATAATGCGTTCTACCGCAGCCCAGCCGTATATCCCGACATCCGTCTAGATCGTGTAATTCCTGAACATTTCTTTCCGAGCGAAGATTCTACAACTTCTCCTTGAGCGCTGTCTTTAACCTCCTCTCTACCGCATCCATGTACTGCGTCGTGGTAACCCATGCTTCCCTATCCTTTCTCCCGCACGCCAATGACAGATCTTTCGTCATGATACCATCGATATCCACGGCATCAACACAAGCCTTTTCAAGACTTTCTGCAAACGCTACAACTTCGGGCGTACCGTCCAGCTCTCCTCGCTTTGCGAGACCCTGGGTCCAAGCGAAGATGGAGGCGATTGGGTTGGTGGAGGTCTCGTTGCCCTTTTGGTGCTCGCGGTAGTGGCGGGTTACCGTCCCGTGAGCGGCTTCGGATTCGAAAGTCAGACCGTCAGGGGTGATAAGAACCGATGTCATGAGGCCGAGAGAGCCGAAGCCTTGAGCGACAATGTCGGATTGGACGTCGCCGTCGTAGTCTAGTGTGGTGAGTTAGCCATGCCCTAGAAACAATCCACATAAATAGGGGTTCCTCTCCAGGGATCTGAGAAGGTAGGGATTCGAGGGTCGAAAAGAACATACTCTTCATGGCAATAATAAAGCCTCCCTCGCTCTTAATCATCTGAGCTACCATATCATCGATCAATCGATGCTCATACCGGATCCCTTTAGCCTCAAATTCCTTTCTATATTCCTTCTCATAAATATCCTGGAAGATATCCTTGAACCGTCCATCATATTTCTTCAAAATCGTATTCTTAGTGCTCATATAAAGAGGCAATTTCTTGTTCAAGGCCAGCTTGAAACTAGCTTGAGCGAAGCCAGCAATTGATTCGGAGGTGTTATACTGGGTTTGCGCAACCCCTCCACCAACAGGATAATCAAAAACTTTAATTACCTCTGGCTTTCCGCCTTTCGGCGTAAAGACCATTTCAAGAGTACCTTCGCCGTCAATGACGCGGTCCTTGGCCTTGTATTGGTCTCCAAAAGCATGACGTCCTATAATGATGGGTGCCTTCCATCCTGGTATGAGACGTGGGATGCGCGGGATAACAATTGGGGAACGGAAGACAGTGCCACCTCTATTAATTTGTCAATATTTTATCTTCTGATTATCCTCTGATATTCTTTCTCCAGGGGGTCCAAACTATTGCATGTGGTCAACTTACAAGTGATTACGGATAGTGCCGTTTGGCGACAGCCACACTGCACGCGAATTTAATTAGCGCATGTTAAGCAATGGCATGTGGTTTTTTCTAACGTACTTTGCTTTAAATTAAACTCCTTGACTCTTGTCTCATCAGGGGTGATGGTTGCGCACTTGACGCCCACGGAGTACTTCTTAATAGCTTCCGCCGCGTCAACCGTCACTTGGTCGCTGGTCTCATCACGATATTCCAGACCCTGATCTTCCGTCAGCTTCTAAGCTGATTTCCAATATCCTTATTCGACGTCTTCTAAGAATTGCTCTGGGAGATGTCCCGAGAGATGCTCTGAGTTTTCGGAGGGAACGTACGCACCAAATCATAGTATTTGAGGTCAATATCGAGGTATCTTGGGGTCCGTCAGCAGTGTGTCGACGTAATGATATAGAGAAGTCTCCAGGAGGGTGGCGAAGCGGAGTGCGCTCGTGAAGGTCAACTCACGGGTGTATAAACTGTTTTCAGCACACTATTAGTATTAAATTGATGGCAGGAGATGCGCGGAGGTGCTCTAATAGCTTATGATAACACAAAAGATGAAGAGATAGCCATGGAGGGGCACAGTATAGATTGAGACCAAACCGACCTTATCCTTAATATCCTTCCAAATGATCCTCGTCATCTCATCCCCATCCAGCTCCACCACGGGGTTCTTAACCTTGATTTTCTTGATTGTGGACATTTTCCTGGATTGCAGAAAAGTATATCCAACAGCAGGCCTGAAAGGTCCAGAAGGTGATGCAGCGGCGGCCGAGGGTAAAGTTTCGGTAAATCTAGCTCGCGCAAACGGAACTCTTCCGCTATATATTCCACCAGCGTTTAGAGAAGAGGCTGCGCTGCGCAGGGCAGAAGAAGCGGCGGCGGCGGTGGCGGCAGGAGAAGGTCTCATGGTTTCGGTGGGGAGTGGGAGCAGCAGCCCTATTAGCCAAAGCGCAAAACGTCCACTAACAGTCTATCCACCAAGCCTTCCAGCACGGCGATATTCCGCGTTGGCACGTTTCTTAGCCGCCGAAGCCGTCGCAGAGGGCTGATAAGACTCGCGCCGTGAAAGATCCGGGATGCTTGGTTCTCAATCCCGGGTAGCAAGGAGGAATGGATATCCGCGAACTTGCTCCACTACGGGGCGCGCGTCGGGGGGAAGTTTTGGTGACTGACGAACACGTAAAGAAGAAGAGAGGCGGATGGCGTACAGTGACATCGGACTTTGCAGCGGAATTGGGCAGTTTTGAGGCATGACTGGCACCTTCTGGGGGGCGAGCCTTTTCTGAAATTTGCAGTGTCCCGCCGCCCGCGCAAATTTCGTCACCAGACCCTATCCGCTTCGGTATAGGTTGCCGATGGGTGCCGACATTCAAGCGACGTCTCGACTCGTGCGGCTTGCAAAAATCAAAAGGGTGTTCTTACACTAAGGACCAACGCTTTTATATCGGTCGACTACCTAGGCAAGAAAACAGTCATAACTTCAGTCGGAGCAAGTCGGTCCTACTTGCTACACTGCTGCCGGCTACACCCGCGCTTTAATTCGATTTACGCTTCACATGCTACTTTTTCAATCTTAATATACATGGGACGTGCGAATTGTGACTAATAGTTAGCCTGCTTCTTCTAGCGCTGCCAGCGTGCTTGTCGGAAAAATGGCGTCCTTGCGCAGACATATTTGAGAGACACTATTTCGCTTGTACCCCGCAGTTCATAGCGATGCGAGGGATGCCGTCTGTGTTGGATTGACTGTACAGCTCGGCGCGGTCTCACTGGGCTCAATTGTCGGCTGCTTTCTCTCCCCATTCACTATTTCTGCTTTAACAAGTACTGGTATTGCGCCGCCCGTCTCTAACCCGAATTCCCTGTGGCCCAATGCCTCAAGCAGACTACCAATGGCTCCCGAATGGCTTGTGAAGGAAATGAATGTACTCTCGTCATTCGTGAATATGTCGTCGAGTAATTCAGTCATCCGAACTTTGCGTGCAGATCGGGGCTCGCGGTAATCCTCTGTCCAGAGATGGTCCATCTCAGCAAAACCAACCTCCAAGGCATAGGAAGGAAACATTTTGCGAATATAACTAGCGGGCCGTCGCCGATCGCAAGTGTGGACGCCGATGGCTTCGCGGAGGAGCTGGTTGCTACTATTAGCTGATCCATAGCACTACCACGGGTAAACATTGATTTATGAAAATAATACACTTACCTCCTTCACAACCGGCTTGAACGTCGCTATTCCCAGCTTCCCGAACGTGATCTCCGCCGTTTGAATCGCCCTTGTTAATGGACTCACATAGTAACTCTCGGGTGGTGGAATACCTCCTCCTTGCTCTGGCAAATGAGTCCTCCAGAATTCGTATACCTCCTCCGCCTGTTTCTCTCCAACATCTGTCAACAGCGCGTCATCCCATACAATGCCATCTGCGCCATCGAGTTTTGACCAGTAGCACTAATTGTTGTCAAAACGGCCCAAATGATATCGAAGTAAATTTTTTTTTATAGAATTGCCTAAAGCACTGATTGTGGGGAAGTGGGGAAATGAGAAATTCTTAAGAAACCTACGTCCCACGCCGGCGTCCCATACTTTGTCTCGGCAACATTGTGCCAACCTTGCCCATGGCGGCCCATGAACAGCACCTTGTATTGGACATTACCTGCACTTTTCGTGTTGAGAAGTTCCACATGATTTGCAAACCGCTGCCACTGTGTTTTGGCCTGGGTGGGATCGAGGGAGCTGTCCGTTTCATAGCTCCGGTTGATAAGCCCAAAGTTAGACGTTTTCTATGTGCGCTGTGAGTAGGATAACACGATTATGTGGAAACCCAGGAAAAGACCCACAAAATTAAACTCTGACGAATCTGTCTTATCGTCGTCTTGAAGGAAGTATCCTTTGACGGTTTCGTATTTTATATAAGTTTCTTGCGACGCATTTGGCGTGCGGGTTGTCGTTTCGCCGCCCATTATCATAAAAGGCCCAATAACTGTGCAAAGGAATAGGATAGGACTGCGAAAAAATCGATCGATTTTCAAGTCAGCAAAACTTATGGGAAGGAAGCAGTCATAGCGAATAATAACTAGCGACATGGAAACGTGCGGGAGTATATAGAAAAGCATACATCGCTACAGAGATCCTGCAGAACTGTGGGTGAAGGATTCTAAACTCCAAAGACATAGCAGTTTGATCTATATCAAGAACACAAGCGAAGGAGGTTGCCCTCCGTACATATTTGCTGTTACCAGATGTTGACCAGAGAACATTAACTGCGAAAGCGAATTAGCGTGGTGGGGCAAATGAGACCAATAAGACTAAACTACCCAACGTCACAATTCAGCACTAATCCCGGAAGAGCTGTTGAAGCGATTCGTACTCTCAGCTGTATTCTATTTGGATTACAAGCTCACGCAGTCTCCCCAGGACAACCATGTGACAGCGTGAAGACGATGCGACCGTCCGCCAACCAAGCCAACCACCAACGCCATTACATGCTTTATGAAGTTTGAACTTTTATAGATTCGCCTGCTCCCTTTCGACCTCGTACATGAAATCGAAATACGGCTTGTCGAAATGATGCACTCGCACGTAACCGTCCTCTCCGCCACTGCAGTATCCGGCGCCTTTGGGGTGCACGGCAACGTAGTTTAGCGGTCCGAAATGCCCCCTGACTCTGCCAATCTCCTCCATGAATATCCTGTGGTAGAATCGAGCCTCGAATTTACCCTGGCGTGCGCTTGTTGTTGTGACGTCCATGGCGGCCTGGCCACCTCCAAGAATGACATAGTCCTTGACAGGTGTAATAGCCGCGCTGTTGAGGGGAGTGTCAGTGGCGTACGATTTCAGAACTTCCAGATCATTGGTGGTTATTAGCTATGAAACCTGTCAGCAAAGTTCGCACGCCTCGCCTGGAGATACTCACTTTCGCAGTTTTATCTTTTGATGCGGTGATGAAGTATGTTCGATCCGGCGCCCACTGGAGATCCGTTACTTGCATGTCATCTTCATGTGCAGAAATATTGAGGAGCAGTTCTCCTGTCTTCGCATCGTACTGCGAAACAGTCCCGTCCTCGTGCCCAGCAATGATGAACCTGGAGAAATAGCTGAATCCAGCAACCGTGGCCTTGCTCTCGTCACACACTATCCTCAAACTCTGCTCATTCGTTTGCTCGGCGTTGACATCCGGATCGATCTCGTAGACGACGATTGTGCTGAGATGGCCCGACCGCTTTTCCGTCACACCTAGCAATTGCCGGCCGTCTGGCGAGAACTCGACTCGCTTGATACTTGTCGCGAAATCCCATGTCTTCAGAAGTTTGCCGGTCTTTACCTCCCAGAGCCGCATAGTATTATCCGCACCACCGGTCGCAAGGAGCGTAGAGGTAGGGTCAACATCCACCGTCCATAGGGCGCCTTGGTGTCCATGGTAGGTGCCTAACCGCTCGCCGTTGTGTGAGAACCAGGCGCAAACGACGTGATCTTTGGAAACGGAGAAAATTATATCGCCATCGGAGTTGTATCTTACTGTCAGTTAGCACATTTCCAAGAAGGCATGAGGGATTGGGTGGAACGTACTTAACTTGAGTCAAAGCCCGTTCCTGGAGGCCGAGTTCAAATTAGCATGCCGCATCTTGTGAGCGTAAGTGAGAGTACTGACATGGCCAGAGAGCAAAATGGGCCTCATATTGGGCAAAATGTAAGAGGGACGCTTTTCTAATAGACGCAAAGGACGGTCAAAGTTTCGTAGTGTTGCTGTGGTGGTGTATGCTAAAAGTTCGGCGGCGGTATCGATATGCAGCTTTTGGAGTAGCGAAGTGGGATTTCAAGGTTGGTCTAGCCGAATCAGTTACAGTGCTGTATTAGCTAGCGCAAGCTCCGCAGGCTCGGTTGCGATAACTCGGAGACCCTAGACTTGCACCGCAACCTCGAAGAGTTTTGGGACTGTTGAGAGAAAGCTTCCTATTTGACTTGAGAAATAATCGAAAGCGCCAGAGATCATCATATTTTCGAGGGAGTGAGACATGTTTCTTGCTTTACAGGGCAATTACCGACCCATGATTAGGCGTGATCGATCTTTTGTAGTCTACTTGTTCCTTATTGTTTTTCATGTGCGTGTACAACGCCATCGAGGGGGACCGTTGCAATCAGTGTTCAGTGCAAGTTCAATTTCAGTGGCGCCAGTAGAGCTAGACGTGTTCTCTCAGCTTTGCTTTCAAGTTCATCCGTCTTAATCCATCTCTAGATTCTTTAGCATTCAGATAGAATTTTATTAGGCTTATGAGATATCCTACAGCGAAGTTTCAAATGCATGCATCTTCAAAATGGGTTGAGATTTGAATGGTGAATGATATCAGTGTTATTCCTTCACTAAGGTTACCAAATCCACATCCTTCGTCTCCTCTCGACCGTTTAATCCAATTTAGGCATCTTCCTGTGTCCCTTCCTGATCGCCCTAAGAATATCTTCGAATATCAAACTGAGCATAATGCAGCCGATGGAAAAGGATGAATATTGTTTTGCCTACAGCTGCAATGGTACCTATTTATATTGCACTCCAAATGGCTATGCTAGGTAGGCATGATATCACTTTTTGGATTTCATAACATGCTTTGCAGCACTGCCGTTTGACCCACCGTACTTTCTATATTCAGTTTATTAACGATCAACCAGTAACTCGCTCCCGTGCGAAATTGGCACGCTCATCAACCGAGATCTGATTCAAAAGATCAAGTGGGCTTCATTCGGCCAAAGCAGCAAGTCGTACTTCATATTGTACCAGAGGGATGGTCGCTATTACTCAAGTAGCCTGCACCTTTCTCGTATGTCTAAAATTTGACTGATGATGACGCAGCTTGGGGGGCCGATGTGCCACAAAGCTTAAACAATTGGCTGATGGAACATCGGAAATTATCTGAACGAGAACCTTTCTTACACTGCGATGGGTCTATAAAGGTTGTGCTGGGCGCAACTGGAAGCTATGTGGCATGGAGCAGCAGAGCCATCACTGGTCAAGGTATCCCCACAAATCTTCAACAACTCCTGCAGTCTTGGTGGGGTGACAATGGATGGATAAGAGGACCGCCACAGCTCATAACATTCGGAGCAGACGGTTCCTATTTTGTAGTTTCGGGCTCTGAGGGACAAGGTCCTGCTACATACGCATGGAACTGGGGAAACCAATCCCAAATGCTTCAAAACGCCTGGCAGTTTCTCTGGCGAGACCCGCTCTTCCAACCTGATAAATTGGCGGTAAGAAAGAATTGGTTTCTGTGTGCGCAGTGATGTCTTAGACTCTCAAATTCCTTTCGAGTCGTTGAAACGGGGCAAAGGCGGGTAACCAAGCTAACATAGACCTAGCATGTCTCGTTCGATCCGCACAACAAGGGGCGATATGTTATGGTAGAAAAGTGCCAAGATGGTTCATCTCGCCCGTCTGTGCGCTTTAGTCAATCCGTCGATTCAGGTGAACATGAACTTATCGGTCTCCTAAGAGGCGGCACGGGTCCATCTTTTATTAAAATACCGAATCCAAATTCTACCAAAGCCGTGAACAAGCTGGCCAGAGCCAAGTATGGTGGCACGGCCACAAAAGATAAGAGAGAGTTGCCGTTACGGAAGGGCGAATACCTAACGATCATTTCCGAAGTGAGCGAATTCTGGTATATTGTACGGAATAAGGAAGACAAACAGGGATGGGTGCACAGCACTTGGGTTACTCTTCTCGAAGAAGAACCACAAGGCCCAGTGGAGCTGTATTCAGCATGGAAAGCTAGGTGTGATGCCGCATTTGCTAAGGGAGGTCTGACAACTTTCCCTGAATTGCCAACGTCAATTCGCTCCTGTAAGGCTGTCTCATGCGCAAATCTCAAAACACAGCTAGGGAATCTTGGAGTTTGCCAACACGATGTTGCATCGCTCCTTCGAGGCTCCGGGAAGTACTCTTACAGGTTCCTCAAGACGGAGCGTAATTCATGGCATCCGGATAAGTTTGGCCAACAATGTGCGCCCGGAAATAGGGAGGAGCTTAAGAAGAAAAGCGAGCAGCTGTTCATCATATATGGTCTTCTAATGGAAATCGAAGCAAAGAAGAATATATAGGCTCGGAGAATCATGAGGTGGAGACCAGAAGGTGATGGGACCCATCGGGTTTTCTTCTTTGATTGCAATGGAGCAGAATTGAGCAGAATAATTGATTCACAAGGGGTGTGCGCGTACATAATTCCGACCACTACCACAGTTAGAGGACGGGCATTAGTAGTAGTCGGAGACAACTGTTGGCGGCGCTATGAGGGAATTTGCGCCCGTTGAGAAAAAGTAAATCAGGATAACTTACGCAATAGTACAGTAAACAGCTCTTGATTCTCGAAAAACAAAAGTGCTCACAGAGCCCTTCATTCTTCATTCAATCATCCAATACAGTCGTTCAACACAGCTGGCTTGGCCCCCATAATGATGATCTTGATATGCAGATCCAAAGCTGCCCTTTACCCGCCGGGCCCTCGCCGGCTGTTGCCATTTGCTGTGCCGCATCAACGACGGACATTTGCACCGTCTTTCCATGCAACGCTCTGCAGAAAAAACCCTCATTTCGGACGCCACTTCTCCAGCAGCCCGCTCAGAATGACGGCCACTAAGATTGATGGCACCGCCATTGCGAAGAGCATACGGGAGAGGCTTGGTGCCGAGATTAAGAAGAAACAAGAGAGCAACCCGAGGTATAAGCCCTCACTAAAGATCGTGCAAGGTACTACTAGTAGCATATCCTATTAGCCGATACATGTTTGCTGAGAACCTCAACTAGTTGGTGATCGTTCAGACTCAAGTAATCCTATGCCTCATCTCCATGATTAAGGTGTGAGATTGCATATTGACATTCTCAAGGTACCTATGTGCGCATGAAACTGAAGGCTGCCGAAGAGGTAGACCATCCATTTCCATTTACATATTAGATCCTATGCTGACTATTTATTCTACAGGCCAACATTGACTGCGAACGCGTCCACTTCTCTGAAGACATCTCCGAAGCTGAACTTCTCCAATGCATCACACGATTCAACAACGATCCGGCTATCCACGGCATCCTCGTCCAGCTACCAGTCCCAAAACACATCTCCGAACATGCCATAACCTCTGCTGTTGCGGATGAGAAGGACGTCGATGGGTTTGGTGTTGCGAATATTGGAGAGTTAGTGAAGCGGGGTGGTCACCCACTCTTCACACCGTGCACGCCTAAGGGTGTGATGGTACTTCTAGAGGAAAGTGGCGTTGATCTGAAGGGAAAGAATGCTGTGGTAATTGGCAGGAGTGATATAGTGGGGAGCCCAGTCAGCTATCTCCTGAAGAATGCAGACGCTACGGTGACGGTCTGCCACTCCAGAACACAAAACCTGCCAGAGATCGTGAAGCAGGCCGACGTGGTGGTTGCCGCTATTGGGCAGCCTGGCTTTGTCAGAGGAGATTGGCTGAAGCCAGGAGCTGTTGTGATTGATGTCGGCACGAACTACATCCCGGATTCAACCAAGAAGAGTGGACAGCGGGTCGTTGGAGATGTCGAATTCGATTCCGCCGTCGAAGTTGCATCACAGATCACCCCTGTTCCTGGCGGTGTTGGGCCCATGACGGTTGCCATGCTATTGCAGAATGTCATCAATTCCGCGGACGCATCATTCGAGCGCCAAAAGCAACGCTATGTCTCACCATTACCGCTAAAGCTGCAAGATCCTGTTCCTTCAGATATCGCGGTGTCACGTGCCCAGCACCCAAAGCCTATCACGAAAATTGCACAAGAAGTTGGGATTATGGGCCACGAACTTGAGCCTTATGGGGCATACAAGGCCAAGGTGGACCTTTCCCTTCTGAAGAGACTTGAGCACCGTCGCAATGGGAGATATATTTTGGTCGCTGGTATTACCCCAACGCCGCTCGGCGAAGGGAAATCGACGACAACAGTAGGTCTCACGCAAGCCCTGTCTGCTCACCTCGGTCGTATATCATTCGCGAACGTACGGCAACCAAGCCAAGGGCCTACCTTTGGTATCAAGGGTGGCGCAGCGGGTGGAGGCTATAGTCAGGTTATTCCCATGGATGAGTTCAATCTTCATCTGACGGGCGATATTCACGCTATTTCGGCTGCCAACAACTTGCTTGCTGCTGCGATCGAAACGAGGATGTTTCATGAGAACACTCAAACCGACGCTGCTTTGTACCGACGATTGGTTCCTGTCAAGAAAGGGAAGAGAGAATTCGCAAAAGTGATGTTCCGACGACTGAATAAACTCGGAATAGATAAGACAAATCCCGATGACCTATCACAGGATGAGATTCACCGATTTGCTAGATTAGATATTAACCCAGACACTATCACCTGGCGACGAGTGCTTGACGTGAACGACAGGCACCTACGAGGAATAACAGTTGGTCAAGCACCCACAGAAAAAGGCCAAACCCGCCAGACAGCCTTCGACATCGCGGTTGCTAGCGAATGTATGGCAGTACTTGCCCTCAGCAACGACCTCGCAGATCTTCGTGAGCGCCTTGGCAGGATGGTTGTTGCCAGCTCACGAAACGGCGATCCGGTGACTTGCGACGACATTGGCGCGGGCGGTGCTCTTACCGCACTCATGAAGGATGCTATCAAGCCCAATCTCATGCAAACACTTGAAGGCACCCCTGTCTTCGTGCATGCTGGTCCCTTTGCTAATATCAGTATTGGGGCATCATCCATTCTAGCGGATAAGTTAGCACTTAAGCTTGCAGGCACCGAGCCCGATGAAAACCATGAGGAGAAAACGGGATTCGTGGTGACAGAAGCTGGCTTCGACTTCACAATGGGTGGTGAGCGTTTCTTCAACATCAAATGCCGGTCCTCAGGCCTCGTTCCCGATACTGTTGTCATTGTCGCAACCGTCCGCGCCCTCAAGGTGCACGGAGGTGGTCCAGAAATCGCCCCTGGTGCTCAGTTGCAGGAGGTCTACCGGACTGAGAACATCGACCTACTTCGTAAGGGATGCGTAAACCTGAAGAAGCATATCTCAAACGCAAGGCAGTTTGGTGTTCCAGTTGTCGTAGCCATCAATCGCTTCTCAACTGATACCGATGCTGAAATTGCCATCATCAAAGAAGAGGCTTTCGCCGCAGGAGCCGAGGACGCTATCCCGGCCAACCATTGGGCAGAAGGCGGTAAAGGTGCTGTCAATCTAGCTCGCGGTGTCATTGCTGCTACGTCCAAGCCCAAGCCTGACTTTAGACTCCTCTATGAGCTTGAAGGCAGCGTGCAAGAGCGGATTGAGAAGATTGGAAAGATTATGTACGGTGCTGGGAAGGTCGAATTCTCGGAATTGGCACAGAAAAAAGTGGACACGTATGTGCGGCAAGGTTTCGGAAATCTGCCGATATGTATCGCAAAGACCCAATACTCCTTATCTCATGATCCAAGCTTGAAAGGTGCTCCAAGCGGCTTTACGGTACCGATCAGAGATGTGAGGATGGCTGCCGGGGCGGGATATTTGTGAGTGTTCTGATAGCCGCTTCTACTCGTTTCTTCGTATTTTATCTAAACCGGGGTCAACATCCCAGCAAGGTCGCAGCCCTCGCTAATATTTTCACCACAGGTATGCCCTTGCGGCCGATATTCAGACCATTCCAGGCCTGCCTACTGCGCCAGGCTATCTCAATGTTGATGTAGATCCTGAGACGGGCGAGATCGACGGACTATTCTAAGACCAAACCCTTCCAGCATCCTTCCATTCGTCCGCCTTCTGCCCTGCTTCATTAAAGAATATTCTCGTTCCGCATTGTCTTGGTATAACACGCATTCAACTGCTTCGTGGCTCTTCAACAGCATCGGCGGTGAGCATGACACACTGCCTCCACTGCAGGAGGGGGTTGTTTTAGGCGAGAAACGTGCCTAGTATAGCCCAGAAATATAGGGCGGTCATGAAAGAGCTCGGCTAAGCATCTGAGCTAGACTCGACTCTAAGATAGAAAAATATTGTGATGATGTTGAATCTCACAATTAGAAATCAAATGATTCGCTCATGGTGGTTGAGCTTTCGTGATACGGTAGCCCAACATACATATTCAAAAGGAAGACTAGGACCTTGACTTCTAGTTCTTTCTGTGAGTTATGAATTGCCAGACCACACTGCGATATACTACTGCAGGTCTTGATTCACTTTCACAGTTAGTTGTTAATCTAGTAATTCTTCAGTGAGTCTGGGCGGCGGAGCGATGACCAATAATATCTTACCTCAGCAAGCTCAGACGCATATGATCAATTAGCGGACAAATGTATATCCACAAGCGGAATATCGCTAACTTACTAGTTAAAAAGTTACTGTGGTTTGCAAAAGTATTGCGAAAATCAAATTAAGCGAGCCACGCACACACAACATCGACTTTTGGTCAGTTCACCATACAAATCGTATGCCTACCACGCCTGATACGCTTATATTTGCCTTTTATGCCGAAACGAATCCCTCAATGGCAGCTTCATCAAATTCTAGTAGCTTTTCTATTTGATTGGTCTATTAAGTGTATTGCAGCAGCTACCAAGTTACACCTTTTAACTATATACCGATTTCAGCTTAATCTTGACCTCTATGGGGAGGCATACCCCCCCCCTAATCTTAAGATTGGGCGGCCAAGAGCTATAGATAAGGCACATAAGAAAGTTCGTGATATATAATATTATGGTGTTGAGTGTACTAATATTTATATAGGCCCTTATTGCTTACCTAGAGGACCGCCTAACTGCCTTCCTTAACAAAATGGCCTGGTTCCTATGGGACGATTGTAACATTATAGTATCCTTCTCATTAATTTGGCGAACTCTCCGACGTAATAGGTGGAGTAGAAAGGCCGTATAAAGGAGAGTGTAGGAGCGCTCCAAGGACCTATATGCTGCATGGAAAGGACGCCAATATATATGGGACGTTGATCGCCTTATATTTATTAATGAATTAGGCGCCAATAAGAGAACTAGGTATAGGAAGTTTGGCTAGAGCCCTGTAAACGTTCCTGCGATTAATACTACATTAATTAAGCAATTAGAACGCTGGAGTATTCTTCCCGCCTATATAATTAACGGCTACCTCCCTAGGACTCTTATCTGGTAGGGCTTAATTACTACCGAAATATTTAACGCCTGGATTGAATCTACAGTTCTACTATATTGTATTCCTAGCTATACGATCTTAGTATTAGATAACGCTTTAATATATAAAAGCCAGGTAAGGAAATAATTGCGTATATAGTAGAGCTATATATTCTAACTAGTAGATATAGGAATTTATAAACCTCTATATAGCCGCCTAAATCTATATTAAGTATCTTCCTCTTTATTACCCAGAGTTTAACCTAATTAAACTTTCTTTTTACGATCTAAAGGCGTGGATTTAATTAAACTTTAATATAATTAAGGACTATTAAAGCTTTGGTGCATTCCTGCAGTTTGGTATACAGTATATAGGATTACGTTACTTAGTAGAAGGATACTTTTGGCGGGCTGGCTACCTAGTAGAGAACTAGTTAGGGACACAATCTTTTATAATCTAGTGCTGGGTATATAGAAATCAATAACTTACTGTCCCTTTTGTATTGCTTAAAATGTCTTAAGCTTACACCTTAGTTGTAGTAGGAGGCCTACTGCAAGGCCTAACTTCTCCTCTTATACCTGCCTACTTATCCCTATACGCAAGGCCTCTAAGTTATAGAAGTTTTTAATAAGTATATTATGAATAAATTTAAGCTTAGTTTAAAGCTTTAGTGTTATCTAGTTAGGCCGTTTTCTTACCCAATTAAAGAATTCGTGAAGCCTTTCTTTAAAATCAAAGTCGCTAGTAATGGGACTAGTTGGTGGCGCTAGTGGTAGTATAGGGGGGGTAGCTACTAAAGCTAGAGCTACCAGAGGTGGCTAAGGTGGTTGCTGAGGTGGTTAAAATAAGTTCTATTATCCTCCGGTGTTGGTATAGTAGTTGGGGGGGGGGGGGGGGGGTCCTATAGGGGGGGGGGCAAATTGGCCATATGTAGGATAAAATCCATAATTATTAACTTCTAATTGAAAATATCCTCCTGGCCTATGCGCCCGCTACCCACCCCCTCTCTCTATACCCCCTGCAGCTCCATTTTTAACTAAAAGACGGACGGTAATAGCAGTAGGAGGTTCCTCCTTAGTAGCTTTACTATCTTTAATTTAATTGCCCCAAGCCCTTATTGCAAGGTAATTAACTAGGTAGTAAGAACAAGGAAGCTCTAGGTTTCTATTTACCTAGTAGGTCCCCCTACTATTAATATATATTTTTACGCTGCAAGGCTACTAGAAGGCTACTAAAGGAGCTAGATTACCTAAAAGAACTTCTGCTAAGATGCTTTTAGGTAGGGCAAGACGCTAGGTAATAGTTGCACTTATATTGCCCTTCTTCTTAGGTGTATTAGATGCACCTAGGTTAAGAATATTTAATAGATGCGCGCTCATCTACATACTGCCCGGTAAGGTAATACTAGAAGTATAAGGAGAGGCGTATTCTGGAGCAGGTGGAGGCGTCTTAGTTAATATAACTACTACTTCTATGCGTAGTCCTTTCTTCTTATTTGTATGCTAGGTCCTCATAATTTTATTAAGCTCGTAGATGTGTACTTTGGTATAGATATCTTGCGGGACAATATCGCGAGCCATTATACGATTGTAGGAAGTGGCTGCCCTAATAAAGTACTTATCCTTAAAGGATCTGTTTGGATGATTAGCTTTGACTTTATTAATCCAGCAGTTGATTTTAGTAAGAAGCTCTCTACCAATAATACGCTGCGCGGAAGTTAAAGTAAGGTCTGCCTTTGCTACACAGGCTTTCTAAATTGCTATATAGTATATCTATACTATATCGGGCTCTAAGGGAGTTGGCGAGCTTAAATCTACGCTAATAACTTAATTGTGTATATTTTTACGTCTTAGCGGAGGCCTTAAAGGATTAGTAGCTTTAGTAGGCTTCTTCCTAGATATTGACTTTAGATTTAAACTATTCTGGTTTAAACGCCTAGCTGGCTTCTAAGTACGCTAGGCGACTTTGGTAGCTGTAGGAGCTTCTACAGTACCTCTAGTTGGACGAACTATACGCCTACTAGCTGTTTAAAAGCTTTCCTCTTCCTCCGGAGGCTCACGAGGCTTCTGTTTAATAGTTAGATTAACTAGCTCTATATCCTTATCCTTATCGTCTTCCTTATCTAAGTCCTTATCCAACTCCTACGACTCTAACTCTACCTCTTTCTCCCCTACCTCCTTCTCCTCCTCCTTAACGTCCTTGTTATAACTAGGCTGCGAAGGTAGGTAGCGCGCTAGAACTGTACGTAGGCCTATATAAACAGGTGTCTTGGGTTAAGTAATAGTATTCCGCTTAATTGGTTGAGAACCTTGTGTAGATTAACTGGCGGCTCGTTTTCGGAGGCTCCTGCGGGCTACTATGGCGCCTACAACACTCAAAAATTAACCTAGATGGATGATATAATATAAATATAAAACCTCACTATTTTGGAAGTAAAAATAATACGTGTAGGCGTGGCAGGCATATGATTTGTATGGTGAACTGACCAAAAGTCGATGTTGTGTGTGCGTGGCTCGCTTAATTTGATTTTCGCAATACTTTTGCAAACTACAGTAAATAGGAGCTACAGGCAAAACTCCTTAACACGATACCGGGTATATAATGATATATTTAGTATTACGATCTACACGCCCTGACCAAGCCTTTTTTGGTGTAACTAACGATAATCTAACTTTTGGCGATATTGTTAAGCTCTACTACTAATATCGATATAACTAGTTGTATGGGAAGGGGGTATATCTCGCCTATAAGGAGGGAAATCTATACCCTTTAGGCTTTAAGATCTACCTTTTATTAAAGTTTTACTGCTTATTTACCCTATATATAACTCCTAATATAACAATACATTTTGTTACGGTACTGGCAAATTGCCGTCACGTGACTAGATGATTGTATATAACTTTGAGCGGCGCTGCTACTCTTCTCCTTTCCTTTTCTCTAGCTTTGGATCTTTGTTTATAGACAATCCAATTGTATAGGCTTGCGCGTCCTTCTTACCGTGCTCGTGCCTTAATTAACTAAGTTGCTAACTGTTACGGACCTTATATTAGCAGTAGTACGGCTACTAAGAGAGGATAGGAACGGACTAGTGGTGGAAGCGCGGGAGGCGCTGGAACCAGTCAAACCATAGGACGAGGGGTAACCGAGTCATATAACAGACCACGTTACCAGTTCGGTACGTGGGATCTATGGGATCTATAAGGAACGTTACATACCTTACGTACCTAGTATTTCTTAGGCGCAGTATTATATATTTAAAGGACTACAGTCCCTACCTAGATAGTACTTCTCTTTATAGTAAATCTTAAAGTATAATTAGAGTTAATCTATTAGGCAACTACTCTACTAGTTATTATTATATTATTAACTTCTTATTTACCTATACACCTAGCCTATTAGCGAGTCTACCATAGTATTTACTATAAGGCTTTGTTATATATTTACTACCTAGTTATAGTATTAATAAAGTCAAACAATATACCACTAAAAGCACTAGTTACGACGCTATTGATAGTAGTAACTACTTTAGGTACTAGTAGAAATACTAGTATAAGGGATACTAACTTATAACTAGTTATAACAAAATATTTATAGGAAATAGTTAACTAACTCACGGATAATAATAGAATACTTAAGGATAGAATGAATGAAATTAGAGTAGTAAAGGTTAAGCTACTATTAGTTAAACAATTCTTAGGAAAAACGTTAAAGCTTAAGGGATTTCTAGTATAAATGTGTTTTAAAGTTATACAAGGAGTAAAACTAGTAACACCTATAGATTAAGTGGTATATATAGGACTATCCCCAATAGGTAGAGCACTTAAGTAGTTTAAACCTTACTTTACTAAGATATAAGAGAATAAAATGTTAACCACTAATTAAAAAGTATAGTATATATTCTCTAGCTAGAATAGATTTATAAGTTAATTAACTTAAATATTTAGAGACCTTAAAACGATAACTATGGTAAAAAGAAAACTCTAAAACCTAGTATAATAAACTTTAGTAATTAAGTAGTTTTAAACACTTACTATATAGGTTAAATAGAATAATAAGGCGCTTATAGTATAGTATAAATAGGGACTTAAAGCAAAAGTCTAGGACGTAATTATCCTAATAAAAGATGCAGACACCCTAAGGGAACTAATTAATTAAGTAATTAAGATTAATAATAGGATTTACTAAAGGAAATAAGCTAAGAAAGGCTAGAATAGAGTTCTATGGTTATATAAGCCGTAGAGTACGTAATAATAGATATAGAGTTATAAACTATAGAATAGCGGACTAAAGCTAATAAACCTAAGCAGTATTAAAGAATCTAAAAAGTGGAATAAGAAACTATAGAAACCTAAAGGTTAAAGATTAAGTAATTATAAGACTAAGAAGTAAAGGTTAAACCAGAGATCTTAATAGCAAAAGATATTTAGGCGGACTCTATAGTAAGAAAAATGGTTTAAAAAAGAAGCTTATATAAATTGCGGAAAATAAGGTTATTTCGCTAAAGACTATAGAGGTAGTTAGAGTAACTACGCGGTAAAGGGTACTAGATTGTTAGAGTATAATAATATAAATATAAGTATATTGCGCGGGTCCAAGGAGTATTTAATTAAGCACTTTATGTTTTGTTATAATAACGCATACCAAATTTATAAGGATGCTAAGTATAGCGTAAGCTATTAGCTATAGGAGCTAGAGTTATAAGAACTTAAAGGAACCAAAGAGTTAGATAAAGAATTAGATCGACTTTATAAGCTAAATTAAGATATTATAGTAATATATAGATAAAGATTAGTAGAAATAATAATAGAGTTAGAGTACTTATTAATTAGCGGTAATAAGGAAGAAAAAGCGGCTAGCTAGGGGTATATAAACCTTAGGTATATAATAAAGGTAGAGATTAAGATACTATAGAACGAGGTTTAGTAACGGGTATTATAATACTATTAGATACGGCATCTATCGCTTTATAAAATAGAAGGGGTATATTATAGAACCCTACTATAAGGGCCTCTATAGGAGAGCCCTATGCTCTTACGTATACCTTATATATAGCTTACGTCAGCTACGCGTAGGTATATTACCTCATTACGCCCTTAATCCTTACAATTAATCGCGCAACGTTTTATAGACTCCTTATATACATACGTTCTATAGCCACTGCCCTCGTCCTATAACATTACGTTGCGCCTTTTTACTGCTAACGCTTAGCCTATAACTAATTCTATATCTCTATAATACTATAGGCGCTGCCAGAAATAACGTATCTACAAGTTACCTTACTTTATACCTCTAAGAAACCCATAATAGTAAGATAATATTTTTTACTAGCCACTATGTTAAACCTAAAGAATAATCTAATACCTATACTTAACCTATAACGCCAATTAATCCTAGGAGAATTTAATTTATTAGCCCTAGCCTTAACCCCTAAGGGGAAGCCTAGTGGCTTTAAAGATTACAATAACCTTAATAAGGTGGATACTAATAATATCTTATCTTTTATTAATTATATAACTATAGATAAGCAAGCGAAAGAGCTACTACCTATTAAAATTAAAATATAAGACGCCGAGACGTTTATAAAAATAGTAGCATAAGAGCTTAATAAATACTACTGCCTTCTATAGAACTACTACCTAAAGCTTATATAAGCTAAAATGCGTACTGCCTAAGATCGCGATATTATTTAAAACCTATAAGCTTATGAGACGCTCGCTAATAATACGCGCTAAGAGACTAAAGATAACCTCTATGTGTCTAAACGCGACGTCTAATAGTTAAAGAAGGCTAAGATTATACTTATTGCTACGGTTACTAAAAAAGAGAGTATAATTAAATACCTATAAGACTGAAGAAGTTAATTAATACGATCTTTGGAGCTCTTGCTGCACCCAGCCCAAAAGACCAAACCAACCAAAAGAACCCTGAAAAACACCCTGACAATCCCCTGAGATGCATGCATCACAGGGGAGGCACAGGTGGTACGACGGTAGTACGCAGTCGCGCGCGACCGCCAGACCCACACCAAACAATGGCTCTCCATATCAACATTAAGGACGGGCGAATACTATACCAGAAAGCGGAAACACCCCCATTAAAAAGGCATCTGATAAAATACAAAGCCTATTAGACGCGTCTAGTATCCGGAACTGCGGGGGAGTAACTATTAGCTATTACGAACTAATGCAGCTAGCAGAATGGCTTTGCTAGTCTAGCGAACTTTAGGCGCCCCTTTAGTAAACCCTTAATTAAATCCTCTAACGGCTAAACAAAATCAAAGATAAACAAAACTCCCCCCTATAGGCGAACCGCACCTAGGCCGCCGTAGCTGCGCACCTATAGCACAGGGAACCTACCCCCCTAAAGATAACAACTGGGTATATAATTACAATATAACCAAATACAGAAAAGGTAGAGGAACTTAGGGGATAATTAGAGACAGAAGTTCTTATAAAGGTACACAAGGAGGTCCATAATGCTGTTATAGTCCAACACCTTAGGAGTGGAGACATTAGAGTCACCCTAAAGGACCAATAGGTAAAGGAATAGGCCATAAGGGTAGGTAATAGGCTAGGAGAACATATTAGCATAAAAGTACTTCGTAAAGACCACCTAGTTAAAGTCCTGGCGGTTCCTATAAGCCTTAGGGTAGAAAGGGGACGCTAGGTAGATAATACAGTAACTATATAGGAGATAGTAAAACAAACGGAACGCCTTATACCAGGACTTACAATTACCCAAATCCAATGGCTTTAATAGGAAAACATAAACTAAGCATATAATAAGAATAATATGAGGATATAAGGGGCACCAGAGACTTGCTAGGGAGACAATAGATAAACACATAGCTCCCTTATCGTCAGTGTATATACACTAGGAATGCAAAAACTCCTTATCTAAAAAGGAATAATTATAAATGGCCTTATATACAACATAAGGCTCTATAACCACAGACTATACCTAGAACAATATTATTGCTGTATATAATAGGGATACACCCAATCTACATACGCAGTATAGGTGTGCTGCGGCTACTATACAGGCCCCCATAATACAAGATAATGTATAAATTAAGACTAAACAAAATGCGCGAACTGTCACCAAAGCACACACAAGGCATGGGAGAGAGAAGACTGCATTAAATATAGGAGATAGAAGGAAAGGGCTTAATAGCTGTAGGAATAACTACATGCTAGGTTATACAAATGGAAACAACAGGCGATAAGCTAGGGGGATATAGGTGTCTTCCTAGCATTTCCTACCTTTAACACTAGGGGGCTAAGCCAGCTATCCCAAGCCTTAGCGGGCTAAAAGCGACGCCGCATGATATTACTAGACCAAATAGGGACACAAGGGACACAAGGGAGAGGACGCCTAGTAGGAAGACCCCTATGGACGGCTACGGCAAGTTCAAGGCCAGGATAATTAAGAATTAGATTTAACGCGGTAAATATAATATACGTAGCTAGCTTATAAGGGGCACATAGCCAACCAGTAAAAACGGGGGAAGAACCGGAGGTAATAACAAACTCAGATTTAGAAAGGCTAGTAGGAACACAAAATATAGGGATAGAAAGCTCCATATAAAATAAGTAGTAGCCAGGGAGTAAATACAGGAGAAGGAAGTTCTAAATATTTTAGAGAAAGTAGAAATGGAAGAAGTAAGGAGTAAAGGAAAGGCGAAGGACCCCTACTAGGGGTCCGCCACTTAACCATTATATAGTACAACTGCGGTAATATAAACTACCGTCTAGCAAGGCCCCTACTAGACAGTCTAGACCTAGAGAAACACCATATTCTTGCTATATAAGAGCCATATTACAATACCTATATATAATTAACATACTGCCCCTAAGGATTCTAGCTCCTATATAAACCAAAAGCAGCCACGTGTGTGTGCTTTATAATTAGCAAAAATATCAGCCTTACCTTATGGTTATAGCAGGCAGTTAACCTAGATATTGCAGTTATAACCATCCAGACATATAGGGGACCAGTATAAATTATTAATGTCTATAACCCTAGGGTTAAAGGGGTAGTATAGACAGAGAATATTATATCTATAATAAGCTTGCTAGAAACTAAACACGTGGAGTTTATTCTACTAGAAGATATAAACCTCTACTACCTATAATAGGGGGGTATCCATGTTGCTGCCAATTAATAGGTAGAGTGCCTACTAAGAGCTATAGATAACGGGGGCCTTAAGCTAGCTACCCCCCTAGGTGCAATTATATGGCAATAGGGCACTGCTAAAAGTATAATTAACCTTATAATTATAGACGAAAACCTATACTAGAGACTTAAAAGGTGCTCCCCTAAAAAAGAATAGGTACTTACCTTAGACTATATCCCTATCTAGATATAACTAGATCTGGACATTAAGGTGTAACTAAATAGCAAAAGATACGCAATAAGGAAGCTTAATGTAAATAGCTTCCTTAATATAATTAAACAATAACTCCAAGACCTAGAAGAAATCCACCTAATACTAAATAAGCGAGGCTTATTAGCTACCCCTAAGGAAATTAATTAAAGACTAGAAAGAATCCAGGCAGTAATTAAAAGTGGGCTAAAAGAGCACTGCCTAGTCTTAAAACCAGGCCCTTACGCGCGACATGCATGGTCTGTATAGTGCGCGGCCCTTATAGCCGGCCAACGACGAGCAAGGAGGAAATATATAAGTAGCCATAATTCTAAAGACGAGAGACAATATAAAGACATAAGAAACCAGCTAAAGAATACCCTAAGAAAAGAAGCAAGGAATAACTGGAGACGGTTTATAAACGAATATACTACTAACCTGAGTCTCCCCTATAATAAGGGCCTATGGACTATAGCAAAATAGGCAAAGAAAAAGGTGGGACGCCTAGTAGAAGATCTATACCTACTACCCCTATAAAGAGCAGGTAAACTATAGGCCACAAGCAATAATAATAAGAAGGTAAAAATCCTTATAGAAAGATTTTTCCCCTAACTGGCTTTAGCAGACCTAAGCGATATTACTGGTAAAATACTAGTGACTCGCCTAAGGGTTAACAGCGATATAATAACTAAAGAAATAGCTAGAACTATTAGCCGCCTCTTAAATAACATAGCACTAGGATTAGATAGGATCCTAAACAAAGCCCTAAAGACTTATAGACCGCTTATAGCACCTTAGCTTGCAGACGTAGCCAGAGCATGCTTTAAAATAGGCTACTACCCGCAACTTGGAAGATCTATAATAACGGTTATCCTATAAAAAAAAGGCAAAGCAGATTACTTAATTCCAGGAAGCTACCGCCCTATTGCCTTAAAAAATACCCTAAGCAAGATTTTAGAAAAGGTTATAGCGGACTACATAGTAGATACGGCAGAGGAACACGCCCTACTACCATAAAGCTAAATAGGGGCAAGAAAGAATCGCTTAACGCTATTAGCACTTACACTACTCACTACTACCATTAAAACTGCATGGGCTATGCGAAAGGACTTTATAGTATTAATACTTAGCCTAGATATCAGCGGCGCCTATAATAATATACCCTATAAGCGTCTCCTATACATCCTTAGGGCAAAGGGCTTCCTAGAATGGATTATCTAATTTATTTAAGGATTTATAGGCCAGAAAGAAATATTACTAGTCTTTAGCGGATACCAGAGCCCCCCTATTATAGTTGTAATAGGAATACTATAAAGATTACCTCTTTCGCCTATACTCTTCCTCTTCTTTATAAGCAACCTACTTAATACCTTTAAGGAAGGGGCGACCTAGGGAATAGGCTTTATTAATAACACAAACCTAATTATATATAGGCCAACAGCCGTAGAGAACTATAGGACACTAGAGAAAGCCTATAATACCTATATAGAATAGGCAAGATGACATAGAGTCTAATTCTTACTAGAGAAATACCAGCTAATCCATTTTATAAGAAAACGCAACTAATCTGCAGATCTTTAGTATATAATCCATATTTAAGGCTTTAGGGGTTAACTGGTTTAAGGCCTAAGGGTATTAGAAGTATGGATAAATAGCAAGCTCTAGTAGAGCGTATATATGGCGCAAGCGGCCCGTAAGGGCTAAGCACAGTATATCGCCATATTTAGGATCGTTAATTCTATATAGGGTCTATGCTTCTAGAGGTTATGCCTATTATATATAGCAGTTATTCGGCTGACTATAACGTATAGATCTAGCATTTGGGCCACGGGAGAAACCAAGAAAGGCCCCCCTAAATCACTCCTTAAACTACTTTAAAAGGTCTAAATAGCCTGCCTCTAGAGTATAATAGGCGGGTATAAGCGAACGGCTATAGCACTGCTTAAGAAGGAAGCCAATATTCCCCCCCTATAACTATATATTAAAGCCGATGTAATATAAAGGGTGCAAAAGGAACGCAACTTTAATGTTATAAAGTATATCAAGACACGCCTAAACAAACTATGGAGGGACCTTAGGGTGCCCTATAGGAGAAGGAACCAACAACCCTAAAGTAGGGAAGATATATTAGGAAAACAGGTGGAGAAAGTAGAAGAAGAATAGTACGGCGTTAGGGCCTAGGCCTATATAGAGGAGGAAGGGAAATGCGTAAGAGGCCAGTAAAGATAACAGTAAGGGAGAAAAAGGAGCTAAAGTAGAGCACGAAAGAATACTAGAAAACTATCTACTGTAATATAATACTGGTTAGACCATTGCTGGAGAGACGCATGGGAGTTAAATGTATAGAGGTAGACTTAGGCAAGAGGAACCCAAGCTATAGCATGGTTAACGCTATAGGGGGTAAATACCTAAGGGCTCTAAGAGGGCCTAATAAAGGCAGAAAATATAATAGCAACACTTCTAAGGACAGGAGTAATAAGACTAAAAGATTGGCTTTACTGGGTAGGTGTCCTAGTGGGTAGCCTAAGGTGCAAATGTGGCTGGCCAAGACAGACACCAAAACACGTAATACTGTTATGCCCCTTACGCACCAGCTAAGAAGCAATACTCTTAGTAGCTAGCACAGAAAACTATAATACACTACTCTTAATATAGAAAGGCCTTAAGGCGGCTACCTAGTGGCTTATTAGCCAAAATATACTAGACCAGTTCTAGGTTGCAAGGGAAATAGTAATAGAAGGTAAAGGGGCGACTAACAGGCGCCCCCTAATAACTCTATAGGAGTAGAGTAAAGTTTATAATACTAGCATGTCCGTAGACTTGTTACGGCAGCAGTGGTTCCCAAAGAGGTCAAAAAGTAAGGTAGTAGAGCACCACTAGTGACTTATAGGCAACTCGCAAGCGAGTCCTAAAAAGGCGGGGAGATAGATTACGGGGTTTTCTTAAATAGAGTTTTCTCCCTATATATATATAAGGAGTAGTCCGCGTGGGCCTAACAGGGATCCGAATCGGATGTTAAGCAATGAATAATAATAAATACCTATAATCTTAGCTTAATAAGTATATTTATAATAATACTAGATACCTCTTTATTGTATATAATACTACCTAAGTCTTTACGCTCCTAAAAACCTTACCTACTTAACGCTTAATAGAGGGTTAGTATTAAGCAGCTTTACCTAATAGGAACCCCTACTAAAGCAGTAATAACAAAAGCTATAATAATTAAACCTAAGCTACTACTATAGGGTTTAATATATATTACCTTAATCCCCTAGTCTTTTAGGGAGATTATAAGGAATATAGCTACTAGAAGATATAAATCCGCGAGAAACTAACTTAGAGCGCCTACCTTTTTCCTATAAAAGATACTAAAATTAGCTACATTATTAGGCGAATAAAGGGTATACTATTTAATAGACTCTTCGCCTAATAGGAGACTAATAGCCCCTAGAAGTAGTAGTGTGGGAGGGTACGGTCTCTCTTAGATAGGAAGTCACGGTGTAGTTAGTTAGTCAGTTAGTTATAATCAGGCAGTAGGGAAGCGGTTAGTAAGAAAAGAAGAAAAGAGTGTATTAAAGAGAAACTGTGTGTCTGTTGGCCCTATTAGAGTTGTTAAAGACTCTAAGGGCTCCAGACCGATCTATATAAAATACGTGGAAGGCCTGGGCTCTCTTAAAGCTACGCCTAATCTAGATGTTAAATCCAGGGGGCCAAATTACACTACCACATACCTTCCCTACCTAAGTCGTTGTCCCCTAACGACTTCCAAAACTCTAAAACTCCTTATCTTCGAAACAAAGGCGCGGTAGGTGATTGTATGCGTTCTTTACCTTTACTACAAACCTAAGATGGTGAACGAGGAGACTCCGTTCTGGTTAAACGAGACCATTCTTATCCGCCTAGCTGAGCAGTATGAGATGTATTAGACTGGCGGCTCTTGGATAATATGGCTCTTTCGCGTCCTTCCACTTGCTCAGTTCTGTCCTATAATTCTTTAGGCAGCTCCGCATGACTCTATCCTTTTACAACAATTAGGGGTACTCTACCTAGATCTACTATAATAGTTAAAGGCTTAATTCTATTGTTAACACAGTAGAAGTACGAGCGGCTGTTAAAGCGCTCTACTTTAGTTGTATATATAAGCTGAAACGCATCCTTATAGTTCTCAACGGCCCTTAGATAATAGGAATATATCTATTTTGCAACTTTGTTCCTATTACTAGTAAGAAGAAGATCACAATCTTGGATTACTGCTAGAGAATCCCATCATCATTTACCAAGAAGGGCATCGGATAGAGCGCTGGCAGCCATAAGCTTAACTGCTGTAGGGAAGCGATATGGAATTGCGCCATAGAGATTAGCATGTCTAGACGGCGTATGGGGCGGCGCTCTTAAGTCTTAGTACATATCTACCAACTCTGTCTAAGTACCTCCTTTAGTGACCTTAAGGTTATTATAATTGCCCTAAATACTAATAAACTATGGCAGTATTGTTTACTAGGTCCCAGTTAAAGGTCCTTTTACTCTATAAGGAAGGTAAGGTATGGTTATATACACATCTCCCTTCTTATATGGCTGAGCTACCTAGTCGGTCGCATATTTCTCTATATCCTTAGCGGTCCAGTTATGGTCTGAGATTTTGTGTATGAATCCGTTGCCCTTAGCTAACCCTCGCGCTTTAAGATCTGCCTACTATAATTCCAAGTAATAATATATGCCAGGAAGGATAATTGTGCAGTTATTCTTAGTCTTATTATCTAGAGAAACACTCCCTTAGATTATATTGGCACTGCGTCCACTTTTAAGGAGCGAGGGAATATTAACGTTAATATAGCGGAAAGCTGTAGAGTTTCCTCTAACCGCGAATTTTATATAATAAGGGTAGGAAATAAGTCGCCACCAGCTGTTAGGCCTAAGAGCGTAATAGAGGCAATAATACTAAGGGTCTTGTCTTATTAGCTATTAGCAGAGACCGTAAACCATTATTCTTAACTAGCCGTAATTTGGTCGCCTATTAATTAGACGCTAATAATGGCGGTATATACGCATTTCCTTATTAATTATTGCTAAGATGCTAAAATCCCACTACTACCCAAATATGCTCGAAACCACAGATCCTTCTTGCTGCCATATATCTTGGTCGTTTAGTGACAGTATCCGATTAAGTAAAGCCTCCCTATTATAGGAAAACCTTAGTGCCGAGTTATAAATGAACTTATATGGTTTTAAGGAGTTGGACGGAACTAGAGGCCTATAAGCTTTTTAGAACTAGGAGTATGTAGTAGGGTCTATCTTTATAGTGCCTAAGTGATTGCGAGTGTAATATATTAAATAGAGTCTGTGATATAGCGCGGCATAGTTTAGACCCTTTATTGCTAAACCTATACGCCCTTTTATAGCTTATGTGTGCATCTAGCAGACCTTATATATTTCCAGGTTTAAACCAGCCGCCCTATACTAACTGCGCAAGAGCTTTATGACCTTAGTTGGTTTGATTTTAGTGGTTTGGTTTAAGGACACCTTAAAATAAGCTAGTATGTCGTCCTTATAGTTATATCCTTGTTTCGCGCAGAGTATTGCCATAGCATCTACAGCCTCCTTAATGTATTCTTCATCGTCTCCTAGCTTAATAATGTTTTTATTAAACAGCAATTCCACTCTTAGCCCTCCTACTTCTGGATAAGCAACCGCAAGCCCTCTCCTTGGATTCCTCCTTAAAGAGGATACTGGCAGCTATAGGGGTGAGCCAACAGGCGTTCTAGCCGCAAGAATGCTTTTATTTATAGATAATAAAGGCGAGTTTACTGACATAGGCAATCCTTACTAGGATGGGCTTGGTATAATACTAACGCCTCCTCCTTAAATAGGTGTTAATGGCTAAAAAGCTAAGGGATTTATTACATCGGAAGTATATTATAAATGCGCTTGCAGTATAAGAGCTAAGCTCTCTCCCGCTTATTTAATTCTGACATTGGTAACCTCTAGTCCTATAGTAGTTAGTCTCCTATATCTTGGTGGCAGGTCCTTATTTAGAACAAGGAAGCCAGTTAAGTGTCTCCCTAAACTATACTTATTCACCACCTGACCTGATATCGCTCTTCCTGATATTTTAGGCGCGAGCGCAAAGTCGGTTGGCTGTAGTTAAGTAGTGTTCTTAATGCCGCGTCCTGGATGATTAAGCCTCTTAACTAGGGCTTTATTAACTCGCGCTATTACTTTATAAAGTGGGTAGACGGTAAGCTTTTGGGCGGTAGAAAGGAAGTGGTAGGAGACTACGTGTTTTAGCGGTCTGTTAAGAACATCCTATTTTTAGGCTTTTTAGATAGTTTCTCTAGCTTTATTACACTGATTCCTTTAATCTTTTGCCATTTTACTAACGTTAGAGATGTTCTTAAAGATTGTTAAGAACGCGTCCTTTTCTAAAGATGCTTGTAACCCGTTATTGTAATTAACGAAATTAACTACTACACTAGCAGTATCTGCGTAATTCTCTCTCTTAAGCAGAATCTCGTTACAGATTTAGATAAGCACTATATAATGCTAATTAACTACAAAGCCTCTGACTTCTATAAGGACATTATTAATCTATCGCTTAGCTCCTTTATACAGTACCAGTGGTTTGCTAGACGAAGACATAATAAGTATACTGTTATTAATTCTACTTAGTTTGTGCTTTAGCTAATTACGGTTGTCTTTAAGGTTTATTAAGGGCGAAAAGGTAAAGTTCTTAATAGGGTTTCCTAATATAAATAGTCCACCGAATTTAGTGGCGGTGTGGAGTTCTGCCGGCGCTAATTGTTAAATAGACCAATTATGATTTTCTATCCCTGGGATGGAAAATCGCTATTGGCTTAGTAAAGGCGGTAAGCGGAACTAACATCTTTGCAGTAAATAATACTAGATAGTTATGTGTAAATATTCTTCTATCCTTACCTTACTGTTAACACGCATCAGATTTCTATAACTAAAAAAAGCAAATAAGAAAGCGTAATAGAAAGAGCTTTAGGAAATATAGTAAATAAACAGATAGATTGCGCGGCTGTTATCTATATCCCCTCCCCCACCTCAGAACTTGACTGTCCCTTAGTTAAACATTTCGTACTTAGTTCTATTAAATGATCTTTCTAGAATGCGCACTTCTTAAAATACGCGGCGTTGCGATACTAGTGGATTTTGTATAATATCCTCCTTAGGCTCTGGCTCTGCTATTATTTCTTATAGTATAGTTCCGCCTAACTAGTTAAGCCGGTCCTTCTAATAGACCTTAGATATCTGTTATTAATAGAACCTCTTTAATCTATTCCCTAGAGTTTAATCGCAAAACGGCGTGCTATTAAGATCCTTAATCAAGTACTATCCTTTATAAGGGTAACTCTTATATACGCGGAACAGGCCTAGCCATTTTAGATCTAATTTATAACTGCTAGAATAGTCTTACTTAAGCTGCGTGTTATAGAGTATAACTATATCTCTAACCCTAAATCCGTCCTGGCGAATATGGTGGGTGTTATTAAAATACTCCTTGTTTGCAACTCTTAGTTGTTTTATACGCGCGATAGCTTCTTGTATATCTGCGTCTCTTTGGTTAAACTGCTTTGCGCAAAGTGCTAGTAGCTCTATAGTGGTCCGGACTGTTTCCCAAGGCAGTGTCTGCCAGGTGGGTATGTAGAGTTTAATAAGAAGGACGTGCTTATATCCGCATATAACCCTTACTGGTGTCATTCCCGTAGACCTCTTAATAGTCGTTCTATCTGCCTATAAGACTATATAAAGATTGTCTAGCTATAAGCCTTCCATCTTTACCAAAGCGTCCACTATAGGCTTATAACCTCGCTCTATAAAGCCTTGTAATTATGGGTGATATGCGAAAGCCACAACCCTCTTAATGTTATAGAGCTCCGCGAGCGTAGCGGTAATATCAGTATTCTCTCCTCTACTATCTATAGAGAGCTGTCCAAACACTCCCTATTAGCAGATGACGTCTTTATAGAGGAACTTTGCTATGCTTTTTGCATTCTTATTCTAAAGGGCCTAGGCTTCCACCTATCTAGATATATACTCTTGAGTAATAGCCAGGTATTAGAACCCGAGACGGTTTAGCGGCATAAATATAATATCCACCATTACTTATTGCTATAAGGTGGACTCCTATATGGGGTATATTACTTCTTCTTCCTATCCCAGCTGTCGCTGTTAGTACTATAAGTATAACTTAATATGCTATAATATTTAATCCCACAGCCCTGGCCACTAGTATTAATTTAAGACCCTCTAATACGTTCCCTCCTATCCGCAATATCCACTCTGATTATGAAGGCTCTTAATAATCTCTTACTAAGTAGTCTTGTTATTGACTACCCTTCGTATTAGTATATTCTTAAACTGTTAGTAGAAGAGCTATTAGTCACGCACTAGGAACCTTAATATATGCCACTTAAACTTTTTAAATTCCTTGGTATTCATCTCCTTTAGACGCTATAAGGTCACTAGCTATTTTACAATTCTCTAAGATTCCTCTAAATATAAGTCTTCTAATAGCAGACCCGCTTCTATTTTAAAAGGGCTAGCCGTGTATTCTAAGGCATTTAGCTTATAGTTAATAAACTCTTTAATATCCTTAGTTGGCTTATTAGGTTGTTCGCTATTAGGTAGCTATTGCGAAAGTCTATTAGCTAGGCTATTCTTCTTCCCTAGTATATGTCTAATATTAAAGTCCTATAGCTAAATCCAAGCTAGCCATCTTGTTATTAAGGCTCCGGGTAAATTAGTGGTAGTATAATTTAGCTACGCGATTAAGGTATTTGCGTTTGTCTCCACTATAAAGCAAACGCCGTATAGGTACATGCGACACTTCTTTAGCGTATATAGTAACGCCCAATACTTAAGCTTTCCTGAGTTATATTTCTGTTCCGCTTAAGACTAGATGCCGCTCTTATATTAATATAGGTAATGACGACCTTGTATATCTAGTTATATAAGGCCGCACCCCCATCTATTCTTATATCTATTAACGGCGAGAATAATTAGCCTAGCCCCCTTACTATAATCCAGTTGAACTAATATGGGTGCGGTAGTAATAGCATGCTTTAAAGTCTTTATAGCGGTAATCTGCTCTATGCCCTATACAAACGGAACGTTTACTTGTAGTAGTTAGAAGATTAGCTTTACCTTAATTACGAAGTCTTCTACCCATATTTGGTAATACACGACAACTCCTAGGAATGCTTGGGCGGATATAATGTCTTTATAGTCTCTCTAGTAAATGATCTTTGCGACCTTTAACTCCTCTGGATATTGTTCCTTGCCATTACAGCGGTAACCAACCACTATAATCTTATCTTTGTAGAAATAAGACTTTGCGCCTAAGATTGTATATCTAGCTTGTTCTAAATCTGCAAGCACTTCATCTAGCCATATAATGTGTTCTAGAATGTATCTGCGTATACCTAGAAGACTCTCTTCTCTATTATACACTGTCTATGGGCCTTTTACTGTAATGTTATCCAGAAACGGCAAGGCATGGTATGGGATATGTTGTTCTAGGATCTTAGTAATTATCCTTATAAACTAGGCTACTAAATTCGTGCCTCCTATAGGTACTGTTGTTTATTATAGAAGCCCTAGAGGTGTTGCAAAAGCCATTAGGTTCCTGCTTTCTACATTAAGCTCCAGTTAGTTATAGCCAGAGAAGAAGTCCATTAGAGATATAACCTTGCACCCTATAAACTCCTTAGAAAACTCATTAGTATATAGCGGCAGATTTGCGTCCCTAATAGTCACTTAGTTGATATTTATTGCCGCGTTAATTAGTTAGTACTTTTTATGTTCCTTCTTGCTTATAAGAAACTATGGATTTCTATATAGGCTTTCGCAATATTCTAGAGTCCCTTAAGCTAGTTGTTCTTATAACATGCTTATTACTTCTCCTCGCAGGGCCCTTGGTATAGGAAAGTTTAGTACTTGCTATACTTTATACGGCACAGTCTTAATCTTTAATAGTGGAGTTATATCTCTGCTAACGCGACCCATCTTAGAGAATTCCCATACTAGCGTCTCTTCTTGGTTAAATAGTATGGCCTTAAAGATTTCTTGTTCTCTTAGCTAAATATCTGTAACAGTTCACCAGCACTACGCTGAGACACGAGACCGTCGCCTAAGAGGCTCCGAGACACAATCGACGCCACCCTCGTATGTCTCGGATACGGTCAAATATTGAGTCATAGACTACGGAGTTCC
>Ga0307507_10002263_pt1 | contig 41038 bp, 27 predicted proteins | sample 7_EM_MG_FD_207223 | JGI IMG/M metagenome (GOLD analysis project Ga0307507, IMG submission 207223) | Populus trichocarpa ectomycorrhiza microbial communities from riparian zone in the Pacific Northwest, United States - 7_EM | ecosystem: Host-associated > Plants > Roots > Unclassified | place... | reverse complement strand
TATGAAATTCACGGCCAGGTTTTCGTTCACAATACCATCGCTGGCCGCAAAAAAAGCCAGTATGTGCGAAATAAAATGCTTTTCGCCAGGATTCAGGTTTTCCCAGTACTTCATATCGTCCGAAAGATCGATCTCCTCGGCTGTCCAGAAACTGGCTTCAGCCTTTTTATACATTTCCCAAATAGCCGGATACTTAATAGGCAGTATCACAAACCTGTCTTTGTTCTCTTTCAGTAATATTTCGTCTTCCTGTATCATAGGGGTATCTGTTTTTTTTCGTTTTATTCTTTCTTTAGTGACACCAGACACCAACACCGGCCTTATTTAAAAATAAAGCTCTCATTCTGCTGCGACCACGCTTTGCCAATCACATTTTTAGTATATAAATTCCTGACAGTTAAGTGTTTGCATTGTTGGATGATGAATACATCCGACTGTCTGTTGAATACCTTTTTATTACCTTGTAGAGCAAAGTTAATGTTTGCGTTGGTATGCTGTTAATGATAGTTTTTAACAAACGCCCGAGTTATTAACACTTTGTCGATTTATTTTAACCAGCCCTCTGTTGAAAGAAAATTAATAGACTTGATTACAGCTAATTAAAATAGGCCAAACGAATGCATAGTGTAAAAACAGGGCCGAACCAATAATTTAACATTACAAATTACTTTACTTAACACAGACAGTTATTGAAAAATAAATAACGCCCCTGCTAAAGGCTGGTAACAATCTCGAAATTGGGCTAAAAAAACAATTCAAAAACCCAAATGTGGAAAAACAAAATACCTCGCAGGGTAAAAACCAAACGGGGTATTCCTAAAAGTTTTAAGAAAGTTGTTTAGCTTACCCTACCGGAACAAATTTCATTGATACCGAATTTACACAATGGCGGGTATTTTTTGGGGTAAGGTATTCGCCTTCGAAAACGTGGCCCAGGTGAGCACCGCAATTGGCGCATACAATTTCAACACGGCGGCCATCGGCATCGGGCACCCTTTTTACAGCACCCGGAATTTCATCATCAAAACTTGGCCAGCCACAATGCGATTCGAACTTTGATTCGGAAGTGTATAAGGGCGTGTCGCAGCGTTTACAAACATATAAACCTTGCGCATGATTGTTTAATAACGAGCCGGTAAACGGCCTCTCGGTACCTTTATGCAGTATAATATATTCTTCTTCGGGCGTTAATTTGTTGTATTCCATTGATTTTATGATTTCACTGATTTTTTAATGATTCCACCGATTAATAGCTCCTCGTCTACATAAATGTACGACAATCTGAGGGGAGTAAATGTTTTGGGGGAGATATTTACATTGGGTTGACTTGCACAATAAATACCAAAAATTAAGGTTATCTTGTTGCTATGAATCCATGCCTGCTCTTATTAGCATTTGTTTTAACAGCTGGTAAACCAAAGCAATATTTGGCTTTACCACATTGGGTTCATATGCAAGCGCCGCAGGTTGATACTTCAAGGCTGGCTATTTTAAGCCTGGAAAAAAACCTGGTAAGCAATTATTTTGATGAAGCTTCAAAGCCTGCCGGGCTATCGCCCGATGAGATAGAAAAAGTAAATCTTTTAATTACCGAAGCGATTAGTCAATACAATACCGACAGTGAAAAAATTTATAAGCAAAACCTGGCAAATACAAAAAAGTACCCGGGCTCGATTGCTTATGACCCCAAGATCAAATCGCCATCCAGCTATTATAAGCAAATTGTCGCGGCAACTAATGCAAAGGGCGAAAAAGAAGTTTGGGTAAATTGCTTTTGTAAGTTAGATGACTGGCGCCCCGATAATGACAACAATTATTGGCGAAAAAATATTGTAAGGGTAAATGACGGAGGAAGTTGCTATTTCAATTTAAAGATAAACTTAACTACCGGAACCGTTGTTTGGTTTAGAGTAAACGGAGTGGCCTGATCTGGCATAAACTAACGGCATTTTGAAAACCTGCCGGAACTTTAACATTTGATTCGTAAATAACTAACAGGGCTAAAGAAAAAAAGCAGCCTTTTTCAGGACGAGACTATCTGAATCAGAATTCTCAAAATTTGAGGATTTTCAGAATGGAGTACGATATAAAATAAAAAATCCCGGCCAATTAACCAGGATTTAAATATATTTTTCCAGTTCCCCCTTCAGAGGGTTAGGGGGCTACGCTAACTTAGCCAATTCTTCTGCCATAGCAGCGCCAATTTCGGCAGGCGATTCTACTACGCGGATACCGCATTCCGTCATAATTTTCATTTTGGCTGCAGCTGTATCATCGGCACCGCCAACAATTGCACCAGCGTGGCCCATACGGCGACCCGGAGGCGCGGTTTGGCCGGCAATAAAGCCTACAACCGGTTTAGTGCCAAATTCTTTAATCCAACGGGCTGCATCAGCTTCCATACCGCCGCCAATTTCGCCAATCATGATAATGCCGTGTGTGTCCGGATCATTCATCAGCAATTCAACAGCTTCTTTGGTTGGGGTACCAATTATCGGGTCGCCACCAATGCCAATAGCGGTAGTGATACCTAAACCGGCCTTAACCACCTGGTCAACCGCCTCGTAAGTTAACGTACCCGATTTTGAAACCACGCCTACATTACCTTTTTTGAAGATAAAGCCTGGCATAATACCAATTTTACTTTCGTCGGCAGTAATAATGCCTGGGCAGTTGGGGCCAATAAGGCGCGCGTCCTTATCGGTTAAATATTCTTTTACCGCAATCATATCTTTCGTAGGGATACCTTCGGTAATACAAACAATAACTTTAATACCGGCCTCGGCAGCTTCCATAATAGCATCCGCACCAAAAGCAGGAGGTACAAAAATGATAGATACATCGGCGCCGGTTTGGTCAACCGCGTCTTTAACAGTATTAAAAACAGGCCTGTCCAAATGGCTTTGGCCACCTTTGCCAGGCGTAACACCACCAACAAGCTGGGTACCGTAAGCAATCATTTGCTCGGCATGGTAGCTGCCCTCTTTACCGGTGAAACCTTGTACAATAACTTTTGAATCTTTATTTACCAGAACACTCATTGGTTTTTTTCGTTTAGTACGGCAAATCTAAAGTTTTTGGCCGAATGTCAAACCCGATAATAATTTAATAGGAGATTAATTTAATATGATAACATAAAAGTGACGTTTTGATATTGGATGGTTATGGTAACTATGCCAATTTGGGCGTTTCCCCGTTGATAGAAACGGGGCCGGGTCATAATTAAAAACAATTAATATCGAACACCGAATATCCAATTTCGAATAATGAAGAAAAAAAATCGGTGTTGGATATTCGAAATTCAATGTTCGATATTATTTGTCACTTCTGTTTTCTTTTCTCAATGACATTGGTCGGTATCCGCTACTCCCCTAACGCAGTGCTTATTTAATTAACGTAATGCCATTAATATAAATGCAAATAGAGCCACCGAAATAAGGTCGTATTCTTTAAACTTTTGACGCATAATGGAGAGCGCTTTGCCAATATGCTTTTCGACCGTATTGACCGAAATATTCATTTTTTGGGCTATGGATTTATACGACAGGTTTTCGAACCGGCTCAGCGTAAATGCTTCCCTGCATTGTGGGGGTAATTCCTTTACCACCAATTGAAATTTTTGCTCCATTTGCCTGGCCTGCAATACTTCAGAAAAATCTTCGGTGTAGGGTTCATCACTTTGCGCAATAATGCGGGCATGTTTGGCAACAACCATGCATGAACGCAACTCATGCAGTACCTTGTTTCTTAATGTAGCAAACAAATAAGCCTTTACATTGCCATCGCTTTCCAGCTCAGCAGCCTTTACCCAAAGGTTTACAAAAACATCCTGTACCAATTCTTCAACAATAGCTTCATTTTGTAGCCTTTTAAAGGCCGACCGGCTCAGCATCTCGTAATACCTGAAATAAATTACGGTAAATGCCACCCTGTCGTCCTTAGCAATAAGGCTGATAAGTTCATTGTCGGTATGGTTTTGCAGTGTGCTGATAACTTTAATTTGAGTTGCCGTAAAAGTATCGATATGGCGTTAAGTAATTGGTTTACCGGCGTTAAATATATATTAAATTAAGGTAAACAAAAATATATTTCATTTGGCACTGGCGGTAGCAGGCCGCGAGAGCAATATAGCTTACAAAACAGACAAGTAATGCACGATGATAAGTGGGAAATATTAATTGAAAAATACCTTGCAGAAAAATGCACGGCAGAGGAAAAACTATTGGTTGAGCAATATTACAAGGCTATGGGCGAAAGCCTGCATGAATTTTATAATAACGATGCCAAAAAAATAGCCCTGTCGGCAAAGGAATCATTAAAAGCGGTTGAAAATAAAATAGCGTTGTTAAGCAAAAACAATAACCGGGCAGTTCCTGAAAAAATTGGTGTTATAAAATATCTAAAATCCATATCCATCGCGGCAAGCCTGCTTTTGTTTGTTAGCATTTCTGTAATTATTTACCAGAAAATCAACGCTTCGCAAAAAGCTGTATTTAAACAGGTAACTGCAGCAACGGGGCATACCTTGCATATTATATTGGCCGATAGCTCATCTGTTTGGTTAAATGCCGGCAGCAGTTTAAAATACAGCGAAAGTTTAACCACTGCCACCCGCGATGTTTATTTGAGCGGAGAAGCCTTTTTTGATGTGAAACACAATATTGCAAGGCCATTTATTGTGCATACCGCAAAATTAACCACTACGGTATTGGGTACGGCTTTTTCGGTAGCGGCTTACAAAAACGCGGGTAGTAATGCCGTAACCGTTATAAGGGGAAAAGTACAAGTGGCCGCCGGGCCGCGCGTTTTAGGTTTAATAACTCCAGGCAAACAAATTACCTACCTGCCGGCCACCGGGCAAAGCAAATTATCGGCTGTTGATGCAGAGGCTTTGATGAGCTGGAAAGAGGGCAAACTGCAATTTGCAGATCAAACCTTGCAGGATATCGCCATCAGGCTGTCGCAATGGTATGGTTACACTTTTAGTTTTGATAACAAAAGGCTAAAAGATTGCCGTTATACAGCAAGTTTTAATAACAAAATTCAGCTTGCCAATTTACTTAAGGTATTAAAGGCCATCAGCAACACCGCTTATATTATAAACAACAAAGAGAAAACCGTTACATTCTCAGGAACAGGATGTAAGGAATAAATGGTTAACCATTAAATAAAACGATGATGAACAAAGACGATTACCTGTAACACTACAATGAAAATATAAAGCAAGGCTTTAAAAAACAAAACCGCTTTGTGGTCGAGACAAAACGGTTTTAAAATGACTTTAACTATTAGCATTTAAACATTTAAAATCTATCAAATTTATGAAATTTCTTTTAAAAAGAAATGCACCGGCATCGTATTGCAATAATGCGGATGAAACTACACCTGCGTATGCCATTAAAACCCTGATTCAAATAATGAAAATTTCTTTAATTGTTTTAATAGCCGTGTGTACAAGCACACTAACGTTATTAGCGCATACCAGCGACGCACAGGCGCTCAAGGAAGTTAAAATCAGTATCGATGTAAAAAACGAACCACTGGCTGATGTATTAAGCAGAATTGAAAAGCTAACCAGTTTCCATTTTGTATACCCAAGCACCCAGGTTAAAGATCAACAGGTAAAAAAACTATCAGTTAAAAACACCACTGTCGACCAGGTTTTGAAAGAGCTGCTTGGCCCCAAAAAACTTGGGTTTAAACAGCTTGGCGACAATATTCTTATTGATAAAGAAGCCAAACCCAAAGTGGTAAGGAAGCCCAATCCTGTAAATATCACCGGCAAAATAATTGACGAAAAAGGCCTGCCCTTGCCGGGTGTTACCGTAACGGTAAAAGAGGATAATAAAACAACCATATCCGATACTGACGGTAATTTTCATATCAACACCGACGCAAACAATACGCTGATATTTTATTTTGTGGGCTATGAAAAGGTAGAAAAAGCTATTGGCGGGCAAACCGTAATCAACATCGCTTTAAAGCCTTCAACCAGCCAGTTAAAAGATGTAGTTGTAGTGGGCTATGGCACCCAAAACAAAAAGGATATCACTACTTCGGTAGCCTCGTTAAGCGCCGGGCAGATTAATAATTTTCCGTCGACAGGGCTCGATAAAGCTTTAACCGGTAAACTGGCAGGTGTGCAGGTTTTACAGCCTGCCGGTGCACCGGGCGCAGGTATAGCTATAGCTATAAGGGGCCGCGGCAGCGTAACATCTGGCAGCGATCCTTTGTATGTGGTTGATGGGGTGCCCTTATCTGATAATGATGTTAACGGGCCGGGGTTTAAGGTAAATCCCTTAAATGCCATCAACGTAAACGATATTGAAAGCATCGATGTGTTAAAAGATGCTTCGGCGGCGGCTATATATGGTTCGCGCGGGTCAAATGGTGTTGTTATCATCACTACCAAAAAAGGGAATAAGGATAAACCGGCAATCAGTTTAAACAGTTATTACGGCATCCAATCGGTTACAAAAAAAATTCCCCGGCTCGATGCTTATCAATATGCCGATTTGATTTATAACTCCCACAATAATACTTACTTTGATTTTTTGGCCAGTAAAGGCCTTACCGGCAGCGCTACTGATGATAATGCCACTCGCCTAAGCAAATTAGGCGCGGCTGCAACCAATACCAGCCTTGCCTACCTGCTGCCTCCCGAAATTTCGCCCTATTTAAATAAACAACCCGGCTTAACTAATGTAGACTGGCAGGACCAGATTTTTCACCAGGCGCCAATGCAAAGCCATACCTTATCAGTAGCCGGCGGATCGGATAAAATAAGCTATTATATTTCTGGTAATTACCTTGACCAGGATGGGGTTGTTATCAACTCGGGCTACAAAAAATATACAGGCAGGGTAAACCTTGATGCACATTACGACAAGTTAAGGTTAGGTACCCGTATTAACTATGATTATGGCATTTACAATTACTTACCTACCGAAGGCCGGTTTAATGATAACTCCGAAAATATTATTTCGGCGGCACTGGTAGCATCACCGTTTTTTCCGGTATACAATGCCAATGGCTCCTATAACTACGATCAGTATAAATGGCAATATTCGCAACCCGGTGTACTTAACCCGGTTGCCCTGGCCATGTTAAAAAAAGACAGAACCTATGAAAAAAAGTTATTAGCAAACATTTTTGCCGAGTATGAAATACTGAAAGATCTGAAGTACAAGATCTCGGCCGGTGCAGATATCAGCGATTTTTCCAGGAGCACCTACCGCCCTTCAACCCTGCCCAACCCCATTACCAGGCTTACGCCATCAATACCAACCGGCAATTATATAACCGCCGGTATCACCAACTGGCTGGTTGAAAATACGCTGTCATACAACAAAACGTTTGGCAATAACTCTATTAAAGCCATACTGGGCTATACCGCGCAAAAGGAACGGAGTAATTCAAGTGCCATATCGGCCACCGGTTATCCTACAGATATTGTCCAAACTTTAAATGGTGCAACCAGTATCACCGGTTTTACATCTGCCATACAGGAGTGGTCGCTGCTATCGGCATTAAGCAGGGTTCAATATAGCTACAAGGGCCGCTATTTGCTTTCTGGCGCTATCCGCCGCGATGGTTCATCAAGATTTGGCGCTAACAATAAATATGGTTATTTCCCATCGGCATCAGCCGGCTGGATAATCAGCGATGAGGATTTTATGCAGAATATCAAAACCATAAGTTCGTTTAAGTTAAGGGCAAGCTACGGCGTTACGGGCAACTTCCAAATTGGTAATTACTCGTATCTGGCCAGCTATGCGCCGGCTAACTATGTTTACGGCCCGGCAGGCGGCACAGCCTTGTCAACCGGCTTATACCAGTCAACCGCCAGTAACCCCAACCTGGGCTGGGAAAAAACGGCGGCTATCAATATAGGTACCGATATAGGTCTTTTTCATGACGCCCTTACTGCAACTATCGACGTTTATAATAACAACACCACCAACCTGCTGCTAAACGTGCCGGTACCGCAAAGTACAGGTTATACTACCAACCTGGTAAACGTAGGCAAGGTTAATAACCGCGGTTTCGAAGTATCATTGAGCAGCAGCAACCAGATTGGTAAGCTAAAAATATCAAACAGCGCCAATTTTTCCAGAAACATTAATAAGGTGATCGACTTAGGTGGCGTTAAGTCTATCGTTACACAGGCCGAAAACACCATTTACTTTATTACGCAGGTAGGCAAGCCAATTGGCAATTATTATACCCTGGTAGAAACCGGGATTTATAAAGACCAGGCGGATATTGACAACACCCCTGCAAAAGTACCGGGAGCCAAGCCCGGCGATATGAAATATAAAGACATCAATGGCGATGGTATTATTGATGGCAATGATAAAACCATCACCGGTAATTACATGCCCAAATTTACCTACGGTTTTTCAACCCAACTGCAATATGGCATCGTTGATTTAAGCGTAGCCGCGCAGGGTTTGTTTGGCAATACGGTAGCCAATATAGGGCAAAGGCATTATAGCTCAACCGAAGGTTACGGAAATTCTTCGCCGCTGATTTACGATAACAGGTACGTTTCGCCAGCCCAGCCGGGCAACGGTTTTGTGCCGAGGTTAAACCGGAGTGCAACAGGCTTAAATGCGCAAATTTCAACCTATCACCTGTCCGATGGTTCGTACCTGCGCATCAGGGATATTACTTTGGGCGTAACCGTTCCACAGGAGCTTATTAAAAAAGCGGGGATTGCGGGCCTAAGGATTTATGTTACCGGGCAAAACCTGTTCACCTTTACCAAATACAACGGCTATAACCCCGAGGTAAGTAACGATACCGGCAACAACCCTATAGCTGCCAACAACAGCCCTTTAACGCCTGGGGTGGATTATGGGTCGTACCCTTTATCAAAAACATTCCTGTTGGGTATCAACCTTAAGTTTTAACATTTACAGCAAACAACAATGAAAAAGATATTCGTTACCATTATATTAAGCAGTACCCTGCTGCTTTCATGCACCAAGCAGTTTATTGATCTTACACCACAATCGCAGGTTACCGATGCCAGTTTTTTTAAATCGGCTGCCGATGTTGCCAATGCTGTAACAGCCAGCTACGCCGCCCTGCAGGACCAAACCATGTACCAGGACAGGTTTATTACCATGATGGAAACCCGCGGCGATAACGTGGAAGACCAAAACCCCGGTGGCAACGTAGGCCGCGATTTTAACATTGACCGTTTTTTAGCTAAGGCCGATAATACCGGGATTAATGATGCATACGCATCGTTATACAATGCCATAGGGCGCTGTAACAATGTTTTGGAACATACCAGCCTGGTTGCCGACGCCACTGTAAAAAACCAGTACGAAGGGGAGGTTAAATTTTTAAGGGCCCTGCATTATTTTAACATCGTGCGTTTATGGGGTGCAGCCCCGCTGGTGTTAAAAACAATAACCGCCGACGACGCTAAAAAACTAAGCCGCAATTCAACAACCGAATTGTACAGCGCTATTGAAGCCGACCTTAACCAGGCTATTGCCCAGTTGCCTGCAGGCTATACCGCTAAAACAGATATTGGCAGGGCTACATCGGGCGCGGCCAAAGCGCTGTTGGGCAAGGTTTACCTTACCGAAAAAAAATACCCGCAAGCAGTAAGCACGCTGGCCGCCCTTGTGCCGCCGGGAAGCAATGCCTACAAATATGTTTTGTTGCCCAACGTGGCCGATGTTTTTAGCGTAACCAATAAAATGAATGCCGAAATTATATTTGCAGTAAGGTATGAGAAAACATTGGTAGGCCAGGGCCATGCTTTAGCCATTTACTTTAACCAGCCTGCTTTAGACCCATTGTTGTTAAGCGCCTATGGCCCTACAGACACCCGCCGCGATTTGCTGAACACCGTTACCCTGAACGCCAACAATAAGCCGGTAAAAAAATATTACGATACCTTCGATCCATCAAACAACACGCTTGGTAACGACTATATTATTTTAAGGTATGCCGATGTATTGCTGATGTATGCCGAAGCCCTGAACGAGGTAGCCTATAATGCCAACGTTAACAGCGACGCATTTGTGTACCTTAATGCCGTAAGGTTAAGAGCCAATGCTACAACATTCACTGCTGCCAATCTGCCCGACCAGGCAACCTTCCGTACTGCTGTGCTACAGGAGCGCCGCCTGGAAATGCCGCTTGAGTTACAGCGATGGTTTGATCTGATGCGCACCAATACAGCTATCACGGCCCTGCAAAATTCGGGCTTAACTAAACTAACTGTTCCTCCTTACCAGTTTTTGTACCCCATCCCGCAAACCGAAATAAACATTATGAATAATCCGGCTACATTTCCTCAAAACCCTGGTTATTAAACATTAAAATAAATTTGAAATAGACCGGCAGGCCTGCCGGTCTATTTCATTAAACAACAGCCTAAATAAATGAAAAAGCTTTTAAAATTGATCATCACTGCAGGGCTGCAATTAATTGCAGGCAAAGGTTTTGGACAGAGCAACGCGCAACTGCAATACATTACTGCGCAGTTACACCGCCCGGCTGATAAAAATATAATGGTAACCGCCCACAGGGGCGACTGGCGCAACGCTCCAGAAAACTCTCTGCAGGGATACCAGTACGCTATTGACATGGGTGTTGATGTAATAGAAATTGATTTAAACACCACCAGCGACGGCGTAATTGTAATTATGCACGATTGGACTATCGACCGTACTACCGATGGCCAGGGCAAACCGAGCGACTATACCCTGGCCGAGCTTAAAAAATTTCACCTTAAAAATGGCTCGGGCAGGGTAACCAAACAAACCATACCAACGCTGGAAGAAGTAATGCTGCTTGCCAAAGGCAAAGTATTGGTAAACCTTGATAAAAGTTATGATTACTACACCCAGGCTTACGAGGTTTTGAAAAAAACAGGAACCCTGCAGCAGGCTATTTTTAAAACCGATGCCACCTATCCCGAGGTACGTAAACGGTACCCGGCTCTGTTGGATAGTATTGTTTTTATGCCGGTAGTTTCTTTAGATCAGCCTGCAGCCAGGGCCATCATCAGCGAGTATCAAAAACAAATAAAACCCGTTGCGTTTGAACTCAACTTTAACAAAGATACGTCTTCTGTTTTAACCGACAATGGGTTTATACATCAGCACGGCTCAAAAATATGGATCAACTCTCTATGGGCCAGTCTTAACGGAGGCCACGACGACGATACCGCCGTTGACGATGGCAATATCAAAGACAGCTGGGATTGGCTTATAGCCCATGGCGCAACCATGATTCAAACCGACAGGCCTAAGGAGCTGTTGGCTTATCTGCGTAAAAGGAAACTGCATAGGTAAGCCCATAATATCCTTGCTTGATGTCTCTTAAGTTCCGTAGTTGTTTAAATAACGTTGTCATTCTGAGTGGTAAAATTTCGCAAAATTCTGAAGGGGAGATGATATCATAAAAGGGCTGTCATGGTGAGCTTGTCGAACCATAGCGGACAAAGGCCTCTCCGCGCGACCCTTCGACGGGCTCAGGGTGACAGGCCTACGCAATCGAAAATAGTACTTGCCATGGGTAACGATAGTGAGAAATCTTCCGAACACTATAGTGGCAATACCAACAAAGACGGAATTTCAATAAAAAGTTAGCTAACGGCTAACCTTTTATTATATTTGTGTATAATTTCATGCGTATTCGTTTAGTAAAGGAAAAGACAATTCAAGATTTTGTAGTCAAACACGCTATCAGCAAAAGCGCTTTTCGCACCTGGCTGGAAGTGCTAAAATCTGCCGATTGGACAATACCAGAAGATATAAAGGCAACCTTTGGCACAGCGGATATATTGGGCAAAGGCTGCAAACGGGTAGTATTTGACATTGGCGGCAATAAATACAGGCTGATCTGTAGTTATATGTTCGGTAAAAAGGAAGTCTATTTATTCATCTGTTGGATAGGTACTCATGCCGAATACACCAAACTTTGTGATAAAGGCGAACAATACACCGTAAGTATATTTTAAAAGAAGTGAAGATGGAAACATTACAATATAAGATCATCAAAACCGAGACGCAGTACTGGGACTATTGCAATCGTTTGGAAGAGTTAGTTATGCAGGAAAGTAACGACCCGGAGGTGGAAGAAGAAATTGACCTGCTTACCTTACTCATAGAAAAATGGGACCAAGAGCATGATACATTAGGAAAATCCGATCCGGTAGAGGCGCTTAAATACCTCATGGGAGCAAATAAGCTTAATTCCAAAGCGCTGGCAGATTTGTTGGGCGTAAGCAAAAGTTTTATCTCGGAAATTCTGCATTATAAAAAAGGTTTTTCGAAAGAAAATATCAGGAAGCTGGCCGAATATTTCAAGGTAAAGCAGGAATTGTTTAACCGGCCTTACAAACTGATTTCTCCGGCCAATGCGTATCTGAAAAATGCCAGCGTGATGAATACTTTAAAACAACGTCGGGCAGCGCATTAGCTCAGCATCCAGATGTTATTGGGTTAAACTAATAAACCATTTTAGATGAAAACGACTATTATTTCTGTTGAAAAAGAGCGTCCAACCGGTATCGCTATTTAATTGAGGAAGATGAATTAAATTTATTCAGCGCAAAGACGCCAGGAAGCAAAGCAATTTGCCGTTTTTTCTTCGCGATCTTTGCGCGAAAACCTTTAAACGAGATCATATAAATCAGGAATAGCTCAATATAATTGATCATAAAATTTCAACCCGATTTCCCTGAGATACATTTTTATTGAGATACAAATGCTGTTAATTAAGCCTTAAGCGGTATCTGCCTTTGCGGTAATTTTCTTCCAGATAGAAAACCCTCCGTAAACAAACATCAAACCAATAAACACATATACCCAAATGGAAATATTGCGCCCGGCGATGATGAGGTAAAGATAGGGCAGGCTAAAACTAAGCGAGGCAAGCAGCAGCGGAATAAGGATAGGCCTTTTTGCCCTGAAAGTTTTGAGCACCCAACCCAGGAACGAAAAAAAACATATCTTACTGATTAAATAAAGACCACCGAAAAGAAAAGGATCTACCTCGTGCTTTTCGCCTAAGGCAATAACCCAGTCTTTAAAAAGTGTAATATAATCCGTCATATACCGCAAGTTATGCATTAACAAGTAAACGTAGTGCTTGTTTAGTAATTTATATCGTTAAACAGGGCATATCTCAGTCAATCCTCTTCGCTAATCAAAAAGTTCCCCCTTCAGGGGGTTAGGGGGCTTGGGGTTAAACTCCCCCTCACTCTTCGCAATTACAATAGTAGCCACGCCATTGCCTATCACATTGGTAATAGCCCGCGCTTCCGACATAAACCTATCAACGCCTATCAATATGGCCAAACCCTCAACTGGGATAATTTTTATAGCTGCAAGCGTACTGCTCAGCACAATAAACCCGCTGCCGGTAACACCGGCAGCACCCTTAGAAGTAATCATGAGGATGCCGATAATAGTCAACTGCTGCGCCAGCGACAAAGGCACATTAAAAACCTGGGCTAAAAATATAACGCACATGGACAGATAAATGGTAGTGCCATCTAAATTAAAGGAGTAGCCCGTCGGGATAACCAGGCCCACTACAGATTTGGAGCAGCCAAACTTTTCCAGTTTTTCCATCATGGCCGGCAGCGCCGATTCGGAAGAAGATGTGCCTAACACAATCAGTATTTCTTCTTTAATATATTTGAGATACTGCCACAGGCTGAATTTATAAATGCGGCAGATGATATTGAGCACTACAAAAATAAACAGGAACATGGTAAGATAAACCGAACCCATCAATATAGCTAAAGGCTGCAAGGTTTTTACGCCGTACTTGCTAATGGTAAATGCCATCCCCCCGAAAGCGCCCAAAGGGGCTACTTTCATTACTATTTTCATGATATTGAAAAACACTTTTGATAGCTTATCAAACAAACTGATAACGGCCTGCCCGGTTTCGCCCATGCGGCTTAGGCCAACGCCAAACAGGATGGCAAAAAACAGTATCTGTAAAATATCGCCTTTGGCAAAAGCATCAAACACGTTGCCGGGCACTATATGGGCTATAAAATTGCCCCAGTGCATTTCAGATGCCGCTTTTTCATATACGGCAAGCTTACCGGTTGTATCGGTAATGGTATGGTTAACAAACCCGGCGCCTGGTTTTATAATATTGGCTACTGTAACGCCTATAATAAGGGCAAAAGATGTTACTATTTCAAAATAAAGCAAAGCCTTCCCCCCTACCCGGCCCACTTTTTTCATGTCGCTCATACCGGCAATACCCAACACAATGGTAAAAAATATAATAGGCGCAATCAGCATGGTGATCAGGCTGATGAAGGTTTTGCTGATCAGCTCGGCAGTCGGCGCAAAACCTTTAACGTTTAATCCAACTACCACGCCCAACGCAATTGCAACAAGCACCTGAAAGGTGAGGTTTGAAACGAGGCTAAGCCCCCTGCCCCCCTGAAGGGAGAATTTTTTGGCTGGCATTGGTATCGGGCGTTTTATAGTTTAACAAGTATACGATTTTGGAATTATGATACCCCGGCATCAGGTAGTGTTTCAGTTTGAAATTTAATTTTCGTTTGTAACCTCAACCCCATATCGTATTGCCGCTTCAAGTATATTAGTGTTTATATCTTTTAAATTATTGAACTTAATGCAATATCCGGTTACGCTCGCCTTGCCTATTTCTTTCCCATACGTTTGGGCTAAATATGTCTTATCCTTTATCCCAAGGATATAGATAGAAATTCCGGTTGTGTTTGCGCTCATACCAATTTGATAAAACTCTCTGGTTTTTCCATCAGCATATTTTATGATATAATATCCATATCCTATATTAGGATTTGAAACAGTTTTATTTTCAATGTTTTTACCATCAAGAAACCATAGTTTACACCCCGGTAATACCTGAAGTATGCGCATATGCAACTCCTGCATTTCACTACGTTTCGGCTCAGGCTGGCTGGCAATATACGCTTTGATTTGTTCTTGTACGTTCATATGAAATATTTAATTGGGAGGGCTTACTTTCTGTTTTCAAATCTCACTTTATTTTTAGTCATACACCAATTCATTCCTTTTACCTTCCTTCGAAAGTACTGTCCTCTTTTTTTTTGGTTCGTCATTCAAATTTCAAAAACGAGACACTACCCGGCACTATGTTCCTTAATACCGGCGATAAAAATAATTTGTGGCAATGTTGTTAGTTAGCGCACATTCCACACCACGCTCAATGTCTTTATCCAAAATATCTGTTAACAAAAATCCCCGCTTACCCAATAAAGGCCAGCGGGGATTTTAAATAGCTAAGGTGGTTTATACCAACTTACCTGTTTTAATATTTATAGTATAAACCTTACCATTAATGGTAAACGTGGCTTTATGATTACCCAGGAAGGTAATTGTACCGCTATAGTTCCAGGTTTTACCCTCATAAGTGCCCTTGGTTGCAAAGGTAGCAGTGCCTCCTGTTATATCTGCATCGGCTGTACGGTCTATTAATAATCCAACTAATTTGAAGTTAAATGAAGCCGAAATCGGTTTTGTAACTGTACCTACCTTGTAGGTGCCATTTACATAAGCATTTAAAGTACCATCTAACTGCAGTTTAAGGTTACTTACGCCCGGGTTAAGGCTTCTTAACACAAAGTTTTTACCATACTTTGCGGTTATGCTGGCACCGCCGCCAACCAGTACCATGTTTAAACTATCATTTACTGTTATGCTTGATCTTTTGTTGTTTGTGCATGCCACTTGATATTTAAACTTCTCCCAAATATCAATTTTAGAAGTGTCGCTATCGCCTAACTTAAACGAAAAGGTAGTATCCATTTTTGAACCGCAAGCAAAATGGCTCACTGACTCTACATTTAATTTGCCTTTCGACTTAAAAACAACGTTTGTAGGATTATCCAATCCGTCGGAAATGCTGAAACCGGCTTGTTCACCATACAAAGCCTCGCTAAGGTTTGAGGCAATTTCTGTGCTTACTACGGTTGGGTCGGCGGTGTTTGTAGTGGTATCTTCTTTTAATTTGCTGCAACCAAAATAGGTTAAAATAATGCCTGCTGCAGCTATCAGGGTAAGTTTGTAATTGTGTTTCATGTTTAAGTTTTTAATTTAATATTGATGCAAATTTAACTGTATTACGGCTAATTATAAAATAAGTTCAGTTTTTTTTTGGTGCGGGTTTCCGGTTGCCTGTTTCGGGTGCAGAGGGTACAGTTTTTCTGGTTATACGTTGTGAAGGCGTACAAGGGAAGAAGGTTCAGATTACAGATTCCGCCAATTCTGGTAACTCCTTAATCCAACCCTGGCAACCCGCACCTCAAACCCCGCATTAAAACCTGAACTAATCGCCAATAAACTACCATACTAATAGAGATTTTCTTAATTTCGCAACCTCATACGCGTAAACAACAAAATGGACTATCAATTTAAAGATATAGAGCAAAAGTGGCAGCAGTTTTGGGCCCAGAACAATACGTTTAAAGCCGAAGATAAAAGCGCCAAACCCAAGTATTATGTGCTGGATATGTTCCCCTACCCATCGGGTGCGGGGCTGCATGTGGGCCACCCGCTGGGTTATATTGCATCTGATATTTTTGCACGTTACAAACGACTTAAAGGGTTTAACGTGTTGCATCCAATGGGTTACGATAGCTTTGGCTTACCGGCCGAGCAGTATGCCATACAAACCGGGCAACACCCGGCGGTAACTACCGAAGATAATATTGCTACCTACCGCCGCCAGCTGGACCAGATTGGCTTCTCGTTCGACTGGAGCCGCGAAGTGCGCACCAGTGCACCCGATTATTATAAATGGACACAGTGGATTTTTATGCAGCTGTTTAACAGCTGGTATAATAAGGATGCTGATAAAGCCGAAAGCATTGCCAAACTGGTTGAACATTTTGAGCAAAACGGATCGGCCGGTATTAATGCCGTAAGCGATGAAGAAATATTGAGTTTTACTGCCGCCGGATGGAAAGCGATGAGCAACCAGGACCAGCAGGCCGAACTATTGAAATACCGCCTTACCTACCTGCGCGAAAGCACTGTAAACTGGTGCCCCGCCCTTGGTACCGTATTGGCCAACGATGAGGTAAAAGACGGTTTTAGCGAACGCGGCGGCTACCCCGTTGAGCAAAAAAAGATGATGCAATGGAGCATGCGCATAACCGCCTATGCCGAAAGATTGTTGCAAGGCCTGAATACCATTGACTGGCCAGAGCCTTTGAAAGAAATGCAGCGCAACTGGATTGGCAAAAGCACCGGTGCGTCTGTTCGTTTTCCGTTAGCAGGTTCGAGTGGCGAGATTCGAGGTTCGGGAAATTCCAAACCCGCACCCGGCAACACGAACCCCGCAACCTACATAGAGGTTTTCACCACCCGCGTTGATACCATCTTCGGTGTAACTTTTGTGGTGATAGCGCCCGAGCACGAGTTGGTACCCAGTTTAACTACGACAGAGCAAAAGGCCGATATTGATGCTTACATAGCCGTAACCAAAAAGAAATCGGAGCTCGACAGGATGGCCGACGCCAAAACGGTATCGGGTGCCTTTACCGGCAGCTATGTTTTAAACCCGCTGAACGGCCAGCAAATCCCGATCTGGATTGCTGACTATGTGTTGGCAGGCTACGGAACCGGAGCTGTTATGGCCGTACCATCCGGCGATCAGCGCGATTATTTATTTGCCAAGCATTTTGATTTACCGATAGTACCCATCATCGACATCCAAAAAATTGATACCGAGGCCGACCCAACCAAAGAGGGCACCTATATCAACTCGGAATTTATGAACGGGTTGGATTATAAAGCGGGTACCGCAGCAGTAATTGCCAAACTGGAAGAGGCTGGCGCAGGCAAAGCAAAAATCAACTTCAGGATGCGCGATGCCATATTTGGCCGCCAACGCTACTGGGGCGAACCTGTACCTGTTTATTTTAAAGATGGTTTGCCGCATTTAATTGAAGAAAGCCACTTACCATTGTTGTTACCTGAGGTTGATAAATATTTGCCGACTGAAAGCGGTGAACCGCCTCTTGCGAGAGCCGAAGGCTGGAAGCACCCTGAAGGAGACTACGAATTAAGCACCATGCCCGGTTGGGCAGGCTCAAGCTGGTACTGGTTCCGTTATATGGATGCGCATAATGATAAAGAGTTTGCTTCGCCGGAAGCTATCGCTTATTGGAAGGACGTTGATTTATACATCGGTGGCAGCGAACATGCTACCGGTCACTTATTGTACAGCCGCTTTTGGAATAAGTTTTTAAAGGATATCGGCAAAGTTAGCGAGGAAGAACCTTTCAAAAAGTTGATTAACCAGGGGATGATTCAGGGCCGCAGCAATTTTGTTTATCGTTTGATAGACGAAGAAGGCCGCGGAACCAACACTTTTGTATCTCATGGCTTGATTAAAGAATATAAAACATCGCCTTTGCATGTTGATGTAAATATTGTAGAGAACGAAGTGATGAACATCAGCAAGTTCAAACAATGGCGTCCGGAGCTTGCCGATGCAGAATTTATATTAGAGAACGGTAAATATATCTGTGGCGTAGAAGTTGAAAAGATGTCAAAATCTAAATTCAACGTTGTTAACCCAGATGATATCATTAGCCGTTATGGTGCCGATACCCTCCGCATGTACGAAATGTTCCTTGGCCCACTGGAACAAAGCAAACCATGGAATACCAACGGCATCGAGGGTGTGTTTAAATTCCTGCGTAAGTTCTGGCGGTTGTTTCACAACGATGCCTGGGAATTTAGCGTATCGGGTGCCGAGCCTTCAAAAGCAGAATTGAAATCGTTACACAAAATTATCCGCAAGGTAGAGGAAGATATCGAGCGTTTCTCGTTCAATACTTCGGTATCCAGCTTTATGATCGCGGTAAACGAGCTTACCGATCTGAAGTGTAATAACCGCGCCATATTGCAGGATATGGTGATCATCCTGTCGTCATACGCCCCTCACATTTGCGAAGAGTTATGGACTTTGCTGGGCAACCCGGCCGGCACCTTATCTTACGCGCCGTTCCCTAAGTTCAACGGCGCTTATTTAATTGAGGATGATTTTGCTTACCCAATATCCATCAACGGTAAAATGAAAATGAACCTCAACATCCCGCTAAGCCTCGAGGTAAAGGAAATTGAAGAAACCGTACTGGCCAACCCCGATGTACAAAAATACCTTGACGGCAAAGCACCTAAAAAGGTGATTGTAGTTAAAGGCAGAATTGTGAATATGGTGGTGTAGGCCTCCCGGCCCCCTGAAGGAGGAGCTTAAATGTGCAGATATGCAAATGACGAGAGCGGGAGGTAAACGAGGATAATTTTTCATATTGATTAAATTACCGAAAACCCCGGTTTAGCGGGTTTTTAAAACAATTTTAGCCTCGCCGTTATTGTATAGCTAATAAAACATACCACTATGAAAAAGAAATTCACCGGTATACTGTTGCTTGCTGCAATGATTGCCACTTTAGCCACAAGTTGCGCGCCGCCAAAGAACATGCCGCATCCGCCACCACCGCCAAAGCCGGCAGCACCATAATAAAAAAAGCCTTTAACTGTAAAAAGTTGGAGGCTTTTTTTTATAGAACAAATAAATAGGCCTGCCAGATTAATCCTTTTGCCAAAAAAAGTATCATATATACGTACGTTGTTTAACTAACAGGTACCATTAAAATTAAACACCATGAAAAAGAGATTTGTTGCATTTGCACTATTAATATCAGCAGTAGTAGTATCTGTATCATCGGGTTGTGTGGTACGCGATGGATATGGAAGAGGATACCATCATGACAGGTATCACGACCGCGATCATGACGACCACGGACGTGGCCACGATCATGATTACAACAAGGGTGGCTATAACCACTACTAAAAAAGATTGTTTTGAGTGATTGTTTGTGAGTGATTGATAGCAAGGCGGTGAGTAATCACCGCTTTGTTTGTTTAATGTAGGTTTATCGCATCAGTTGCTAAGTTATCGTAAACATCTTATTTAAGGTTGGTCAATATTAAATCCTAAAACGTTACTCCGCTCCATCCAATAAATCATCCGGGGAATAAAATACCGGAACCGTCGTTTCGATATCAAAATTATTCGTCGTCATCGTCATCGCCCACCAGCCTGGCGCAACGGGCGTTGGTTTCTTCAAGGTTGAAGGCATTTACATCCCATTTGCCACCTTCGGGTATGCCCATCCATTCGCGCATTTCTTCGTGTTCTTCGTGGCTGGGGTTGTTCACAATATCAACCAGGCGGTAGTAGCCGTACACCCCGCCGCAGTCTTCGGGTGGGCAGGCGCCCTCGCCACCGATGCAATGCGGGGCAAACACCGGCTGTCCGGTGGTTTTTTCCAGCAAAATCCCGTGCTTCCAATCATCGCCGAAATCGTAAATATAGGTATACTTTTGCCCGGCCCGTTTAAACACCTCGCTAATCAGGTAATCTTCGCTGTCCCGCATATCGTCGTCATCTTCTGCCCATTCGCCAAGCGCCTGGTAGTAAGGCTTCGATCCCCATCCCTTTGCCGAAAACTGGTACATATGGCCACTTTCCCAGCCAAATACAGCTTGTATCGCCATATGAAATTCATCAAAACTAATATCTTCGGGCACCAGCAGGCGCCGCCAAACTACCGGGTCATCCGTATAAGTAAGCGTTATTTTAAACTGGAAAGTTTTCATGGTTTATGATATAGAAGATGTTAAAAAGCCAACAAAAATCAACAAAAAAATTCAACCGTTACACCATATTTCAGTAATATCCTGGTGGTTTTGGCAAAAATAGAGTAATAAAAATACAATCAGCGAATATTTACACTTCAGGCTTTCCAAATATTTACCAAAGCCAATTTTTTGTGCGGCCTTGATGGTTATTGCATGCCGTACCTTATTTGAAAATTATGCTGGTTCATAGCTTATCAGCAGAGGTTTGGCATTCATATTTTATCAACGGAAAAATCATCTGCCGATGCCGCCGCCGGGATTTTCATTTTTTTGACTTTTTAATTTTTAATTTTGGCTTAAACCATGGCGTTTCCCCGTTGGTAGAAACGGGGCCAGGCCTTACATTCATACGCGCACAGGGCGTTAGGCGCGGGCCGATGCTCATACCCTCTCCGGGCCGGTATCCATTTCAGTCCTTAACGCGAAATTGGGGATATCTAAAACCTGGGCACAAAAAAATACTTGATACTTGATACTAATTACTTGCTACTAAAACCGGGTAGTGTCGGCATTATTTTGGTTACAACTTTGTAATTTTGCTTGCATCCCGATTATGAATGGGGCAGCCAACAACGCTTAAAGTTGAAAAATTATCTCGTTGAGAAAATAAAACAATATTTAACGAAAAAAGTGTTAAATATTTATTCTATATTAAATTGATAGTTATGATTACAGACTTTCAAAGCTATTGTGAATGGCTCCCAAACGCTTTAGCGCTAAACAGATGAAAAGCCTGCCACTGATGGAAGTTGTGCCAAATCTAACTACCTAAAAAATTCTGAGAAGCATTATGGATCATTTGGTGTGGGTGGCGAACTATAGTTGAATAAGACAGTACAGGACAGTTGCTACCCTTCAAAATATATTTTTGCACAACATACCGAATAACTTATTCTCTAATCACAATTATGAAGCCTATCCTTTCGTTGCCCGGCAACTTAGTCCGTATATTTCATTTCGTATTTAAATCAGGGCTTGCCTGCCGTGTCCATATTTATCGGATCTTTAATTTAGTTTACCTGCGTAAACGATCAGTTATTCTGTTTAATGCGGTATTGCTGACGTTTTATACATCAGCTGCCATTGCACAGTCGGGTCAGGCCGCTAAAGTAACCCCGGTTTCGCCGGAAGCGGCGACCCTGGCAAAGATGATTAATTTCCCGGTCAGCTATAATACAGGTGTTCCTGACATTTCGATCCCGCTTTACGAGATCAAAGCAGGCAACCTCAGCCTTCCTGTAACATTAAACTATCATGCCGGCGGGTTCAAGATCCAGGAGAGAGCCACCAGCGTTGGTTTGGGCTGGTCATCGAGTACGGATCTTCAAATTTCCAGAACCGTTAACGGATTAGATGACTTCGCGCCGAATGGCTACATCGGCAATCCGTTGATGAAAGTTTACGATTCCGCAAACGATTATCCATTATATTCCTCCTCGTCAACCCCTTTTTCAACAATTGAGAGCTATCGTATTGCGGCAGGTGACAAGGACGGAATGCCCGATAAGTTTTATTATAAGCTGCTTAACAAATCCGGCTCATTCTATTTTAGAAAAACAAGCTCCGGTATGGGTTATACCATCGTTCCTGTTCCTTACGAAAATATCAAGATCACGTTCAATGCCGGACAGTTTACCATCATCGATACCGATGGTACAACTTATTATTTTGGCGTATCGGGAACCGGGCTAAACACCGATAATGTGGATGTATTTGCGACAGAACTGACAGGCTCCGCCGGAGTTAGCGTAAGAACCGCCTTTAAATGCACCCGGATCGAAAATGCCACCAAGACCAATGCGCTTGACTTTACCTATGTTAAGAAAACACGAATCAATTTCGCCAGCGCGAACCAGTATGTGGAGTATTTTAATAATCCAAATGCTGGTAGTTCGCCCTATTGGTATACATCTGATAATCTCGGCGGCATATATAATTCTTATGAACATTTGACCACTTCGATCCCATTTTATAACCTGTCATCTCCCAAATGGATCGAGCATTACGGCTATGGACAACAAAAGTTCTATTTTCCCTATGTGCTGAATGGTACAAGTCCGGTAGTCAATCAAATCTATAATTTCCAAAACGCGGGCCCTGTTATGGGAGAAAGTGTTTATGGTATCGCCTTATCAAGAATAGACTTTAATGGGGGCGCCGTGTTTTTTAACGGAGCCGATAAGATCAATGATATTGTTGTAAAGAACACCTCAAATGAGGAGATTAAAACTTTTTCGCTTTTTCAGTCCTATGCCGTGCCGGCTAACTTATCATTTGCCCAAACCTGTAACGGACCTGGTTTTGCAGGTACACCTTACCTGGACTCTGTGCAATTTAAAGCAGGCGGTACCCGCTATGGAAGCTATAAACTAAAATACGATAACAAATTCTGTTTCGGTAACCATATCCAGGGCAAAGATGCCTGGGGTTTTACCAATACTTACAGCCAGGAAAGAAGCTATGGCGATACTTACCTGGGCGTACCCGAACAAAATATTACACAGGAATATTTCAGGGGACCAAACGGCGGGAATCTATATATCGCCGGCAAGACCTTTACGTTTGGAAACCCCAAGAACACGGAAAATACAGACAGCTCGCCCATATCCAGGGGAATGCTGACAAGGATTATCTATCCTACAGGTGGTTATACTAATTTCGGGTACGAATCCAATATGATCCGGCTGAACCTGCCGGATAGCTTGTCGAGGGTGGTCATGACCGGCGGGCTCAGGATCAAATCCATTACGAACTTTGAAGGGAACAGCACCTCGCCCGTTTCTCAGAAATATTACCGGTATGGTGAACTTGAGGACGGAATAGGGTTAGCCATCAATCCGCCGCGCTCTTATTCCATTACCAACAATGCGCAGGCCAATAACCTTGATGCCTTTACCTACACTCAAACCGTTGGCTATGTTACGGGTCCAGGAACCGTAAATGCAGGAAAGGATTTTGCGCCGGTGCCAATCGGCTGTTCCAACCGGGGTTGTCTTATGCTGAGAATTAAGGAAGATAAGACAGTATATAATCCGGCGTCTTTTATGGATTATACCTATCCAACCGGATCGCCGATCTATTATACAAAAGTTACCGAGTATAATGCAGACCTGGGGCGTCAAACAGGCAAAAAGGTGTACACCTATTCAAAGCCGAATGAGTATGATCCCTATAATTATTACGATGTAAGCAAAATACCAGGGACCAATATCGATATGTTGCAAACCGATGGCCTGATGGGCATGCCGAAATCGGTTGAGGACTTTAAGTTTGAGAACGGGAGATACCAACTTGCGCACAGCAAAACGTCAACCTATGTTAAAAGAAGCATTGCTGAACAGATCCGGGTCGTTTATGCCTATTTCAAAACGGTTTATAAAATTATAGGCGGTACCTACACAGGTAATAGTTTTGACCTGTATAATACGAACTATGAGTTTTCAGCAGGTTCGCTTCCGGAACCTGACCTTTACACTTCCGGGCAATATGGGATACAGGTAGCCAAATTACTGTTATCCACGGAGAATGAGAGCTGGGTGACGAATAATGGTACGGTCAACCAGTCAACTACCTATGAATACGAGAATAGTCAATATAATCAACTCAGCAAAATCACAGTAACCAATAGTTCGGGAAGTACAGCCAAGGCATTCAAATACGCCTATGATTTTCCGGGTGTTAGTATCTATGACCAGATGACGACCGCCAACCGGATCAGCGATGCGATAGAGATTGTTGAAACAAACGGCAGTTCGGAGGTGTCAAGGGTAAAAAACAATTATGGATCTTTTAATAATTCAGCCTTTATTACATTGGCATCGGTTCAAACATCCTATGGCGGTAATCCGCTTGACACCGTTCTGACCTGCGATTTCTACGACCAGAAAGCCAATTTGTTGCAACAAACGGCCAACCGGAAAAAGATCAGATCTTATCTTTGGGCCTATAATTACCAGCATCCGGTTGCAGAATTTTCCGGGGAAACGTATGCCAACGCTACAGCCGGAGTCGACGTGGCGTCGCTACAGGCACTTACCGATGACGCACAGATCAAATCCATCGTTAATGCCAGGCGAACCGCTTTGCCTGATGCCATGGTCAGCACGTTCTTCTATAAACCCCTGACCGGTGTGACAACGGAAACCAATCCTGGCGGAAGATCTGTTTTTTACAATTACGATGGGTTCGGCCGGCTGTCGAACATTAAGAACGACGACCTTAATATAATCAAAAAATACGACTATCATTATATTTCCTCTATATCTGCCTTATCTAACAATCTTTTATACGCCAGTAGCCCGATGATGCGGACCTACAACAACGTCAGAATTGGTGACACAGTTACAATGAATGCCTATATATATGGCGGTAAGTATCTAAATGCCGACTGGAAATATGCTGATAGCGATGCTGAGTCAGATCTCCCTTTTGGAGCTTTCAATTCGCCGAACACCAACTATAAAGATTATTTTTCTATTCCCGCAACGGTTGGCATCAGACTTTCTTTGAATCTGGTGGTTAATAATAGTCAACCAACGGATGTATACCTCGACTTTATAAAAGATAACAGTGTGGTATTCACTAAAAAGTTTCCGTCCGTTAGTTACGGCTCCCCAGTCACGCTGAAAATAGAGCCGGGGCAATACAAGCTCGGCATTCGTTATAATGAGAATTATAACGGGAGTGTCACAGCCATGCTCATGGAATCGCCCAACGGGGCACAAACCTATATCAGATCAGGTTATACGATACAATTCAGTAAGTGGCAGAATTACAACTTTATACTCAAGAACTATTGGTAAGCAAAGCCTCACCGGTTGACCCGTATTACAAGGTATTTACCCTATTCGATTATCCAAAAACAAACAAGCAATTAGATGAAAGCCTTAAAAGTTTTATATAGTATAGTATTCGTCATGCTGGTCGGCGGAGCAACATGTTATGCCCAGCAGACAGATAGTGTAAAACGGAAGTCAGTTAACTATTACAGCCGTTTTTTAAAAACGGATACTGCAACGGCGCGGCAGGTAAGCGACGTTCAGGACAGGTATAAAAAGGGGCTGAGACAGGTGATTGATAACGGCTTGCTCACAGAGCAGCAGAAAAGGTTGATGATAGATTCGCTGGTTAACGAAAAGAACCGGCGGCTGGAAGAGCTTTTGCCTGCTGACCAGCGTAACCTGATGATACCGGCCACCGAAAGGAAGCGGACCTGGAAGAGGGACACTACGGCAAAGACAAACCGTTAAACCACAACAATTAAACTACAACCTTATTATATGAAAAAGATAATTTGCCTGCTGCTTTTTTTGGCAGGAATAACAACGCGAAGCTTGGGCCAGGTTCCTGGCTATGCTATGAGCAACGCGATAAATGCCGGGAGTTACAGCGCCTCGGGCAGCTTTACAGATACAAAGAGCAATGTAGCCGGCAGCGGCTATACTAACAATTACGGACAGGCATCAAACGATGTATGGTACAGTTTCACGATAGGCGCGGCCACCAATATGGTAACGCTATCATTGTGCAGCAGTAGTTTTGACACGTACCTGCATTTGCTGAACAGCAGCGGGACAGAGATTGCTTTCAACGATGACGATGTTACAGGATTAGCCTGTGGCGGGCTCGCATCCGTTATGAAAATGTCAAACCTGGCTCCCGGTACGTATTATGTGGATGCGGAGGGCTATTCAACCAATACAGGGACGATAGCATTTTCGCTGAACGTAAGCATTATAACGCCGTTATCGGTGAGCTACGCGGGGCCTCAAACCTATAATGTGGGAACGGCGATCACCTCATTAACGCCTACAATCAGCGGGAACACCGTATCCGCGCCGGGCGAGACGGCAACATTCGCGGGGACAGGCAGCGTGGGCTCGGCCGACGGGAACGGCACATCGGCAAGTTTCAACCAGCCGCTTGGTGCAACGGTTGACCCATCAGGAAACATTTTCATTGCCGAGGCCGGCTCGCACATCATCCGCAAGATTACGCCTGCGGGGCAGGTGAGCATATTTGCAGGCAATTATTCGCAGGGTTTTGTAAATAATACCACAGGCACTTCGGCGAGTTTCTACCACCCGGTAGGGCTGGCCTCGGATGCATCGGGGAATATCTATGTTGCCGATGAGGACAATAATGTGATCAGGATGATTACGCCCGGAGGGGCAGTTTCGACTTTTGCGGGCAACGGGAGCCAGGGGATCAACACCGGAACAGTGACGGCAGCCAGTGCTACATTTAAATACCCTTGCGGTGTGGCGGTAGACGGCTCTGGCAATGTGTATGTGGCAGACTCCTACAATAACCTGATCCGGAAAATATCCGGCGGAATGGTGAGCATATTTGCGGGGAACGTGAGCGGAACTGCAGGTACGGCAGACGGGCAGGGCACGGCAGCAAGTTTCAACCAGCCGTTCAGCGTAGTAACGGATGCAGCGGGGAATGTGTATGTAACAGACCGGGTGGGTGCAAAAATCAGGAAGATTACGCCCTCGGGATTGGTATCGACGCTGGCGGGAAGCGGCACGGCCGGATACCTGGATGCATCATCGGGTACAACTGCACAATTCAACGCACCAACAGGGCTTGCGATAGATAAGGCAGGGAACCTGTATGTGACAGATGAGTCAAACAACCGGATCCGTAAGGTAACGCCGGCAGGTGCGGTGACAACACTGTCGGGCACAGGTGCGCAGGGCAGCGCCAATGGTGCGGGAACGGCCTCGACATTCAACCTGCCGTTCGCGATTGCGGCTGATGCCGGCGGCCTGGTGTATGCTGGAGATTTTACAACGAACCTGATCCGTAAGATTGTGGCCACGCCTTTTACGGTAAGCCCTGCCCTGCCTGCAGGGCTGTCGCTGAACAGCACAACAGGCGTGATCAGCGGCACGCCAACAGTGGTAACGGCGCAGGCGGACTATACCATCAAGGCCAATAATACTTTTAATACGGCATCGGCCCAACTGACAATGAAAGTAAACAACGCCGGGGCGCTGAATCTGAGCCAGGATCAGAATTATATTGCAACCTATATACCGAGCATACCGGCATTAACAACAGATGCGCTGGTGATCTCGGCTTCATCCGACAAAACAAAGGAGCAGGTTGCTGTTCAGTATTTCGACGGCCTGGGCAGGCCCCTGCAGTCTGTACAGGTAAAAGGAGGCGCAACGGGGCTTAAGGATATTGTACAACCAGTTGAATATGATGCTTACGGCCGGGAGGCAAAAAAATACCTGCCTTATGCATCACCAACGGCAAATGGCAGTTATAAGGCAAACGCCATCAGTTCCGAAATGGGCAGCTTTTACAATCCCGGCGGCAACGGCACAAGCGGTGCACAGCAAACTAACGGGAGTGGTATTGTAGTAAACCCCTATCCCTTTAGCCTCACGAATTTCGAGCCCTCGCCGCTTAACCGGGTAACCGAGCAGGGCGCGCCGGGGGAAACCTGGCAGCCCGGTTTACGGGCCGTTACACCAACTCCGGCGGGAAGAACGATCCTAATGGAATATACGACGAATGACCAGGTAGCCTTTAGCAATACGCTAACCGGAAATCCGGGCAGCAGGCAGGTGGCTAACTATTCGGTTGATGCTTCCGGTAACCTGTCCAGGGCCACTTTAGAAAGTGAATATTATGCGCCCGGAAAATTGTTTGTCACCATCACCAGGGATGAGAACTGGAATACTGATGACGGCTGCTTTGGCACGGCCGAGGAATATAAGAACCTGGAAGGGCTGGTCATTTTAAAGCGGACCTATAACCGCGGAACAGTCGGCGAAATGCTGTCTACCTATTATGTATATGATAAGTTAAATAACCTGTGCTTTGTGTTGCCTCCCGGCAGTATGCCTGACGATTTAAAGCCTGTTAATGATTACTTTCATAATTTCTGCTATCAGTACCGGTATGACGAGCGGCAACGGTTGGTGCAAAAACGTGTGCCCGGCAAGGGCTGGGAGTTCATGATCTATAATAAACTGGATCAGGTGGTGCTCACACAGGATGCAGTTCAGCGGAACAGAGCGCCGCAGGAATGGACGATGACTAAGTATGATAAGTTCGGTCGGGTGGTCATTACCGCGATTTACCAGGATGCGGGTTCGGCAGCGGATGCCAATGCGAATACGCCGGCCCTGACCCGTTTAACCGCGCTGCAAAGTTCTGTTACCAATCAGGCCGGATTGCTTTGGGAAGTGCGTGGCGGGGCATTGTACCATGGTTACACGATTAATGCATTCCCGGCCAGCTGGCAAACATCCCTGCAAATCAATTATTACGATACTTATGATAATATTCCGGGAAAACCTGGTACTTTTACGACACCGGCTGGTGCCAGCACACAGACGAAAGGTTTGCTGACCTGTACCCGCACCAATGTGCTGGGTATCACCGGCGATTACAGCCAGTTATACACCGTGAATTATTATGATAAATTCGGACGATTAACCACTGGGTACAGCCAGCATTACTTTGGTGGCGTGTTTTCCATTTACAATTACGATATGGTGGTGAATACCTATAGCTTCACCAGCCAGCTGACCAACTCGGTAAGAACACATAATATCAAGAATGCCGGCAATACGGCGGCAGTGATTAAAGCAACCATTGGTAATGAGTATATTTACGACCATATGGGCCGTAAGCTCAAAAGCTGGCAAACCCTTACCGGCACTCCGCGGACATTGCTGAACAACGTAGTGTATAACGAACTGGGACAGCTGTGGACAAAGTACCTGCATACTACCGATACCGTAGCCAATAACTTTAAGCAGCAAACAGAATATGCTTATAACGAGCGGGGCTGGCTGAAAAGGATCAACGATCCATCGTTAACACCGACTGCTGCCAAAGTATTTGGGATGGAGTTGTTTTATAACGATGGCGCGAATAAGGAATTCAATGGTAACATCGGGAATGTAGACTGGCGAACAAAGGTTCCGGCGGGGTTTGGCCTGAACGATCAGCTGCAAAAATATGCCTATAAGTATGATGACCTGAACAGGCTTACACAGGGCAAATACAATACCGGTTTAACCAATGCAGACAAATACAACGAGGATCTGACGTATGACCGCATGGGAAATATCAGCGCCCTAACGAGGAAAGACAATCCGGCGGCCGGCGTTTATCTGAACAATATCGGTTATAATTATGATATGTCCGGTTTGGGCAATAAACTATGGAAAACCACAGAAGGAAGCAATACTTATACGTATACTTACGACCTGAACGGGAACGCCATCTCCGACAGTCGTAACCTGGTGACCGGCATTACGTATAATGTCTTAAACCTGCCGCAAACGGTGACACGAACAACAGGAAACCTGGTTTATACTTACGATGCGGCCGGACGGAAGCTGCGGAAAACCGCCGGCGGCATCACGCGGGAATATATCGGCGGGATAGAATACAACGGCACAGAGATCGAGTTCATCGCAACGGAAGAGGGGCGGGCATTGTACGCCCCCTCAGCGCCTTACAGCTACGAATACTACCTGAAGGATCATTTAGGTAATACCCGCGCGGCCATTAAACAGGATCAAAGTATTGTACAGGTGCAGGATTACTACCCTTTTGGAAAAGGAATAGCAAACTTATTTACTTCCAGTCCCGGCAATAAATACAAATACAATGGCAAGGAAGAGCAGGAAACGGGACAATACGATTACGGCGCGAGGTTCTATGATCCTGTGATTGCAAGGTGGACGAGCGTGGATCCGCTGGCGGAGCAAGGTAGACGATGGTCTCCTTATGTTTACGGATTTGATAATCCTATTAAATTTGAAGACCCAGATGGTATGTGGCCGTCACCAATTATGCCTACATGGATGTTGAGTGCGGTTAGAAGTGTTGCAACTTGGATGGGTTATGTGGGGAACAAAAGTAGTTCTTTGAGAAAGGAATATACAAATCGAGCCTCTGCTTTGACAGAGAGAACTGCTGAAAACAGGATAAAACGAGCAGAGTTAAAAGCGGAGATTCGCGAAGCTACCCCACAACCAGTAAGAGCGCATTTAGATCAGATAAGACCTATGGATGCAGAAAAGGCTAAAGCAGCTGAAGGAGTCGTCAATAATCCAGCTAAAACCAATGAGAAATTCAATCAACTCGGTGAGAACTTAGGAACAGTAGGCAAAGTTGCCACAGGAGTAGCTGTTGGAGTTTCCGTTTATAACATCGCAACTTCTGATAATAAACCTAAAGCTGTAGTAGAAGAAGCAGGTGGCTGGGCTGGTGCTTGGGCTGGTGGGGTAGCCGGAGCTGAAGGAGGAGCTGGCGTAGGTGCTGTTGTTGGCTTAGGTGTTTTTGACGAAGTAACCATTCCGGTTGGAAGCTTATTAGGTGGTATCGGTGGTAGCATTTGGGGAGGGATACATGGTAAAAATGTTGGAACTGCTGCCTACGATGCTGCAACACAGAAAAAAGAACCCGAGAAGCCAAAAGATAATAAACAACAATAATGTCTATACTAATTAAAAAGCTGAAAGATATTGCAGCTGAATATTTACGGATCAAAAAAGCTGATATAGTAGAGTTTGATATCATAAACTCACTTCCTCTTTCTGATACAGCAGTTAATGTGGTTGAAAATAGCATAGAAATTGGAGGTGTCAACTCATTAAAAGAAATCAATGAGGATGGGTTAACAGATAGTAATGATACACTGATTGTTTGCAAATGCTTAACTTCTCAGCAAGCCACGCTAATATTACTTTTCAGCGATCCTTATGAGCTTTATGAGCCAACAGTCCTGATTAAGGTTCTTAATGTTCCTTTCAAATAATCGAGTAGGCAGTAAGGGAGTAGTTCTCCCCCCGCTACCGCGAGGGCTTTTTGAACGCTACCGCAGGCCTCCTGGCCTGTGGTACGCATGCAAGGCAGGGTGCCCGTTGATCCAACTGCAGGCAAATTTGATGCTGGCCACGTTTGGGCAAATGAGAGTTATCACCCTTGGCGGGGCGCAAAGACTGCTACCCCAAGCGCAACGATTACAGGATTTAAGTCAACAACAGATAAAAATGGTAATAGTACAACTACATTCACAGAAAATATGGCTTCAGCGAATCCTTTAGTATCGCATTCGCCAGACATCGATGTGCACACTAAATTTACGTTAACAGAAAATGTCAAGGCTGGAACTCTTGGTGTAAACGTACAACAAACAGGTGATGGTTTCCCGAGTGCAGAAACCTTTATAGGTGATAGTAAAGGAAATCAATTATTTATAGGCGTAAGCCCTGCACATGCGGGAGGCGCGTTAGGCCCATATTTAATGCTTCCATTTGATTTTGACAGGACAATGATGAATGCTAGTTTTACAATTACAATGGATACTAATGGAGTATTTACGGGGGTAAAGCAAGGAGATGTTACTTATACTACCAAAGAATGGAATGAACTTAAACAGCTTAAATCAGTAGTAAAATAATATGAGGGTAGTAACAACAAATTGGATTAATGTATTGGGAGTGTTTATCACTGTATTCATCTATGCCGTCATTTTAAATATTAATGATGAACAAGGTTCAATAACCATATTGCAAGCAATGTTTTCAGCATTTGTGTTGGTTGTAGGCTATGGATTATTGTTTTGGGGGGCATTTATAATTGCATTGATTGTATTTGACTTCGTATTGATAAATAAAAGTCAAAGCAACCTTCAATCAAAGTTATTGATAGAATGGCTTATTATCAGCAGCCCCTTTATCTATGGGGCGATAAAATACAGTGAATGGATATTCATAGCAGCTGTCATAGCTTTTTTGATTACACAACTACTAAGAGAAAAGCGAATAGTTCAAATTCGATAGTTGAATCCAAACCCAGTTGTCCGTAGTCTACCGCTGTTCGAATGTCTCTGACTTCGAACGGCTATGCTTGTAGTTTATAACTACAGTTGTACAAGAGAATGCGGGCGGCTGATTTGTGACTTGAATTACACATAGGCTATTACAACACCCGGATGATTAATTTCATCCGGGTGTTTTTGTATACCCGCAGTTCGCGTAAAGGATAGAAACGGATACCGGCCAAGTGGCTAAGGCCTGTGCAGTATGAGTGAATAGCCTGACCCTGCTTCTACCGGCAGGGTTACGCCCATGTTTTAAGTTAAAATTCAAAAGTCAAAAAACGTCAGCTTAGGCCGATAAAAGATTCGGTGATGCCCTCCAACTGCCGCAAGCGTTTTTCGCTGCCGCAAGGTATTGTCAGGTTGTGTGGGCGAATGACTTGTAAATATCTTTATTTTGTTAGTCCGCACCCGGTTTGGCTGCAAATTAATACAAATCACCTACGGCTAAATTTAGTATTTTTGTTGTGCACTTATTGGACAGTAACTACTAAACTCGATTGCCGGCATGCCGAATCCTGAACTTAAAAAAGACCAATTGAACGGCCCGGCTCAGGATCAGGCGTTCTGTTGTTTCAGCGAACCCGGATTTGAATCTATCACCCGCCTGGCTTCCCTCATGTGCGGAACGCCAATAGCGCTGGTTTCCCTGTTAAACGAAGATAACAATTGGACACATGCCAAAACATTCGCCGGATTACCCGAAAGCCTGGCATATCCGGACTTTTGCGATCATACGCTAAAAGGACAAAGCCTGTTTGAAGTTTGCGACACACAACAAGACGGGCGTTTTAAACAAAACCCGCCGGCTGGTGGCGGGTTTCCTGTCAGGTTTTTCGCGGGGCAGCCTTTAGTCAATGACGAGGGTAATACCGTGGGTATTTTAAGTTTGCTGGGGTACGAACCAAAACACCTGTCGGAGGTGCAGCAGGAATCATTACGCCTGCTGGCAATGGAGGCAACAATATTAGCAACAGAGCGCCGGCAAAAACTGGAGCTCCAAAATTTTGAAAAGCTGTTTAATTTATCGGCCGACCTGATTTGCATAGCCGGAACAGATGGGTATCTTAAAAGAATTAACCCCGCTTTTGAATCAACTTTTGGATGGGATGATGCCTATATTTTAGCTACCCCCTACCTGGATCTGGTTCACCCGGATGACCTGAAAGCCGCAGAAGAGGATGTGACCGGGATGATATCGGATAAAAAAGTAAGACAGGTAACCTACCGCACCAGGACTAAATCCGGCATATACAAAACCATCCGCTGGGAAACCACGCCCGACCCGTTATCCGGCAACCTGTTCTGCATCGGGCGCGATATTACCGACGAAAAATTAAAGGAACAACAACTGGCTGTAAGCGAGGAAAGACTGCGCATTTTTTTTGAAAACTCACAGGGGCTGATGTGTACCCATAACCTCGATGGCCGTTTCCTATCTGTTAATATGGCCGGCGCATCGCTTTTGGGTTATACGCTTGCCGAAATTTTAACTTTAAGTTTGTTTGATATTGTACCGCCCAACCGCCATCCCGAGTTAACGGCGTATTTAAAAGAGATAAGTGATAAAGGAAGCGCCAGGGGCCAGATGCTTACCCGGCATAAGGATGGCAGCCCCCGGATATGGATGTTTAACAATATCCTGGAGCTTCAGGGAAACCAAACGTACGTAATTGGCAATGCCATTGATATTACCGAAAAACATTTCCTGGAGCGCAACCTGGAGCGCACCCGGCAAATGCTGGAAGAAACCGGCAAAGTGGCCCGTGTTGGCGGCTGGGAATATAATATACCGCGGCAAAAAATTGAATGGACAGCGGTAACAAAGCAGATACATGGTGTGCCTGCCAACTTTGATCCGGCGCTTGAAAGCACCATTAATTTCTACAAAGCAGGCGAAAGCCGGGATAAAATTTCGGCCGCCGCCACCCTGGCCATGGCGGAAGGTACCTCCTGGGACATGGAATTACAGATTGTAACCGCAAGCGGCGAAGAACTTTGGGTAAGGAGTTTGGGCCAGGCCGAATTTGCAAACGGCGCTTGCCAGCGGTTATTTGGCACGCTCCAGGATATTGACAAGCAAAAGAAAGCCGAAACCGATTTGCTGAACGAAAAAGCCATCTTATCTGCATTTGTGCAGCATTCGCCTTCGCCGATTGCCATGACCGATACCGGCATGAAATTTATAGCAGTGAGCAGGCAGTATTTGCATGATTATGGTTTAGGCAACAAAAATATTATCGGTTTAACGCCCTATGAAGTTTTCGGCCCCACAAGCGAAGCAAACCGGGCAGCACACCAACGGGTTTTAAACGGCGAGGTGATAAGGCGGGAGGAAGTTTGGGTTAAGCTGCCGGGCATGGAAGAAGAGCAATACCTGAACATTGAAATGCGGCCCTGGTACCGGTTTGACGGGGCAATAGGCGGCGTAATGACATCATCCGAAATCATCACCTCGATAGTAAAACAAAGGGATGAGCTTAAAGAAGCCAAGCAGCTGGCAGATCAGGCCAGCATTGCCAAATCGGAGTTTCTGGCCAACATGAGCCACGAAATACGTACGCCGCTGAATGGTGTAATCGGGTTTACCGACCTGGTTTTAAAAACTGAACTGAACGAAACCCAGCACCAGTACCTTTCTATCGTCAACCAATCGGCCAATGCCTTGCTCACTATTATCAATGATATACTGGATTTTTCCAAAATAGAAGCAGGGAAGCTGGAACTGGACATCGAAAAATGCGACCTGTACGATATCGGGTCGCAGGCCACAGATATTATCACCTACCAGGTTCAGAAAAAAGGGCTGGAAATGCTCCTGAACATCTCCTATAACCTGCCCAGATTTATTTGGGTTGATCCGGTGCGGTTAAAACAAATCCTGATTAACCTGCTGAGCAACGCTGCGAAATTTACCGCAACAGGCGAGATTGAGTTAAAGATAGAAGAAATAGCCGCGTCATCGCCGGCGCCGGGCATCACGCTCCGTTTTAGCGTAAGGGACACCGGCATTGGAATAAAGCCCGAAAAACAGGGCAAAATATTTGAGGCCTTTTCACAGGAAGATGGATCGACCACCAAAAAATATGGCGGCACCGGTTTGGGCCTTACCATTTCTAATAAACTCCTGGGTTTAATGGACAGCAAACTACTGCTGGAAAGTTCACCGGGCAAAGGCAGCACTTTTTATTTTGACATCCATGTACAAACCGAACAGGGTGATCCCGTTAGCTGGGAAAACATTGGCCTGATTAAAAAAGTGCTTGTTGTTGATGACAACGACAATAACCGGTTAATCATTAAACAAATGCTGTTGTTACGGCAAATTGCAACCACCGAGGCAAAAAATGGCTTCGAAGCCTTACAGTTGCTGGCCGCCGGCGAATGTTATGATGTAATTGTGATGGATTACCACATGCCCTATATGGACGGGCTGGAAACCATCAAAAAGATCCGGGAAAGCTTTAACGATTCGCCAACCAGCCAGCCCATTATCTTATTACACAGTTCATCTGATGACGAAAAGGTGATCAGATCATGTGAAGAACTGAAGGTGAACTACCGGATGGTAAAACCCATCAAAACCGAGGATATATATAACGCCTTATCCCGTTTGCACCAGAAAACAAATGCCGAAAGCCGGCCCGCCGGGTTTGCGGCCATTGCAGAAATAGCGGGCGACATAACCGTGCTGATTGCCGAGGATAACTCTGTAAATATGTTATTAGCCAAAACAATCATCCGCCGGATTGCCCCGAATGCCTTAATCCGGGAAGCAGGTAACGGCCTGGAGGCCATTGCTTGTTGCCGGTTAAACTGGCCCGATTTGATTTTAATGGATATCCAGATGCCAGAGATGAATGGTTATGAAGCTACCCGACAAATCCGTGCAATGCAGCAAGGCCGCCAAATTCCTATTATTGCCCTAACGGCTGGCAATGTAAAAAGCGAAAAGGAAAAATGCATGGAAGCAGGAATGGATGATTTTATTGTTAAGCCAGTGGTTGAAGAAACCATATTAGCTGTGTTCCATAAATGGCTGCATTTCTTTAATGCCCCGGAGGCACCCGAACGTGTCTCAGGCCCTCCGGTCAGTCAATCGCTGCACTTTGATGTACAACACCTAAGGAGTTATTTTGGAGACGATGATGAGATTTTAAGGGAATTGCTGAGCCTTACAATAACAGAACTGACTGACTCGCTTTCCCTGTTGCAGGAAAATTTGAAGCCTACAGATTTGAAAAAAATAAATTTGCATGGCCACAAGCTGTACGGTACTGCGGTAACCGCTGGCTTAAACCACCTGGCCCAAATGGCAAGGGAGCTTGAGCATACGCCGACTTTTATAAGGGAAGATATGCAAGCGCTGCAGGATGGAATCATCGCCGAGATTAAACTGATTATTGGTTTGTTAGAAAAGGAAATAATTAGCTAACCAGAGATAAGTCAAAAGTAATTAGTCATGGGTAGTGGTAAAATTTGGCGAAACTCTGAAGGTGGAATGGCATCATAAAATGGGCTGTCATGGTGAGCTTGTCGAACCATAGCGGGCAAAGGCCTCTCCGCGCGACCCTTCGACAGGTTCAGGGTGACAGGCCTGCGCAATCGAAATTTCAACATGTCATGGGTAGGAAGCCTTAAGTCTAAATTTATCTTTTTCCAACTTAGGACTTAAGGCTTCCGACTCAGGACTATATTTCTACTACTTATCAGCATTAATAACAATTTTCTTTTCCTTCAATCCTGCCGAAGTTGCGATTAAGGTGATTGGCCCCGCATGGCTTCCGTATGATTGGATAATAACCTGGGCCAGACCATTAAACAGCTTTCTTTTCCAGACAGCGGAGGGAGCTTTAAACTGAATTACGCCAGGGTCCTGATTAGGGGTATCCCAGGGATGTATTTTTTTTATGGGCAAAGCAACAATAACAATGCTGTTTTTCCCTGGTTTTAAAAAAGCTTTGCTGATGTTAAATACATCCTGGTCTTTATAATAATCAACATTGGCAGCCAGCAAGTGGCCATTAAAATATACCGACTGCTTACGGCCGATACTTTTATAAAAAAAGGTGAGCGGCTGTCGCGTTAAATCATCAGTTAAATTAATACTGCCGCGATAAACCCAGGCTTTTACGCTGGTATCGCTGATATTGGTAAAAGCCTTTTTCCAGCTGCTATCGTCAAAGGTTTCGGCAGTTTGGCTTTTGCCTGTTGTGTCTGGTACAGGTAACTCCTTTATATCCTCAATGGGCATATTTGCAATTGTTTCGAGGTATTTGTCTGGTTCAAGCGAGGTTGGGTTGCCGTTGCCTACCCCGATAATTCTGCCGGGGCCTTCAATTTTAAAACTTATTTCATTGTTAGCATTGGGTACCGCCAATCCTTTTTTATCAAGCAGGCTAACCTTAATTACGGCTACATTCTGCGCATCGGCTTTCAGGGTATTTTTATGGGCTTCAAGGGCGATGGCTTGCGGGGCGCCGGTAGTTTGTACGGTTTCGGTTAATACCTGTTTACCGCCGGTATAGCCAATAGCATTCAGTGTTCCGGGGCTGTACGGAACCGTCCATTCCAGGTGCCCGTTTTTGGCCATTGCTTTTTTGCCCTGGGTTTTACCATTTAAAAACAGTTCCACTTCATCGCAATTGCTGTAGGCCCAAACATTTATGGGCTGGCCCTCTTTACCTTTCCAGTTCCAGTGCGGCAGCAGGTGCAGCACCGGCTTGTTGCCCCACCAGGCCTGCAGGTACCAGGCATCATCCTTAGCAAAACCGCACTGATCGAGCATTCCAAAGTACGACCCTATTGATGGCCATCCGTAAGGTGTAGGCTCGCCCCGGTAATCAAATCCCGTCCAGATAAACATACCTGCTAAAAATGGCCGTTTGGCATAGTATTGCCAGCCCTCTTCAATGCTATAGGCATTGGGCCTTGGCTTGGCGTCGTAAGCGGCTTTATAATGGAGCGAATCGCTGGTGAAGTAAACCCCGCGGGTAGCAAAGGTCGATCCTTCCTCGGTGCCCCAGCCCTTTTGCTGCGGAAATTTCTGGTGCTGCGCATCTGGATTTTCCTGTGCTATATAGTTAAAGCCTATTAAATCCATCACACCCGATAAACCCTGCCCCCACCCGCCGCTAAACGCCGCCGTAACCGCGCGGGTGGTGTCCAGGCTTTTTACAAAGGCCTGCATGGTGCTTGCAATTCGTGCGCCTCTCTCGGTGCTTTCAATCCCCCACTCCTCATTTCCTACCGACCAGCTGATTACGCTTGGATGGTTGCGGTCGCGGTCAATCATTTTTTTCAGGTTGCCTAGGTGGTAATCATCTATGCCCATCAGGCGGTTTTCGTCAATCACCAGCATGCCCAAACTATCGCAAGCATCCAGCAATTCGGGCGCGGGCGGGTTGTGCGAGCAGCGGTAAGCGTTACTGCCCATTTCTTTTAAACGGGCAATTCTATAGTACTGTAGTTCGTCGGGTATAGCTGTACCCACTCCCGCATGCTCCTGGTGGTTATTGGTGCCTTTTATTTCCTGCCGTTTACCGTTTAAGTAAAACCCGGTATTGGCATCAAAACGCAGGGTACGTATGCCAAAGCGGGTTACATATTCATCAACAGGTACATTATTTACCAAAACAGTAGTAACCAACCGGTGCAGGTACGGCGTATCAACCGACCATAATTTAGGTTGCGCTATCTCCAGTTGGCTGCTATACTCCCCCGTTTTAAAAGGTTGCAGGGTATGGCCATCACTTTGTTTGGTAGCCAGCAAACGGCCTTGGCGGTCATAAACTTTTTGTACAATGGCAAAATTATCTGCCCTGGTATCGTAATTGCTTACATCGGTTTTAACGGTTAATTGCGCCTTGCCGTTAACAACGCTGCTGCTCACAAATGTACCGTTAGCCGCAACATGCAAAGGCGACGTTTTATTGAGCCATACATGCCTGTAAATACCGGCCCCTTCATAAAACCAGCCCTCTTCCATGGTGGCATCTACCCTTACGGCGATGGTATTATCGCCGCCGTAGTTTAAAAGCTGGGTAATGTCATATTCAAAACCGTTATAGCCGCTTAACTCGGTACCCAGGTAATGCCCGTTTACCCAAACGGTGGAGTTGCGAAAAACGCCATCAAATGCAATAGTGATGTGGCGGCCAAAATCCTGCTGTGGTATGGTAAATTTTTTGCGGTACCAGCCTACGCTGCTTTCCGGAAAATTCCGGCCCAGGGCTTTAAAACCGTGGCTATAGCTTCCTTTTTCGCTAAAACCAAGTTCGGCGGCCCAGTCATGAGGCAAATCAAGCTTGCGCCAGGGTCTGTCGTCAAAATCAGCAGCGGCGGCACCATCGCCGTAGCCTGCTTTGGCAAAATAAGAGAAATAGCCGGTGCCGTTATTAAAATCTTTGGCGGCATCAAACGGATGGCCATAAGCAAACCGCCAGCCGGTATCAATACAAATATGCGCCCTTGATTTTTGGCCGCTACCGGCTATTTGTGATGATGCGAAAAAAGGGCAAACAAATAGCAACAACAAAAGGCGCAATGTTTTCATATATACAGGATAAGCACTAATTTTTGAATTGGGTTTTATAATATGCATCTAAAAATAATTGTTAAAAACACAGCTATCTAAAAAAACATCTCCTATGATATTATTTGAACACATTTTGGTAAAATAGTATCGATATGGGGAAGCTTAAAGCAAAATGCTTAAAGCTAACAATATCAATTTCATATGCGGCACCGGGTTTAAGGTTTATGAATACTATAAACCGGCGGCTTGGCCGTATTTCGTTTTATTATTTCGCGTGCTTCAAGGTCAAGCTTCACGGTTTCGCCGTACCAGTGGGCGTTGCCGGCAAAGGTGGCATGCACCTTATCATGAAGCGCCTGCATCAGTTGGGTATGGGTGAGGCTTTGCTCCTGCAAAATTTGCAGGATGGCTGCTTTGATTATTTCATACTTTTCGGCCGAGATAATTTTGTTCTGCTTTTCCTTATCGGGATGTAAGGTTTGTATCCGGGCTTCTGTCATATTATTTGGCGATGTGATAGTTGCGGGGCAATAAATTCCTGGCGATTAAAGTTAAAAAAAATACAGAATTAACCTTTTGTTCCCCCTCATAAACTATTGGGTCACCTGGGAAATCGCGTTTAAAGTTTACAAGATTTATTTCGCGCCGAGTAGGCAAGCGGGGATTTCACCCGCAAGCCTCTCACAGAACCGTACGTGACAGTCTCCCGTCATACGGCTCGTGTTACAGTTAATTAAAGAGGACAGATTCCTACTTCCCAGTGATAGAACAGCCGTGGGTATGCTTGTCTTATCTCATTGAGTTTCTTTATGGCTTTGCGTTTGTTAAGCTTGTATTTATTCTTTACCCATTTGATAAGCCGGTTATTGACACGGCTCATTACACGGTAAAGACCACGCCTGCCTCCCG
>Ga0307507_10002262_pt1 | contig 41045 bp, 9 predicted proteins | sample 7_EM_MG_FD_207223 | JGI IMG/M metagenome (GOLD analysis project Ga0307507, IMG submission 207223) | Populus trichocarpa ectomycorrhiza microbial communities from riparian zone in the Pacific Northwest, United States - 7_EM | ecosystem: Host-associated > Plants > Roots > Unclassified | place... | reverse complement strand
TCTAAATTATTAGAATTTATTATTAAGTGGTTGTTGAGATATTAAAGTGTAAATTTGGTGAGTTTTGAGGTGGCCAGCTTGGGGGTATGGCCAGCTTGGGGGTGGATTACGTTAATTAATGCAATATTAGTAGCTAAATGTTTTATTAAGCATATCTTTAAGCTACACAGACTTTTAATATAATAATATCCAACCATAGAAGCTAGTTTATTTTAGACTTCTGGTAAGCTCTATATAAACAATTAAGTATTTAAATATAACTCTTGACTGCATTTTATTTGGAGATAGATGGTTAAACTGAAATTATAAACGCAATTATAGAATAATACTTATAAATATACTGCTCCTACCTACAAGATAACTGGGAAAAATGGCTACCTTTAGCTAAGTTTACCGCGAATAATATAATAAACGTATTAATAGGCGTAATACCGTTTTACGTAACCTATAGATAAGACCCTTAACTTAGATTTAAGCTATAACCTAATATTAATATAATAGGACCCATAATTAAACGGATCCAGTTAATTAATGTGTATAACTTTACTAATTAAATAAAGCAGTTAACGGAACTATTATAAAGTAAATTAACGTATGCTTAAATATCATAGGAATGGCATGCGAATAAAGGATAAGCTCCCATATAGGACTTTAAGGAAGGTAATATAGCTTACCTAAGTATATAAAACCTAAAGACTTAACGGCCTTTAAAGAAACCTAATTAGAAGTTTATAGGCCCATACTAAATTAAAAAGAAACTAAGCCTATACGCCTATAAGCTTAAACTGCTAACTAAAATAAAAATACACCTAATATTTTATATAAGCTTACTATAACCTTTAAAAGATAATCCTATAACTTATAAAATCCCACTACTACTTTCTATAATTGTTAACAATGGTAATAGTTTATACTTTATTAACCTAATTAATAATATGCAATAGAAAACATAATCTAAACGGTTTAAACTTCTTATTAAGTGAGAAGGATATAAAATATAAACCTAGGAAATCTATAACCAGATTAAGGCTAACGCGCCTTCCTTAGTAAAAGAATTCTATAAAGACCATCCTTTATAGCCTGCTTTGGCTAAATAGATATAATATAAAGGTAAACAATTACTACCTAATATAAATACACAAAATATAATATCAGGAAACTTGAAATTAAAAAGAACTTAAAATGCACTATAACGCTTATAATATAATCATATAATATGCAATAAGTTATAAGTCTTAACTAAAATTAAATTATTTGGACCTTTGGTTAAAAGGGGGGGTACTATAATAGGACTAGCCTAGTTATAGTAGGAATGTCTTAATAAAACACTTAACAGATAAATTTTAACGCTTTAATTAAATTCTGCCAAATTCTACTAAAGTTAATTAAATTCTGCTAAATTCCACCAACTTAATTAAATTCCACTACGGATATCGCTAACAAAAGTTCTTGCACCTTCCTAATTAGGAAGTTTGGCTCACCGCCCACCAAAATGTCATAAATTTTATCACCAGAGGCTTAAAACTTGCATTTAAAGCTTTAAATAAAGGGCAATATATAGGCGATTAATTGATTAATTAATAAGCTAGGTATTTTCGAAGTTGCAGGCTCTGCGCGACCGTAGGTTCCTGCCCCGTACTAGCTCCTTCACCAACTCTATAAGGTCCTCTGGTTAGGCAGTAGCCTCTCTTTGCTGCCTTCTTCCAGCTTTCTTTTCAATCGTTTGTATAGACGTTTGGTGTTTTAGAAGCTCTAGAGGATGATCTACGGGCGGCTCTAAGGACCTTCCTCTGACGTCTACGTTAATTGAGCTGCTAGCAGAGGCTGTGCCGTTACCTATAGTCTCCCCAGAGGCAGCAGTAGGGTCCTTCTTCCTTACCTTCCTTATAGTTTTATTTACTGTACGCCACCTGGTATCCGCTGCTTAGTGTTAATCCTCCTACCTATCTGGAGCCCGTTACTCCAGAATATTTGGGCGGTCAGCAGGCGGTAAGCCAAACTTCCTAATTAGGAAGGTGCAAGAACTTTTGTTAGCGATATCCGTAAATTCCACTAATATAATGGAATTTGGTTAAAACCTGTTAAAATCCATATAGGCTTATGCTCACGCGTCTGCTGCCAAGACTCTGAATATTTAGTTACAAGTTTCCTATGTTCCTTTCTCTTCTTTATGCAACGTCTTGTACTCTGCAAGAGCTATATACCCATAGATTTAGATAGAATTTATATTGTTCCTTTAAATCTTTCCTAAAGCCTCTTTGCGCCCTTATAGGCAGTAATAGTAGACTAGCTTATCTAGTCTTGCATTCATAAATGCGTTTATAGTATTATATTATTAAATCTCTAAATTAAATATAGCTGCTATAGCTATAAGGGCACGGAATATTTAAGCAGCTAGGGTTGCTGCATAGGTCTCTTCCTCTGTAATTTATAGGTCTCCGCGGATATATAGTTAAGCCTTTAGCTTTTGAAGGTAACCGTCGCTGTTAAACTTGTATTTAAAGACCTATTTCAGTAAATGGATCTGGTTGTTGGTTGCTTCTTCCTTTAGGACAATCTTAAATATCCCTTGGCGTTTTAGGTCGTTGTATTCTTTTTCTATAGCCTTTTAAAAGCTAGTAGTTAAAGGGTGCTTTCTTAGCTCTTTTAGATTCTTTAGTTTTAGTGGAAGATTATCTTAATGCAGGGAGGATTTAGTTTGGTTAATGTCCTTTACTAGTCCTGTAGTAAAGCCAGTGTAGTAACTAAATAAGGTAGATATATTGGCTAGTGCTATTGCGTACGCTTAACGTTAAATTTATTTGGAACCTTATAGTAGGATAAAGTCGGCAGAAGAATTGGCTAAGACTTTATTAGCTCGTAGAGCTATATTAGTTGCTCTATTAAATAGTTCTAGTGAGCTTAGCTAGGTAGGAATTGTTTTAATTATATCCAAGATATGGTCTTGAGGTCCTCCCGGTATAGTGTTTATTTCTAGCAGATCTGGAGATACCGTTCTGCTAGGAGTTAGTAGCTGTTTAATATCCTTTATAGGAGGCTCTGCTAAGTTACTTAATATAGTTATTTGATCTGTATTTAAGGGAGGTCTATATAGAATAGATTTATCCTTAAATTCGTCCTTATAGAGAGGTTCTGGTAGACTAATTACCTAGATAGTGTCTTCTAATACTTCTCTAAGTAGGTAATAAATGTTTTAACCCTTGGGGTTATAGAATAAGGTCTTATTAAATATAACATCTTTAGTTTAAATAACTTTATAAAGGCTTAGAATCTAGATTTAATAAATATTAGTTAAATTATAGCTGACTAGGTGTTTAATTAATGCATAAGGAGCTAGCTTATCTCCTTTTCTAACCTATTTGTTTAGCGTATAGGTTTTATAACCGTATTCGTGCATATGGGTAAGTAATGGCAGCTTGCCATAGGCGACCTTATACAGAGTTTTCTACCCTAGCTGCTTATTTGGTGTTTAATTAAGTGCATAGCTAGTAGTAAGGAAAGCCTCTAGTCCTAGAGACGGGGGTAAGGATGCTTCTAGCTGTATAGACCTTAATTATTCTATAAGGGTTTGTCCAGATTATTCTGCTCTACTATTTTATTCTTTAGTATATAGTGCTCAGCATTTAAAGGTAATGCCTTTATCTATATACCATGTCTCTAGGGTATCTTCTGTTTATCTAAATGCTTATTTATTATTACTTTAGAAGAAGGTAATATCTTAGTAGAATTATATTTTAATTAAATAGTAAGTCTTGCAAATAGTAGGTAGGATAGTAGCCTTATTTCTATTCTTAGCTATATATATAAAGTTAAATTTGGAATATGTGTAATAGAAATGTATAATATATCTATCGCCGTTATACCCTAGTACTCTAAGGTAGATAATATTAAATACTAGCCATTTAAATAGTTGAGTAGCTAGAAATTTATATTCTCGTTTTTAAGAGATCTGCTGTATATGCTTTACTAATAAGCAAACTTCATATTTAATTTTAAGCGGTGCTCATTTGTTGGTTTTAAATTCGGTCAGCTCTACGCCAATAACATGCTTTAAAAGCTGCGCAATAGCATTAGGTCCTATATGGCTAAGAATTTTATACTATTTTGTAGCTATAGCTCTAATTAGTTTACGGGCCATTTAGCTTAGCTAAAATCTTCCTGTTAAGAAGGTCAATTGAGTTAAATCTAGGGTACTTATAGGCTCTCTATGCATTAGTGCCTAGTGGCCCCCTAGTCGTTTCGCATAGTAGACTGTTTCGCTAGTTACTAGATGGTATAGCAAGTTTCGTCCTAAGTTAAAATGGATATCGTTATTAGTAGCTCTTAAAAGTGCTATAATATTTATAAATATAGTGGGTAATAGTACTATATAGGATAGCTTTATTTTTAACTTCCTAGTAAGTATATTAACAGTAATGGTTACTATTCCATAAGCTTAAAATTTCTTAAAATTTCCGCTAGTAATTAGGTAGTCGTCTTTTGCTGCTGGGTATAAGAAGGTAAAGTCTTCTTTATTATTGTAGACATAGGTATCTGCGCCAGGGTTAAGTATTTAGGTATTCTGGAGTTTAAAAGGAGTTTAACCAGTACTAAACACAACAGCATAGCTAGTTGGTTTGGTAGAAGGTGGGGTTTTAAAATTAAAATTAATTATAGATTCTGTATTCTAATTGTTCTCCTTTACTTCCTGTTCTCATTTTTAAATTTAGTTAATAATACGTTTAATCTAAAATATAGATAAGATAGCTTTATCTACTTTCTTCTAGATATCTGCCCTTAGTCTCCATCCTTAAGGGCGCTTATACTTGGCGATCTAGTAGTATTTATTAAACCAATATATAAGGCCGTATATACATTCCTTGTTCCATCTTAAATTTAAATTTAAATTGCTATTGGAATTAGAATTGCCATTAGAGTCTAAATTGGAATTATTTTAAAGGGTTGCAAATACAAAGTTATTGGTAGTTGAGGTAGATAATGCTTACTATATACAGTAGTGCTCCTTAAATTCCTTAATAAGGTTAATAATGGATAGGGCCTCTTTGTCCTTCCATTTTTTTTAAAATAAGATTTACTTCTAGTGCTCCTACAAAGCTAGAAGAGATAGGTTTAATGGCTTATATTAAATTATAGTAGGGCCTAAATCCCTATATGTTTAGAAGCTTTAATTCCTCTACTAGCTTATAGACGCTCCTCTAGCTATTTAACTATTTTTTAATGCTCTGCTTTTTGTTATAGGCTTTAAGAGCCGTGTATTAATTAAGGACGTCGCGCTTTTAACTTAAGGTAGTAGGGGCGAGTATAGTCTTTAATTCTTAAAGACGTTTATATACCGTTTCGAGGTCTTTAATAAGAGGGAGGTAGGCTACCGACGTCGTGTGGACGATATAATTGCTAATATTGTTTATAGCTTGCTCTTGCTTCTAGTATACGCGGATATTGTCCTTATATTCCACGTAGAGTTAATTATAGGTAATAAGTTGGTTTAGATCTAGCTTAGCTATTAATATAGTGGTAGGAAGTATATCTCTTAGTATAGGTTAACTGGGTAACTGTAGCTTTAGAAGCTTATCTTTCTTCTTTAATAGGTCGATGTACTGCTATACGTTGTTTATTTTAGCAGTATCTTAAATAATAAAGAACCACTGCATCTAATTAGATGGCTTTTTAAGGATAAGGTTGAGTTTTAAATAAGGTCCGTCTATATTAGTTATTATTTTTAGAATTTTAACAGGTTAAGCAGGGTCCTAGGTTAGCGTCTTGGCAAAACCTTATTTTGACGTTTTTTTATTTGTTAGTTTATTTATCTGTTAGGTACGTTTGTTAGTTAGGTGCGACTGTCCGTTTATTTAGTAGGTAAAGAAGCTTAAGACACTTGCAAAGGTGGTAGAAGTAGTGACTTCGTAAATAAGGTAGTAGATTAATTGGTTTAGCAGGTAGTGCAATCCGGGCTTATAACTGTAAGCTTGCAGTATAGGAGAATTAAATAAGTAACTTAATTCTAAATCTAGGGAAATTAAGTGAACTAAATATATAAAAGTAGACCCGGAACTCCGTAGTCTATAACTTAATATTTAACCGTATCTAAGACATATAAGGGTAATGTCGATCCTGTCTCGGAGCCTCTCAGGCAACGATCTTGTGTCTTAGCGTAGTGCTAGTAAATTGTTACACCTTTACCTACAAGTTAGTATATAAAGGAAGTTAAATACCGCTATATTATATATAGCGCCATAATAGTTATAAAGGATATCCGGTTTACACTAATAAGGGTCTCCTTCTTCCATAAATTTTACTATTATATATATAATTTAGTTATATAGGTAGACTATAAGTCCGTTAACCTTTATCCTAGTTAGTCTAAGTTCCTATAAGTAATTCCGATCTTAAAGGTAAATAATATATAGTGGAACTTAGTATTAAATGTAGTTTATTATATAGTGATTAAGCAAACAATTCGCATAATAGGTATAGTCCTAACAATTTACTCTCTATATTTCTTCTTATAAGAAGTATATAAATCTTTAAATTTTATCTAGTTTAACGGATAGGCACTATAACTACTAAGTGCTATAGCACCTATCTGCTTTCTCCTATTATAGATAGCTTTTCTATTAAGACTGCAAATAGCTCTATCCCTACTTTCCTTATCTATATTATAAAATATTCTTATATAAGCTGTTTTTGTAAGCGCGAATATTAATAGTACTTGCTGTTAGTTATTAATATAATTAAGAATTTCAATTATAGAGTTAATTTCCTTATAGTGTTTTATAAGGATATTTTAATCTTAGTTATAGTCTATATAGGGAGGTAATCTTAAAAGCGCTTATTTGTCTATACTCTTAAATAATTTCTTGTAATTATTATATAGTATTTCTTAGAGAAAAGCTTAGCAGATATATAAATTTATTAACTGGCTTATATATTGCTAATACATCGCAATATGCGTATTATGGTCGCCATTAATAAAACAGTTTACTTTATTTATATTAATAGATATATTAGGCCCAAGAAGTATATTATTACCTTAAAATAAAACCCTCTTTAAATAATAGAGTTAATAAGTATTCGCAATAAAGAACTAGCTTTAACCCTTTTATAGTAAGATTTATAGCGCTTAATAAAGTAGGTTTATAGGAGGTAAATTTAGTAAGGGGGTTACCTTCTTAAGGGATAACCTTTTAGTAGAAGTAATTACTAGATCTTATCTACCTCACTAGTTTATTTAATTACTAAAAGTATATTTTACACCTAAGCTAAAAGCAATTAGTTAAGTTACTAAAATATTAAATATTAAATATATTATTCTTTTCTTTAATTCCGACGCTAGTTAAGGGATACTAAAACTATTATAGCTAGTAAAAATACCCTATTACCTTCTCTAAATCTTTTAGCTTTTACTTTAGGGCTTTTAGTTAATAGCTTCCTACTTCTTCCAAAGCTACTACTCCCACTTCTCCCCTCTATACTTCTCCTTAAATAGTTTCTTAGCCTATTTAAGCAGATCTTCTTTAAGATTATTCTCTGCTACCACTAATAACGCCTATCTAATAATATATTGTATAGATCTATTCTCTATAACGTAAAAGCCTTAATATACTTAACTATATAATTATTATTATCTCCGTTATATAGATATCTTACTATTTTCTAAAGCCGCTTCTTCTGTTATAGGTCCTACTCCCCTTCTCTAAACTTCATCTTAAATAAAACCTCAAAATAGCTATAATGCTCTTCTCCTACTAGACTATCCGTTAGTACCTCTAATAACTCCTATTTTATAGTAAATAGTATAAACCCGTCATCTATAAGGTAAACAGTTTTAATAGATTTAACTATATAACCTATATTTTTTTATTAGGTAGATATATATATAAAGAAACATTTCCTTCGCCTTTCCAGCCTTCTCTATTTTTCCCCTTAAGCGTTTATATTGCTTAGCGGATTAACTATCTTAAGAGAGCGTAAAGGAATTAATAAGTAAGGTAGGCCGTTCCTAAGTAAGAGTATTCTAAGGTAGAGTATTAATACTAGATAGTAGAGCCTTGGCTTAAAGTGGAGTTTATTAACTTTACTACTTTGGTGATAATTAGTATATAGAATCTAATCTACTTATATTCTTAGCTAAGCTATACTTATAGATGGAATTTTTTAAGGAAACGTATTAGGTAGGCTAGGGTGCTTTTAAGATTATCTTAAGTATACCTTAATAAGCCTTTTGAGAATACGCTCTTCTTATGCTTATATTACTCTCTATAGAATTACTACTCATATAATACTCTATAGCTGAATCGCTTTAGAGAAGTATTTACTTTAAATACTAGTCACTATCTTATTTAGAGTTAACCCCCTTACTATAAAGGTATTCGCCGTAAACATTATTAGTATTAACCTTAGTTAGACTTAGTGCGCAAAAATTGCTAACCCCCACTACAGGGTTGTCCTATAGCTCTTTTTTAATAAATTTATTATAAGAGTTAAAACGTCCGATCCTAGTTATTTAGGCGCGGTCTAGTCTATTTTATAGCCTAATTCCTTACCTTTAGAGAGTATTAGCGTTCTAATTACTTATATAGTCGCTAGCGCTATTAAAGCTAGAGCTGCTTCTATGCGTTTTGGAGTGATTAGGGGCCGACTCCTTGCCCCGGACACCTGTATTATTTATAGTTCTTTAGGGGTTAGCTTAATTGGAATTCTTAAAGGGGGTTAAAGGGTATTCTAAGACTAAAATGGTTTTAACTAGCTTCTTTGGCTACTTATTTACCTTATTAGTACTTTCGCTAATATTATAGTTTTGGTTATTAAGGCTCTGGCTACTACTAATACTATTAGTACTTCCTAGGTTAATATCTAAATAACTAATCGTAATATTACTTAGGATACTAGAAATAGGAGTAAAGCTAGTTTAATCACTAATGGTAGTAGGCTTAGGGCTTTAGGCGTTATGGCAAGATAGGCTGCTATATAGTTTTCTAATATTTAGTATAGCTAGTTTATCTATAATATAGTATAAGCAATTTTATTGGGCCGGTTACAGAGGAATCTTAAATATAATATCTTTACCTTTACTGTTAACTGGTACTCTAGTCCCAAATCTAAATCCATATCTATTATAGGAAAGGCTATTTTCCTAACTCCTATTATTAAACAACTGCCTAGTAATTATATGTTAAAGACTAAGGCTGAAATTCCCTATTTCCTTTCTTTAATGTTTTCTAGAAATAAGGTCTTTTACTTCTAAAAGGTGGTTATTATTATTATTATTATTATTATAGAGGCTATTAGAAATTTTTCTAACAGTATTATTTTTAACAATAGACGAGTTTCCTATATTGTGCTAGATACTATTACTATAATCTAACTACATATATACTTGCCTTAGGCCCTAGTTAGGTTACCTTTAGCTATTTAGCATTCTATAATAGTTTTTTTAGGGTAGGAACTATAAGATTAATAATTAATATAGAACTCTTATTTCTTTTAGTAAATTACCTACCTTATCCACTAGTTATAATAGGAGGCAATTGCATATAAGGTAATTGGGGTATAGCTTAGGCCTAAAAACCTAGGTAGTTAGTGCTCTAAATATATAAAAAGATTAAAAGTCTATTATAATTTAAGAATTAGGACAGAAAGATATAAAAATAAATAAAAAATCTTTTTAAAAAGTGAGATAATCTAGGAATTAGTAAGAGAGTATGTTCTTATATATATATTCTTGGCATAGCCTGGTCCTTAGCTAGTTTAATCTATTACCCTCTCTATACTTACCGCCGAACCTAATAGCAACGTAGTGGCTTAGTTTATACAGCTTTAGGCCGATGCGTTATAGTATATAAATATTGCGCCTATCCCCTAGGAATTAGTGGTGCCTACAGTACTAAAATCGACTTAATAGGTTAACTTTTAGCTAGAGCCACTTAGGGAGTTATCTAAGGCTTTTACGTTGCTTCCCTTACTAAATCCTTTAAATATTCTTGCATAGTATTACTTCTTTTGGTTAGTAAATATATAAATAAATATTACTGTCTGCGCCTTATAGCATCAGGATCTACGTTAATAGTACTATATCTATAACTTCTATAAGTGGTAATAACACTAATATCTATTAGTGGTACCGGATTAGCTTACTCCGCCCCTTTTAGCTATATAACTTTTCACTCCTTCGCTAATCCTAATAGTAGATACTTTAAGTGCCCCTAGTATAGTAGTATAATATAGTTATTCTAGATTAATAATATAATATAGTATTGCCGTTAAATCTAGACCGTGTATTCCCGGTTATCCTTTATAGGTTTTAATTTTAGGCCTTTTTAAAGAGGGCTAAAACTAATACCTAGGAAATAGAGGGCTAATAAAAAACCCTAAATTCTAGCCTATTAGCCTTTATTTATCCTATTTATCCGCTAAAATATACTACCTACCCTTTTTTATAAGATAGGGACTCTATAGTAAAAACAAAATTAATTAATCTAAAGTAATTTGGTAAGCATTTATATAAAATATCTATAGAGCTCTGCTAACACGTTCTGGCGCTATAATAGCTTTATATAATAAGGCATTTCCTTTATTAGTTGGAAGATTAACTTAATAGCCCTTTAGTTAAGTTTACCCTTTATTTAACCCCCCCGCCGTCCTTTCGTTGCGCCCTCCTACCCTACTTATACTCCTACTACTATAGCAGTTATTTTAGTAACTAGTTGCAGTTTAAGCTCCGTAGCTCCTTATTTTAACTATAGCCTCTTAAGTTATATTATTAAAGCGGTAAGGATAAGATATATTCTTAGTTGACTATAGCAATGGCGTAGTAGAGTATTAGCGCTAAAGTAATCGTCCAAGTATTTAAATGGGCGTCTTAACTCTAGGGCAGGCTATTAGTTAATAGAGCTAATATAATAGAATATAGATAAAGTGGGACTATGTAAAAGTTAGAACTAAAGACATAGATAGTCTATAAAAATAATACTAGAGAGGAAAATAAATAGAAGGAGTATAGAGAGAAAAAGAGGCTTAGAGAGGAGACGTAATATCAGCCTCCCCAAATCTAGCGTATCTATTTAAGGTAGTCTATACCGAGATTATAACGGTAGCATATAGGCCGCAAGAGTGGAAACGACAGTCAAATATTTAGAAGTTGTTAGCTAAGAGAGCGTGCATCTCGGTGTTAGTTGTGATTAGAAGTTTAGTATTAAGAGGTAGGCGCAGGCTATAAGGGTAGGGCCTTATAGCAGGGGTAAGGATAGGGCAGAAGTGGAATTTAAGGGAGAAAGAGCTGGTAGAGAGGGCAGTGAAGGCGATAGAGCATTTTATAGACGTTAAAAGCGGCGGTCGGCTAAGCAAGAGAGCGATGTCCAAAAACGGGGGTCAGGGCCCCGCTAAACTTAAATAGGCAGCGCACCTGGACATAGATTACTATAGTAACTCTATATCGTGGAACCTTTGCCGTCGTTTTTAGAGGGTTTTGCTGCGTTTTTTGGCGGCATTCGCACTTAGAGATCCCTTGCCTTGTACGTGCTAAGAGAAATAGGACATCTATATCCGGGGGCTCTAACTAGCTAGTCTAGTCCCGGTCGCTAAGCCTAGGTAATAAACTAAGGTAGCCTAAACGGGAACTCCTATTATCCTATACTACCTCCTTCTCTTTTATAAAAAAGGATTTCTAAAACTAGTACCCCTCTACGTCCTTAGTCTTCCGTTATCGATTTAAATTGACTATAACCTTCCTTTAGTAAAGGCGAGAAGTACGCGACGTCTTTCCTATCTACCTCTGCTTTGTTACGTCAGCATATTACTTTACTTACTCTATATTCTATTTAATTATAAGTATATGCTATTTAGGTATATTACTTCTTATCCTCCTATGCTCTTCTATACACTAATGGTTTCTAGTATATGTATTGTTATTTTATCCTACTATTCCTTTTTATAAAATACCACCTCTATAAGGGACGAAACTCTCCTCCTATCTATTCCACTCGGAATATAAGGGCGTGAAGAGGCTTTAAGGAAGATTTGAAGGAACAATATAAATTCTATCTAATCTAAGGGTATATAGCTCTTGTAGAGAATAAGACGTTGCGTAAAGAAGAGAAAGGAATAACAAGAGAATTATATAATTAAATACTTAGGGGTCTTGGTGGTCGATATGTGCGCATATATGCACGCGGTCTTTGACAGACTTTAGTAGAATTTAATTGATCTAGTAGAACTTAGCAGAAGTTAATCAAGCTAGTAGAATTTGGCAGAATTTGGTTAAAGTGTTGGAATTTATCTATTAACTATTTTACTAAGACATTCCTACTATAACTAGGCTAGTCCCGTTATAGTACCCCTCCTTTAGTTGAAGGTCCAAAACAATTTAATTTAGTTAAGACTTATAACTTATTGTATTTCGTATTATTGCGTTTTATATATTCGCGTTAAGTGGTAGTATAGAGTTTTACTAGTTCTAATTATTAAATAGACTAATTAGGATTTTCCATGCCCGGCATAGAAAATTACTATTAGTTTAGTTAAGGCGGTAAGCAGAACTAATATCTTTATAGTAGGTCTTGGCAAGGCAAATCTAACTAATTAAATAACTTTAACCGCCGGTTAAAGTTCCTTAATATATTATATATTATATTACCACGTTATAAGCGTTGTAATATATTTTAAGTTCTTTTTAATTTTAAGTTTCCTGCTATTATATTTTGTATATTCGTGTTAGGTAGCAATTATTTACTTTTATATTATATCTATCTAGCCAGAGTAGGCCGCGAAGGATAGTTCTTATAGAATTCTTTTACTAAGGAAGGCGTATTAGCCTTAATCTGGTTATAGGTTTCCTAGGTTTATATTTTATATTCTTTCTATTTAATAAGAAGTTTAAATTATTTAGATTACGTTTTCTATTATATATTATTAATTAAGTTAATAAAGTATAAACTATTGCCATTATTAATAATTATAGGAGGTAGCGGCGGAATTTTATAAGTTGTAGAATTATCTCTTAAAGGTTGCAGTAAGCTTACGTAAAACATTAGGTATATTTTTATCTTAGTTGGCAGTTTAAGCTTATAGGCATATGGGCTTAGTTTCTTCTTAATTTGGTATAGGCCTATAAACTTCCAATTAAGTTTCTTTAAGGGCCATTAAGTCTTTAAGTTTTGTATATTTAGGTAAACTATATTACCTTCCTTAAAGTCCTATACAAAAGCTTATTCTTTATTTGTATACCATTCCTATAATATTTAAGGGTATATTAATTTACTTTATAATAGTTCCGTTAACTACTTTATTTAATTAGTAAAGTTATATACGTTAATTAACTGGATCCGTTTAATTATGGGTCTTATTATATTAATATTAGGTTATAGCTTAAATCTAAGTTAAGGGTTTTATCTATAGGTTACATAGAATAGTATTACACCTGTTAATATATTTATTATATTATTTATAGTAAACTTAGTTAAAGGCAGCCATTTTTTCTAGTTATCTTATAGGTAGGAGCAGTATATTTATAAGTATTATTCCATAATTATATTTATAATTTTAGTTTGGCTATCTATCTCTAAATAAAATACAGTTAAGAGTTATGTTTAAATACTTAATTATTTATATAGAGCTTGCTAGAAGTCTAAAACGAACTAGCTTTTATAGTTAGATATTATTAAGTTAAGAAGTCTATAGGAATTATATATTGTATTTTTATAAGATAGTTAATAACTACTATAATATTTATAAACCTATTACTATTAGGCAAGTTAACTGTCGGAATGTTAGTTATGTGACGTGGTTACGAGACTACGAAGCAAGACTAGCTAACCTAACCTTGGAGCAACCCCTTACTTCTAGACAATCAATAACTACCAACTTTAACACCGCATATGTATCGCAATACAGTGATATTCGTGCACGTTAATAAAGTGAGTATACCGACACTGATCAGTAGATGTATAGATTAGGAAATACGCAATAAGCTAGAGCTTAAGAACTGTATTGGAAATAGTACACGGATTGCCTAGCCTTGTCTATTTTAGTTAAAGGAGAAAGCTATATTACCCTTAAAGCTTGAGACTACGTATCAGCTTAATTGCTGACGCGTTAGATCGCCTAGAGAATTGTATCTTTATTTAGAGAAGATTATAACCTCCCTCAAGCTTGAGAGAATTTGTACTGGCCTTACAGCCAATATAACAGATCGCTGAGAGAATAGCAGTCTTGCTAAGAACACTTTACAGGCCCAACGGCTGTAGAGGATGTATATACCCTTACCTTTACACCCTTACCTTAAACCTTGATCTCAACCTCAACCTCGACCTCAACTACAACCCTCAACCTCGACCTCGACCCTGACCTTGACCTCAACCTTAAACTACAACATACACAAAGACACGACAATATGGAAATTAATTGGAAGGAGAGAATCGCCAGACATGGTTATAGGATTGATGTAGCAACTGCCTTAGAGGAAGACCTGGAAGAATATATGGAAACAAAAATCTACGAGTATATATATAAGAACTTTACGGATTATACATTACGGTTGCTATTCCAGGAAGAATTCGAAGGCTTTACCATTAAGGACTTTAGAAAGATATGCTCTATTACTAAAGTAAAGCTCCGTACTTACCTACTCCAAAGAGGAGTATATGTCGCCACACATAGCAACAGATACCCATTTTATAAGGTTCTGTATAATGCTCTTACAGAAGAGGAACCTCACGAATAGATAGATGAGGAAATTACAGGAGCTCTTAAGGAAGTCAGCCCTATAATTATAGTGGTACTATAAGAACGACTTAACTTAACACAAATAGCTCTAAAATTAAATTAAGCTATACCCCTATTAGTTATAGCCTCTTTAGTTCCTACAACCCCCCCTAGCAGCCTACTACCTACCCACACGGTGCTGACGCCTGTAAACCATTAACTACCTCCACTACATCCAACGCCTGTAATCCAGCCTATAGCTATAGCTATAACACCTAAAACGCAAATACCTACCCCTATAACACCCCAACTAGCTGTTGTATCTACACCCTAGTAAACTGCACCAACCGCCACCTAATAGCAAGCTGCACCTACCTTTACCTAGGATTAACTACTTACCCTCCTTACTTAACTCCTATAGACGCAGAATCAGTAATTATTGCCTACGGCAACTGCCTCTACCCTCCCTTTAGCAACCGCTCCTACCCTACCTAGTGCTCCTCCTGCCCAGTATCTTCACCCTAGTACTGCTAATACCGACCCTGCTATACACCTGCCTATATATAGCAAAGAGGCAGCTACTATCGCTAAGATCTATACGGACGACTAGAAGTATAATAGAGTGAGTAATAGCTTTAACTTTAAGTTAACTATCTTCTATAATATTTGCAAGAGAGCTGGTCTACCTCCTAAAGGCTATATAACTGTATTCCTAACCATGCTAAAGGGACTTGCTTAGGATTACTACTATAATAGCAGCCTTTTAACCAGATTATTTACTGAGGTATGCAACCACATGCGTCACCTTTTTAAAGGACTAGAGTACTATCGGAGAAACCTCATTAAATAGAATGCTACCGACTTTCAAGGAATTATTGACGAGAACCCTAACAAGTAAATCTATTAGAGTTTCTAACTACTCCTTAATAAGCTCTTAAAATATTGCTATAGATTATACCTAGAGTTTCGTATAGACCTCTTCCTTATAAATAAACTAGTTACCGCTTGCTAAGGAATACCAGTATGCTGTATTGCCATTTCTAACCCTTCTAAAGACCTCTCCTAGTTAATTAGTAAGTTGCAATCTTCTATAGTTATATAGGAGAAGGAACACCCTTTCTAGGCCTTAATTGTTACGGACAGCTTAAGTACAATGTTACGACTACTTGGGGAAGAGTCGGAGGAAGCTAGTTGGTTAATATAGGCACAGTCCAGAATAGATCCGGTAGAACCATATGACAAGGAATAGTAGCTAAGGTCACGTGATATAATCTATATAATCTATATAATCTATGTAATCTGTAACAGAGTAAATAGAGCACACGTACCTTATAAAGCGAAGGGATTTCTTAGGCGTATAGTTATATATTTAATGGACCACAGTCCCTACCCAGATAGTTCTCTCTTTGTAGTAAATCTTAGAATACAATTAGAGTTAATCTATTAGGCAACTACTCCACTAGTTATTATTACGTTGTTAAAACTGTTCTTACCTATATACCTAGCCTAATAATAGGACCTACCGTAGTTCCTACTACAAGGTTCCGTTACACATTTACTACTAAGGTTACGGTATTAAATAAGGTTAAATAATATGCCACCTAAAGCACTAGTTATAACGACGTCGACGGCAGCCACGACCTTAGGGTTAGGAGATACCAGTATAGCGGACACAGATTCTCAAATGGTTACGCAAGGTTAGTTACAGGAAATAGCTAATCACTTATAGGATAATAGCAGGCTACTTAAAGAACGCATTAATGGAATTGGAGTAGTAAAGGTTAAGTTACCTTTAATTAAATAGTTCTTAGGAGAGAAGTTAAAGCTTAAAGGGTTTCTTACATAGATGCATTTTAAGGTTATATAGAAAGGAGCGAAGTTAGTAACACCTACGGACTAGGTAGCATACGCAGAACTATTTTTATTAGGAAGAGCTCTAGAGTGGTTTAAGCCTTACCTTACAGAGATATAAGTAAATGGTGTAACGACTACTAACCCAGATATACGGTATGTGTTTGCAAGTTGGAATAGATTTATAGAATAGTTAACGCAAATATTTGGAGACCCTAAAGTAACCACAACAGCGGAATGAAAACTTTAGAACTTAGTACAACGCACTTTAGTAATTAAGTATACAACGCAGTTTCAAACACTAGCCACGCAGGTTAAGTAGAATAATAGGGCGCTTATGGCATAGTATAAATAGGGACTTAAGGCTAAAGTCTAGGACGCAATTATTTTAATAGAAGATGCGGATACTTTAAGAGAGTTAATAGACTAGTTAATAAAGATTAATAACAGGATTTATTAAAGGGAACAGGCCAAAAAGGGTTAGGATAGAGTTCTATAGTTATATAGGGCGCAGAGTACGCAATAATAGACATAGAGTTAAAAACTATAGAATAGCGCAGAGCTAATAGACCTAAGCGGTATTAAAGAAACCTAAAGGTGGGGAAAGAAACCATAGAAACCTAGAGGTTAAGGATTGAGTAATTAAAGGACCTAGGAGCAGAGGCCAAACCAAAAATCTCAGCAGTAGAAGACATTTAGGCGGACTCCATAATAGGAAAAACAGTTTAAAGATAGAGCTTGCATAAATTATGGAAAATAAGATTATTTCGCTAGAGACTATAAAGGTAGTTAGAGTAACTATATGGTAAAAGGAACCCAACCAGCAGAGGACACGTATATATAAAGGGACGATAGTGCACTATAAGGAACAAAAGAATATTTAATTAACAGTTTTGCGTTTTATTATAACAACGCATACCAAATTCATAAGGACGCTAAGTACGGCGTAAGTTATTGGCTATAGGAGCCATTATTATCTAAGTTTAGAGGAACTAACGAACTAGCTTATAAATCGGATATTAAAGACGATAAGTTTAACACAGGTAAAGCATTTACCAACAATAAGGCAATAAGGGCAGCTTACTAGGAGCATATAAAACTTAGAGAAGTTAAAACAAAAGTAGAAACTAAGATCATCACAGAATAAGGTTCAGTAATAGGTATTACAACACCGTTAGATACAATTTCCATCGCTTTACAAGACAAAAGGAGTAACGTTTAAAGGAAACTAAGTAAGTAGATAACTGCTAGTGCTAGCTCATTACTTAATAAAGGCAAAAGGCCACAGGTCTAAGATTCTTAAGAAGAGATAAGGAAGGCTCTAGACTCACTAGGTGTAATAAGGACAGCTTAAGAACCTATAAAGAATAAAAACCAATAGAAAAAAGCAGCAACTTAGTTTAGTGACAAATAAATAAGTATAGGACGCAAGTTTAAGAACTAAGAGTTTGGGGAATAAGTAAGAACGTTATTAGGTAACCAAGATTTCAAAAAATAAATAAGGGCCACAGCAGTTCCAGGTAAAAGTAGTATTTAGCCTAAAGATTAAAAAGTTAATACTGTAATTAAGAAGCAAGACGACTTTAAGGATCCAGTTACAAGACGCAGAAAATAAGAAACTATAGATAAGTTTAGGACAAGAATTATCACATAGCAAGAGCAAAAGCTAGATAAGAGGTCAGCTATACCAGGTTATATAAGGGACAGAGCACCCATATAAAGAGTTACTAATAGGCCAAGTGCAGGGACACCTAGGGCAAAATGGCTAGATAAACTAGAATAAGAAGAGAATCTAGGGATTCTAACTAGGTTTAAAGAAAGATATACTAAAGGATATTACAATATAGTAATAAAAAGGTAATTTTTTATAGATAAACCATACACACTAAACCAGCTGTATGGAAAGTGGTATAGACAATAAAACAATAATGAATAGGCAGATTTCTATATGTGGCTAGATAAAAAAAGTAGTCCAAGACTAACCTATTACAGAAAAACGCATAAATCACATTAAAGGAGTATTGGTTATAACGTTAAGGAACCTAGAAGAAGGATCTAGGGACTAAAGAAGTAAGCAATAAATCTTAGTACCCATAGAAGAAAGACCGACAGTCAGATTAGCCAGATAAAGGTTTAAACTTAAGAGTAAAGATAAGCTAAGAGTAAACCCAAGTCACTTAGCGTATTATATACTATTATGGATAGCTTATGTGGATAACACCTATAACATATATAGAGCACCAAAAGACAAGAACCGGAAGTACCCAGTAAGGATATATTAGGCACTAGAAGAGAAGCGGTTTAGGGATACTAAGTATATACATAGATGGCACCTAGTAGAAGTGCAAAGTTAAGGGGACCTAATACTTCAACCAGGAAGATTCCTTACGGAAAAATACCTAGACGGATAATAGTAGTGGACATACCTAGAGAATACTTATCTATGGTATGTAGAGGAAAAGAAACAAACTAAGTATTAGCTAAGGTTAGATTAAGTATAAGCAGGATCTAGCAGCCAACAGTTAGGAAAAGGGGAGGCGCATAGGACTAGAGGGAACTAGTATTAGAGCCTTAGACCCTTAAAGGAATGCAAGGACAATATCTAAACTTATAAGTTAAGTGGTAAGATTAGCAGTTTAAAGCATTAATAGATAGTAGAGTAATAAGGAACCACATATTACCAAAAGTAGTAGAAAGGATAGGGTTACCGTATAAATAGAAGGAACACTTATATCCACTTATAATAATTTTAGAAGATTAGATAGCCTATAAAGGAGGCATTATTAATCTTAAAACAGGACCTATTTAGTTAACTATTAAAGGAAGACCAATTAGAATATCTTTTAATATCCTACCATTAGGACAGGATAAGGCGATATTAGGGATGCCTTAGTTATAGGAATATAATCCAAAGATCAATTGGGTTATAGGTTAGGTTAATATTAGGAATACTTAATAATATAAAATGCGACAGCAAACCAAGTTAGTATAGTATTAGGTTAGAGCAACGTATAAAGAGACTAAGTGGGGCTTAAGTTATATACCAAACAGATACCACAGGTATAGAAAAAAGTTATAGTTACTAAAAAGTAAACAGCTATCAGAATATATAGTATAGGACTATAAGATAGAATTAGAAGAGGGAATAAGTCTAAAGTTCTTTCTAATCTATAAGCTTACTAAAACCAAGTTAGTAGCACTTAAGGAGTTTGTCCATAAAAACTTATAAAAGGGATATATTAGACTATTATAGTCATCAGCAGGATATCTAGTGTTATTTATCCTAAAGAAAAACGGAAAACTTAGGATGTGTATAGACTATAGACAGTTAAACAGCATTACTAGAAAGGATAGGTATCCTTTACCCTTAATTAGCGAAATCTAAGATAGGATAGGCAATATAAAAATCTTTACAAAGATAGATCTAAGGTAGGCGTACTATTAAATTAGGATTAAGGAAGGTAATAAATAGAAGGCAGCCTTTAGGTTAAAGAAAGGACTATATAAGCCATTAGTTATGCAATTTAGGCTTATAAATGCGCCAGCAATATTCTAAAAGCAAATTAATAGTGTGTTAGGAGAACACCTAGACAAGTTTATTATAATATATCTTAATAACATCATTATCTACTTAGAAAGTAAGGAAGAACATAAAGAACACGTTAAGTGGGTATTAAAGAGACTATAGAAAGAAAAGATGCCAGTAGCAATTAAGAAATGCGAGTTCTTTATAAGGAAAACCAATTTTATAGGATTTATTATTAAACTAGGGAAAATCAGTATAGACCTAAAGAAAGTTAAAGCTATAGTAAGTTGGTAAGAACCAGAGAATGTTATGTAGTTAAGGTTGTTTTTAGGGGTTTATAACTACTATAGGAGGTTTATAGTATAGTGGTTAAAAAGTATTAAGCCATTTACAAGGTTAACAAAGAAGGAGGAACTATAGGTTTAGGGTAGAGAATAAAAAAAGCTATTCTAGGAACTTAAAGAGTTATTTACCCAAGAGCTAGTCCTTAAGATCTATTAACCAAAGTTAAAAACAGTTATTAAGACAGACGTATTAGACTTTATACTAGGAGCATACTTACTACAGAAGCACTAGGACGCATAGCATCCAATAGCGTACTATAGTTAGAAGATGACACTACTAGAGCTAAACTATGATATCTATAACAAGGAACTGTTAGGTATAGTTACAGCACTTAAGGAATAAAAGGCGTTTTTGCAAGGCATAGAAAAACTATTTATAGTTAAAACAGACCATAAGAACCTTACAGGATTCCTAATAATAAAGAAACTCAACCAAAGACAGGTTAGATAGGCAGAAATACTTATAAAATACCATTTTAAAATTCAGCATACTAAGGGTATAGATAATACATAAGTAGACGCACTAAGTAGAAAGGCTAAACTACAAAATAATAAAAGGCCATTAGGAGCGTTATTACGAAAGGATTAAGATGGATTAATTAGGTATAATTATTCAAGAATTATAATAACTAAAGAAAGTTAGATTTATAAATTACTAGAGAGTAATTAGACATAGAAGATCTAAGAAGTATAAAAGGAGGATCCAGACTTAGAGCAATATAAAAATAGAGAAACAATATATATACCTAAGTCTATTGTAGAAGAATTTATTAAGGAATTCCATAAGGGAATAACACAAGGACATAATAGGTCTATAGGACTAGTATTAAGACTATAAGAGGAGTATATTATTTAAGGAATCTGGGGATTAGCAAAATAAATTATAAAGGAATATCCAGATTGCTAGAGAAACAAACCAACAAGGTATAAGCTGTATGGAGGGCTATAACCTATTAAGACACTAGGAAGACCATAGGAAGTTATATTATAGAACTTTATTATTAAGTTACTAAAGTTAAGAGATCCTATTATAGGATAAGATTATAACGCAATTTTAGTAATAGTGGACAAGCTAATAAAGTAGGGATACTTTATAGCATACACTAAAGAAATATCAGTAGAAGACGTCGCTAGAATCTATATAAAGGAAGTATTTATAAGACATAGAGCACCAAACAAGGTTATATTGGATAGAGATCCAAGATTTATAGTAGCATTTTAGGAAGTATTTCTGGCAGAATAAGGGGTTCGCGCAGCAACCTCTATAGCGTATTATCTGCAGATAGATAGATAAACAGAAAGATTAAACTAGACACTAAAACAGTATCTAAGGTATTATATTAATTACACACAGAACAATTAGGTATTGTTATTACCAGTTATATAGTTTATATACAATACAACACCATAAGAAGAAATAGGGACATTACTATTTAAGGCGAATTACGGGTACAAGCTAAGAACGTCGTTATTACCACGTTAAGTAAAGAAAACGAGTAGCACAGCTAAGTAGAGAATGGAGACGTTAATAAACCTTTATATAAACCTTACGGAAACAGCCAAGCTAGTATAATAAAGGATAAAAAGGTACTATAATACTAAGAGATCTAAGGGACCAGATCTAAAGAAGGGAGATAGAGTATAGCTACTATACAAAAATTTTAAGAGTCGATAATTAAGTAAGAAGTTGGACCACGTTAGACTAGGACCTTTTAAAGTTATATAAAGAATTTTATTGGTTACGTACAAGTTAAACCTACTAGCTAAAATAAAGATCTACCCTATATAATATATCGCGATGCTAGAACTAGCATATGGAGATATTAAGCCACTAGTTTACAAGGCAGACATATAAAGAATAAGAAGAAGACAAATAGCAAGTTTTAAAGATTATTAGTTATAAGGACGTAGATAACAAAACATAGTATAAAGTAAAGTAGATAGGCTATAGTAAGACTACCTAGGAACCACTAAGCAACCTAGAGAACGCTATAGGAAAGGTACAGGAGTATTAGAAGAAAGCAGCTTAGGCAATATTAATAAGAAAGGATTGCCAAAAAATAAGTCGCCTAAGGGGGACCTAAGAGGAGCAATTACTGAGCTACTTAGAGTTGTTTCCCTTGCAGGAGGAAAGCCAGTCCTTTTATTACCTAGCTTAAATAGACCCTGTTAAACTAGCTTCCACTCCTTAGAATAAACCTTCTTATATACACGTTTAAGACGTTAAAGACAAGTATAAGCCAGACGTTAAGCTTTAAGGATATATACAGACTCTTTAGAGATACATTAAACCTTAAGCAGCACAGAGGCCAGTTTACTATTAAGTTTCTTAGCGGCAGATTAAATATAAGACCCTATAATAAGTTACTTAGGGAACCCAAAGACTATTAAGAGTCATAGGATGCGTAGATTTAGCGTTAGAGATAGAGTAAACGTCACAAAACAATTAAACGTTTGCTTTAGTGCACTCTAAATAAGAGGACGGTTGTTAAGACAAAGGGCTTGCTAGCGCAATGTAAACCAACCCCTCTTTTATACAGCGAGAACACGGAGACGGCATTATCTCACCCAGAGACAAGATTATAGCAATAGTACAAGACCAGCAAGCTATAGAAGAAGAAGAAGATGCTTTAGGTATAATAAGTAAGGATATTAACCAGACTAATTAAACGGATATTATACCTCTAGTAGATAACTTAGAGATATTAGAAATCTTTAAGGACAAAGATAAAGAGGAGGGAGATAGTGTTACGGACAGCTTAAGTACAATATTATAATTACTTGGAGAAGAGTTGGAGGAAGCTAGTTAGTTAATATAGGCACGGTCTAGAATAGATCCAGAGGGAACTATATAACGAGGAATAGTAGCCGAGGTCACGTAATATAATCTATATAATCTATATAATCTGTGTAATCTGTAACAGAGTAGACAGAGCACACGTACCTTATAAAGCGAAGGGATTTCTTAGGCGTATGGTTGTGTATTTAATGGACTATAGTCCCTACCTAGATAGTTCTCTCTTCGTAGTAAATCTTAGAATACAATTAGAGTTAATCTGTTAGGCAACCACTCCACCAGTTGTTATTACGTTATTGAAACTGTTCTTACCTATATACCTAGCCTAATAACAGGACCCACCGTAGTTCCTGCTACAAGGTTCCGTTACATTAATAAGACCGTCTTAAGGAGCCTACTTTATGGATTGTATATACCGCTGTGATATCTATAACAACCGTAACTAAACCCGCTCCTATAGACAAAACACCGTCAGATCCCTAAAGGCTAAGTGCTATATTTGCCAAAAGGAGAGCTGCCGCTTATGGAAACATATAGAGGAGGAGCGGAACCGTTCTAGAAATAAGTATAAAAGATGTTTTAATAATAACAAGGGCCATAATGGTAACTTTAAAGAACGCTTTAGACAATACACTATCTACTATAAAGGAGACGATAATAATGAGTGTAATAAGACCTTTAAAGCTCTTGTGCTAGATATAGATGCTGATAAAAATACTAATAACGATAATAGCGAGGAAGAATTAGAAGACCCTAACAGCTACTACCTTATATTATTTGGGACTCTTACTACAGACGAAGCAACCTCTATAAGCGTAGAACTAGCCAATAAGGCTTGCGCTTACTTACTTACTGCAACCTCTATAGAACCTACTACGGAAACTGACCCGTTTAACTATAACACAACAACCGCCGCTTCATGCTATACTTCCACAGTATTTATGGGAATTATGATTGATATTAGTGCGTTAAAGAAGTCTATGGCCGGTTATGGATAATTCTAGGCACTATAGAACGCGGACTAATCTGTAAGACTTAATACCTTAACCAAAGGATAAGTTAACGTGTAGTTCGGCATTAGAATTGCTACCTCTATTGGAACTATGGATGTTGTCACCCCTATAGGCAAGATATAGTTTTATATTGTCTATATGGATACCCCCTTCTTGCTCTGTTTAGTGGATATGGATAGACTCTAAATCTACTATAACAACCTTAGAAACGTTGTTATTATTTACACCAAAAAAGTACCAGTAGTGTGATGGTTTGGCTACCTATTTCTCCTATAGAGCTTATTACTATAGTTATATTTATCTGAATCCTTTAACGCGAACCCCTGCTACTTAACAAATGTAGAGCTACAGCGCCTGTATCGCCGATTTAGACATCCCTTAGTTAAGAAATTGCAAAAGCTACTTTACTATACTGGCCATGAAACTAATAGAATGGCCATTAAGTAACTAACTAAGTTCTGCTACTACTGTTAGAAGTTTAGCAAATTACTAGGCAGATTCCGCTTTACCCTATAAGATAACATTAATTTTAACTATAATATTATTGTTGATATTATGTATATTAGCGGATTATCCCTCCTATATATTGTTAATGAAGGAACGCGATTCCAAGCCGGTAGATAGCTACGAGATATTAGCGCTAAACATATATAGAACGTTCTATGGATGTGCTAGATTAATACCTATCTAGGGCTACTAGACCTAATTACCTATAATGCTAGAAAGAACTTTGTTAGTAAGGAATTTAAGCAATACGCTACTATTATAGGAATTAGTATAAAGGGAGTACCGGTTAAAGCATATAACTCCATTAGAATGGTAGAGCGCTACTATAGTCTATTACGGTGAGCCTACTAGATCATTATAACTGAAATCCCTAATATTAATAAGGAGATGGGACTCTAAATGGTGTTTAAAGTAATTAACGATTTAGCTGGCCCTAAAGGACTAGTTCCTATACTTCTAGTCTTTAGAGCCTACCCCCAAATGGTTAAATCTGATACACTATCCCCCACTATTATACAACGCGCTGCCGCAATTAAAAAGGCTATAGTAGAGATATAGAAGCTATAAGCTAAACGACAGATTGCTAACACGCTAAATATGCGAAACGGACCTAATGCTAATGCGATTTATAATCTCCCACTAAACTTACCTGTTTTGGTCTGGAGAGAAGGAAACACTGGCTAAAGTGGCTATTAGGACGGGCTATTTACCTTACTTACTGTTAAGGGTGAAATATGTACTGTTAAGCTGTCTAGTGGACCTACAGCCTTTTAATCTATGGTTGTAAAATCCTACCTTTAAGTAACTAAATTGCAGGAGTAAATTATTGGACTAGAATTGCCACCTAAACCTTTACTTGGGTTAGCCCTTTCTGAGACTGTTTTAGAGAGACCTACTAAAGCTTAGCAATAACCCCTAAAATAAGGCAGAGGACGCCCTCGTAAATACCCTCTACTTACGGCTATGACTGATATTACTATCTACCTATAGGATGACAGTTAATTTAGTACCCAATTTAGCGCCTTCTAATAGAAGGAGCTTACTGGTCTACTTAAGAAGGGAGTTTTTGAGATTGTAAGACTTATAGATATACCATAAGGCGTATAACTCTTTAACTCGCGATTTGTTGATAAGATTAAGAATAAGGGAACTAATAAAGCCTTTAAGAAATCCCAACTAGTTGTATAAGCTTATAATGACTTAGAAAAGGAACTGGTTCTTACTTAATTACTAACTATTTAATGAGTTAGCTAATAACTAATTCTCTATATTGCCGCTATAAAGCTTCTATAGGCATGACTTTACCTCTAAGATATTTTATAGGCCTACGTACAATTAACCACTATACTGAATTGAGAGTTCTATGTATGACCTCCGCACGAGCTGATTAAGCAACTTGGGATTGATGAGGCCTCTGTTTTAAAGGTTGTAAAACTACTCTACGGAGTACTAGAAGCTGGTAACTACTAGTTTAAGATATATTACTTGTATTACATCTAATAGTTGTATATGGACTAGTCTATATATGACCCCTATCTCCTACAGAGCAACGAGCCCTTTGGTATTATAGGCCTATAAACTAATAATACTCTATTCCTAGTAGATGAGACCTTTATAAACGCAGAGCAAAATAAGCTGTATAAGGCCAAGTTTATAGCTAAGGAATAGGAATAGCTTACCGTTAATACGCCTATTAAGTTTAATGGTGGAGTTATTTAGCTACTAACTAACGGGAGTATTACGCTTACTTAGGAATAACAATGTATAAACCTTAGTATGATTAGTACTAAACTTGCTATGAGTATGGGATTAAAAGGAGCTATAAGAACCCTAACCCTAAAGGACTAGTATATTGCTTAACGTGCTAGAGGTGTATATATCGCTTTAGTTTGCCAGCTAGAAGCCTTATTTAATTTATCCTTTGCTGCCCAGGTGATTAACCCTAATAAGGAAGATGTAAAATAGTTAAATAAGCGCCTAAGCTGGCAAATTGAGAACGCTAATAGAGGCCTTAAGTTTATTAAATTAGACATTAAAACCCTACAGCTACTAGTATTTATGGACGTGTTATTTACCAATAATAAGGACCTCTCTTTATAGATTGGCTACGTTATTGTACTAGCTAATGCTATAAAGAAGGCCAATATCGTCTATTGGAGCTTAGTTAAGTGTAAAAGAGTTACTTAGAGCGTACTAGCTTCTAAACTCTACGGTATAGCCTACGGCTTTAATATTAGCGTTATAATTAAGTCTATAGTAGATAAGATCCTATAAATTAACCTCCTATTTATGCTTTACACTAACTCTAAGTCCTTATATAACTGTCTAGTACGACTTGGAACCACCTAAGAAAAACGCCTAATAATTGACATAATGTGCCTCTGGCAAGCCTACAAACAGAGACAGATTATGGAGGTAAAATAGATTAACAGAGAGGCCAACCCTACTGACGCTATAATAAAGGGAAAACCCTGCGCGGCTCTTTAACGGCTTATTAATACAAACTAAATTAACCTATAAGTTGTAGGATGGGTTAAATAAACGAACTTAGACTTAACTTAGCGTTATATAACTAATTGCGACGGTATAGACCCTAAATTTAACCAGCCAATTAGGATTTTCTATCCCCGGAATGGAAAATCGCTATTAGCTCGCTTACCACTAGCGCCTTGGCGGCCTTTGCGATATATCGACCTGCTACCTCTAATGATTCTTCTTCTTCTCCTTATTGCGTATTGATTAGATCTCTAGCTATTGCGTATACGCTATAAATAGTCTAGAAGTAGACTTAACTTCGGAGTATAGATTAGCCTTCTTTTTAGAGTTGCTCTAGTGTCGGAATGTTAGTTATGTAACATGGTTATAAGACTACGAAGCAAGACTAGCTAACCTAACCTTGGAGCAACCCCTTACTTCTAGACAATTAATAACTACCAACTTCAACACCGCATACGTATCGCAATACAGTGATATTTGTGCACGTTGATAAAGTGAGTATACTGATATTAACTATAAAGTTAATTAAGATGTCGCGCCATCTTTATATTAGAATTAGTAGCGGTTAAAGTACTCCTTACTTTTTTATATAAGAGGTCTTTCTATATACGCATATCCTATATACTTAAACATATTTTTATATATAGTTATGTATTATAGGCCAGTAGTACACTTATTAAATAATCTTATAGGTCTTTATATAGCTAGGATGCCCTACTATAGGGGAGTTATATACAAATTTAAGTATCTTAAATTATAAAGGTTTGGAATTTAGAACTACTATCTTCTATTAATAGTATAATTGATTGTTTTAATTTTCGCATTTAGCGAGTGTAATATCCTTATGCTATTATTTTCCTATTTAAATTATTTTTATTACATCTATTATCCATATATTATTCTTATATTTATTAATTTCCGATTAATTTCTATTTATTTCTATATTTAAAAATATAGGATATAGTTCTCTAAAATACTTAGGGCGCAGTAAAATCTATAATTGGTTTATAATCCGTTTATCTAAAGCGTTTATAGGTAGGTCTTATAATTATTGTGTTAATATATTAGGCTTTTAATTAAGTTTGCCTAGTTAGTATATAATCTTAAAATTAAATTATAAGAGGTATTTGGCCTAATAAATTTGGCGCTGCGTTAATTGCTTTATAGTTATAAAGTACTACAGATTCTCATAGTCTGTTAATACGCATATTAGGAATAATAATCCTTTAAGCTTGGGACGCTATTATTTAAAGTATCTAATAATTATAAGTAGTTTCTTATTGTATATGTCGGTATCACCCAAGTGCACTTGATTGGCCTATTAATCTCTGGATTTGTCTGGTGTTTAATAGGTGTAGAAAGCAGAGGATTGTAAGGATCGCGGTGCCTAAGTAGGGGGCTGACGAGTCATCATAAGGATGACTAATTAGAGACACGAATAACCATATAACCTCTGTCCATATATTCCGACAGTATATCTTATAGTTTAATTTAGTAAGGGCAAGTTTTTAGGAGAGAAAGACTACTAGATTTAGCTCGCTATTCTTATTATATTATAATAATACTCCCCCTAGCACATAATTAGATAAGTCTATTTTAATAGTATATTTAAGGTTAGGGTTAAAGTAAGTAAGAATTAGAGTAGTTATAGGGTAATATTTTAAGTTATTAAAAGCTTATTCGTATCTAGCGGTTTATTTAAATTTTATATTCTTTCTTATTAGGTTTACTAATAGCTAGGCAATTTTTAAGAAATGGTTAATAAATTAATAATAAAATTTTATAAATTTTAGAAATCTTTAAATGTCTTATACGTTACTAGGGCTTTCCTAGTTTATAATTATAGCAACTTTTTTAGGGTTTATTTTAATTCTGTTATAGGATATAATTAAGCCTAAGTATATAACCTTAGATACGTAGAACTTGTATTTCTTAATGTTATATTATAGGCCTGCATCTTATAGGCGTTTAAGGACTATTTTAATATATTTATAATATTCTAAAAGTAAGGATAAGTAGATTAATATATTATTAATATATACGGTAATAAATATATTAAGGAATTTATAAAGTATATTATTAATATATTACTAAAACATACTAGGACCGTTCTTTACGCTAAATAGTATTACTAGGTATTTAAAGAGTCCCTATTATATATAAAAATCTATATACTTCTTATCTCCTTTATATATATAGATTTTATTAAAGGCGGTAACTATATTAAGCTTTATAAAGTACTATACCTTCACTAAATAGTTAAGCGTCTCTTAAATTAAGGGAATTAGATATTAGTTTTAAATTGTAATTATATTTAGAGCTTAATAATTAATATAGAATCTTAAGCCTCCTTCTGACTTTTTAATAAATAATATAGGTAAGGTAAATAGAGATTAACTAGGGTAAATAAATCCTTTTTCTAGATGCTTATTGAGGTATTATTGCATTATAAGTAGTTCCTTTTATAATATACTATATAGTGAACTAAACTTTAGTGTTATGCTAGGCTTAAGTTCTATCTTAAAATCGTGCTTATTTTAGTATAGGGCTAGTTAGTCTATAAATTGTTTTTTAAACTTGTTAATTAGATTATAGTACTCTTTGGGTATAAGAGGTTAAGGATTAAAATATTATTTTAATTATAGTACTTTCTTAATATCTTCTATGGTTATAGCAAAGATTTTATAATTTTGTCTTTTTACTAATAAGATAAAAGGCGCGGCTTATATTATATAAAATTTAAAAGGTTTTAACAAAACATCTTTATTTTTTACCATAATTGGTAGTTATAGATTTATTGTATTAGCTTAAGGTTTATAGCAAGAGCAATTTATATTATATTAAATTTAAATAGTTATATGCGTATTTATAGGGTAAATGGTTTTTTAAGTAATAACTTTAGCAGTAGGTTATATAGAACTTTAGTATTTCTTTAACCCAGCTAATTAAAGGGTTATGTTATTTTAGCTATCTATATCTAAGTATTATCTTATAATACTTTAAGGGTATTATAAATAGGGAAATATATTTAAGGTATTTGCCTATCCGCAATTTTATAAGAGTGTAGTACGTTAGTTTACTATATATTAAGGGTTTACCGTCAAAGCCTTATAGGCCTTAGAGCTTATTAAGTTTCTTTAAATTTAGACGTTAAGTTTTTGTATAGTTTGTATTAATAAAGCCTATACTAGTAGCTATACTATCTGTAAGAATTTATACTTCCTTCCATTTACTAAGAATTTAAATTTTACTAAGTATATTAAGGGAGTTATGTTATATATTAGTGCTAGAAGAGCCTAGATACTTATACTCTTTTATCTTTTATTCTAAGGCGCGACTTAGCCTTAAGATAATTTGTTTTCTAAGTTAACTAAAGGCAAGGTACTTTATGGCGTTTAAGTATAATTTATAGAATGGGTATAATTTAAGGAATAGAAGGAACTATGGCGGACCTTTTTAAAGGGGTAAGTTTGGTAATGCTTTTAAATATATCCCTTTTTACCATATCTAAAGCATTCTCCATTTATGGCTTAAGTTCTTTATTTATTAGTTTCTAAGGGTATATAGAATTAAGCGGTATTAAGGTCTATAGGGTCGTATATAGGGCTTTTAGGTCTTAGAGAAGGATCGCGCTTTAAAGCATATACCGGTTTTATAGAGTTTTAAATATAAGGTGTAGTTAACTTTAGAGAATAAGTCTGTTTATTATATTAAAGGTCCTTATTAATTTATTAACATATTATTAGCAAATTTAGATAGGGTTTTTAGTAGTTCTCTACCTACTAACTAGGCTCTAATCTTATCTAAAATAGCTTATTAAAGGGTAGCAACTCTAGCGGCTTTATTCCAATCTAGTTTACTAATAAGGTCTAAAAATTCCAAAAAGAAGCTGATAAAGTCTTAGTTTTATTATTATAGGTTTTTAAGTTTAGTAATAGCTATATTTAGCTGATGTTATTATATATATATTCTAGTAGAGAGATAAAGATTTTAAAATTAATAAAAGTGCTGTTACGGAAGAATAGATCTATAGTACGTGTAGCGTCTTTACTTAAATGAGATATTCTATAGCTAACCTTACTAGCTTTAGTAGGGTATTAGTTATAATTTATTAAAAGTTTAAGATAGAGCTTGGTTATAAAGGGATATAGGTCGTTTTGATTTTTATTAAATATTAGAAGATTAAGGAGCTTTTTAAATTTTATAGCGGGTATTAAATTCGTTATAGATATAGGTTAAGTTACTATTACTGGTTTAGAGTTCGTGTTTAAGGGGCCAGGCTTAGATATAGTTGTGTTAATTTTGTTTATAGGTGATATTAGGGTCTCTAATGTAAGTGCTTTAACGTTACGGAGTTCTTCGCGGAGTACTTCCATTAATTATTAATACTAGGCTTCCAGTGCAGCCCGCTGCTAAGCTAAGGCATCCGTAAAGGACTATTGCATTATAGTTAACTGTTCCCTAATTAGGGATATAATGTTTATAGTTATTAAAGGGGATTTGGGTTTGTTTGCCATTTTAATAGTAGTTATTTTAACGCAACATAGTGTAAGGGCGCGAAGAGGCTTTAAGGAAGATTTAAAGGAATAATATAAATTCTATCTAATCTAAGGGTATATAGCTCTTGCAGAGAATAAGACATTGCGTAAAGAAGAGAAAGGAATAACAAGAGAATCATATAATTAAATACTCAGGGGTCTTGGTAGTCGATGCGTGCGTACGTGCGCACGCGGTCTTCGACGGACTTCGGTAGAATTCGATTGATCTGGCAGAACTTGGCAGAAGTCAATCAAGCTGGCAGAATTCGGCAGAATTTAGTCAAAGCGTCGGAATTTATCTGTCGAGTGTTTCACCGAGACATTCCTACTGTAACTGGGCTAGTCCCGTTACACGGAACGCAACTAGCTTCCTTCTCTTGACTCTATTATTACTTATAAACTTATCTTAAGAACACTCTACTTTAGATATAGAAGTATAGAAGTATAACTCGACATAAAGTAGAGAAAATACCCGCGTTTTCTATAGAATATTATAAGAAGCGACGTTAGCGGCTAGATAAGATTAGGGTAGTTAGAAAAACTATAGTCTTTCCACTAAGAATAATATAAACAAAATCTCGATTAGGTGGAATAAGTAAGAGGCCTATAGCCTATTATACTTATATATATCTCTTACTGTATATTAAAGTACTATAAGAATATTAAAAAGGATGCTCTTTAGTATCTTAAACCCGCCAAGAGGAACGATATAATAATCTTTCTTAAATAGATTCTCGATAACTACCGTTTACGGAAGAGAATTAGTATTTACTAGAAATTTAAGTATTAGCGGTAGCTTTTCTAAAAGTATACTAGAAGGAAATAGCTAGATATATAGAGGTAAGAAGTTAATAATATATATAGAGACCTTTATAGAGCTAAGGTAAAATAAGTACTAACACTGTATAGTATATTAACGGCGAATTAACTAAATAATATAAGCTTAATATAAGTACGAAAGAGAAGTCGGTTATAAATATTAATAATGTCTTTCTTATTCTTTACTACTACTAGGCCCTAAATACTTCGACCTTCCTAGATAAGTAGCAGCGACTCTAGTTTACATTCTTAGTACTTCTTTATATATACAGCGACCCAGCTAGGTATACTAGTCTACGTTAAAAGGAATATAGAGGTATTAGTTAAGTATTCTATTTATAGGACTAAAGAAAGATATATAAAGTATAGCGATTCTAATAGTAAACTAGATACCTAGGATATCTGCGGAGATATAATGGATTTAGACCCTAAAGAAATCGTTGAGTATTTATGCTATAAATATATTATACTCGTCCTTCTATTAAACCCGGATGGTAATTGCGATGTCCTTACTATAGAGGTTGACCTATAATTTATAAAAGGGTATTAAAAAAACTTTAAAACGTACGCTATATATGCCCGCCGCCCTTAGTAATATTGCTAATATCTATAGGAAAATCTTCTGCCTTTATAAGGTTAACGACTTTATTTTTAATCTAGTTATATATATAATTGCCAGACTTGCTGATAAACAAACCCCATTTACTAGTTTGTTTACTTATTTATTTTATAATTAAATAACCAATTAAGCCTAGAGGTCTGATTTTAGTAGTTAATTAAGCCCTATATCGTCCCGTTTAATTAAGTTAGTTTACTCTATTAGGAAAACAAGATAGTAGTAAGGGCTAGCCCGGGGTCATTTCAGCTAAATCCGCTAGTCTGCTTATATATACTTCTTTACGCTAGCTCAGGGCCACTTTAGCCACTTTAGCCACTTTATATCTAATAGCTATAATATTTATAATATTTTCTATAACTACAATATTTATAAAATAATTAAAATTTAAAATATTAAATTAATAGTTAAAGGGGTATATATAGCAGAATGGGTGAGCATTACATAGAGGCTCTAAATCGTCAATTAGCTAGTCCAGATAATCCGCCGCCTATATATTGATTTCCTAACTAGGCCTAGTGCCTACCTGCCTACCTACCTACCTATATGCCTATATACCTACCTACCTACCTATATGCCTACCTGCCTATATACCTACCTATATACCTACCTACCTACCTATATGCCTACCTGCCTATATACCTGCCTATATACCTACCTATATACCTACCTACCTACCTACTAGAATACCTGCCTGCATATCTGCCTACATACCTACCTATATCCCTACCTACCTACCTACCTACCTACCTACCTACCTACCTACCTACCTACCTACCTACCTACCTACCTACCTACCTACTTACCTGCCTACCTACCTACCTACCTGCCTACCTACCTACCTACCTGCCTACCTACCCGCCTGCCTATCTACCTGCCTACCTATCTACCTACCTATATACCTGCCTACCTACCTATATCTATTATAGAAGCTCTGCGTCTTTTTAGGGAGACTACCGCTTAGGCTTTAAGCGATTAATTAAAGAGAAGGGGGATACCTTACGCAGAGGCTCTAGGTCGTCAATTAGCGGTGTTCCCAATAATCTGCTAGTTATATACTGGTTTCCTAACTAGGCCTAGTGCTTACCTACCTCTATGTTAGTATCTAATTTAATTTAGGGGAGGGGTTAACCCGATTTAAGGCTCTAATTAATTTAATTGATTGTATTAATTCGAATCGTTCTCTATAGGCGTTTGTTGGCTTTATATTTAAACGGTGGTTGTCTGGGTGCTCCCCAGGAGGCCTTGATCCGATTTAATTTGGTAATAGGCTGATATCGAGGCTCTGGTTCGATTTGATCCATCGATTAAATCGTTTGTGGTGTTCGCTGGCTAGTTATTCGAATGGTTGTTATCTAGGTCTACAGTCGTCTGGTTCTGGCGACGGTCGTCTAGTTCTAGCGACGGTTGTCTAGTTCTGGTCACAGTCCTCTAGCTACCATTCTGGTGCCTCCCTAAGTAGGGAGGATATAAGGAAGGAAGGGTAAAGGTAGCATTTAGGTGTATAAGGGGTATGTAAAGGCACGTGTAGAGGCTGTTGGGAATATAGTGGGGACCCAATGGTACTTAGGACGATTTATCCCTTAACCTGCTAATTTAGGTCCTATGTTATTAATAAGAATTTAGCCAATAGGAAGCTCTTATTTAAGTCTCTATAATAAAAACTGCAGTAACCTAAGGTTCTTTATATAGCTTGGTACGGTATTTATATATAGTGTAGCTTAGTATTGCACCCTAGCGAGTTAAGGGATAATTAGGAAAATTAAAGTCCTACTAGGAGCCTGCTAGAAAGCCTGCTAGGAGCCTACTAAGAGGCCTTTAGGATTTTAATACCCTAATAGTAATAAATGCAATAATACTAATAATATTTATTTTATAGCTATAAGCTAGTATAATACTAGCGTATAGCTCTAGGGCTTTGCTAATATGGCAGAAAGCTGGTGTATTGCTCTAGGGGGTTGGCTAATATAACGGAAAGCTAGCCCTAGGCTCTAAAAATACTTTTAGCGAAACTAGATTTCCTATACCACTTCTTATTTTCCTAATATTATTTAATATATAAGATATAGGTATTATTTTTAGTTAGGGAGAGTTCTTGGTGGTTAAGTTTTAGGCAGTTCTATAATATACTATAGTTGTAATATAATATACGCGCTAAAAATAAATATTACGGAGTAGGCATGAACCGGGATACAATGTACTAAACGAGGTAGTAATTGAGAAGGCTACGTACACGTAACTATGCGTGGTTGATACAAAGACATTGGATGAAGAAGAAGAGTCTTTGTGTGCTAGGTACGGGTATAAATAGGGGTTGTAGGGGAACGTGCGTAGGTGTCTCGGGACGAACGTGAGCACGGGTCAAGAACGTCAAAACGCGCAGAGACGTGAGAACGAGTGAGTCCCGTGACAATAAACATTTAAACGCGTCTTTCTGACTTAATCGTCTAAAATCTCCTCTTTTACCCACTAATTCCTATTGCTATACTACCTATATTATATCTTCCTATCTTACTAAAGCTAGCCCTATTAATTTAGCAGAAAACACGCCTATAATTGCGCCTAGTAAATCCTATAAAGGTTCCAATACCTTATAAAAATTAACCCCTAATATAGTCTGCGGGCAAGTAGGCTATATAGGTATATAGGCTACCCTACTAAGCTAAGGACAATATAGCGAATTAGTCAACCATAAACAATTGTATTTAGTATAGCTATTTACTAGCTAGTTATCTAACGTTTAGAATATATACGTGCCATATATTCTAATAATTTGTATATACTGCACTTACGTAATGCTCGTTACGGTCGCTTAGCCGCTGCCTCTACTACCCTCCCCCCCCCGCTGTACCTCCCTAGACAGCTTATATATAAAAGGCCCTTTCTACTCCTAACAAAATACCCCCCCTAGCTATATACATGTACTTCTTTGCCCTCTTCCTTTTCTAGCGCTGATTTTCTATATATAGCTTCTTATTTTTGCTTATAAGTAGCACAGCGCTTAATATTACCATTTTATATCCCTTAACAAGCTAGCTAAGGGCTTGTTCTATTAGACTTAGGAGGCTATATATACGCTATTTAAGATAACGCCTAATTAAGGCTGTCTGCTATTATAGGCCAGTGATATTATAAGGCGTTTTAGCTACCTAAGAGGCATTTAATGGTAGATATTAGGGTGATAGTGTCTAATATTTGGTATGCAGTCATCAGGAAAAAAAAATTTGTGCGTATTGTTGCAGTTCGCGGCAGTAGTATATGGTGGTTAGCGATTCGCACAAACCGCACGTTTTGCAGCAAACCTGTAGCATTCGCAAGCAAAACGTAGTAAAATGCCTAAACACTAAACCAGCACTAGCACCCTAAAACCAAACTGTACAAATTATGCGAATTATATAAATTATACAAATTGTGCAAATTGTATAAATTGTATAAATTATATAAATTATATCATAGATTGCTATAAGGTACTTTTAATATATTTATATTAAAACTATATAAAATAGCTGCTAAAGCTATTATACTAAATTATAATAATCTGCTAACTATGTACTGATTTCCAAACTAGGCCTAGTGCCTGCCTACCTACCTACCTACCTGCCTGCCCGCCCGCCTGCTTGCCTACCTGCCTACCTGCCTACCTACCTGTACCTACCTGTCTGTGCCTACCTGTTTGTGCCTACCTGTCTATGCTACCTTTGAACGGTGGTCGTCCGGGGTGCCTCTCTAGGAGGCCTTGATTCGATTCGATTCGGTAACGGACTAATAATGAGGCTCTGGTTTGATTCGATCAATCGATCAAATCATTCAGTGTTCGCTGGCTGGGTCGTTCGAACGGTTGGCGGTCGTCTAGCTCTGGTAACGGTCGTCTAGCTCTGGTAACGGTCGTCTGGCTCTGGCGACGGTTATCTAGCTCTGGCGACGGTCATCTAGGTCTAGCGACGGTCGTCTGGCTCTGGCGACGGTCGTCTAGCTCTGGCGACGGTCGTCTGCTGGCTGCCGTTCTGGTGCCTCCCTAGGTAGGGAGGATGTAAGGAAGGAAGGGTAAAAAATAAGGTGGCTACCTAGGTGTATATAGAGGGGATACTTGGCAGAGGCACGTGTAGAGGCTATCGGGAATATAGCGGGGACCCGATGCAGAGCTTCGCGCAGAGCCTCGTGTAGAGCTTCGTGCAGAGCCTTGTGTAGAGCTTTATGCAGAGCCTTGTGTAGAGCTTTGTGCAGAGCCTTGTGTAGAGCTTTGTGCAGAGCCTCGTATTGTCACGAAGTGTATATAGAGCAGTTCATTGATAAAATAGGTTGATTAATTAATGATCTTAACTTAATCGTTCTTCTGATAAGCCCCTAGGGCTTTGAGCTACGAAGAGACTTTACAGTGCACAGGCTCCGTGCACGTGACTCGTGTACGACAGGCTTGCGGTCGATACTTTTTATCCTGATACGGTATCGGATAATAGTAGTATCAGCTGACACCGTATTATCCAATACTTATCCGATACTTATCCGATAAAGCTTGGCATTTAGAACCCCCACATAGAAAATTATTAAACCCCCTAGACACCTTTTAATCGTACAATAGTTCCAATATAGCTAGTAGTAATCTTCAATTTAATAATCTTAATAGCAATATTTTATTTAAAAATGATGTTTCTTCTATTGCTCTTTTAAGCGCTAAAACTAAGGCTAATATAGGCTTAGTCTTAACTAGACGTACAACAACGAAACAGTCTTCCTTAATTTATAAATATACTTATACAGTAATAGCTGAAGAGAAAGCTTGTATAAAGAAGAGCTATTTCTATTAATATTGTCCTTCTAAAGACCTAAAAGGATATTATAGCTTAACATATGGACTTTAAATTCATTTTAAGAAACATAAGATTGAATAGAGTTTAGAGGAGAATGATATTTATATAACAGTAAGAGATTAAGGAGAGAGTTTTACTTAAGCACTCTATACTAAGCTTCTAGAAAAGGGACAAATTAAAGGTCTTAAGGGTGAGGTTCTGAAGCGTATAGTATATTAAAATATTATAAAGCAAGCACTTCTGGATCTAATTATTGTATAATAGCTTCCCTTCTTATATATAGAATGGCTAGAGTTTTATGCTTTTATAAAAGCATTAAATTAAGAAGCACCCTTAATTATCCCTATACACCACTTAACAATTATAGCCTAGATTTTTAACCACTTTACTAAGAGTTAAGATATTATATAAAAAGTACTTTAATCTGTAAAGACAAATATTTATCTTGCTATAGATATCTAGATGTTATGGGACACCTCCGTGACACCTTATACACGTCTACTTGTTTCTACCGACGCAGCAAGAAGAGACTAACCGCGAGACGGCAACCTAATGGCAATTTGCTAGCAATCTATAGCAATCTAATAGCAATCTGCCGCATTCTGCTATATTTTGCCAAAGTTTACTAAATCCTACTAAGTTCTGCTAGGACTGCTCCTTAAATCCTATTCTGCTTTGTGTATATATTAACTAAGCAACTAAACTAATAATATATACCCTTTCTTCCTATTTCCTTACCTTCTCTCTTTATATAATATCTTAACCTTATTATACAGTTTATATATATAGCTTAATAATATCTACTTTGTTATATATTATTACTACTTATACTTACTCCGTGACACTATATTACGTTAAAACCTTAAAAAAAACCTATACTTCGCCCCGCCCTATTTAAAATATAGAATAACCTTAAAGCCCCTATAACGGCCGCTAATATTATATCCGCACTTTAGGAACAATTAGCAGATATATAAAAGTCCTTTATAGACGCCCTCGCATAAAACTAAGCTGCTATAGCTTAATAGTAAGCTAAATAAGAAGTACGGCACTAGAAAATAATTAAGGCCCTCTAAAAAGAAATCCGCACCCTTAAGACGCCTATGCTAAGCCCTTAAGACTAATTGCTATTACCAGAAGCTAATATACAGAACATGAGCCCTAAACTAGTAATAGTTATCCCACCAGTAGAACCGACTACTATATTATAATAATTTAAAAAACTACTAGACCCTTTAGTATTTACTAGCAAATAATAAAAGCTTTAGTTATTTTTAAGCCGGCTTAAAAATAAGCTAACTAGTAATGCTAACTATTACCTAACTAAAGCTAACTAACTCTACTACGCCCTAAGTTAACTAGGAGGAGATATAGCTGACCTTATTAAACCTCTTTAGCCAAACTTAGTATAAAGCCTAGTTATACTTCTTAAAGCTATATACAGTAACCTAAACTGCTAAGCTACCGCTTAAAAGAAGATAAACCATATAACTTAAAGAAAGAAAAGTTTCCTAGTATACTTCTCTAAATTTAATTGTTATGTAAAGAAAATAGGCTAAAATAACTCCGCACTAATTAACAGCCTTATTAAATCTCTAAGCCTAGAACTAAAAACTTCCCTAATTAGTATAGACCTACTAGAAGCCCTTAACGCCTGCATAAATGTTATTAATAAATAGTATAATAATATACTACGCCTAATACTAAAGCCTGTTCTTTAATATAATATAATAACACTATAAACGTCTACTAAGTTATTATCTCAGCCTAAGCACCCTAATGCCATAAATATTAACACTAGGACCCTAGGATATGCCCTACTAGGGTCCTTTAAATAGGAACGATATATTAAGCTAGGCCTCTGCTTTAAGTATAGAAGTAGCTCCTATCTCTCTAACTACTGCTCTACCCCCTTCTAAAAAGATCTATAAATAGCTAATACTAATAACCATTTACTGTATTAATCCTCTAGTTATTATTTCTAATCTTTACTTAGTTCTAGCCCTATATCTAGTAAGCACCACTTATAAGAATAAAGTTACAACTAACATTTTAGAGGAACCCCTTCCTGCTTACTACTAAAAGGCATATTTTAGAGTTAAGTCGCTTTTTAGGATAGCTATATTATAGGATTTTGTTAAATACATTAGATATAGCAAACCCTAACTCTTAGGATTGTAGTATAACCATTAACTGCTATCTTTAGTAGAAAGGTTAATAGGCTAATGCTTAAGTCCTAATTAATATAGGAGCTAGTAGCATAGGATTTATTAATAAGATCTTTATATAAGATAATAAGTTTATCCTAACACCCCTTAACCGGCATATTAATGTATTTAGATTTAATAGTAAACGCACTGTTTTGGGCTGTATTACTTATATAGCGGCCCTAAGACTCTAATACCTAAACCATAAAGAATTAATTAAGCTTTTTGTGACTACTCTAGGTTACATAGTAATCCTTAGATAGCCCTGAATAAAGCTATATAAGGTAACTATTAATTAGGACAACCTTAAGCTTCTATTTACCACCTCCTAGTATAAGCAGAAGTGCCTTATAACTTACTACTTAGACCCTAAACTAAAATCTAAAAAATCCACTAGGATCCACCAGTCTAAAATTTCTATTAATGTCTACCCTACACCTAAAAAGTCCACCTAATTCTACTAACCTAAGAATTCCACCGAATTCCACTGACCTAAAAATTCTACTAAATTCCACTAATATAAGAATTCTACTAACGTCTACTAAGAACCTAAAAATTATACTAAACTATACAAACCGCCTTTAACCGCCTTACCCTAAACTAAGTAGAAGCTTAAGCTTAATATATAAAGGTATTAGAAGAACTGGTATTCTACTATAAAAAGGATATTTAAAGAACCTAAACCTAAATCTGATACTGACTCTATACCTAATACTAACTCTATACCTAATACTAACTCTATACCTAATACTAACTCTATACCTAATACTAACTCTATACCTAATACTAACTCTATACCTAATACTAACTCTATACCTAATACTAA
>Ga0307507_10002261_pt1 | contig 41054 bp, 55 predicted proteins | sample 7_EM_MG_FD_207223 | JGI IMG/M metagenome (GOLD analysis project Ga0307507, IMG submission 207223) | Populus trichocarpa ectomycorrhiza microbial communities from riparian zone in the Pacific Northwest, United States - 7_EM | ecosystem: Host-associated > Plants > Roots > Unclassified | place... | reverse complement strand
CCTTCCCTCCCCCCTGCCCGCGAAAAGGGCTTCAACAATTTCATCATTATTATCCCCGCCCCCCGCCCCCCCTACTGCCTAACGCGAAAGCAGGTGAGAAGTAATAACAACCATGGCTTCGAACAGTACACCTTCGCCTCCTCATCTTCCTACCCAGGAACTCAAGAACGCCGCCGCAGGAGTAGTATCGGATCGTGCATCGCTTCCTCGGCCCCTCAGGAGTTCGCAAAGCTTTAGGTTGGACGAAGGTTACAGCGGGGAGGAAACCCCCATCGTGTACGACGAGGCGAGCGGTCAAGATTTGCGAGCGGCTAGGGAGGGCGTGGACTTCAAGATTCCTCCTTGGATGGCGGGCTTGAATGATGCTCTGAGAGAAGGTATGCTGGTTTTGTTTTCTTTATTTATCCAATTCCTCCGCTCCCCAATGCACACCTTTCTCACCCTTTTCGTTTCGTTTCTTGAAATATTGTGTGGATGGCTGCCTATTACTTGTGTTTCGTTCTTCCCGCATGTTCTGTGGGGCTACTTTTGCCCATGGCTACGTGATGGAAGTGTCGATTTTTATCCCTTTTCACCTTTTTTTTTCTGCACCTTTTGTCAGAGCCTGGTGCTGTGTACTCGCTTTACCTGGTTCTAACAAGTGCGAACAGAATATGCCTACAAGCTCATACGCACCCTACCCACTTCGCGTATTGCCTCACTGGTTGACCGTTTAGTTCCTATTCTTTATCTCGATTTCGTGCAGATGCTACCCCCTGAACTGTCGCTTCAAATCTTGTCGTACCTACCCGTTCGCTCGCTCCTCAATGCGTCTTTGGCCTCCCGGACCTGGAGGCGCTTCGCGCTCGAGCCTAGATTATGGAAGGATTTGTACGAAGTGCAGGGCTGGAGGTCGAATGATGCGGAAATCCTAAAGCTCGAAAATCAGCTACGCGAGAGATCGGGAGACGACATGAGGCAGCAGATGGAGGTGAAGAGGAAGGCTGAGGATCAGAAGGATGAGGAGAAGAATCTAAGGGATATTGCTAGGAGAAATTCCGAGAGATTCAGGAATAGTGCTGAGAGGTCTGGCGTTGGGAGGTCTTCGAGCTCGAATTCTCCCGTTGCTATGGATACCACTCAGGAATGGCCATCTCAGACAACTTCTAGCACTGAGGTGGACATGAATAGCATCACTCAGAGCACTGAAGGTCTAGACATGAGTTTCTATTCCAGTGCATCCCACAATTCCGGGCTAAGACCAGGGCAAGGTGCCTCTTTTGCCTCCGATTCTGCCACCCCTGACGATGAAGAGATATCCTCGCCTTATCCGGGCGCACCCAAACTTTCGATACCGCAGGCAGCCTATCAAGAGCCTCCGCTTCCCATTGAACCTACTCTGACCGTTCCTGGATATGGGTCTCCCAGAGTCAATTGGGAATTTCTCTTCAAGTATCGGAAGCGCCTTGAGGACAATTGGATACATAATCGATATTCTACTTTCCAGATCCCCCACCCCGACTTCCCCGCTGAAGGTCATGCTGAGTGTATCTATACCATTCAGTATTCCCCTAATTATCTTGTTTCTGGCTCTAGAGATCGTACCGTTCGAATTTGGGATATGGAAACTAGGAGATTGAGGGGTGAGCCGCTCGTGGGTCATAATGGTAGTGTTTTATGTCTACAGTTTGACGAGAGCCCAGATGAGGATATCTTGATTACTGGGTCTTCGGATGACAGCGTTATTATTTGGAAGTTTTCCACTGGGCAAATAATTAGAACGATTGAGAAGGCCCACCAAGAGTCAGTCTTGAACTTGAAATTCTCAAAGAAGTGGCTGGTTACTTGCTCGAAGGATAAGCTCATTAAGGTTTGGAGCAGACAGCAACTGGAGACAACAGATCAGGACTATCCCTGGAATTCGAAGCTGCTATTTGGAAATGGTCAAGAGGTTCGAGCCCATCCTCATCATCCGGGGAGCCGGCGGGCTCAGGCAGCGTGGGCTGTTCAGGATCCCGCGGCTAGTTCTGGCTCTGGGCTTCGTAACCCTTACGTTAGTAGCGGGTTTACTGGCGCTGGAGCCCTATCAAGGGGGCCTGCAAAGACCCTTCCACCTTACACTCCCGTGCAAGTCCTTATTGGACACGCTGCGGCAGTCAATGCTATTCAGCTCCATGGAGATCAGATTGCTAGTGCCTCAGGTGATAGGCTCATCAAGTTGTGGAATCTAAAGGCAGGCACTTGTGAGAAGACTTATGTTGGGCATACCAAGGGGATTGCATGTATCCAGTTTGATGGTCACACGATTGTTTCTGGAAGCTCCGATCAAACCATCCGAGTCTTTGACGGCAGAACCCAAGCGGAGATCGCAACCCTCTCAGGGCACCGTGCGTTAGTACGAACAGTTCAAGCAACCGAGAACCGCATAGTCTCCGGCAGCTACGACGAGACCGTACGCATCTGGAGAAGGGACATTGACGGCCAATGGACAGACAGCCACGTCCTCCGCCAGGGTGGACCAGAAACCCACCACCATCGCCCTATACATCATGCAATGCACCCAATGATGCCCGGTAACCCTCAACAGGGTGCAATACCTCAGGCACCAATCCCCCAAGCAGCCGTTCAGATGCACCAAGTCCACACCGTTGGGCCCGCACTCGCAGGCGCCGTGGCTGCGGCGCAACTCCTACCAAACCACCATAACCACCATCACCAACCCCAACCGCCACCCCCTCCCCAGGCACCGGCCCAGCAGCAACAGATGCCCACTGCACATCCTATTCCTACGGCCAGCGGCACCCACCGCGTGTTCAAGCTTCAATTCGATGCCAGGTGGATCATCTGCTGTTCACAGGATAGCAAGATCATCGGATGGGATTACGCCGCGGGCGATCAAGGCATTATCGAGGCGAGTCGGTTCTTCAAAGGGGGGAATTAACCGATTAGCCTGGGCATCATGGTCGTCTCCTTTCCCCTTTCTAGCTAGCTAGGGTGAATTGCGGATACCATTGCCCACTCTCATCTTTCCAGTTAGTTGACTACAGTATCTACCTTGTTTTATCATTGGTTCATAGCTTGCATAACATAACTTATTACACATTTTTTCCCCTCTTTTTTCATCTCTACTTCCTCCATCTCCCCTCCTGTCCTGCATACCCTATGTTCGCAGCAAAAGAAATGGCGCGGTTAAAATGGATGGATTAGTGTTTTCTTCCTTTTTCCTCCTTATGTCATATCATATCATGTCTATTTCATTGCCCTACTGCTAAACGCTACTTATACTAGTGGCAATTCTCTTATTATCTTTATTTATATTCCTGTCTAATGAGGAGTTTTCTCTTTTTTTTTTTTTTTTTTTTTGGCTTTAGTGCAGGGTGGTTTTGCTGTTTTTCCTAATATTGCTGTCTTGCTTTCTCTCGCCGGTTTGTCCGCCGCTAGTGGAAATGAACGGAAGGAGGGAGGTTGAGGGGGAGGAAGGATCATGGGCTGTAGGTAGTTGAATCGGATATCGGTAGTATAGTCTTTGGGGGGTTATGAATTTATGTTTATATTGCCATCACTTGTGTCTGCTTTGCGGTAGAGTAGTGAGGTGAAATAGGGGGTGGGGTCGTTAGCTGTCATGGGGTGTCACTCGGGTTGCGGATTGTGGATTGGGGTGGGGCAGTGTATCTATTCCTACCAAAGGCAAGGTGGCTTATGGAAGTATGATAGCTGGTGATCCAATTCTAAGTGAATAACTATGCAGCGACTCTACCGATTGCTTTGATTTAGTCAACTACTTAAGTAGTCTGACAGACTCGTCCAGCAACTATTTATTACACTTGACCCAAACAGCATAATTCCACACCCTCGGAAGTTACGCCTGGAAAAAGTACAGCACTGACACCTACCTACCTACCTACCTACCTACGTTCTGAAAACCGTAGGGCAAGCACAATTTTGTTAGGATTCATGTCGTGTGCTGTACACACCTATTTAAACAACTACTCTTCTCTTCTTTCCTCGAAGTAGTAATTGAGTTATCGTACCTGTAGCATCTATCGTGTAAAGTTTCCAGAATAATAAGGTATACTATACCTCTGGATTTAGGTTAACCATGCCTAGAAGGAGGGAGGGAGGATACGTAGTGAACAGAAAGGGCGAGTAAGTAAATGATTGTTGGTTATCGTGCCTTTGGCCTGGCTGACGCATTTTTTTTTTCTTCTTTTCTTTTTTCTTTTCCTTTCTCTCGCTTGTCTGGCCAGCGTCTGAGGTGCTCAAGGGTCGGAAATAGTTGGAAAACACATTTGAAGTCTTCCCGATTAGATTCATGGGTATGGTAGGTGTCGAGGGTTGATGGGTACTTTCATGTGAAATATCGTATTTATCGAGAATGGAAGGGAATAGTCGAGTTTAGGTTTTTGGTATAAGGGACTTGGTTTGACTGCCTTGGGGGAATCTGTGGGGTACGGAAGCGGTGGTGGTGGTGGTGGTGGTGGCGGGTGGCTGGATATATCACGACCCCTTACGGCCATACCGTAGTATCATAGACCAGAAGGGCCCAAGAACAGAACTAGATTAGCAATAGTGCCATAGAAATGGTTAAGAATCTATGGTATTATAAAAACTTCAATCGATACCCTACCAAGAATACGAATGGAGAGTTCCCCTTGATATGATATGATAGTACTGGAGGTCAATGTTTTTGGTCTTGGGTGGTATCATAATATTATTATAATCCCGATTCTTCGATAACTACCCTAGAGCTATGGTAGACGTTCCTGATATTATGATACCATTAGGAATTGCAGAAGTTTATCTTCTAGGTATGATATAGCTTTCCTCCCTTTCCTTCCCTTCCCTTCCCTTTCATTCAGTGTAAGGCTTCCCGTTAGGCCAAAAGCTCACTAGGGCAGAAAAGCATTAACCATTGTCACCATCAGGAGCCATAGTGCACAATATTGAGAGGAACAAAACGAGGAGGGTGGGGTCTGAAGAATAGCGGCATGATATTATAATATTATCATAATTGTTTGTTAGGTAGGGATCCTCCCTCCCACTTGCCCTCCTTCCCTTCTATGATATCATAATAAGCAAAGCTCTCAGAGCGCTCAGTAAAAAGCACCAACCCTAAACACTATTTATCCTCTACCGAACCCCTAAGTCCTAGCTAATTATTGTATCATACACGGAATATAGTATCACTAGAATTATCCTCCCCCCAGTCAGTTAGTCGGGAATGGGGATAAAATTAATGATGGTATGATAGGTCCCTTCCAGGAGTCTCTATCTATCTATCTATCTATCTATTTATCTATCCATTCACGCCCCTCGGAAAGAAAGAATAATAAATAGGGTCTTTCTTCACCGTTTTGATTCTCCATACTTTCATTTATTATCCTTTAGGGGTTTCACTGACTGAGTTTTTCTCACTTGTTGGTGTGTCATAATATGAAGGCATTCTAAAGGACGCTTGCTATTGGCGCTGTGAGTGCGAGTGATATGTGATGATCTGAGCAGCCAGGATAAAAATGCATCATGGGTGATTTTTGGTGATTACTGTGTCTTATTATAGGGAGGATAAACTTATTGACTATCGGTAGTTAATATTAGGGAAAGGGAAGAAAGTTCAGTCGATCTTTTTCCTTCTTTTGTGGTTGCGGTCGATCCGTCGCACAGCGTTGCGAATACGGTATATCACTACTCCGTGCTCGTATAATGACTCCAATATCCACCACCATCACCATTCCCAGACGAAGAATGATGATTCACGCGAATACCAGTCAATGACTATCATACCTAGGCATACAGCACTCAGCTCAAAGCCCTAATTTCTATTCATTTTTTTCTTTCACAGTCCCTCCCCTCCCAACCGCCCGTGTTCCCGCCGAACTGCTGCGGCCATACCGTCACCTTCTACAAGTAAAAGTACCAGTACAACCATCCATCCATCCAGATAGATAGATAAATAAATAGTCTACATCTCCACGGAAAACCCAGCCTCATCACAAACCATCACTCGCAAAGCACAATCCCGCGACGAAGCTGCCATCCCCCCTCCCTTATCCAACGCCAACAACACCAAAAAAAACCCGCGCCCAGCCAACCCATATGTTCCCATCCGCCATACATATATACATACATACACCACATATCGCACGTACCGGTCGGTACATATACTACTAATAAGCACAAACCCGCGCCCACCCACCCATCCACTCATCCTCCTCCCATCCTCCTTCCTTCCTTCCTTCCTTCCTTCCTTCATTCCTCCGATCACGGCAGGTAATTATAGGCAAGCAGGCAGCCAAATGCGCTCAGCGAATCATCTGCGCTGTATGTACATGTACGAGTATACTGGTAACTGTGAAGAAGGAGGTACCGGTAGGTAGGTAAGTAGGTAGTGGTGGTGGGATGGGGGAGGTGGTACGTGCGTCCAGGTGGAAGGGAAAAAAATATAAAAAAAATGCGGGGGTGTATGGGAGGGTGGGTAGATAAAATAGAAATCGTGGTACCGGTAGTGGAATGGAGTGGAGTGGGTGGGGTTACAGTAATCTGCTTCCGCACATTTTTACCTCCTTAACTTAATTATTATATTATCATGGCAGCGCCGGTACGAACTATAATACCGGTACGATACGATTATTATAATACAGTACGACATACGGTACGGACGGCGTACACGATGGCGGTTATTATTAGGGAATATCAAGAAGGTGACTTTGGTGATGTTGTAGAAATTGTGTGACTTCTCCTTTTTTTTTTCTTTTTTTTTTTCTCCTTTTCCCTTTCACAATAATATTATACTATTCTGTTTATTGTGTATCATATGCTGACAAGTTAATAATTAGTGTAAGCTCACAGCTCACCCATCAATACTATCATCTGCAGATATCCTCCCGTATATATATGCGGTGCCATATATAAGACTAGAACCCGCTCACGCCTTCGTCCTCGATGCCGGTAGTTCTAGTTCAGAGGAGAACGCGAGTGGGAGTGGGAGTGGGAGCGGGAGGCGGGTAGTCGGGTACATTATTGGGACCCCCGACACGAAGACTTTTGTTGAACGTTACAGAAAGGAATACCTTCCCACCATCACCAACATCACCGCCACCATCACTACCGATACTTCTGCGACGGCCCAGGCTGACGATGATGGCGATGGTGATGGCGATGGTGACGATCTGCGGCGCATGTTTGAGAAGATCCTCCTGAACCCGGAGGAGATGCTGCAACCCGCCGCCCCCGACTTCATCCCGTGCTACCCGGCACATCTTCATATCGATATACTGCCGGAGTTTCAGGGTAAGGGATTTGGCGGGAGGCTGATGGAGACATTCTTGAGCGGGGTGCGAGCTCGTGGTGGTGGTGGTGGTGGTGGAGCTTGTGGTGTGCACTTGGGCATGCGGCGGGATAATATTGCGGCTGGGAGGTTTTACAAGAGGTGTGGGTTTAGGGTACATGAAAGGTTGTCTGATGAGCATACTACCTGGATGGTTAAGGATCTAGAGGAGGGGGAGGGGGAGAGGGAGGAGGTGGTGGGGAATGAGGAGACGAGGAAGCAAGAGTAAGTAAAATGGAGCAAGGAGGGAAGGGAAGGAGGGAAAGAGGGAAGGGGACATTGGCTATGGTGTAAGTAAGGGTAGTGCTAGTGATCGCCGGGGTCTAGTAACTCTTGTTCGGAGGGAAGACTTGCACGATACGTACTAGTGCAATATTGTCCAGAGGGAAGGTGGATCGATTGTATCAAGCGTTCTCTCGTATGATAACTACCTATCAACAGATGTTCCCCGTAAAATTGCTATAAAAACATCAATCGACCCCAATCTCTCACAATCAATCAATCTCCTTACAATAACAAAAAGGTTAACATCTTCAAACCAAAATCACGAGATGACCAACAGAAATTCCTCCTCCCCTGACTAACCGTGTATCGTACCCCTTATTGTAGATAACCCCATACACTACGGGTACCCCCCCTAACCTCCAACTAACCTTATCACCCACTAAAAACCCTTCCAGAAAGCCCCCTCCCCCCACCACCACTACTTCAAGTTACTGGACAAAGGGGGGTATGTACCACAAGTACCGTAGCACTTGAGTGCAAAAAAAAAGCAACCATAGTCTAACGCACACAGCCGAAACTCCACTTCCCAGTAAAATACGGCACTACGCAACCCTCTGAAACAACTCCACGCACTTCACATGTCCAAAGCGAGACGTTTCCTCCGTACAAGTACCGTTAGGCCGCACCATACTCGTACAGTACTAGTAGTTGTAGAACACGTTCGCGTGTTGGGCTTGTTTGTTAGTTTGATTGCATAACAGTACAGTAGCTCAGTATCGGTAGTGGATGGCGTTACGGTAGACTAGAGGTGGAACCCTTTTTTGTTTTGTTTTGTTTTGCTTTGCTTTGTTTGTAAGGGGGGGAGGGATGATAGACGGAGTTAGGGTATCGGTAGGAGTGCGTCGTAGACTATGATAGTCTAATGCATCAAAGGTTATTATCACCGCCGAGCGGGCTGTGGTGATGTGCTGCGGTGGAGTACAGTACTCTTATAATAATATAATATACAGTAATTTAATATAAGGTGGATTATTCATACCGGTAGTATTATGATAAATCGTCGGATATAATAATACTTTTTAAACGGAGTATATCGGATTGTGCTAAGTTATCTGTTCCCTCTTTTCTTCTTCTTCCTCTTATATAGCGAGTAAGCATTTAATAAGTGAGTGAGGACAGTATGATACCGTAAGCACTGTACTGTACTACCGTAATTTTATACATCTCCTCCTTTCACTTTACTTCACGACGATAAGTACTGTGCTCGCCGCCCCCGCTGCCTGTGAATTACCCATTCGGAAGATTGCGAGTTCACCGAGGGTGAAATGAAATGGTAGAAGATGACGACATATCCTCTCCCTGCTCTTCCCTCCGATAACGTGGGAGCGAGGGAAGGGGAGGACAGTGGTTTTGGTAAAGGGGAGGTCAGGTGTTTTTTTCTTTTTTTTCTTCTTTTTTTCTGTTGTGGGTGTTGGTACGGCACCGATAGGTATTATGGGGGTATGGAAGTGTATGTATGCCTGCGGGCTTGCAGAGTACCGGTAGTGGAGTATTGTGTGGTATCATACCCCAGAAATCGATTGGTGCCGGGGAGAGTGTGTGTGGTTGAGGGGTGTGCAGTGTGAGGTATAATAAGTAAAGTAGGCAAGTCAGCCAAAATGTAAATAATACCGTATTGGAGGAGGAGGGATGGATGGCTGGGCGGGGAGTGCAGCAGTTAAAGAGATGGTGATAATGAAAATGCTTATGAGAGAGATGAAGGGAGGGAGGACGTTTAGTGATATATCCCGAAAGTCGGAGGAGTATATTACCGTATATTATAGTAGGCGGTCAATTCTGCGACCTAACGGCGATAGCGGCGGCGATAAAATTTGGGATTGTAGAGCATTGTGACATACCATTTATGAGTGAAGCTGGTAATTAAATGCAGCAACTCGCGCACACATCTCTAGATAACTAGTTGGTTGTCTGAGAAAGTCCATAGCATCTTCGTATGCTATAATACTATACAAAACCATATAAATTAACTTAGACAAACAAACAGGCAGGCAGGCAGGCAGGCAGGTAAAGCAATTGTCAGGCTCTTTCCTCTCTGTCTGCCCATCTGAACCCGTGTCTTGTATTGTCTTGAATCGGAGGATCGATCGATTGATTGGTCATGTTTAATTTATCCAACGATCAAGATTCTTCCTTCCCTCCTTGGATCTTCTGATCTATTGTGACCGCGATGGGTGTTACCGAGGTAATTCAATTACCGGTAGCTTGGTGTACTTCGTATTGTCACTGGGTAATTGCTGTGAGGATCGAGCGAGTGAGCGAGCGAGTGGACGGATGAATGATTTGGTAGGTAAATAAGATAGGATAGAGGATGCTATGTCCGCACTCTCCTGTGCTCGTACTATAATGCGATTTAGATAATATAAGTGAGTCGGCACATTTCCGTCCCACAGATTAATTAATTACAATGGTCCTCCGAGAAAAAGGTCAACCCTGCCAATATCACGGGTTTTTCATCGGGTGAAATACAGCACGATAGCACCAACGCAGCACAGCACACCACAGTGCAGTGTGGTAGATAGATCTGGACTCGCCCTTTTCTCATTTTTAGAAATAAGTTATCAGCTCCAATTCTCAGTGTATGGAAGCTAACCTGCCGGCACAGTAGATGCCGCTTCCACCACTAGGCGGTAAAGTGAAAGCTTCCTCTTTAGGGAGAGAGTAATGGGCGGATTGGGATTAGTCTGAGGGCACGGTAGTAAATCGAAGAATAGCTGATGCTGAGAATGGAAGAAGAAAGCTTCTGCTAATCAGGCTGCGGATATTTTATTGTAGCACGACAGGTTCCTTGGGGAAGGAAATACAGTACTTTTTTCTTTTCTTTTCCCCTCGCAGTTAGATACCGGTATGGTAATGTGATACAACTACCGGCACAGTACCATGGTCTCTGCATCGACCGCGAAGAGAAGAGAAGAGGGATGAGGAAGAGGATCGTTTCGTTCTTTTTTTCTTTCTCTCATCCTTAACTTATCCTTTATTTTGAACACCCTCCCTACCCCCCCTTCCACAAGGGCAGACATATATCATACCAGTACCGGTACCGGTACCTGTGCCGATGGAGATGCTTTATGGCAGCGTAGCCCAGGTATAGCAGAACCAAAGTAGAACCAAATTAAAAATTGCAGTACAACACAGTAGGCAAAAAAGGAGGGCAGGCTTCAGCGGCTTCTTTCCCTGTTCTATTCCGTTCTATTCCGCTCACCTGGTTTTCTCTATTTTCCTCTGGGGATTTTATTCCTTTTTTTCCCCACATTTTTTTCTTTTCCCTTTTCGCGAGACCGGTCCAATTGATCAATCACCCTCCATAATATCGTAGTGTATTGATTCTCTCTTTTTATTTTATTTTAAGGTTTTCTATTTCGTTTTTGAGAGGGGGTTTCTTATGTTCATTCCTGCGGTTTGTCCCTCGCATCAATCAGGTTGAATCTGCCGCCATCGTAAACCTTTCGGCTTGTTCACGCTCGGTTCGTCCCGGCATATCTTTGTTCGAACGCGGTCATTGGGGAAAAAGGTAAGCCTTTTTCTTCACCCTTACCGCCGGTACTCTATTCACTCGCTCTTTCGCCAGAATTCCCCTTGTTTTGTTTTTTTGTTGTTGTTGTCGGGTGCCTGGGCAAAAAGAGAGTGGAAAAGGTGAGAATAAAGCCATTATTGTAGTTTCTTCGCCCTTCCCTCTTGTGTACTAGTACTTCGCACAGACTTGAAGGTTGAAAAAGGAAGAGGAGCGAAGATAGGAATTTTTTTTAAAATAGAGTCTTTTATTCTCCTTCACCGGTGGGTTACCTTCCTTACTCTCTTCTGTTTCCTTTTGTTTTGTTTTTTCCTATTCTTTTACGAGCGCTGTTACCGTTTTTTTCTTCCATCCTTACCCTGAGGAAAGGTTGATTTTCGGACACAAGCGCAGGGCAAATAACGCGAAGCAGGGTTTGAGGCTGGCCTGAAACGACTTGCAGCAGCAACAGATCTACGGTCCAAAAGGGGTTGCACCCGGAAGGAAAAACCGAACTGACTGGATTGGATTGGATTGATTGCTGCCGCGGTAGTGGGGGGGTTTTTTTTGATGATTATTTTCGTAGAAGGGGAGGAGACGGAAGGGGAGAAAAGGGAAGAAACTCCAAATTATTGTTATCAGTAGTGCTGAAAGGAAAGTTACTGATCGAGTGACCGAGGAGGAGAAAAAAGGGCGGCCGAGTGATTGGATCGAGAGGGGGATTAGAGGTCAGGATCAGGATCCGTACCGTAGAGGGTTAGCGACGGATCGCAGGAAAGTGCGTACGGTATCAGCTACGATCCGGCGCAATGGTGCAAACCAGTTTCAATCTAGTGGGAAAGGGGAAAGGGAAGGGGAAAGTGCAACGTTGGCTGGGAAGAGAGAGTGAGTGAGTGAGTGAGTGAGAGAGGGAGAGTAAGTGATAGATAGAAAGAGGTGTGGAGGTTCTGAAGAAAGTGGAAATACAAGAAGGGAGCAGATTCAATTGGTTGCTGTTGCTGTCGTCGTCGAATGGGAAAGCGGAGAGCCTGGAGCGGACTGGACCTGATCGACTCCATTCCCAAGAACAGCAGCAAGCAAGCAGCAGAGGAAGGAAATCGGGCAAGCACTGGGCACCACTGGTGAATGATAACAGTAAAGTAGCATCAAGCTAGCAGCATCACCTCCTCACCACCTCTCCCTTGCGCGAGTCAAGGTCAGGAAGGGGAAGAAAAGAGCCAAAGCAAAGCGGAACGAAAAGCAAAAAAAAAAGGAACAAACAAGCATCCCGCATCATAGCAGAGGGAAGAAACAAGAAGACAAAATAGGAACAGGAAGAGCAACAGAAACTGGAAGGCGAATCACCACCCTTATCGCCGCCATCATCATCTTCTACATACATACAGTAGATACTTTTCACATTCCTTCTCATCGCTTGACTCTTTTTCCTTCTACGCAGATTCCCTTCTCTTCACGTACCGGTATCACAACTGCTACTTTTCTTATTATTCCAACTCTCTCCGTCCTGCTGCCTGTCCTCTCCTGTCTGCTGCCGTTGTTATTACCTATTCTCGTGCACCACCACCACCGCTGCGCTGCACAAACCATACACCCCTCTCCCCTCCCTCAGTCCAAGTTACTCTCTCTCATCCAGCCGGTTCTTCATTCTTCAGTGATCAGAAACCCAGGATAGAGGTCACTGTTTCTGCACTGCACAATCCTCCACCTTTCACTTGCTACCCCCATCCCATCATCCAAGCGTCCGGCATCGACCGCCTTCGCCCGCCCCGCGCACGCAACAACTTTGCTATTTAAAATTCGCCTACACCATCAGTATTATTACACCGGTATCACCCACCGAAGTACTAGTAGAGAGGTTTGTGCTCTCTCTCAATTTTTTAATTTTTTTCTACCAATAGTTCTGGGAAACACGAATCGCAGCGTAACCCGAAGGGAAACAATCGAGAAAAAGAAGGGCAGAGAGAGCTCACGTAACTTAGACAAATAGGTTTTGGGATGTACGCCGATGCAGCGGTGGTAAGTCCCCCCTCTCTTTTTTTTTTTTTTTGACCATACTGTATGAACACTCTCTCTTTCTCTCCTTCCTGCTCCTTGTTCCTTGTGCTTGGCTATTTCCACAAGCCCCCTACCGCCCGGGCACAACTATCCCTCCCCCCACCTTCCCTTCAATATCCGTCTACGGTATTTGCTGCACCGAACGGTACACTTGCACCACCCCCCCCTTCTCGAATCTCTTATCTCCTTTCCCATCCTTTCCTCACCTGCCTACTTCCTACCTTCTGCCTTTTTTTATTTTTTATTTTTTTTAGCATCCATTGGAAATAACAGCATCGGCACGGAACCACTAGTTTTTTCTGTGGGATCAAGAGCACGCATTCTCCACCTGAACATAACTTACGTAGCTTCCAACCGTCAAACTGACTTCAACCTCAACCCTACAGTTCGCCTCTGCGAGGCTTAAGCCCGCAAAGACACGGTTGATGACCGTTGAAATCGATCAAGCTACCCTGCTACGTGCCCAGACTGCCCCGGCAGCAATGAACGGCCATCCACAAGTTCCCATGGGGACACCATCCATCATGTCTTCCACAACTACTTTAGTTTCAAACCACAGCGGAATCGCTTCGCCTACAACAAGTCTGATGTCGACGCCCGTCGGAAATGACTCGCTCATCAATAAGAAAGCAGATCCTGCTCAGGGTCTTTACCAAACCTGTGTGGCCTTGCGGGAGCGTCTGATGCTTGTACCCGATTTCGAGCGATTCTTAGAGCCTCTTCCAGGCGCCCCCGAGGATCCGGTCTCGCAGCTTTGGAGGTGCTTCAGGATGGGGTCTAGTCTTTGTGTGCTATTCAACGCAATGCGTCCGGTTTCTTTGATTGAGGATACGCGATGCCAGCTTAGCCTTGGTAGCGCGAACGATTGTAAAGCAGCCACTTATCACTTCCTTCAGGGAATCAAGAAGGAACTCAGCATTCCCGACTCCGAATCTTTCATGATCCATAATCTTTATTCAGATGATACGAACGGCTTCGTGAAAGTATGTTGGTCTTTTTTTCTTTCTTTCCTTCTTTCTTTTTTCACTATTTATTTTTATCCGGGAAGCCCATCGCGCCACAGTTTGATCCCTACTATACTTTTGGCCCCCACAGTTTGAATGTAGCACTCGTGGTTGGAAAATTACACTTTCCTAACGGTTTTGCGAATTAGGTCACTAGAACAGTTAGCAGGATCTTGGACGAGCTTAAGGGGCGGAATCTTCTCTTGAACAAGAAACCTTCCGATCCCAATCGCAGCTCCTCAGAACGCAAACCACTCGATAATAGAGCTCGTGTTGTACAAGAACTTGTTGATACGGAACGTAAATATGTGCAGGATCTCGAAACTCTGCAGGACTACATGCGCACATTAGAAGCCGATGAGGTTATCTCGAAGGATCTTATTCATGTCCTCTTTTTGAACCTGAACCAGCTTGTAGACTTTCAGCGCCGGTTCCTGATCAGAGTGGAGACTCAAAATGATCTTTTGCCAGAGCAGCAGAGTTGGGGAGCTTTATTTGTGGAATACGTGAGCTGGATCGTTACCTCTGTTATCAAGGATAGCTTCTAATTGTGCTTTCGCAGTGTCGGGAACCGGAAGAAAGACCACAGAATGGTGGTGACCCCATTGGACGCCCCGCATTCCAGGAAACCTTTGCCGTCTACCAGCCTTATGCCTCGAATTTTAAAAATGCCCAGGATTTGGCTATAGAAGAGAAGGCTAAATTGGAGAAGAAGCCCCATCCTGTTTATGATCAACTGAATGCCTTCTTGATTAAACCTATTCAGAGAGTCACCAAATATCCATTACTACTGAGGGTAAGTTTGTTCGTTCGGGATTCAGGGTGCTCAGAGATCTAATGTGCTTTGTAGGATTTAATAAAGCAAACAGATCCCTTAGAAGCCGAAGACCAAAACTTACACCAGGGGCTCGAAGCAATTGAAAACATCAATAAAAAAATTAATGAAGCGATTCGAAAATCTGAGAATGCTGAAGTTGTCAAGGATCTTGAAGGTAGAGTTGAGGATTGGAAAGGACATAAGCTTGAACACTTCGGTGAGCTGTTGCTTCATGGTCAATTTTCCGTCATTAAGGGTGACCCGAAAGGTGATGTTGAGCGGGAGGTTTGTAACCTATAACTTTGTGGGAAAGGGCTTCTGCTAATATTGTAGTATTATATCTACTTGTTTGAACGGATCTTATTGTGCTGCAAAGAGGTAGGCAAGGATAAAAAGCAAAATAGGGCGATAGGTGTCGGGAGACCACGACCGGGGAAGAAGCGGACTATGTTGCAACTTAAGGGTAGAATTTTTATGCAGAATGTTACCGATGTTATATCCTTGGCAAAAGGCGGTAAGTTTATTAACCAGTCAGCCAAAGTGTTTTTTTTGTTGACAGTGCGATTGTAGGATCATATACTCTGCGGATATTCTGGAAAGGCGATCCTGGTGTTGAAAGTTTTGTTGTTAGACACCCTAACGAGGAGCGGCTCGCCCAATGGAATTCTATGCTGCAGAAGCAACGAGAGGTGTTTACAAGAGCAGGGACCCCGGGCAGCCGTAACGGAGGTCGCACGAGTGCAGGTCTGAGAGCAACTGCAACCACCGAGTTTGCTTGGATGGCCAATTCCGACACCACTGATCAAGGCAGAAGGAGTGAAGATGAGCGCTCTGAGGATGAGGAAGATGTTGAAGATTCTCACGATACTGCTACACTTATCGGCACGCCAAGCTCTGGTTTCAATATGAGCCGTAACGGCTCAAGCACAAGTTTGAGATCACGAGCTGCTACAAATGAGAGTTTAATGCAACCTCCAGCGCCAATGGGAAATCTCCCAGGAACATATGCTAGACCCCCTCCAAGGTATCCTCAAACGAGTGTTCCCCATCAGCCCCCGCTTACCCTTAATACTGGTGTCAGCCCCATATCCCAATCCCCCGAACGAAATGCCTCCTACTTCTCCCCCGTAACCGAGACTCCCTTGACATCGCGTACAAGCTCTTCGTCGAGCCAATTCCCGTTCCCTCGACAAACATCGACTGGATACTACGAAGAACCGCACCGTTATGGGACTCCCACTATGTCTCGGTCCACGTCTCGAGAAGGCGCTGCAATCGCCGCAAGTCAGGCTGCCCAAGCTCAATTTGCCCACCATCAAGCAAGTCAGCGCTTACAAAGACCCTCACTTCCAGGTATGGCACCATCTACTTCCGCTGCAGCAACCTTGCAACAGAATCGAATGCGATCGGCCAGCAGTCCCAACATCCATCATGTTCCAAGCCAAGTACAACTCGCCCGTTCCCCTAATGGGATGACTCCTCCCATGCCAGCTGTTCCGTCGAGTTATGTTGCGTATAGCGGCGGTCCCGCCGTGATAAACCGAAGTCAGAACAACTCACCTACATCCCCTAATCTATCGGTACAAGGTGTACCAGCGAGGAATGGCTCACCTGCAGTCCAGGACGGTCACCATTCAAAACATAACGGTAACGGCGCAAATGGAAGTTCCAAATCTCACTCTCAGGTAAAACTTAAGGTTAACTTCGGCAATGACAAATTCGTTATCATTGTTCCCCACAATATCGCCTATGTCCAACTGATGGATCGTATTGAGCGCAAGGTTAAGCTATGTGGATCAGGGCCAGAGATAACTCCCGCTACGAATCTCAAGGTTCGATATCAGGACGAGGATGGCGATTATATCTCGATGAATTCGGATGATGACGTGCTGATGGCATTCGATGCGCCTGGGGAGCCGGGGCAGAATGACAGTGCCGGGATTTCAGGAGTGGTAACACTTTACGTGTCGGTATAAGTATTCAGTTTATTCAGTCGAGGGGTTTTGTGGAGGATCTTCAATGTGCATTCTTTCATTGGCTTTTACTTTTTCCATTATTTCTTGAGGCAATCGAGGGTGTGTGGCGTTACGAAAGTCTTTCTGAAACCTTGTCGGTCATCGTGAACTTACGTTGACCTTTCATTTTACTTTACTTGCCTTACCTTTTTTTTCTTTTCGTTACATGTTTTATTGGCAATGTTTGGGGGGGCAGATATCTTATTGTTCTCTTATTGATTTTGCAACATCATCGGCTGGAATTGGGAAAAGCGTGATTTGGGATGGAATCCAGTTCGGTGTCGGAGCGAAAGCGAAGTGTTGGGAGGAGATAGTTCTTTTTTTCCCGGCAAATAGGAAGCTGGCAAGAAATAACGAAATGATAGTGGCTTTTGCTAAACGGAAATGGTCGGCTTGGGTTTTTCTTTTTTTCTTTCTTCCTTATCTTGTCCGTTTGTCTTTTGGTTTTGGGGCCAGATTGCGATTGATATCCATCTTCCAGCTCTCTAAAGAAGAGAAAGGAATTCCCCTTTTGCCTTTTCTATTTTCTGTTTGAGATTGAGGAACTTGTGCTTTTTCTTTCTTTCTTTCTATCTTTGCTTCTTCCTTGCTACCCGGGCTGAGCGTTTGCTTGTCACTCACCCATTCTCGCTCGTTCTCTCATGCCCTGTGCTACATTACCTTACCTGCCTACCCATTCACTCACTCTATCCTCACCATCTCCTTTTACACTATTCACATTCACATTCACGCTCTCATTCACATACCCAGGCCACCTTCGGGAAGCAAAAAAAACAACAAAAACAAAACGGAAACATAAACAAAATAATATCATAAACGGTCTAGTCGAGCAAAGCAAGTGCTCTGGAAACAAAATCTGATCTTTTTTTTCTTTTCATTTTTCTTTTCATTTTTCTTTTCATAAAGTCTTGGGTGTTTTTCCTTACAAAACTAAGAGATGGATTCCTCGCGGAAATTTGGGCTTTCTTTTTCTTTTTCTATTTGCACTTTTTTTTTTTTTTTGACAATTTAGTTTGGATGGATTGATGGATGGATTGATGGATTGAGAGGGATGAATGGGTGGGGGAGTTAGGTTAATATACGATTTTATACCCGTTATTTGGTTTCGGGGTGTGTGAAGGTGAAGGGAGGGTGGGTGGCTGTGGCTGTGGGTTGCCGTAGTTTGATATCTACAGTACAACTAACGTATGATACATCGTGGACTCGTTTTCTTGGTTGATTGAATTGTGGTGGGTAGGTTTTTTGTTTGTGTTCATGCTTTCTCACTCGAGGGCTCCTCTCAATTTTATCTTCGTTCTTTCCCTCTCTCCCTGCTTCGTTAGGTCATTTATATCGCACGCTTGCTCTCTGTTAAGATTAGAATATCCGTAGGTTAGAAATATGAAGTTTGCTCATGATGCACAGTACTGTACAAAAAATTATCGACAGAAATGATAATGAGAAACTGTTCCGTTCCGTAAGGAAATAAGGACTGACTGATTTCTGAGTCACTCTAGGACGATGGGTGCATTTGCGCCTCTGGCCGACGATGTCTCCTGCCTTTTTTGCGGTGGCGGGTTCGCGCCATCGACAGCCATGGCTGGATAACTCTCCTTGCGCTTCGCTCCAGGGGGGAGGGTATCCTCCGGGTTATTCGTCCCGCCACCTGGCATTGGCAACGGAGCTCCCATTGGAGCCGGGTACTGGGTGTCAGCAGTATTGTTCATGGAGGCACCACCTCCACTTCCCTCCCCAGCATTTTCCTTCTCGTTTTCCTCCTCACTCCCTCCCCTGTAGGACTTGAAAAACCTCTCAGCCCGGCTCTCGGTGACACCCGTCTTCTTGGTCCTCATCCCATCCTTATCATGCACGACATCGAATAAACCTTGCTCATCAATAACGTCAATACCCAAGCTCCTTGCCGCTTGAATATCTGCCGGATCCGCGCCTTCGCCGACGATGATGTAATCGAGGGGCTTTTCAATGGGGACTTTTTGGCGCTTGCCTTTGCGGAGGAGGGCACTATTATCCAGTAAATTCTCTCTTTCCTTTTATATATATATATATACCTGCTTTGCGAGGGGGGGTGGGAAAACATACCCACCGCTCTCCTCGACGATCTCCCCAACCTCACTTATCGTCAACCACGGTAGCGTCCCGAGAACGGCGAATACCAAATCCTCGAGGCAACCGGGTTTGGCAAAGTTCATGCGCTTGCCGATCGCTTTGCTGCGGATGTAAGTGATGAAGCCGGTCTCGTAAACCGTCGCGAACTTGCTGCCAGCGTACATGACAAAAAGGGCTCCGGAGCCAGCCTGGAGGGTGTGGGTTGCGGTTTCGTTTTGCTCTGCCATTCGTCTGGTTTGGGTTAGTAGGCGGGGGTGTGTGACGAAGAGGATGGGGGAGGGAGAACGTGCCCGCCATGACTGATAATCAGAGCTCTTGCTTCTGCCTCTGTGAATTTTCGCAATTGGCCTTCGAATTTCCAAGCTGTCTCTTTGAGGGCTTCGATTTCCCAGGGGTGGAGTGTTGTGGTTGTCGTAGCTGCTGCCGAGGAGGAAGATGCCATTGTTTGTTTTGATGGTGGTAATGGTGGTGGTGATGGTGGTGTTTGCGGGAGTATTTATAGGTAGGCCAATTGCGGTTTTTGCGAATCGCTAGGGAATTATGCAACGGAAGGGTTTAAATTTACTTAGAGGCGTGGCCTCGGGGTTATATGGAGGGAGGGAAGGGCGAGAGTGAGACAGCGTGATGGAAGGGATGGAACTCACCGATGACGTAGGTGACAGGTTGGTTACCCTGCTTGCCAAGACTTGTGGGGGAGTGTCGGTGCTAGAGCTTGGAGCCGGGACTCGGGTAACTTTGATGGATTCATCGTAGAAATTACTTATCATCACATCACTCCCCTTATAGTGGTGATATAAAGTATCTCGCATCGTCGGGCTGGTCACTTTCGGAATGTCGCCTTCACGGGGCCTTATCTTTGCCAGGACGATATCCCGTGCGCACCAGCGACAATTCCAGCGCCATCAGAGTACTTTCAGAGCCCTCTCCAGCTCGCAAATACCGGTGCAAGTCTACATTTCCAAATCGAATAATCCGTATCTAAACCTCTCGCTCGAGCACCACCTCTTCCAGACTAACCGCCCCGAGATTGCCACTCTTCTAATATACACCAATAGTCCGTCCATCATCCTGGGCCGGAATCAGAACCCATGGGTCGAGGTCAATCACCCACAATTCCCCTCGACCTCTAGCCCTCCACTCATCGTGCGCCGTCGTTCAGGCGGTGGCACGGTCTTCCACGATCTGGGTAACGTGAACTACTCCGTTGCCGTGCCGACGTCCACCTTCTGCCGCGACAAGCATGCGGAGATGGTCGTGCGTGCGCTGCGCAAGCTTGGTGTTGCGCAAGCGGTGGTGAACAAGCGGCACGACATCGTGATCTTGCCGGACGGGATGGCGGTGGAGGAAACGAGGTTGGCTCAAGAGGTAGCGGGCACTCGGAAGATTTCTGGGAGCGCTTATAAACTGACTACTCGTCGGTCGTATCATCACGGGACAATGCTATTGGAGAGTAGGTTGGAGGATGTTAGGGGTTACCTGAAGAGTGCTGCTAAGGAGTGGATGAAGGCTAGGGGAGTAGACAGTGTCAGGAGTATGGTTAGGAACGTCTGGGTTGCGGAGGAGAAGTTTGTGGGGGCTGTAGTTGAGGAGTTTGGGAGGATGTATGCTGGTGAGGAAGGGGTGGGGATTCTTAAAAACTCCATGGCGAGTAAGAAGGATGGGATGGATGAAGAAGCGGGGGTAGGGGTTTGTTGGGTTGGAGGAGAGGCGAGCGAGATTGAAGAGGTGCAAAAGGAGATTGCGGAGTTAAAGGTGGGTTTCAGAGTTTACCGGAAGGTTTTATACACTGAACTTATGGTGTAGTCTCTGGAATGGATTTATGGGCAGACACCACAGTTTACGTTTTCCGTGCCGGCACCAAAAGCGAATGACGGGCCTATGCCGCCTCTTCCACCGTCGAAGGATCCACCGCTAAGGGATGTCACTGCTCCGCCTGTACCACAGCCCCCCGAGGGCTTAGAATTGGAGGTAATAGCCGACAAAGGTATCATTCGGTCTGCATCGCCCCCTCTAGAGAATCTTGTCGGAAAGAGATTTGATGGCGGTATCATCGCCGACGAACTCAAAGCTAATGGTAAATTACTCCCGGGAAAATGGGTCGAGAGTGTCCTTGGTAGAACCCCATGGGGTAAAATAGGCCCTTAGATGTGCATCATCCCACTACTCTCGCATAACCCATATGACGTGTACTACCGGTACACGCCAATCCGCAGATAATCCAGGAAAAGGGGATTGGGAATAAAATAGAAGTAAAATAAATAGACCCCCCCTTCTAATGTATTTACTTGAACCACCGATCCTCCTACCCTCATCACTTCCCTCACCACATCGCTTATTTATTTTTCGACATCTTGTAATTGAACCTCTTCCGTGTGGGCGCAAACTCCCCAAGTTTGTGCCCGACCATCTCCTCCGTGACAGTGAACTCAATGTAATCCTTCCCATTATGAACCTGAAACCGCTGTCCGACGAACGGGGGAATGATGGTGCACGATCGGGCCTGGGTTTGGATTGCCAATGGCTTTTTCCCCGGCTCTAGGTTCGACAGGTCCTGGAGGGGGTAGGGGACGATGAACGGTCCTGGTTGCGGCGGATGTCAGCATATTGAGGACGGTTATTTCAGCAAGGGGTGGTTATTAATTACCCTTCCAGATGGAGCGCTTCAGGAGCACGCGTGTTGGGAACATGCTCGTGGGTGGAAGATGGAGAGGGAGGGGGGGGGATTCGTCGTTTGGTTGATGATTGGTGAGGTGAAAATTTGGTTTTGAAGATCTTGGGGCGGGTGTTGCCGTTATGTTGCGTACTAACTTACCGCAAAATTTGAGTATACCCGAAATGGCGCTAGGACTTAGTTCCAGGGTCCATTATGTCTCCGCATGGGTGCCAACTTAAGCGAATATCAGATACTACTTGTACTGAGCTGGCCTTAAGATAGAAAGGAAAGAAACAAGTATTAACCTCCACTCCATGGCTGGTTGAAACTCCAATTTTTTCCGCTTGACCGGAGAGGTGATATCGGTGGTGATGTTTGCCGTGATGGTAGGCGGAGGTAAAGATTGGATATTTTCAGCCTCATGGCTGATCACTAGTCACCAGAACTACCTTAGCGCCATTTCGGGTGTATAGTACTCAAATTTTGCGGTATATGGCGTCTATTACTTGTACAAGTATCATACAAAGTATTATTATTATTATTATCATAGTGTTATGGTACTCCCTGCCACTACTACTCCTACTATAAGGGTTCTTTTTGCTTTCTTGCCCTCCTTCTTTCCTTTATGTATACCGGGTATGATGTCAAGAACATTTCAGCGAGGGCGTCGAAGTGCTTCTCCCTTCGGAATATTTTCTAGGAGTACCCTGGAGCTGTATATTTTTATGTGAACATCCAGTTACATACCATACTTACTGCCTTAATTACTTATCAATGAGAACATTTAATCACATCTGAACGAATGAATTTGCCGGTAATGATCTCTTGCTATTAGCCGTCTGTCACTCAGGATAACTATTGACATTCCTGGATATCATACATCATTCGTTTTGCTGGTCTGGTTGAGTTCCACTTTACAGAATATCTCGATCCCGTTATTAATGTAGTTTGTCTCTTTTTTGTTTGCTTGTTTGCTCTTTTGTGTTGAGCCTTCTCCTTCCCGCCTTGATAGTGATGGCGTTGTAGTTGGTAGTGCTCTGGTCCTCTGCTGACATTATCGCGCTTCTGCATATTCGGTATGGTGAAATATTAGAGCTGATCAGCAGATGGGGTTTCTGCCTGCTTGGTGGGGGCATTCATGGTGGTAGATATCATACTTTTTTCTTATTGTAGTTCTCCGGATGCCCTCTTAGTGGCATTCACTTTCGCCGGGTTTTTGCTAGCAGTATATCCATCTTAGCTCGTGCTTCCCTTAAGTCCTGGAGCAGCATAGACAGGTTTTAGGAGTTCGTAAATATAGACAGCAATGATAATTTCGACAACAAGTACGTTCAAATACCATTAGACTCCCTTCGTGTTTAACAGATAATGCCGGAAGATACCAAGATTCGTTAAATAAAACAAGTTTCTCCCATTGAAATGCCTTATGATAGCTAAAGTAATGACTGGTATTCAATGGCACAACCCATGTGTTAGCAAACTCCGTCTACCCCCTCAGGCCCTTCACCCCCTGTGGGGCTTTCACCCAGTCAATTGCCAGGCCTTTCTCATCCGCTACCTCAAAAGGCCCTTTGCGCTGTGACAAGCCATATATCGTAGCTACATCATTCAAAACGCCATCCCCATCTTCTAATTCAAGGCCCCCGAAGGCACACCGTGAATTGATCCACACCCTACCGTCGATTTTGTGCTTTGGTTTCCTGGGGCGGTTCCGTTCTGGAAATCTGGGGAGCTAGAAATTTGCTCGAATGATGGTAACGGGAGATCATGTCGTACCATGGGTGGATATAGGGGGTGATTGAGGATAGCGTGCCTGATTACGAGCGGCTGGCAGAACGGATGATTAATAGAGGAAGGTGTGGTATGGCGGTGTTAGAGTCATAGTGGACTACTTAGTAAAGGGCACTTGCACGGAAAGTCTGCTCATGGAAGAAGTTTTCATGTGAAAAGTGATTATCATACTCCCTGTCAGAGAAAGGATGCGAAAGAAGGGTTATTCGCGAACACATTGACACAAAAGAGAAACGAAAACTTAAGTTAATCACACACTCCGCCGCCTACCGCAGGATTGAAGGCTAGAAAAAGGCGCAGAACCCCCCGTTCCTTGAAAAAAGCGTTAAAACCCCACCTTCCCCTTCCACCACGCCTCTATCTCCCCCGCCCTTTCAAACGGAATGTTGAAAATCGGGTGATGCACCTTCAACCTATCGCTCTCGACTTCCTGTCCAGGTAGCAGGTCCTCCTCGGTAATGTCATCTGGCCACGCCGGCATATCCTTGACGATTGCTTCCGCCACGTTCGGGGTATTGCTGGGTATGCGTGGGGAGTAGTGCCATAGGAATGGGGCTGTGAGTGGGATGGGGAGATCCCCGGATTCGGGGTTTGAAGAGGAAGAAGGAGGGGGGGAGGAGAGGGGGATGGGGGAGGAGGTGTAGTAGAAGTAGTTCTGGGTGCTGGCGAGGCCCAGGAGGATGTAGTTTGAGTGGTAGTAGTCTGCGCCTCTGGTTTGTGTTAGTGCTGGATAAGACGGAGGGACAAGGGAGACTTACTTCCCGGGTTTGTCACGAAGACCACCCTTTGGGCTTTGACAGCAGTTCATAATATACCGTGCCAACCCCTCTCTGTTCCAGAGACTTCCAACAACCTTCTTCTCTGCCAGTGTTTCCTCGTTTCCATCCTGCGGACCGTTAATGCCCGCTTCGATCAACGCCCAGCATCCACCGACCCAGGTAGAATAGCACCCATCAACGAGTTTATTCGTCCGCCCGCTTAGCCCTCCCTCCGGAGCGTACTGCCTAGCGCTGAGCCAGGAGACCAAGCGGTCCATGTCCAAATACTTCTTCAGCACCACTGCCGGCTCACCAAGAATGCACAAACCAGCAAGTGTGCAGAACGCGTATCCACCATGCGCTTCGTTCCCGTTCGGCGTGGCGCCGAAGCCACCTTCGTACGTTTGGCAGCGGCCGAGGTATTCCTTTGTTCCCTTGACCAGGTTTCCAGAAGTGGGGAGGCCGAGGAGGGCTAGGATTACCAGTGCGCAGTAGACACCACGAACGTCTTCTTCCCCACCAACGCAGACTCTAAAACCGCCCGATTCCCAGTCCTTGATTTCATGCAGCCAGTGGAACATTGTTCTTCTGTCTACTACTTCCAGTGCCTCCCCCTCCTCTCCATCCTCGTCACCTCTCCCGACAACAGCCAGCGCTAAAACCGCAGCATAACTAGACGTAACATGCGATTCCTGTCCATTCCCACCACCAAATCCGCCAGACGCATTCTGTAGTGGCCGGAGACTGCTGATCACCCGCTCCCTATACTTCCCCACGTCAACCCCCATACTCGCCAACCCCTGCAAACACCAGTAGATGATCCAAGGCCTCGACGCGTCCAGCGCTACCATCCCCCGGTGTAACTTCCCATTATGACCGCCGAGAATCCCGCTCTCGAGAAAGGCAATGTGCTCGCGCCGGCTCAAGATAGGGAATGGATCTGATGGGTTGGAAAGGTGTTTCATGCAGATATCTGCTGTGGCGAGTTGGTCCTTGCTGGAGTGGGTTTGGAGCGTGTCTTGGAGGATAGGGGGTGTTGTGAAGAGGGCTGGAGTCGGCAGGATGAGGGGTTCGGGTGGGGTAGTGATGGTGCTAGAGGACATGTCTTGGTTGTGATAATGGGGGAAGTAGGGGTTTGACGGGTTCCAGGTTTGCTGGGAGTATGTTGGTGGGGGTTGCGCAGAGGATAGGATGTCATCGAAGACTTCGCTGGGTGTAGAGGGGGTTCTTGTTGTCGAGTCGGAGGGGGCCTTTGATGAGGAGAGGGAGGCGGCAGACATTTTGTTGTGCGCGAAGGTGACTTTTGGTCGTTTCGATCGGACTTGCAGGCGTTGTGGCATGAAGGAGTACCGGTAATCGGTTTGGTGGGATGAGATGGAGTGTAACCTTTCTTTTCTTTTTCCTTTTGGTGTGGTACCGATGAGGCGTGTTTCCCTGGAACGCCCTGTTGTGGGGGTGGTGATGGGTGAGGTTGGCGGGGTACCGTAGAGTGGGCTGCTTTACTTTTTAGTCTCGTTGATACTACTGGTAGGGTATTCTAGGGTACGGTTAAGTTGCTAGTATGTTGCTTTCTTTATTGGGGAAGCAACTATTAAATTTTAAGGGAGAACAAGCGAACACAGATCAACAATACTTCAGCTAGCATTGTTCCTTTGGAAGCTTTTGCTTTATTTCGTTGAACTTTTTTCTTTCTGTCTTTGTGATGATGGTTTAACTTGTAGGTTGTGCTAAAGCTGCTGGATGGTGTGGGGCTTTTCTAGCGGCTCACCGGATTGCTTTTTGCTGGGTTTCTTGTTTTCGAGAGCTGCTACACAATAGTGCTTGAGTAATAGAAGGACTCTGCGGGGTGAGCTGTTAAAAGGCAGTCTTGTAGCCGATAAGGGACGGTACGGATGCCAGGGGTCAGTAGCTGCGGTATGGCACCGGTGATTGGCATCTTGGGCTCTTGCGCTGTGGGTAAAGACACCTTGAGGGCAGTCATACATGTCGAAGGCATCCTCACCCTGTAGACCTCCAAGGAGCTGCTGGTCATTCGGAGTTTTCAGAAAAAAACATACTAGCTGTCAGCATCCAACATACCATACTGTTGGCATGGGAATAGCTTCTACAAAACAGACAAGAGACCAAACAACAGGGCACAGAGAAATTTTCTTTCATTGCGTAATATCATATCTACTTTCAAATGGTGGCCCTACATACAACGCATGACCCGTAACAGCATCTCTAAATCTTCACAGTATCAAACACCAACTCATCCCAAAGCTCGTTCGAAAACAGCTTCTTAATATCTTCCAACCCCCATCCTTGCGCCTCTCCAATCTTCTTCAAGGTATCCCTAAACTCCGGGATCTCATCCTTGTACGCCACAGTCTTGAGATACTTTCTAGCCTCAATACCACCCAATTTCAACCCCTCCCTGCTCAACCCATCAGAAAAACCCTAAAGCCTGAATATGAATGGACGGGAGGGACAAACCATTCCTTGGCCCAATGCGGCCTAACGTTCAATTTCTGTCCGTAGATCTTCTCGTAACTCATCCACTTGTCGGCAATCAGCTGCAAGAATGGTTGCCAGTCTCCATCACTAACTGCGTCGGGGATGGATAGGACCTCGATGCTGGCGGTTCCGTGCTTATTCCCGCGTTGGGGCGCCATGATCATATCACTGTCCGCCATAATGCGGAGTTCTAGGGCCAGGCGCATGGGGGACTCGGGGTCGGTGTAGACGAGGTTTATGGCGTCCCACCAGGCGCGCTGGACGATTGTCCAGTCGGGTTTCGAGGGGTCATCTTTACGGCTTGGGATTGGGATTTGGAATTCCATGTCCCGGCAACGCATATTTTGGACCTTTAATGTTTTTTTAAGAGAGCTCATTAGTATTGTTTTGGCCCTGTAGGGGGGGTAGTGGAGGAGGTGAGACTTACACCACGTCTAAAGTGCAGTGCGTCTGGCATAAAAGTCTTAATTTCAGCATCATGTATTCCGAAAAATTGAGGCGGTAATGCGGCCATCGTGAGCTTCGCCAAGAACGTCGCTTGCCAGCGCCCTGGAATGGCCTTGAAGAACTTCGTCTCAATGATAACTCCTCCTAGCCATCCCTGAATCCATTGGAGCCAGACTTCGACTGTAGATGGGTACTCCTCCGCGCCCTCCTGATCGTCCACGGGATTCCAGCAGTGAACCCATGCCTTTTGCTGGAAGGGGAACCAAAAGAATTCAGAATAGTAATCGTTCTCGGCACGCTCCTCGAAGCGCCTGGTGGCTTTGGCGAGCTCTTCTGGTGTGAAGTTCCCTTTCAAAGCAGGGGGAACATCCTCAGGTTTTAGAGGGGGGATAGCGAGGTTGATATCTGGCTTCTCTGGACGCATCACGGGGTAGGACATTGGTTGGAGTTCCAGAGTTAGATGGGTAACTATACCGAGGAGGCCGAAGCAGCCCGCTGCCGCTTTGAGGAGTCCGGGGTCCGAGATGGTTTGGTGGGTGCCGTTCGCGTCGACGTATTCTACTTTGCGGACCTGGTCTGAGATGGCCTTGTGTTGATGCCCGGCGCCGTGGCAGATGGGGGCGTTGACTCCACCCTGTGGCACTAAAGTCAGTAAAAATCATTCACGGCGATCTTCCATCCAAACTAAAAAATAAAAAAAAAGGTGTCGTGCCATAGTGACTCTGTTCAAAGAAAAATTAGCACGAGTGACATATTATGACTTGGGATCGAAGACTTGCTCAACAAGAACAACATCCATTGGCAACGCCCAGGTATTGTTTGAAACCTGCCACCTCCTAAACTCATCCGCGGTGACCGCGGAACCAACACGAACGCACTTATTCCCTCGCTTCGAAGCGACCGTGATATCATCAATTTGAATACTCTTAAGCTCATTCAATGCATTCGGCTCCGGGGAAGGAAACAACGTCGAGGCATCCGGAACCTGCGTCGCCTGCTGAATATTCAACAGCGAGACTAAAATCTCGTTGTCAGCGGAGAACAGGGGGGCCCAAGTATGCCTGTAGCCACTGCATCTGACGCGGAGGCCGTTCTTCTTAGCATACTTCACGAGGTTCTCCAATCCAAGGATGGTGGTTGGAATGAACGTGAATTTAGGCTTATTCTGAACCGTCAAACCCCAGTTGTCGAACGTCTTATCGGCATGCACCTCCATGACCTTGGTCTTAGCCTTGTCCTCATAGATTTTGGGCGCATGCTCCCATCTGAGGGTTGATTCCAAGGCCTTGAAGTGGTGGATAGCGGCGGGGCTGGGAAGGACTTTGAACCCAGACTTCGTGACCTCTGATGCAGAATTGCCGTCTATGAAACTGTCGATTTGCTGTCTGACCAGAGGGTCGAGAACTTTGAAGGATTGTTCGTACCCCTTTGTCTTTCGGAAGACTTTCAGGAAGAGCCGGAGCTGGGTCTCTTTGTCGGCTTTGTGGTCACGGACATCTGAGATGAGCGTATTTAGGTAACTGAAGTTGATGTTGGGGAAGTCATCGACGAAATCGGATATGTGGTCGAGGATTTCACCGAGAATCCAGCGGCCGTTTATCTCGTCAGTGGTGTCTGGGGCTGGGACTCTGCTTGACATTTTCGGTGATGACTGTGGGGGTGGATAGGATTTTGCTCTTTAGGTGCTTACTTGTGCCTCTGGAAGACTGGTAGGATGGTGAATATTACGTTGCTGGAGATCCTCTCTTTATAGATTCTGGGTTTTAGGGTCCTCGTGAGCTCTCTTGCTCAGCCGTAGCTGAAAGCTGCAAAGAGAAAATTATATGCCGGACGGTATTCGAAGACCTCCAGCTCGAAGCGGGTAATCCCTTACCGAAGAAGAACATTTCCGACCTATCGAATGTAGTTGGTGTCAATGATCTTACCCTCCAAGCCACAAATAAGGCGAGCCAAGCAAGTGACTCTAGCCCAGGCTCCGACCACTTACCCATGTTAGCTCCCATACGGCGCATCCCATGAATAGCTAATTACAAGGGTTTGTCGCTACCGGGGTGGGACAAAGCATAAGCCAACCGATAAAACTGCTGATACGGGTATCTAGATGCAGTTATTTGCGAAGAGGGAGGCCTTCTAGCTAATCAGTGGAAGGAGGGAAAGTTGATATTGCGCTTTTTTCCACTTGAGGCTGATGGGCGATGTCACAGGGCTGAGGGAAGATGGCGATCCGTAGTCTTGCGCACGTATTAGCATACTATAATAGTGCAAAAGTCCGACTGTCATATTTCTGAAGGAGATATCATAAGCAAGCTGCTATCGGCAACCTAGGACAAAAAGAATAGGAAAAACCGATCTCGATGTCACATTTTACGCACATCTCTCAGGCACATAATCCCTTAATCCAACACTTTTTTCTCTATTAATTTTGACTCACATAATGCATTCGAATACAAAGGCAGCTAGATCGCCAAAGCATTACCTGAATCAACATTGTCGCAGCGAGGGCCGGTACCTGCGGACTTACGGTATTGTCCTCGAGTATTGTGATACCTCCCCAGCCAGACACTCGATAGTGCTACCGGTATTACCCCGCATACCGTATCTAGCACGTTTAACAATGGAGCGCTTAAATTCCCCACCTTCAGCCAGCCATGGAAAAGCAAAAAAGGCATCTGACTGAATGTGCTTCTTTAGCGAACCCCCCCCCCCCCCCCCACGCCGTGTAGAGCAACGAAATGCTCGGAGATGTTCCAGGAATAATCCTCACTCACCAGCCTTCTCTTTTCTAACTGCGAGCTTTATGCTCCTGCTCTTGCGATGCTGTAGCTTTACTGAAACGAGCGGAGTACATAATTTTCTTGGGGGGTTTAGCATTCTGTAGCTGGGCGGACCGCAAGCATTCAGCTAGAGAGTTGTCACAGGCGAAATGCGGGAGATTGGGCGGATGATTGCATCCACTGCATGCTGTATCATACAAGCATTCGAGCACCTAAAACTCTGCAATAGGTTAACCTATAGAGAACAATACGAGTGAATTTTTTTTGATCAGATCCAATCATATAATAGCTTTCAGATTCTCAGAAACAAAAAAGCTTGTTCGCGAGGGACAAGACCAGTCACAGGGCGATAAAGGTCCGTCCCCAATGAACTATCGTATCGTAGTCTAGAGAACTCGAAGCTTGTTCCCCAAACCCCCGAGACCGAGAAAAACCCGAGAAATTGGAAAAGGTTGCTCAATCGGCAACCGCCCCAGAGTAGGCTAGGCCAGCCCATCCCACTGGCGCCAACTTTCAGCGGTGAACCCTCTGTAGTGACTTATCGACGGCCAATGATTCTCGTTGACCCGAGAAATCAAACCACCCATCCACCATCGGCAATTAACTTATTAGATCATTTTGCGGGACTAAGTAAGCTCAAGCTACAGTACTATTATATTCTAACTTCTGCATAGTTTCTACCGACATTCTGTACTACACACCTAGTAGTACCACAACCACTACGTTTAATCCAGAAATAAAAAAGGCATTTCCTCTCTAAGTCATTAGGGATGGGTGCGCTGTTGGCACGAGGATATAGCCGAATCGAGACCTAGGGGTCTTGCTAGGAAGGGCAATCGATAAGGCTAAGATGGGGTGGGGATTGAGATTCGATATGATTTCTCGGGGGTGGGGGTACGGGGTGTGAAGTTTTGGCTCTTGGGAAGTAGTTTACTCGTGCGCTATTACGACTTTCATAGGTTATACAAAACTGGTCGGGCTAAAGAAAAAAGACTCTATTTCCTTAGAGATACAGAGTCATGTTGAAAAGGAAATAACAATCTTCTCGGGGGAATCTCCCGGTTGAGAGGGCTCTAGACCTAGTTTGCTGATAAAGACGACAAAATATTGTCATAAGGCTGTTGGAAAGTGTCTGAGACGCCTCCGTCCCCCCCCCGACTGGTCAAGGGTTTGCACTACTTATGGAAGTCGCAGTATCGCAATTGGTTTTTGAGACGGGGGGGGTTGTGGTTGTCTTTGTCGTTGTCGTTCCCTCACCCCGAAGGTTTATGTTGGTCTGTAGAGGTTCTAGTGGCCTTGAGAGAAATGTGTTCATTGGTATAGTAGAAGGGGAGCAGTAGGGACAGGTTAGGCGGGTAGATCGGGTGGGCGGGATACTAGCGATGAGTGGGGCCTTTGTCTGCCCTGGTTTGGTCTTGCCGGACCGGACCGGACGTAGTCACTCCTGCAAGAAGATTAATAGAGGAGGGCCTACATATTTCGATAAAGCGAATATTAAGTCCTGCGATGATACCGGCATTAGCTCAGCCTCGTATATCGGACATTCGCAAGCTAAGGATACCTATCTCCCTATCTCTGCCCATTACAAGGATCAGGATGATCACCTGATATCACTCGAACACTCCCACCCCTACCTGCCGCCGGGAACATTGAGGTATCATAGCCCAAGCATGCGGACGGCGTTGGCATATAGATCGAGGGTTGTTCTCCGGTAGTCTTGGTTCTCTTTCGCCCTAAATGCCCGTCCCTGTGGTTCAGGCATGCGAGGCAAGCACTCACCCGTGCTATCTGATAACTGCTAGCTTTCTCGCCGGCTGAGCGGGATGTAGCGATGTAGGTATGACCGCAATAGGCACGAACCCGTGGACTGCCCGGATTTTGTCTCGCTCAAAAGATGCCGTGTTTTGGATGGGGTATGGTTATACCCAAGTACCAGCCCTCTGAATCAACTCTGGTTCCCGTGGTTTCCTAATAGTTGTATTGTTAGTGTGTTCCACTTGGAAATTTCAAAGTTACAGCCTTGGGTCAGGAGGGCTAGAAACTGTGCAAGCAATTTAGCGCTTTCTGTAGTTTTGTTCCTCTATTTCGAGAATTATGCTTGTTTGTTGTTGCCGGCTGTTTTATTGATCTCGAACGGAGGAAATGGCTTTTTGAATCCAATCTCCATTTCTCGGGTCACGTAGTAAAAATGTTATATATATCAGTAGCTGTTCTGGTGTCACGGGATTGGTTGCTATAGAGTCAGAGGCTTAGACAATATGGTGGCAAGTGTTGATATTGCACGTTCAGGAAGTCAGTATTCCTGCGAAACGACGGTAAGTGTGTTAAAAGTCTGTGATCTTTTTTACTCACAGTTCATGTGTGAATGAGAGCTGCGAGCAGTGATGCCTAGGCCAAGTATCCAAGTGGCATACAACACAGCCACAGGCAAGTGCGCTGCTAGCCGGTAATGTATGTAGCCTCCCGGCATGTGTGGGTCATCAGGTAAGGTGAGTAGAGGACAGGGAAGGGAGGGAAGAGGTGGGTTTCCCTATTTCGTGGTAGCCACCGGTCCTTTCTTCCCATATCCGCCTAGTTGCCCTTGTTTGATAGTGGGAATTGTAACTCTCGTACGCTAATACAGCTAGTTTTTTTTTTGAATTTTCATTTTGAATTTAGATATACAAGCTGTTCTCAAACCGCCCCTTCCCATCAAGAGCGAAAATATCAGGCGTTAAGTAAGCCCAGCCGTAGGACCAACGATATCAAATACTAACATATCAAAACCAAAGCACCCCCAGACAAGCCCTTAACTTGAACTCCTAGCGAAATTATAGATATAGATTCCATGCTAGTTTGGCTCCTATCCACCTCTATAGCAATAAGAGAGGTAATCTCCCCGATCTCAACCCCTACAGACGAACTCAAAAGAACTCAGGTGTCCTTTTCTGCTTAAGTTTGACTTTGACATGCCATTCATAGAACGAAAAACACCTGCCCAGTTCACGCTCACTGATACTTGTCCGAATCCACCTTCTACTTGCCAATTCCAAAGGTATCTAGAATCGCCAAGTAATCTCCTAGCTCTCCAATGCCATAACGATTTCCTCCATCCCACATCCCGCCCGCCATATTCACTGACAGGCTAATGGACGGCGCAGGGAAATAAGGTGAGGGGAGCAATTTGGTGCTATAGGAGATTTGTTATGTTCGCCGTCTATCTTCGGGTTGGACACGCTTGACGGCAGGTTGCTATTTAGCAGTATTGTGTCGCTGCGAACTCTCGATTAGAACTGACCACAACCAACCATTCCCAAGCCCACAAAAGACTCCCATCGATCAATCCCACAATGCCATACTTTCACGTCAATGAGAAGCCTTTATATTTACAAACCCCTCTCCCCCAAGGCGGAAAAAAATATGTATAATACAAACCCCCCATTTTTTTCTCTAATCCCCCAAATTTAGTATCCATCCGCACCTCCCCACCCCTCCTGCCTCCTCGCCCTATCGATCCTAGCATTCCTCTTCCTGGGCCCCCAACGCTCCTTAACTTTTTCCATCTTCGCCCACATCTTCTCCTTCCTCGTGTCATCCGCCTCGGCAACCATTCCGGCAAAAAACCTGGAAGTTCCGAACTCCTCCGCCAGCTTCCCCCTAGTCCAGACATTTGGATTTGACTTCCTTAGAGAGCGCATGCGCGAAAAGTCCGTAGGCGTGAGATGGTATTTCTTCTCCTTGATCTCCGTGACCGGTGGCGGGAGTTTTGGCTTTTTGGGCGTGCCGTTGGTACGGCCTGCAGCAGCTTGCAAGGCACGGCGGGGGTCGTCTTTTGGTAGGAAGAGTGTGGGAGTGATAAAGACGCTGGGCGCGGCGGCAGGGGGATTACGGAGGATGTATGTTAGGGAGGGGGAATCAGTCGTTGGGCGTGTTTTGAAGTCTGGGTGTGGGGGCATGCGGAGCCGCTTAGTGTGGCGGCGGGTGTTGGATTCGTGGCGGACGAAGGCGAGGGATGCGCTAGTTGTAGAGCGGACTGTGGGGAGGCTCCGCCGGAGGAAGGTGGAGGAATTGAACATTGTTTGTTCGTGGGAGTAGTTTGTTTACAGCGATGATGAATGCGATGGTGATGGTTGCGGTGGGGTAAGGCTGGCAGAAGAGCTTGGTGTGGAGGGCTTGGCAGGGGTTAGGGCTTCGAGTCCATTAACTCCTGGCAAGCTTGGGTTCGGGAGTGTGCAGTTAGACCATTAGACTACGAGTAGATTACAAGGAGAACGCCGAAGCTCTGCCATATTCTTTTAACTCAGAGCGCAGATATAGAGAAATTGGTATATACCCGTAGCACATCCTACCATCCTACTCGCTGTAATCCTGTATTAGATCTTCCGACGCGGTCCTAACTCTGCAAATCAAGATAGAGTACCCATTACCGCAGCTAGCCACCATACAGCAGATGCACCACTGCAAGCTGCACCCACCCTTCTCCTAAAGCGCGCACTCTTCCATGATACCTCAGTCCTTCAATCCCTTTGACAAAATCTCATAGGCAACCTTCCTAACCCTCCCATTCCTACCCACAACATCATCCGGCGTGAAATCATCTCGGACATACCCCAACCTAGAGTAAAACCTCCTAGCACCCTCATTCTCCAAAAACGCCGTAAGCATAACCTTCTTCACACCCACCCTCTTCCCAAACCCCTCCATAATCTCAACCAATATCCTGCCCAACCCGCGACTTCGCACTTCTTGCACGAGATGAAGTTCATAACTACCCCCCATATTAGCCTCCTCCCACCCACTCAACGAAAGGAAAATCATAACCATCGTACCAATAAACAACCTCACATTCATCCTCCTCCGTAATCATAAAACTCAGAAATCCCGCCACCGTCTTCCCACCACTCCCCGCCGCTGAGAGGATCAAGTAGCGCATGGCCGGGTGCCTCATTTCCCTTTTTTTCGCAGTGGCCGACCATCCGATCGTCCGCTTATACATGTCCTTACATTCCTGGACGAGGTTGAAGCAAGCCTTGAAGGTTTCGGCTGACAGCGTCTTGATCGTTTCCAAAGTTATCGAATGTGACGGTTCTGGCGGGCGCGGTGTTGACGGGAGGTAGGTTTCCCGGAGGGTGGATAGTGGGATACGGTTATGGGTCTCTATTAGTGACATTGGAGGCGTGGTTGTTGTTGGGTGGGTTGCTGGCAGGTTGTGGAGGCTGGACGCGGTAGAATTAGGGACCTGGCGCCATGGGCTGTCACTCGGTTGACGAGTTCCAGGTCCTAGGCTCTTTCGAAACAATGCTTTCTAATAATCCTATACTCGAGTACTATTTACTTTGTACTAAATTTAGTACATCTTCGAGTACAACACGACAGTTTGCCTGTATCCTTTAGCCCCGGTTTAAAGTTGTTTGGGTTTAGCTTACCTTGCTCACTTTTTCTTTCGTGTCATAGTTCGATCAATTGGTCGGATATGGGTTTCTGCTTTTACTCATTTTCTCTTGCCTTCTCTTCTGTGCTATTTGCTTCAGCCTCTTTCCTACTGCTAAGTTACTGTAGGTTACTATTTCATTGCATAAACAGTGGGCCTCTTTGGCCCTCTCCGACAAAACCAAGTTCTTCAATCTCTTTCTCTTCCTCTCTCTCTCTCGGTCTCTACGGTAGTGAATAGTTCAATCATTCAAGCCTTTGCGATAGATTCTAGCATAGGCGGAAGCCATGAAAGTTAACTTTTAAATCTACCAAAATCAAGAGCCCCCCAAAAACCCGATCTCCACCTATTATTCCCCCTTATGTCTGACAAACCTCCGAAAGAATCCAGAACGAACCAAATGTCATATTCCCAACCCCATAGCGCTCTCCTTAATTTCCACATACTTATGCTACGAGTATATCTCAGAAGCCGTCCATATTCGAATCCCTATAGGCCCTGCGGGGCAAAGCAAACAAACTCACCCACGAAACATAAAAAGGACAAGAGGAAAAAATGAAAGGAATAAAAAATAAACCTCGTACTTACATACCTGCTTTTACATCACACTCCTCGAATTATCTCCCCTAATTATTTCTCATATCGCTAGCCTTCCACAGACAAAACGCCCTCGGGGAGAAAGCGCGTTTCCCATCAGGCCTAATTTACCTAAACCAATATAAGCAATAGTAAATCAATAGGAAATAAATAACACCAGGCTCACCCTCTCGCTTTTACAAAGCTCCCGTATGTATTCATCCAAGGATTGCAGAAGCTAACCTATTCGCTGAGGTAAAAGACAAAAACAAAAAAAACAATTTCTCGGAAGAGAGAACATAATTGATAGTCCGTCTAACCCTACTATATAATATATAGTATGATAAGTCGCAGTTAATTGGAGGGAGGGGGGTACCTGAGGTACAAGCAAACTTTGCGGATGTGTGTATCTAAACTAAAGACTTTATAAATTGCTTTTACTACAGCCCTTCACTTCACAGTGTGATTGAATCAACTAGGGCTTTGTTATTTTTACTTTTATTTTTACCTCTCACAAGTACGAAAGTCGCATAAATTTTTTAGTAATCCGACAGTTTATTTAAAAAGGCAACCCAGTTACCAAGGGTATCGACTGACAGCGTCGGGTGAGGTAGAAATAGACAGAATTCTCTACCCATACAATGGACTACCTCTGCCAGTCAACAGAAAGAAATAGAGGATTACATCAAAATAACAAAAAACAGGAGCTGAAATAGAAACTTGTTGAACACCACCACACCCTACAGTATATCTCGGATACCTGCTATGATCCTCTCCATGTCATCATCCAAGGTACTCGGCGAGTTAGCCTCCCTGGAGCCGAAATTTCCCAGCCATTGGCCTTCTGACAATTGGGCGTGAGATTGTTGTGAGGTTTGTGGGGGTTGCCGGTTGGTGGAATCCTCCATCTCCCCGCTAACCATGGGCGGGACAATGTCGCGGGTATAATAGAAGAAGGTTATGAGGCATTGGCGCCCGTTGATGATCTCCATTTGTTGGACAGCTGTCTGGAATCTCAAAGGAAGCGGGACCGGGATGGGCCTCGTACGGCCAATCACTTGCCATCTCTCCACCCAAACTCCGGCAAACGGATCGAAAACCTGATGGGGGACTCTCAGAACGAGTTCGAAATATCTGTGAGGGTCATTTCTATGAGAGAGGCGGTGGACAGTCCTGGTGATCTGACGGAAGTGTAGCTGGACTTCTGGTTCATTGCTGTCGTAGCTGGGGCTCTCTGGGACTGTGCAAAAGAACGTCATGGGCACACCGTTCAGGTTGAGCGGGCTTTCTTTGAACCACCCGTAGGTGTATTCACGCTCGTCGGTGGTCTCATCCACAACGACTGTAGCAGATATTCCTCCGGCAGTGCGGGTCTCCATACAACTCCAGGACCTGATTTCCATAATACGGTAACCTGGTTCAATGGTAGAACCGTGGCTGCGAGAAGATAAAGTGGTGTACTGGCGTGTATGCCTGGTGGCAGAGCGCCAGGAACCCGGTCGAGTGGTACGACTGGTAGCGGGCATAGTGGCAAACGGGATACTCCTACGACTCCATTAGGCTCAGAGATCGCTGAAACATAGGTAGAGAGGGATACTTGGGAACAAGATTTTTGATCTCACGAAATTGAAGCTCCCACTCTAATTCAGTCGATCTAAAATGAGATGGAAGCGAGCAATAATACTAAGACTAGTTAATTAATGTCAGGCTTTTTTAAGAGAAGGAAGGCTAGAGTCTTACCTTGTATACGGCCGGATATTGTTACTTGCAACAGACAAAAAAAGGAAGAAAAAAAAGCCGAGTAATCAGGATATTCGTGTTTGTAAACGTGAGAGTGAGAGATAGAGAGTGGAATAAAGGTGATGATGGTGGAGTGAGGAAGGGGGTTGGGTGAAGGGTTATAAATGCTTGGGTAGGAGTTGTATAGCTGACGAACCTCTCACGAATGTCAATGAAGGATGTTCAATAACTCCTCTCTTAAGAAGAATGGTCAACGAACGGTATAGGGCATTACAACCATGACCTTAGTCGGCCCAAAATTCCCGAGACATCGCTGGATCAGGGCTTTTTTCACATTGATTCCTCTCTTGCTCATACGATACCGCGCTGAATTTTGGTAGCTCCCATCAATAGCCCTAGATATAAGAAATTCCAGAGATTGCATCTGGCCATAAACTCCAGCCCCAAAAAATCTCGATCAACAAAATAAACCCAAGCCCCCCCACCCCGAGAAGGGGTTTATGGTGACTGAAAAATCATGTTCACTATCTCCATTGGAACTGTTACAGTAAACCTCCACAGAACACATACCGGGTGCCGCGTATGCATTACTGCAGCTCAAAGATTTCCCGGTGTTTGCTTTTCTATGTAGTTCCTCGTCTTCCTTCCTTTTCTTTTTTCTTTCTCTTAATACAATCACCGCTTTCTGAGAAACAATTCGCAGCAGGAACAAATGTGAAAAGGGAAGGTTCGGGTAAGGAACCTATGTTGGCTGATCCCTCCTCACTATTTGGCTCAGTCCTAGGGGAATGTTACTCTCACCTAGCTTCGTCAACAATCATACATGATCACTCGACAAAAGGAATTAAGATGATGTAGAAAATATTCAATGCGGAGGTAATGATTTACGGTTAGGGTTTTACGCGGTGGAGAGGAACGGCGGAAGTGGAGACACAATGTTTTATTATGCGGAGAGAGAGATCATCATTGATTGTGTTGAACTGAATAAAAGGAAAGACTTGAGTAAGAAGTAAAGTGAGAGAAGAAGAAGACAAGGAGAGAGCAAGAGAGAAAGAGAACAGTGTGGAAAACAAAGAGAAACAGACAGGGGTGTGACAGCGTTTTCTTAGCTTGCGCGTCCTGTCACTAGTGCGTACGTATAGTAGTGCGGCCTTCCAGTGCGGGCACATCCCGCACTTGCACATCCCGCACTTGCACATCCCGCAGTGGCACATCCCGCATCAAGTGCGGCCATAAAGCTGCAATTTCCAACAGATGAAATAAATGAGCTTTTGAAATCTATTTGTTGTGGCCATTATAGCGGTGCTCCATTTAGACGCAAAAATGGAAGCTAAACACGTGGCCCTGAAGACCAAAATTCTATCTATACTGTAGATAGAAAAGAGAGGGGGGAGGGTGAAATAGAATTATAAACGAACAAATAAAAAAAGGAAAGTCTATGCTATCTATTTAGTGAGATTAGTACAGTAGTCATGAGGGGATCCGGCAAGAGGCCTTAAGGGCCTCGCATTGGGCGCATGGGACTGCACCTCTCCTGGCCGCCCGGAAACAGGAGGCAGCAGAGTCCATGCAACGGTCGAGCACCGATCTATCGGGAGGGTATTTGAGGATGTCGCTAGCAAGACCGCTTCCAAAACGACCAAAGCCCCTTGTGGTTATGGTAGGGGGTGCAATGCTAGATGTACGGGTGATCGTGATAAGAGTGGTAGCGCCATCCCCAGTTCTAGTACCCCCAGTTCCAGCACCGCCGGCACTGCCTGTGCCAGTACTGACAGTCCCAGTGCCCCTAGTCCCAGTAACATCACCTCCTGTCCCAGTACTGCCGGAGCCGCCAACGCCAGTACCGACAGTTTCAGTACTTCTGATGCCAGTAACTCTACCTCCAGCACCAGCGCCCCCAGCTCCGGTGACACTACTCCTAGCTCCAGCACCACCAGCACCACCAACCCCGGAACCTCCACTTTTGGTGCCCCCAGTGCCAGTGCCTCCGGTTCCAAAAAGACTACTTCTGGTCCCCCCGCCGTCAGTACTGCCAGCCTCACTAACCCCAGTACCTCTAGCTCTAATGCTGGGGGCTATGGTGACATGCGTTCCACTGGGGTCCTTAATAATTGTAGGAAGAGTGCTCGCGGCACCCTCGAGATCGCCGGCGATAGCTGGTTCCCCGGTAGAAGTGGCACTGGCGAGCCCAGCAGTTACATTACTAGTAGCACTGACGACAGAAGAAGCGCTTCTTAAGACCTCCTCGATTTCATCGGCAGAAGCGGTAGCACCGGGAGAAAGTTTAATATCAATGACAAAAAGGGTATCGATCCCGTCCACAGCCATCTCAATGCCATTAAAGGAAGCCCCGATTTCCTCGATAGCTAGCTCAAGGTTGTCGGTGGTGGTTGTAGACTTAGTTGTGTCGGTGGTAGTCGTAACGACAGTAGTGTCGGCGACGACGGTAGTGGTGTTGGTGGTTGTGGTGTGGATAGTATCAGTAATTGTGCCGGTCTTCTCGACCCGTCCAGCTAGAGAATAATAGTCGCCCCACACAGTGCGAGTAGAAACCAACGAAGCGGCGCAGAGCGCACAAAAGAGCATTGCAGGCCCCATCTTTGGAGTAAAAGACGCAGACCAATGAAAGGCGACTGAGGACGAGACTTGAACACTCCGAGAACCAGATACCTGATGAGGGAATATGGGAGAATTAGATAGCGGGGTGGCCGAATAGCCCTGAGAAAGAAATCTCTGAACCTGCTTTGAGAGGTATATTATGGAGAAGGCATGAAGGTAAACTACATTTCCTAGCTCGAGGAGAGGATGAATAAGATACCTGATGCAAATCGAATGGAAACTTCTGGATTCTCCCTCAGTCATTTCGGCTGACGTTCCCCAAGCTTAGAGCCCCATTTCTATCTTTGGTTATCCAAGGTCATCGGGAAATGCTGTCATAGGTATGAGTTGGTGTTATGGTTTCGGTGCAATACTAGGCCAATACAGTCCCAGTTATACCAAAGCTTATTGTAGACTTAACTAGAGAAAAATACCGGTATTCCCCAACAAGGACTATATCAGGCTCGTTTGATCCTCTATTTCTACCAAGCATTAACAGTGCCGGCAGATATATGACTCCAATATTCCAACCACTTATTCTGACGGAGGCAATGGAATAAATACCAGCCTTTTCCCTACACTCAGCCTCCCCACTCTCAAAATCATTCCCAAATACCGTAAGAACTTGAATAATTGAACCGTGTGCTATGAAGTCCGAAATTCCCTTCTCTGGAATAGGGGCAAAAAACACAGCAAAAACACAGCCCCTTCCCCCCTGCTGAGACAGAAAAAAAAACAA
>Ga0307507_10002260_pt1 | contig 41065 bp, 11 predicted proteins | sample 7_EM_MG_FD_207223 | JGI IMG/M metagenome (GOLD analysis project Ga0307507, IMG submission 207223) | Populus trichocarpa ectomycorrhiza microbial communities from riparian zone in the Pacific Northwest, United States - 7_EM | ecosystem: Host-associated > Plants > Roots > Unclassified | place... | reverse complement strand
AAACTCTATAGATAAAAAGTTCTTTCCTATATTATAGACGATTTAATTAGGGGGTCCTAGGTAGATATTAATCTAGTATAATTAAAGGGTATCCTATGCGTTTCTAGCTAATATATCCTTTAAGAAGCGTGTGGCTTGGAAGGAGGTTAAGAAGTTAATAACTTAGAGTACTAGCTTGCCGCTAAGATATATAACGTTAATAATAATATAGAAGTTGAAGTTGTAGTTATCTTTAAGGGTGAACTTAAATTGGCTAGGGGACTTCTGGTTTATTTAGCAGTAATAGTAGTACTTTATAAGATGCTTAATTGCCTTAACCTTGACTTTATGGCCTGCCCGCTAAAGAACCCTAAGCAATTGGTAAACGGATAGGTGGCTAAAATGATGGTATAGTTGACGTAACTCTGACTTAGTTAAATGGCTCTAAGTAATACTCTTTTTTAGTTAATAAAGGAGCAACTAGGGGTGACCCTACTTGCGTATAATAGGCACCTGATTATCTCCCTAAACAAGTACATTTTTAAGGTTATTAAGCTTGACGCCTAATTTATCCATATCTCCAATGCAAAATAGAAATGGGGTATTTATAGGAATAATATAGAAAGTAATGCACCCCAAGGGGGTTCGGACCCTAATTGTGCTAAGAGAGATTGTAGTACCCTTACTAAAACGAATCGTGTGTTGGCCTGCCGTTAAATAGTTGATCTAAACAGAGCTATTAAGCTGCTAAAGAGCTCGAACTTGAGGTTCTTCTACTGTAGATACTTCTGCGGCTCTAGTATCTGGCATAATACTATAGAAGACGTTCGCCGAGTATCTATTGTTAAAGGAGAATGTGGAACTTTTCTTTGGCTTATTAAAGATATCTAACTTCGTGATAGTATGGAGCGTAGATTGGTTATTAAGAATAGTAACAGTTTATGTACCATCTACCTTACCATACTCAGTGAAGTATTGGTTGGGAGAATAGTCCTTAATTTCCATATCTATAAGAAGCTGTTCGGCCTTATTAACCTTACCCTTAAGATCTTCTTCGCCTTTATATTAAACCAGGAAGCTTTGGAAGTAGGCTGTAGTAACTTTACAATTTTTAACATTTTATGCGCTCTGGCGAAACTTATTATATGCCTCCTTTTGTCTGTTAAGAGGGTGCCTAGTTAACTAGTAATTTGGCTTCTTACAAATATAGCATTTCTTCTATTAATTATTTTGAGATAAACCTCTATAAGGACCTCTACGGTTACTTTATAGTTAATATTAATTATACCCTCTGCCGTATCCCCTACCCCGGCCACTATATATTCGATTAGTCCAGTTATAATCGTGTTGGTTAGTCGGGTCGATTAAAGTAGGTTAGGGTTAGGCGTTGAATTACTATACTTCTTAAGAGCGCAGAGCGGTGCTAATAGAGGATCTTAATTGAGTATATACTCCTTTATAAGTATTTGCAGGATTAAAGAGAGCAAGATTGTATTCTTTAACGCCTTAGCATACACTAATAACTTAATCGCGTAGGCTGAAATCCTCTTAATATAATTTGGATAAACCACGCTAAATTGTCTAAAGTTAATTAAAGAGCTTTTAAAGACAATTAAGCCGAGGGACACCTAGGTTTGTAGCAATAATCCTTAGAAAGGTAGTCTCTCTCTATTCTAATATATACTACTGCTTGTTCTCTTTTGTTTCAAAGTAGCATTTTAACTTATATATTATGTGGTTAAAATCATATCCTTTTCCTGCTAAACGATTATAATAGAAGGTACTAGCTTGACCCTTAAGCATAACGGAATAGGCATTATAGTATTGATTAGACTCTATTCCTACCTTCTAGCAACAGTTATAGAAGATATGTAGTTTTAAATTAAGAACATTATATAATTTCCCTCTAAACTTTTTCTCCTAATCTGAATAGAGCTTTGCAAGCTCTATAAGCAATTTTAAACTACCTCCGATTTAAGATTAAGATAGAGGAGGTAGGGGTTGCATTGTAGGCTGCAGTAGGGACGTAGGTCTAGTTAGTGGAGTCCAAAGGTTGTTAAATTGCGAAGCAATAGGATCCTATGCCTGCTCTTATTGGGGTATAGTATCCAACGTTAAGGTTACGGGTTAAATTGGATATAGAGGAGTTAAAGGTAGAGGTAGGTTCGTCTCTAGAGGTGTATTGCTTAGGTTCTATTGTGAGTTGAGCTTCCTTATAGTATATAGTTGGTGCTTAATCTCTTGTGGAGTCTATTTATGTTCTTCTTTTACGTTAATAACCTACTCCTGAATATTATCTCTAATAGTACCCCCGTCCTTAGGGACAAATACTCCATTCTCCTAAAGGAAGTTATGGAAGTCCTATATAATATCCTTGTTTATAGGGGCCTATGTTTCCTTTGTCTATCTAACAAAGTCCTCCTTTATATATTCCTATAGCGCGGTATCGTTGTATTCACTGTCCTTGTAATATGCTATACAGTGTAATAAAAATCTATTTAAGTCTTGTTCATTAGCGTTTATAAGGTTAATTATAGCTTTATTCTATGTCTTTGGGTTAATATCTTCCTTATACTTCTTCGGGTAAGTTAACGCCATGGTAGGTATAGAATTGATGGGGTGTTGTATATCGAAGATAGGTAGGATTTTTGGTTTTGTAGGATCTCGTAGGTTTGCTATTAAGAGGTAGGCAATTCGAGATGTTGTTTGACGCGTTTTGGATATCGTTTGACGCGTTTCGGACGTTAACTTGGGACCCTAGGTTCAGTGACACTTCTGACCTAAAGTACTTAACCAAATCTTCGTAAACGCGGTTGTTCTGCATAATGGACGCAACTTGGTATCTCCTAGTACTTAATAACACTTCTGTTACTAGTTTTCCGCAAGTCTAAGGTAGCACAGTATCGCCGGGATCCATTCCATATGAGCGCATATAGCACCCCTGTATGAGACTATCTCTTCTGTTTGAAAACCTAGCTGCTCTGTGGTTGACTGTGTATTCAACCACTGATCAGTATTGGTTACACAGGGTGACTTACCAATAATAACTACTTGAGTAGGTTACAGTGATGTTGGTTAATAAAGCTTGTTAATTGGAATAGGGGAGGGCGAGGAGCTTAAGGCTCCTCGCCACGCTAGTGCCGCGGCTACACATAACCACACGTGATATATTCCCAACATTGGCCTTAGGATAATTTATTTTCTAAGTTAACCAAAGGCGAAATACTTTATGGCGACTAAATATAATTTATAGAGTGGGTACAGTTTAAGAAATAAGTACTACTTAAAAAAATAGGTATAATTTAAGAATTGGATATGGCTTAAGGAGTAAAAGAAACTACAGCGGACCTTTTTAAAAGGGTGAGTTTAGCAGTGCTTTTAAATATGTCCTTTTTTACTATATCTAAAACATTCTCCATTTATGGCTTATGTTCTTTATTTATTAGTTCCTAAGGGTGCATAGGATTAAGCGGCATTGAGGTCTATAGGGTTATATATAGGGCTTTTAGGTTTTAGAGATGGATTGCGCTTTAGGGGATATACTGGTTTTATAGAGTTTTAAATATAAGGTATAGTTGGCTTTAGAAAATGAGTCTGTTTATTATATTAAAGGTCCTTATTAATTTGTTAACATATTATAGCAAATTTGGATAGGTCTTTTAGTAGTTCCCTACCTACTAACTAGGCTCTAATCTTATCTAAAATAGCTTATTAAAGAGTAGTGACTCTAGCGGCTTTATTCTAATTTAGCTCGCCAATAAGACCTAAAAATTCTAAAAAGAAGCTGGTAAAGTCTTAATTCCATTATTATAGATTTTTAAGTTTAGTAACAGCTGTATATTCGCAGCTGGCGTTATTATATATTTGTTTTAGCAGAGAGATTGTCAGTAAATATTCATTTCATATATTATATATATAGAGCACGTGATCTACGCGAGACGCGTATATATATCATCAAGACATATAAATAGAACAACAAGAATCCAACTACACACCGCACTGCACGTATATTACGTCTATTGCACTATATTAAAGCATACCAACACTAATCAGTGAGCGCGCACAGATCAGGAAACACGCAGATAGCTTAAAAGACAGTTATACTGTCCACCTTGCAGCAGATTAGAAGATAGTTATACTTATCCACCTTTTGTATCAGCCTATTTCAGTTAAAGAGAAGAAGAGAAACCACCTAGGAGTACTTGTCTAGTATCCACAACAACTTCTAGACATCTCGTTCTATCTATTTCAGAAGAATTACTGCGCAGAATACCTTACCCTACTCAATAACTCAAACCGCCCCTAAACTACCTCCTTAACCACCTCCTTAACTGCCCCCTTAACCGCCCCCCCTACCTTTACCTTACAAATTGAAACACCTTACCTTACCTGAATAATATATAAAATATAAGATGTCAGGAACAGAGAAAGACTAAAAGAAAGAAGCAACTAAATAGGAAGATGGAATTAACCTAACGGAAGTCACCAAAGACGAGCTAACCAACTACGTATAATGCAAGATATACGTATATACGGAGATACACAACCAGATAGACTTAACACTCTAGGAGTCGTTCTAAGGAGATTTCAAAGACTTTACAGTTAACATCTTTACGAAAATCTCCTTACATTGGCTTTAGAAACTACGTAATTATATAAATATTAGAGGAGTATAGGTTAACGCTAACCATAAATAAGGCAAATCACTTCCCTAGTCCTTATATAATATAGCACAAGAAGAAGACCAAATAAAATAGACTAGAGAAAAGATAAATGCACTTAAAAATAAGTTCGGCACTAGTATTAAGTTAAGACGTATTAAGTACTACAAGACACACGGAACCCCGGAGAAGCAACAAGTAGGACGTTCCTTAGTGCCTATACTTCCCGCTATACCTCAATATATGACTACCTCTACCTTTACACCATCTATCACACCTTAACCTGCAATAATAACATAGCAACTCTACGTATAACCTACGGACGAGGAGAACCGCCCTATTACTATAACTGGCTATAGTAAGGAAATTGCGAATGCAGCCAAGATATACACAGAGAAGTAGAAATACGGTAGCATAAACAAAAGCCTTAACTATAAATTAACAATATTCTACGACATCTATAATCAAGCGGACGTACCCTAAGAAGCTTACCTTAAAGCATTCCCTACTATGCTAAAAGAACTAGCTTTAGACCACTTCTACACAAACTAACTGTCCTACTTACTATTCGCTAAAGCTTGCGAACACCTTTGGAATTTCTTTAAAGAACTAGGATTTTAACGCAAGAACCTAGACAAGTGGAATACCATTACACTTATAACAGTAATGGCAGAAAATACAGATAAATTTATAAGCGAATACCTTTAATTGCTAATCTATAGACTTTGTTAACTATAGCATGGCCTTAGACCTACCTTACAAACCATAGACTTCCTTTATAACAAAATCGTCACTTCTTACTAGGGAATACCAGTATGTAGATATGCAGTCTCTGACCTACTGGATAACCTTAGAGCCCTTATTAATAAACTTTAATTGTCTATTATAGCATACAAGAAAGAGCATGCGGAGAAGATATAAGCTTTCTTTACAGACTAACAATTCTATAGAAGAGATAATAACTATAACTATAACAACCATAACAACTGTAGTAACCCCCCGTATAACCACAACCGACAGAAACCACGTTGCTTTGTATATAATAGGGAAGGATATCACTTATAGAAACATATTAAGGAGGAATAAGAAGAGTCTAAGACTAAGTTTAAGAATAAGTTTAAGGACCGCTTCTAGAAGCGAATAAAGCAATATATTATAGACTACAAAGGCGATAACAACAAGGATAATAACAAGGATAATAAGATCACCGACATATTTAACGCTCTAGTAATTAACATAGACCCTAATACTCTACTAAACAAGGACAACCAGACCACAGTATACTACACTTTGTACGGTAAAATTGAACTAGATAATGCGACCGCTATAGCTTCAGAACTAGCCAACAGAGCTTATAGCCACGCAGTCACAACCATCAATACTATAATAGATATATTCACTACTAACACAGACCTATTTGCGTACAATATAACCTTACGCTATACCTCTACAAAGTTTATAGGTGTAATGATCGACACTAAAGCCTCTAAACGTTCTATAGTAGGATATGGTCAGTTTCTTACACTTTAGAAGATTAATAAAGTACAGTTAAACGAGTCTATAAGAGGCACAGTTAGTATACAGTTTGGAATAGGTTATATATCTTCTATTAGTTCTATTAAGATAGCTACACTAATAGGTATAGTAGAGTTCCACATTATTAAAGTTAACACCCCTTTCCTACTTTACCTAGCGGATATAGATAACTTATGAGTGTACTTTAATAACCTAAAGAATGTCCTAATAACCCCCTTAAAGACTATACTAGTTGTACGCCGATTCGGATACCCGTTTCTACTATAGGATACCTTATTGCACGTATTTATTACAGAGTCTTTTAACCAAAACCCATGCTATTTAACTAACGTAGAATTACGACGCCTACACCGACACTTCGGACATCCGTCAGTAGAGCGACTTAAAAGAATATTAGACCGCGCTGGCTATAAAAATAATACTAATTGCAAGACCCTTAAGCATATTACCCGCTACTGCTTATACTGTTAAAAGCACGGAAAGTCACCAGGTAGATTCAGATTCACCTTAAAGGATAACATTAATTTCAACTACTATATCATTATTAATATTATATACATTGACAGCAAGCCTGTACTTTATATCGTTAATAAAGGCACCCGATTTTAAATAGGTAGATAGCTATAGAATATCAGCGCTAAGTATATATAGGATATATTACAAGCGTGCTAAATCAACACATACCTAAGCCCCCCAGATGTAATTATACACAACGCAGGAAAGAACTTTATTAGTAGAGAGTTTAAACAATACGCGGTTAATATAGGCACTACTATAAAGAGCGTACCAGTCGAAGCTCACAACTTAATTAGCATGGTAGAGCGTTACCACAGCCCCTTGCGACGTATATACCATATTATCACTTCTAAGATACTAGGAATTAATAAGAACATAGCACTATAAATAGCCTTTAAAGCAATTAACAACTCCGTAGGACCAGACAGCCTAATACCCACGCTATTAGTATTTAGAGCGTACCCCTAAATAATAGACTCCGACGCACCTTCACCTATAGTAACATAGCGTGCAATTGCATTCAGGAAAGCCATAGAGGAAGTAAAGAAAATACGAATAGAACGCTAGGTCGCAGATACACTTAATATACATAACAGCCCTAGCACTACCGCAATTCATAACCTACCCCTTAACTCTTTAGTACTGGTTTAGAGAGAAGGCAATATAGAATAACCTGGATACTGGGCAGGACTATACAACCTACTAAATATTAAAGGAGAAATGTATGCTGTTAACCTACCTAGCGGCCCTATAAAGTTCTGTAGTACTGCTGTTAAACCGTACTTAACAGACCCTAGAAATATTCAAGTTAAAGATATTTAAGATAACGGCACCTAAGTTAACAATATTCAAGTTAACGAAACTGTCCGTATATACAAACCGTCCACAGAAACCGTCTCTATATAGAAACCGTCCCTTACTAAAACCAGAGAAGCATAACCACCTTACTAAGAAAGAGGAAGACCCCGCAAGTATCCCCCTTACGTTAATACTGCTAACATTACTATATTCTTGCAAGAGGATAGTAATTATAAGCAATTTAAAACGTCCCATTAAAAGGAAATCATAGGACTAATTAAAAAGGGCATATTTAAGATAATTAACCCTTAGGACGTACCTGTAGGAGTTAGAATCTTTAACTTATAATTTATAGATAAGATTAAGAACCCCAGTACTAATAAAGCCTTTAAGAAATTAAGACTTGTTGTCTAAGCGTATAACGATCTTAAAAAGGGTATTATACTAACCTAGTTACCTACTATTTAATAAGTCAGCCAACGCCTTATTCTATGCATCGTAGCGATACTACGAGGCAACGGCACACAGTTATACCTATAAGATATCTCTTAGGCGTATATCCAGTCTCTTACAAAGCTAAACCGAGATTTCTATATCCAACCACCTTACAAGTTGGGAAGCCAACTAGGCATCAAAAAGAACTTAATTCTAAAGGTGATTAAGCCTTTATACGGTATTCCAGAAGCAGGCAATTACTGGTTTATAACCTACCATAATTACTATATTAAGGAATTAGATATAAACTTATTAACATACAACCCGTGCCTTCTATAGAGCAACACTCCCAACTACTTTGGCATTATTAGCCTTTAAACTAATAACACTCTATTCCTAGCTAATACCACCTTTGCAGACACAGAGTAACAACATCTAGAAAAGGCTTAATTTCTTATAAAAGAGCGCGAGCAACTTACGGTTGAGCAATTACTTAAATTTAATAAATACATCATCCAACTCTCTTGGGAAGGCAATATTATAATAACCTAGGAACACTAGTGCAAGAACCTAAATATAGTCCACCTAGGCAAAATAGCTACAACCATAAGCTTAAGAGGCATCATCCGTAATACACTAACTATAAAGGAACAATACGTTGCACAACGCGTAAGAGGTGCATATATTGCCTCTATATGTTAATCAGAAGCTTCCTTTAACCTCTCTTTTACCGCCCAGGTAATCAACCCTAAGAAGGAAAATGTTACCGAACTTAATAAACGACTATAATTATAGATCAACAACCCAACAAGAGGCCTTATGTTTGTTAAATTGGATATTAACATATTACGCCTACTTGCTTTTACTAACGCCTTATTCGCCAATAATAAGAACCTCTCGTTATAAATAGGATATATACTAGTATTAGAGGACGCGTTATATAAGGCTAATATCATCCACTAGTTGTTAATTAAGTGTAAGAGAGTCACCAGAAGCGTACTAGCCTTAGAACTCTACGCAATAGCCTATAGATTTAATATCGGCGCCGCAATTAAGTCAACTATTAAACAACTCCTACAGATCGAACTTCTACTTGTACTTTACACTAACTTAAAATTACTCTACAAATGTCTTGTTAAGCTAGGCACTACACAAGAGAAACGTCTTATAATAGACGTTATATGTCTTCATTAGTTATATAAGCGCAAAGAGATTACAGAAGTTAAGTAGATTAATAGTAATAGTAACCCTACTAACTTAATAACTAAGAGCAAGGCATCTGCGGCCCTTAAAAAGTTAATTAATACCAATCACTTAGAATTATAGACTATAGAGTAGGTTAAATAAACAAACTTAGATTTAGCTTAGCGTTGTAATAGTACTAAGGCATGCCACCTGCCATATTCTACGGACCCTAAATTTAACCAGCCAATTAGGATTTTCCATCCCTGGGATGGAAAATCGCTATTAGCTCGCTTACCACTAGCGCCTTAGCGGCCCTTGCGACATATCTACCTATTACCCCTAATAATTCTCCTTCTTCTCCTCAGCTTAGTATCTTTATTAGATAGCAATTGTTATGGGACACCCCCGCAATACCTTATACACGTCCACCTGTTTCTACTAACTTAGCAATTAGAGACCGACCGCGAGCGGCAATCTGACAGCAATCTATGGCATTTTGCTATATTCTGCCAAGTCTACTAAATCCTGCTAAGTTCTGCCAGGACCATTACCTAAATCCTATTCTACTCCGTGTATATATTAATCAAGCAACCAAGTTAACGATATATACCTTTTCTTCCCGTTTTCTTACCTTATGCGAGCTATTACAGGTGTTATACAACAGGGATAAGATCGAAGGAGAAGCTACTATATATTATAGACGGAAGAGCCAGTTATTGCGTATACGCTACAAATAACGGGAATAGTACGATTTGGTTTCCTTCAGAGTTGCTCCAGTGTCGGTAGATATTCGTTTCATGTATTACGTACATAGAGCACGTAATCTACGCGAGACGCGTATATATATCATCAAGACGTGTAGATAGAACAACAAGAATCCAACTACACACCGCACTGCACGTATATTACGTCTATTGCACTATATTAAAGCATACCAACAGAGATAAAGGGTTTGAAATTAACAAAAGTGCTATTATAGAAGAATAGATCTATGGTTTATATAGCGTCCTTACTTAAATAAGACATTCTATAGCTAACTTTACTAGCCTTAGTAGGGTATCAATTATAGTTTATTAAGAGTTTAAGACAGAGCTTAGTTATAAAGGGACGTAAATTATTTTAGTTTCCATTAAATATTAGAGGATTAGAGAGCTTTTTAGATTTTATAGTAGGTACTAGATTTGCTACAGGTGTAGGTTAAGCTATTATTACTAGTTTAGTGTTCGCATTTAACGGGTTAGGTTTAGGTGCCGTTATTTTAATCTTATTTATAGGTGTTGCTATTAGGGTCTGTAATATAAGTGCCTTAATTTTATAGAGTTCTTTATGGAGTGCTTCCATTAATTACTAATATTGGGTTTCCAGTGCAGCCTACTGCTAAGCTAAGGCGTCTATAAAGGACTGTTATATTATAGTTAACTGTTCCCTAACTAGGGATATAATGCTTATAATTATTAAAGGTAATTTGGGTTTGTTTGCCATTTTAATAGTGGTTGTTTTGATATAATATAATGCAAGGGCACAAAGAGGCTTTAGGGAGGATTTAAAGGAACAATATAAATTCTATCTAATCTAAGGGTATATAGCTCTTGCTGGATATAAGACGTTATATAAAAAGAGAAAGGAACATAGGAAACTTATAACTAAATATTTAGGGTCTTAGCAGTAGACGCGTAGGTATAAGCCTACATGGATTTTAATATATTTTAACCAAATTCTATTACATTAGTGGAATTTGGCGGAATTTGATTGACTTTGGTAGAATTTGGCAGAATTTAATCGACTTGGCAGAATTTGGTAGGATTTGATTAAAGCGTTAGAATTTATCTATTAAGTGTTTCACCGAGACATTCCTACTATAACTGGGCTAGTCCCGTTACAGCTTTAATTTATTAACTATTTTTAACCTTAATGAGACCCTAATCCTATTTAAATATCCAGATAGCTATACCTATAATTTCTATAGAGTAAAAACTATTTCTAGTAAAAGCGATTAGAGTAGGTAGAATAAGAGGCAAGCAACACTTATTCTTTATATCTTTGCAGATAGTATATAAAGGATATAGCTAAAGCTTATCTTTTATGGTACTACTAGCCCTTTTAGACAAATTTATAAGTAGGAGGGCCACCGCTATAGTAAGGAAGTTACAGTTACCTATAATAAAACAGCTTATAATAATAAAGAGCTATTTAATAAGTAGATTACTAAAGAACTCTACCTATTACTTAATCGGCTTAATAGGTTTAATAATATTCTTATTATAGATATTGCCTTATTCTATAAAATATAAGCAAATTCTATAAAATCTACGTAATAGCTATATTACTACAGCGATAATTCCAAGCGGCTATATAAGCCTATTGTAGCTACTTAATACTATAGTTAACAAGCCTTTTAAAGGCTGGCTATAAGAGGCTACTAAGGAGTATCTTAAGGGTCTATCTAAAGAAGATATTACTAAATGGACTGTATTAGATTGGCGGGTAATAACTATATATATAGTTACTGCTATAGCACAGAAGCTTAGTTAGAAAGCAGACCTTATATATAAGGCCTTTATTAAGTATAGAATTAGTATCTATGCTAATAGTAGTTAGGATTATCTTATCCAAATTAAGGATATATTAAGCTTAGATATTTATTTTACTAAATAGGAGGCACAGGAAGATCCAGTAATTAAATAATTTTTTTAAGGAGCTATTGTTACAGCACTGTGCGTAACCTGGATAGGGCCTAGTTAGGGGGGTTCGCTTACGTCTTAGCTCTATATATATAGACGTGTTCTTTCCACGACCTTCTTCTGCTCCTTATCTTGATATCCAAGTCCATAGACATTCCAATTGTATAGGCTTGCGCTCGTTGTATTACAGTGCTAGAGTCTCGATTAACTAAGTCGCTGTGACAGCTATTAGTAGTAAGCGATATAGTTAATAAATTTATTCTCTAATAGAAAGAATATCTATATAAGTAGACTTAGTAGATAGGTGGCTATAAAGCACAATTATAGAAATAGGATAGATTGTAGAGGAGACAAATCCTTAAAGAGGTGAGGCCTTTAGGATTAAAGAGACTACATACTACAGGCATATGCCTCTGGCATATATATAACTAGTAGCTATCTAAGGGGTGTCTATAGGTTGTCCTAAGGGCAATCCAAGGTAACCATAATAATATCCCTTACATTCCCCCCCCCCCCTTTTCTTGCGGTTGGCCCCTAATCGCTATTACCTTATAGTAGGGAGATTATAAGGGCTTGTCCCAAAAGGGGTTCGGAGAGATATTAGTATGCTATTATATATAATCTAGCTATCTAGCCTGTGACGGTGCTGGAGCGCGTTACCTGCTACTTTCTGGGCATTCTGCCAAATTCTGCCATGTTCTGCCGACACTACTTATAGAGCCGACCAATCAGGATTTTCCATGCCCGGTATGGAAAATCGCTATTGGCTCGCTTACTACTAGCGCCTTGGCGACCCCTTTATATCTTACTAGTCTCTAACAGACTTCTTCTTCTCCTTAGCTTAGTATTCTTGTATGGTAGCAATCTACAAGCTTCGGTTTAGAAGCATTTATACGAGCCCGTTATATTATACTAAGCTCTCCCTACATTGCCTGGGAAGGCCTCAATAATATCCCACCCTAAAAGAAGACCTTCGTCTGCAACGACGCGTTGACGCGTTATACTCAGACATTAAAAAAAAAAACTTATACTACCACGCCTGAGAAGGCCCTAACAATATCCTACTTTATAGGCCAGACTGTACTTGACCTGTACCCCTAGAATTAAAACCAAATTGTATAATTCCGACGAACTTTAGGAAGCCAATGATGGCACCTAAAGCAAGCTTATCTAAAAGACCTGCCTCTACCTAAGAGGAACATGAGATCTAGTTAGGATCAGAAATTAAAGACAATAATAACGTTATAGGTATACACAAGCAGATTCGTGCCCTTGCTGCTAATTAGAAGGTTAATTGTCTTTAAGCCTAAAGCATATAAGAGACTCTAAAGGAGATCCTAGAAAGCCTTACTGCCTTATAAAATAGCCTAGCCTCCCCTTTATAAAGCCTTAGTTAACCTATTTACTTAACTAAATGCGATATACTAGAGAGTACGGATATAATAATAAAGTAATTAAAGTCCGTTAAGCTCCCTAACCCTCCACTATTATTGGACGGCATAGACCTAACCTTTAAAAACTGGAGAATCTAGGTGCAAGGAAAGCTTTATATTAACTACAACCATTTCCCCTCTAAAGAAGCTAAAATACTCTACCTCTTTGGTTAAACTATTGGGGACGCCTAGTAATACCTTTAGGCTAAGTTTAAGGACGAGTTACCTGTTTGGTTTATATTTGTTAATAAGATAATATAGCATCTAGCTGCTATCTATGTTAATCCAAATAAAGTACGGGATGCCTGTTATAACTATAATCGTCTAATAATAAAATTAAACTAATCCTTTATCAAGTTTTAGACTTAATTCTTACACCTAGTAGGCGAAGGCTAGGTTCCCCCTAAGAACTATTATTTAGACCTATATAATAAGCTAATAGTCTAACTATAAGAAAAGATTGTGGTAGCCTTAGATAACCTACTAATCTACTAAAGACTTGCAGCCTAATATTTGTTACTAGATTTAAAACTAAAATAAATTAATACTTATTCTAATTAACTAAAGCGGCCCTATAGCAACTGTAACCTATCCGCTATATTAACGGGAGCTAGCGTTGGAAGACAAACCACAACCGCCCTTATACTAAAAGCGGTTATAACTGCCTACCCGCGAACCTTGCTTAACCTGCTATGTACTATACCTTTAACTAATGCTTGTTGTAATACCCTAATTAACCCTGCTATGGCCACGTGCTTTAATTGTGGAAAGGATAGTTACTTTACCACGTCCTGCCCAGAGTTAAAGGATACGGGTAATATTAAGGAGATAGAGAAAGAAGAAATGTCTAATAAGTTAGGAAAAGAAGAACCCTAGGGAAAGACTCCCCCCTAGGGTATTCTATTAATCTTAAAGAGATTAATCTAAGTTAGCTAATAGGTGGAAAACACTTTATAGTTCCATATACAGTATCTTAAAATGGATATAGAGTTAATATAAATGCCCTTATTAATACTAGAGTAAATGGCTTTGCCTTTATAAACACTGCTTATATAAATAACGTTACTAAGTTCTTAAATGTAAATGCTACCCGACTAGAGAAGCCTGTCTAAGTAAAAGGCTATAACGGCTAAGCCGGTAAGCTGGTTACCCATGCCCTAAAGCTATATATTGCTATTAATAGATAACGCTAGTTTGGTATCCCTTTCTGTATCCTAGACCTAGGGTCCTATAACATAATCCTTAGCCGAAAATAGATGTCCTACTTTAATATTTAGTTAAATGTGTAACAAAGACAGTTTATCTAGCCGGAGAATAGGCCAAAATTACCCTTCTTTATTAGAGAAATTCGGACTAACTATAGGATATTAGCCGCGAAGGCTGACCCTATTTATTAATAGGATATTAGAGACCGCGACCTAGCCTTTACCTAAGAAGATGCCCGCCACAAGGCCGGTAGGAACTCCGTACTAATAATAATACTCCCCCAAAGCACTGCAGTTAAGGAGGACTTTACTTACGGAAGTAGAATGGATAGTGATATAAACAACTTCCAGATTGCGGAGATCTAGCTAATATAGAAGAGGACGTACTAATAGGATATAAGAGACAACCTTTAGAAGATATAGCAAGAGCTAAAAGGAGTAAGGACAACGCTAATATACTAAAAGCCCCTAGGGCCACAGACACCCCTATTACCACACAACACCCCTATAGTAGACATTACGGCAATTAGTGCTATAGGTTTTCGCTTTAATATATATTAAAAGGATAATAAAGTCTTTATAACTAGCTTATATAAAATCAACTAGATTATTAACGAGAAGGAAAAAGGGCTAGTAGAGGAAACTAATAAAGAACTAGTTAAGCGCCTTCTCCCTACTTACCTCTTAAACTATAGAGACGCGTTCTTAAAAGTAGCTTTAGATATGCTGCCCCCCTACTAAACCTATAATTATAAGATTTAGCTAGAGGCCGATAACTCTCTAGGCTATAGCCCCCTTTATTAGCAAGGTATGAAAGAACTAAAAGCTATAAAATAGTACTTAATTAATAACCTTTATAAAGGGTTTATTAAACTAAGTTAGGCTCCTTTTACTTCCCCTATTCTATTTGTAAAGAAATCTAATAAAGGCCTCCGCTTCTGCATTAACTATTAGAAACTAAACGCTATTACTTAGAAAGATTGTTACCCTCTTTTACTAATTAATAAGACCCTTGTACGTCTAAGTTAAGCCAAAATCTTTATAAAGCTTAATGTCCGCCAAGCTTTCTATTAAATTAGGATGGACCCTGTATTAGAGAATCTAACGACGTTCTATACCCGCTATAGTTCTTATAAATATAAAGTCCTTTCTTTTAGACTAACGAATGGGCCAGCTACATACCAACGGTATATAAATAATGTTCTTTTCGACTACCTTAATAAATTCTGCACGGTATACCTAGACAACATTCTTATATACTTAGACAATGAACTTAAGTACTAAGTTCACGTTAAAAAGGTCCTAGAGAGGCTGCGGAATGCAGGCCTATAAGTTAATATTAAGAAATGCGAATTTGGAGTAAAGCGAACAAAGTACCTCGGGTTTATTATTAGTATAGAAGAAATTAAAGTTAACCCTAAGAAGGTTAAGGTAATACGCAATTAGAAACCCCCTTATATAGTAAAAGGCATCTAGTTCTTTTTTAGCTTCTGTAACTTCTACCATTAGTTTATCCGTGACTACGGGGTTATGGCTAAGCCTCTTATATAACTGACTAAGAACGATACGCCTTTTATTTTTGGTGATAATTGTATAGAAGCCTTTAAGGAGTTAAAGGACCGACTTACCTCCTCCCTAGTTCTCTGTTACTATGACCTAGATCTTAAATTAATGCTGGAAACGGACGCCTTTAATAAAGTAGTAGCGGGGGTTCTCTTACAGTTATACCTAGATGGCGAATAGTACCCTATTACGTTTTTCTTAAAGACAATGGCCCTAGCTGAATGTAACTATGAGGTACACGATAAGGAAATGCTGGCTATTATATAATTATTGTTCTAGTGGCGCGTAGAGCTTGGAAGCATAGACTCTTAGGTTAAAGTCTATACTAATTATAAAGCCCTTAAGTATTTTATAACAACAAAGCAGCTCATCAGTTAACAGGCTAGGTGGGCTAAAATACTCTCCTAATTCTTCTTTATAATTATATACCGCCCTAGTAGGCAAAATTCTAAAGCTAATGCCGTTACCCGGAGGGAATAGGACGTGGAACTATAGGATAAGCTAAAGGCTTAGTACCGGACACGTGCCCTCCTCCGTCCTAAATAGCTTAACCTATGTATCCTTAAGGAACTAAGCTCCAAACGGAATAAGCTGGCGCCTATAGAAGGAGAAATTCTAGATAAACTAATAGGACTAATTAACTATATCCTAATTGCAAACCGTATAGCTGAATCCCTAAAAGCCCTCCAAGACTAAGCTACGGAAGACGACCCCAATTTAGAAATGGAAGATGGACTGCTCCTATACTAAGAACGGCTTATAGTTCTAGATATTAATAACCTATAAATGGAACTAATCCGTAAAGCCCACTATTAAGTCTCTATAGCGCATCCTGGTTAAGACAAGACCTACTAACTACTAGCGCCTTGCTACTACTAGCGAGGACTCCTGTCCGATATAGAATAATTTATCAGGAATTGTTATGCTTGTAAACGGGTAGATACCCCTAGGGATTAAACCCCTAGGTGGTTATAACCACTGCCAGTTCCTAAACGCCCTTGGCAGCATGTTATAATGGACTTTAAATTATTCCTAAAGGACAAATATGGCTATAATATGGCCTTTGTGATAGTTAACCAACTAAGTAAGCAAGCTATTTCCCTCCCCTGCTTTAAGACTATAACTGCAAAAGATATAGCCCGTATGTATGTTAATAATATTTACCGGATCTATAGCGCTCCTAAGTTAATTATTTCTAATTATGGACCCTAGTTTATATCGGACTTCTAGGATAAATTCTACTGGATTTTTAGGATTAAGATTAAGCTCTCTACTGTATTTTACCCTTAGACTAACGGCTAAACCAAGATTATAAACCAGTACCTTAACTAGTAACTTCGCCCCTTTATTAATTACTACTAGGACAACTAGTTGGAACTACTACCTATAATAGACTACACACAGCTTACGCTTCCTTATAATAGTATAGGAATGTCGCCATTTAAGTTACTCTATAGATATAAGCCACAAACATCCTTTAATTGGGATAGACCTATAGGACCTATAACAGCCCGCGAACGCCTCAGCTATAAAGAGGCCTAGATATTCGCTAAGAGAATGCATAGAGCCTAAAAGACTACCTAAACAATTATAAAAAAAGTATAAGAGAAAAAAGAGTCCAATATAAACCAATATTGTTACAAGGTAGACTTCTATGTAGGAGATAAAGTATGGGTGTTAATAAAGAACTGGAAGACCTAAAGGCTAAGCTACAAGCTAGACCACTAAATGGCTGGCCCCTATAAGATCCCTAAGAAGGTAGGGCACTCTTTTAAGGTTAAGCTACTAGAGTTAATAAAGATCCACCCTGTTTTCTCTCTAAACCGACTGTGGAAGGCCACGGACGACCTATTACCTAGACAGTACAACGACCCCCTACCGCTAATTTAGATTGCAGAGGACAAAGAATGGGAAGTTAAAGAGATTTTAGCAGTTAAGAAGGACTATAGTACCTTAAAATACCGTATGAGCTGGGTAGGTTATAATAAAGATCTAAAATGGTACCCCGTATCCAATTTTAAGTACTCCCCCTATAAGCTACGAGATTTCCACCTAGCCTACCCAGACCTCCCTAGACCACCACGCAAATTAGATAGCTGGATTAAATGCTAGGAAAGGGGGTTAGATAACTATGATAATTTAGATAACAGTAAAGAACTTGGACAAAGCCTAAGGGCAGGCTTTTTTGGGAGGGGGGGGTGATGTGATGGTGCTGGAGCGCGTCACCTGCTACTTTCTAGGCATTCTGCCAAATTCTGCCATGTTCTGCCGACACTACTTATAGAGCCGACCAATTAGGATTTTCCATGCCCGGTATGGAAAATCGCTATTGGCTTGCTTACTACTAGCGCCTTGGCGACCCCTTTGTATCTTGCCAGTCTCTAACAGACTTCTTCTTCTCCTTAGCTTAGTATTCTTGTATGGTAGCAATCTACAAGCTTCGGTTTAGAAGCATTTGTACGAGCCCGTTACATAGCCCCTACTTTAAACTCCTAAGAAACCCTTAATAAGGAAAAAATATAACTAGAGAAAAGATATAAAGATTGCTAAAAGATCTATTAAAAGCCTACTAAAAGCATACTAGAAGCATATTAGTAACTACCTAGGCTAACCTAAGGATTTTTATACAACTTTTTATCTAAGCCTTTATATCAGTCTATAATTAATCGCGAGTGTTATAGGCAATTTAGTACTTCTAATATGGTTCTATATAACCTTTTAGTATAGGATTTAACGTATAAAGACTTGGCTTATTGCCGTCTTTAACTGTTAAGATATTAATCTATAATCTTTTCTTGTAATCTTCTGCGTCGCTAGCGCATTACTCCTATATTTGCCCTTAGGCTTATTAGGTGCGGTTAAGGTATTAATTAGTTAATTAAGGAGACTTGTCTCCTAAGATTTGGTGTATATGCTTTTAAATCCAGTTATCCTATGCTATATAATTAGTATAGCTTTACTACTTAGCAAACAGGAGAAACACTTCGCAATAGCGCCTCTAGCTATTATACGATTGTTAAAAACGTCTATAACGTTGTTCTTTAATACCATAGTATTATTTAGGTATAATTTAACCTATATACGTCTTTAATTAACGTCTTAATTGCCTTCCCTAGCCGCGTGATTAGTTTTTATAAAGAAGTAATAACCAAATGGCTTATACGCGTATTTCCTTCTTTTTAAATTGCGCTATTATAATAGAGTTATATTGGCAAGGTTGCGGCTATTTACTAGAAGGGTATTGGAAGGCAAAGTATAGAGATACCTTACTTATTAAGCTGCTCCTTTTCCTTAATACCTTACTTTCTATTATTAACCTTTATCTAATTTTAGACGTATCTTTAATATATTATTAAGATTTTCTTCTTTTCTATTATTAACTTAATCGCCTCTTTATTCTCCTGCTAACTACTCTTTTAAGCTAATTCCTTAGTATATTCTAGCCCTGCCACTATATATAGAACCTTAACCTCCGCTAACCCACAACTAGTGCTAGTTCTACCTAAATGACTTTATCTATATATCCTTAAAAGACTAGAAATCTAATAAGAAGATTCTGGATACTTATAATAAGACTTACTATATAAGGTCTAATACCTTTAGTCCTTATAATTAATGTATATATACTAAGAGCGGTAGTTACGTTAAGGTAAGCTTTCCTATTCTTAATAGGTTTCTATTACTAACTTTAAGCTTTAATATCCTGGGCCTAAGTAGCGACGATCCTTTAATATCCTTAACTACTATATTGCCTAGGCTCTCTCTTATTCTAGCGCTAATGCTAAATATCTGGGTTAAATTTAAGACTATGCTATAGCTATTTATACCGCCTATAATTCCTAGCAAGCTAGCTAGTAACGCCTAATAATGGAGTAAGGTTAGTATATTAAGGATAGGGTAAAGAATAGGGGTAATAAGAAAAAGGTTGCCGTTTACTATAAGAAGAAGTTTATGTATATGTATTAAGTTTTAAAAGAGCATAATATAATACGGTATTAGATAGGTTACCCTTTGGGTACCTAGCGGATAGGTAACTAACAGTTACTATAGTAAGGTCTTAGTGGTTCTAGACTTTACTAGCTAGCCAACGTCTCTATTTATTCTAGGCTTAAGCGTATCTTTATTAATTATAAGCTTACACCTTAGGAGCTTTATTGGTATTAGTTTAGACCTAATATTAGTACTAAGCGTTTAAGAGTCTCTACTCCTTCTATACCTTATTAGCCTACCCCTATTTTTATGCCTACCTATACTCTTACTAAGGGTTCTAGATCTTATTCCTATTAGCCATTACTTAGTAGGCCAATAGATACTAATCCCACACCTAAGGATAAGGCATAGTGGCTTTTAATTTGAGTATTTAGGATTATTCTTATATATAGTAGTAATTAAGGATCTTAATTAGTGCTTAGAAAGGCCTTATAAGGTATTTAGGAAGGCATAGGAACACTATCCCTAATATAGACTAATAAAGAGGAATGTAATTCTAGAAAAATACCCTATTAATTCTATACTATATATATAAAAAGCAAATAACATATTCTACCTTAAGCTATAGCCCTAATCCTTATAGTTTCTAGAGCTTATCCGTTCCATATCTAATTTAACCTATTTTTTACTCTTTAGGGCCTCTTACGGCCTGCCATAAGCTTTCTTTATAGGTTGCAATAACACTATAGTATTAGAGCGCTTTCTGCGATTTATAGATTGCGGACCTTAGTTCTAATATTCTTTTAGAATATCTTTGCAATAATTAAGGTAATTCTCTGGTTTCTATATAGGGTCCTTAGCGGGCTAGCCTAGCCATTTAACTTTATATTAAAGCTTATTCTTAATAGACTTATGGCGTAGTATAGCTTTAACCTTATACCGCTCGCCTACTACTTTAGGGTATTTAATTAGGCCTAGACGGAAGTTCTTTTCTAGTAGTGATCTATACTATAGCTTTAGTAAATTTATATAAAATACTAAATGTACATAGGCCATAAATAGGGTAGCTAGAGATGGTAGGCTAGCTTATTAATTTATTCCTTAATTTAAAAGGGACTTAAATATCTTATATTAAGCTTCTTTAATAGTTAACGGGTTTTAATATTTATTAAATGTAATAGAACCTTATCGCCTACGCCAAAATGCTTATTTTAGTATTTGCGGTTATACTAAAGTCTCTACTGCTCTTAAGCATCTTATAGGCTTTACTTTGCATACTTTTATTACTCCTCCCATTCCTTAAGGTATCTTTATACCCTTTAGTAGATATTCTTAAACCTTCTAGTAGAATTCTATAATTAATCCTATGGCCTTAGCTAGTAATTATTAGGTATACTATTAAATCTAAATAGTTAAATACTATAGGTAATCTGGATTAGTGTAAACTAATATAATAAATATTGCCTTAAGTTATAAGCGTACTCTGTATACGGAAGTAGCTTACACTAATTGTCTTACTAGTAGTTTAAATACATTTATAGGTAAGACTCTAGTTCCTAGTTCTGGCGTTTTATTTACCTATCTATTTATAGATGGAAAGTTATACTATAACGGTAGCCTATCTTTAAATAAAAGTATAGATCTAACTAGTACTGGCTTATAAAGATGCTGCCCCTATTAGTAATAATAGAGTATAGTTAATTTACTTTAAGAAAGCATTTCTTCTTAATTGGGTTTATAAGCGCTTATATATTAATCGTCTTATTAACAGGAAGGTATTAGACATACTTTAAACCCCTATTAATAAGTACTAGTGTGGTGGGGTAAGTTGGCCCACTATATTCAGCATCCAATTTGGGTATGGTTTTGGGAGAGCATAGGCCTCCTGTGGGTATATAGATTGGCCCGCGGCCTTAGAGTCTTCAACAACTTCAATAGGCCCAACGGGCAGTTTAGGGGACACAATACACTTATTTTTCTTCTTCTTACTAACTGCTTTCCTACTAATTTTTACTAACTAACTACGACCAACCAACAGACTAACAGTATACTAACTTCTTATCTGGAGAGAGACCTTCCCTCCCACATACTTTATGGCATTCCACGTGGGGACAACGGCAAGCTCTTTAGATTAGAAGTCTAGCACTCTATATATAGGAGATATATAGGAACGTGCTATAGCCACGGAAGGACCAAAAACTGTTAAGTTACTGCTACTAAAAGCCATTAAGCCACCAACAGGTACGGAAATTAAGCGCGGAAATTAAGATAAGTTAATAACACTTTCGGAGATTACTATCCGAGACCTATAGTAGACGGAATAGACGACTAGGAGTAGGAATATGAGCATAGGGTATAGCAGAACGGAGGATAAAAGAGAGGGTTATAATGCATTAGGACCAGCAAAAAGAAGTCTTTAATTTTTTATTTACTATATTTACAACGGTCTATATAATTCTTCTTACATTTATATAAGCCTCCTTTAAATTTATAAGAGTAATGGCGATAGGACCAATGAAGGGAATACTAGGGATACTAGGTCCATTCTATAATAACAGTAGAGAAGGAAGCAGGCAGCCTATTAACCTACAAAGTTTTCCTAACCCAGAGGATGTGGTACTAGACCCAACTCCTATAACGTCTAGAACCAATAACCTTTAGCAGAGAGAGGATAAGAACTAGGAGGTTAACTTACCTATCCTAGGAGAAACTGCAAGTCTACTGCCTTATAATAAACCACTAATAGAACAAGACAAGGTATATGTTATGGCCCAGCCTATGCTAGCTCCAAGGACTCTAGGGGCCCCTTATTTTACAGGATAAAACATATTACAATTTATTAAACAGTACGAGCGACTGTATATCCGACACCATGTTACGGATAATAAGAAACATTATAGACTTTTAGAATATTGCAACTATTAGATAGGGACCTGGATCCAAAGCCTGCCTGAGTTTATTATTAGCAGATGGACGGAACTCGTAAAAAAGCTTTAAATAGACTACCAAGGAAGTGACTACTTTTAACAAGTTAAGATAATAGAATTCTTAGAAGCTTATATACTGTAGTGCAGGAATAACCCACCTAGTAGTATACGTGAATACTACAGATAATTTACACTGATTTCCTAGAAGGCTACTAAGGCTGGCAATTTAGAAAACCGTAAATAAGGATACTGGTTTGCAAAAGGACTCCCATTTAAATATTAAAAACATACTATAACTAAGACAGGAGCTGACCTAGATAGACAAAAGTCTTTTAACTTCTACCTGCTAAGGAAGGCTGTAGAAGATAGGCTTAATTTATATAAGGGCGCAGACCGCCTATTAATAATAAACCCTAAGGAACAAGGTCTTTATTAGCTAGTTAGACAATTCCATAATTAGCAACTAGTTATGTTAAACCAGAGAGAGGCTGCTCTTTGGCCGCCTATAGTCTCTTAGCTAAATAAGTCGGCAAGTACCCATTAAACGATATAAGAGACAGACCCTAAGCTGGAGAAACTCACTAGTTAACTCTAGAGGCTTAATCTTAGGACAGTTAAATTAGCAGGTATTATGTCTTTAATGCCGTTCCTTAATAAGATTCGCTAAGATCTAATATAGTACACATAGCTCCTAAACTAAGTGTTAGTGCGTTAAGAATAAACAGGTCTATAACCTACAATAAATAACAACGGGCTACTGCCACCATATAGGGGGGCGCTATAAAAGTAATATAAGCTTAACCTAGGAAGGCAAAGAGGACTAGGAAATCTTAGTGCATACTAGGTATAAGCTAAGACGTGTTATAGATATAGGGGTTCTTATTATTTTATTAACTAATACCTAATGCTCTAAGAACTAGTTAACCGTGGGTTCCTATATATAAATAAGTATAACCGAATCTGTACTAGAATATATAAGCGCCCAGGAAATCTAATTCTATATTTGCTAAGCAACAATAGGATTTAGTTTCTTAAGGACTGGCTAAGGCAGAATGCGAATATTAATCCTAATACGACAGCAACAGCAATAACAACAGGCGTCCAGCTAGCGGCAGCCTTAGTAGAGTTTATAGAAAGCAATGGCGCTAAAAGTAAAGAAGAGCTTAGTAAGTCCTAGGAAGATGTGTACCAAATAGAGTTAGTATACGTTAACTTAGTAGGAGCAGTAACTTAGTCGCAGCCTATAATACGGTTATACAATCTTAGGAAACCGTAAGGAGACATTAAAGTAACAAAGCCGCCTCTAAGACCGTCCGGTCCACAACTAGTAATAGTTTAAAATATATAACCAGGAGGACATGTCCAAATTGCACTATAATTATAACAGTAGGCTCCTTAACTGCTGTTAAATAATAATAAGATTAATAAAATAAACTATACTAAATAGCTAAGAAGACAAATGGAATAAGAGACGGACGTAATAATAACTGCTAAAGCACCGCAACTAAAGCCAGTTAGGATAATAGATATACTAAAAGAAAATGTCCTACGCCTAACTATAATGGCAGATAAGATCTTATCAAAAACTATTAAAGTTGCTATTGGTGACTGCCTTATATATATACCTAAAGTTGTAAAGTTATTCTTTAAACCTCTCCTACTACCCCTTATAGAGCCCTACTAATAAAAGCAAGAAGAAGTTAAAGTATCTGTATTATCGGCGCGCCTAATATTTTACGTTAATTAAACTAGCCTAATAACTACTAAGGTAGACCAGATTAAACGGGAAGCTGGATTTACCTAGTTTTAAAGATAATATCCAAAAGTGGAAGCGCAGATAGGAGACAGAAAGGTTAAATGCTTAATTAACTTTAGAGTAGAACTTAACCTTATTAAGGAAAGTGTGGCTCTATAACACGGACTGCTAATATTAAGTCTGCCCCTATAGTTATAAGGCACACGTCTAATATCTACCAATAGGACTTAGTCAGAGTTCATTGGATTAGTGTATGCGGCCCCTATAGTAATAGGTGGCGTCTTAATATCTATAACGTTTATTACTATAGGAGAGATGTTATATAAAGTAATACTTAGTAAGCCATAGTTAGTAAGGGCTAGACTAGCAACAAATTAAACCGTAACAGGCCAGGTATCTTACATTATTTAATTAGAAGATGGCGGGGTTAAAATAAGGTTCTTAATATCCTATAAGGATGTAATGCTCTTTAGACCAGATAAAGGAATTAGTATAGGCAGTAGGTTAGGAAACGTGTAACCGGTATAACCGCTAGGATTATATCTAGGGTTACTTATAACCCAGCGTATTAGGATAAGGGGGATGTTAAGGACGAAAAGGAGGGAAATAAGGTGCGATTTTAATAAGGATGTTTACCATTTTGGATATCCGCCGGATATAGCCATTAATGGAAAGAAGAACATAACACTAGATAGAGAGAGCTTAACAGTAAAATATTAAAGGAAGTCCTAAAAAAGCGTATAGGAGGAAAGTAGAAGCCAGTGTTTAAAGCAAAGGCTGGATCCCGTATATATTAAATATTAAAGATAACGGATCTATTTATAATATAAATGGAAAGTTATAGGAGTAAGGCCTAATAGAATGCTATAAGTATAGCAACTATATATAAATAAAAAGCGGATAAAGTCCGTCTGGTTAACTTGTTAGCACCAGATAGAACAGTTATAGGAGGCATAATAGAGTAGCAAGAAGTAGCCCTGTGTTGGCAAAAGGCGTCTATTTAAGGATTACCTTTTAGTCCATATAATTATTTCCTTAAGCCGTAATACACTAAGCTAGCCTATAGCGCACGACTAAAGCCAGAATAATTAGAGCGTATAATTATAGGAGATATTCAGCCAAGAGAACAAGAAATCTTTAAGGCCATATTATTTAACCGAGAAAAGGCTCTAGCATGGGAGTTCTCTAAGATGGGTTGTATTAGCAGGGATGTAACTCTACCATTAAAGATTAAGACTGTGCCGCATAAAGTATAGCAAGTACTGAACTTTCCTATACCAAGGGCCCTGCGAGAAGAGGTGGTTAATATATTATAAGAATGACTAGCTTAAGGGACTTTAGAATATTGCGAAAACCTATATAGGAATCCATAGTTTCTTATAAGCAAAAGGGAGCATAGGAAGTACCAACTAATTAATGCGGCAATAAATATCAACTAAGTGACTATTAGGGATATAAATCTGCTACTGTGTGCTAATGAGTTCTCTAAAGATTTTGCGGGGTGTAAGGTTATATCTCTAGTAGACTTCTTCTCTGGCTATAATCAATTGGAGCTAGATATAGAAAGTAGGAACCTAATAGCCTTTATAACACCTTTGGGACTTCTACAATAAATAACGGTACCTATAAAAGGCATAAATTTGGTAGCCTAGTTTATGAGGATAATTACTAAGATCCTAGAGCAACATATCCCACACTATACCTTACCGTTTCTGGATAACATTATAGTAAAAGGACTATAGATAATGTATAATAGAGAAAAGAGCCTTCTAGGCGTGCGCAGATATATTCTGGAATACATTATATGGCTAAATAGAGTGTTTGCGGATTTAGAACGAGCTAGGTGTATAATCTTAGGCGCAAAGTCTTATTTCTATAAAGATAAGATTATAGTAGTTAGCTACCGCTATAATAAAAAGGGACGATATCTAGAAGAGTTAAAAGTCGCAAAAATTATTTACTAGAGAGACTGCGAAGACGTTATATCTACCCAAGCATTCCTAGGAGTTGTTATGTATTACTAAATATGGGTAAAAGGCTTTGTAATAAAGGCAGAGCCAATCTTCCAATTGCTATAAGTGAACGTTCTATTTGTATGGGGCATAGAGCAGATAACCGCTATAAAGACTCTAAAGTATGTAATTATTACCGCACCCACGTTAGTTTAACTGGATTATAGTAAGGGGGCTAGGCTAATTATTCTCACCATTAACGGATGCAAGAATGGATGGGGGTGCGGTCTTATATAGTAGTAACTCTTTGATTAACGTCTGATACGGATCCTATCTAGCCCACGCAGACTACTCCGTCACAGGGGGAAAACTTATAATTTACAGGAAGAAAACCCTGCAGTTGGGGGAGGAAAAACCCTATAAGCCACCTTAGTAGGATGAAAAACCCCGAATTGCCATGCCTGCACGTAGCCGCGGCCCTGCGGGCCTACAGCTACGTCCTCCTTAGATGTTTTAAACTCCTTGGGAACTACTGCTTCCTTCTCTAGCTTATCCAGAGCTAGGGTTTACTACGTCCCAGCTAGGCCTTGCTAATTAATTGCTGTATGCTTGTGGTTGTGTCCCGTATCTTAACCACCCCCTATATACTATCTCTTATTGACCATTGCCATATACGCTATGCCTCCCCCCCCCTAGGGCCATCGAAGGCGTAAGGGGGATTTATCTATTAACTACTGTAATACTAAGCGAGCGGGATATTATATTTTGGGTATCTTTTATGCTTAGGCCCCAGCTAGGCCCTTTCTAAGGGTCACCACTTTGTTAAAAGAAGACAGGGAAAACCGTGGGTCGCAATTCAGGCTGCTAAATACTTGGTAGATGATGGCGAGTGACCATATACTCCGCAGGCGATCGCCCTAGGGGTTAGGAGGGGCCGTATATTTGCTTATTTATTCGTTCGTTCGCGCTTGTCTGTTTGTTAATGTAAGGTCGTTGATGCTTTCCATTAGGGTTTTTTTTAGGGATGTTATCGAAAACTGCGTATCCATGTTGGATTGTACAGGTGCCCTGGATAGGAGAACAGTGTAGTAGTCGTCATACTGTAGAGGGCCAACAGTAGTGGTTTTCAAGATCTCACCATCCGAAAATTTTTCACCACCGCCCTTAACGCCCACAACTACCACCAGGTCCTGTCCGCACGTTGTGCGACGTCTCTGCGTTGGCTCTGGATCTGAACTTCGAAGACCAGGTTTGTAGCCGTCACCACGTACAGGTGCAGAGTCCGATTTCGACGGCCTGCGGTCTTATATAACTAGATATACAAGGTCGTTACCATCCATATTAATATAAGAGCGGCATCTAGTCTTAAGCGGAGCAGAAATACGATTTAGGAAAGCTTAAGTGTTGGGCATTGCTGTATACATTAAAGAAGTGTTAAGTGTACCTATACGGCGTCTGCTTTACGGTCGAGATAGATATAAATACCTTAGTCGCGTAACTAAATTGTACTGCCACCGATTTACCAGGAGCCTTAATAACTTAATGGCTAGCATAGATCTAGTTATGGGACTTTAATATTAGATATATGCTAGGGAAGAAGAATAGCCTAGCTAATAGGCTGTCACGACGGCCACTAGATGGTGAACGGCCTAACGAACCAACTAAGGATATTAAAGAATTTATTAACTGTAAGCTAAGTACTTTAGAATATACGGCTAGCCCAGTTAAAATGGAGGTGGATCTGCCATTAGAGGACTTATATTTAGAGGAATCTTAAAATATTATAAAATAGCTAGTAACCTTATAACGTCCAGAAGAAATAAATACTAAGGAATTTAAAAGATTTAAACGGCAAGCACTGAAGTTCCTAGTGCGTAATTAATAGCTCTTCCGCTAATAGTCGAAAAATGTACTAATACGGAGGGTAATTAATAATGAGAATACTCAGCAAGAGATTATTAAGAGCCTTTATAATTAGAGTGGATATCGCAGATAAGAAGGGACGTATTAGAGAGTCTTAAATTAATATTAGTGGCTAGGGCTATGGGATTAGATATTATAGCATATTAAGTTATATCTGTAATGCTAGGGGCGGCAGTTAGGACAGGAAGAAGAAGTAATACACCCCACATAGGAGTCTACTTTATAGCAATAAGTAACAGTAGATATTACATTTATGCCAACAACCCATCTTGGATTTTAATACCTAGCTACTACTTAAGAATATGTGTCTAGATGGGTAGAAGCCCGAGCCCTTTAAAAAAAGGATATAAAAAGCGTGGTAAAGTTCCTCTATAAAGACGTTATCTGCAGATAGGGAGTATTCGGATAGCTTTCTGTAAATAGTGGTAGAGAAAATGCTAATATAACCGCTGCGCTCGCGGAGCTCTATAACATTAAAAGGGTTATAGCTTCCGCATATTACCTATAGGGACAAGGCTTAATAGAGCGAGGGTATAAGCCTATAGTAAATGCTTTGGCAAAGATAGATAGCTTATAGCTAGACAATCTCTATACCGTTTTATAGGCAGATAGAATAACTATTAAGCGGCCTACAGGAATGACGCTAGTAAGAGTTATATATAGATATAAGCATGTTCTTCTTATTAAACTCTGCATACCCACTTAGTAAACGCTGCCTTAGTAAATAGTTTGGACCACTATAGAGCTACTAGTACTCCATGTAAAATAGTTTAACTAAAGAGACATAGATATAAAAGAGGCTATTACGCGTATAAGACAACTAAGGGTAATAAATAAGGAGTACTTTAATAATACCTATTACATTCGCCAGAACAGATTTAAGGTTAGAGATATAGTTATACTCTATAATACGTAGCTTAAGTAAAATTATTCTAGCAGTCGCAAGTTAGATCTAAAATGGCTGGGCCCGTTCTATATACGTAAGAGTCACCCATATAAAGGATGGTACTTAATTAAGGATCTTAACGGCATGCCATTCCACAACTAAACTCTAGGGAATAGATTAAAAAAGTTCTACCAGTAATAGGTATCTAAAGTCCGCTAGAAGGACTGGCTTAACTAATTAGGCAGGACTATACTATAAGAAATAACAGTAGAGCCAAAGTCTAAGGAAGATATAATATAAAAATCTACCTATATCACAACGCCGCGTAGTTTAAGAAGTACGTGTTCTAGAAAGATTGTTTAACAGAACTAAGTACAAAACGTTTAACTAGGGGACAGTTAAGTTCTAAAGTGGGGGAGGGGACGTTAATAACAACCACGCAGCCTATTTGTTTATTTACTATATTTCCTAAAGCTCTTTCTATTTCTTATTTGCCTTTTAGTTATAGGAATCTAATGCGTGTTAACAGTAAGGTAAGGGTAGAAGAATGTTTGCGTATAAATACCTAGATTCGCTCACTATAAAGATATTAGTTCCGCTTACCGCCTTTACTAAGCTAATAGTAATTTTCCATACCGGGCATAGAAAATTATAATTGGTCTATTTAGTAGTTAGAACCAGCAAAACTCCACACCACCACCTAGATTTAGTAGACTATTATAATTAGAAACCCTATTTAAAAATCCACCTTCTTACCCTTAAATCTTAAAGATAGTTATAATTAGCTAAAGCGTAAACCAAATAGAATCTACAATAGCACGTTTATTATGTCTTTATTAAGCAGGCCGTTGGTACTATATAAAGGAGCTAAGCGCTAGATTAGTAACATCCTTACAGAAATTAGAGGCTTTATAGTTAATCAGCGTCGCGTAGTGCTCGTCCAAATCTATAATAAAATTTTGCTCTCTTAGGAAAACTACGCAGATGCTGCTAGTATAGTAGTCAATTTCATTAACAATAATAGTGGGCTGCAGGCATCTCTAGGAAAGGACTCGTTTATATTAATCTTTAGGGATATCTTTAACGTTAGCAAGATGGCTAAGGATTAGAGAAACCATCCAAAAGGCTTAGGGACAAGATGTCCTTAACGGACCGCTTAAATACGCAGTCTCCTATAACTTCCTCTCCGCTGTTTAAAAGCTCATAGTTTATCCACTTCCTAAAGTTATAGTAAGAGTTAATAAAGCGCTAGTTAAGAGGCTTAATTATCTAGGACGCGGCATTAAGACTACTACTTAACTATAGCTAGCCAATTTCGCGCTCGCGCCTACAAAGTTAGGAAGGGTAATATTAGACTAGGTAGTAAATAAGTATAGTTTAGGGAGATACTTAACTGGCTTCCTTATTCCAAATAAGGACCTACCGCTAAGAAGTAGAAGATTGACTATAGTGGGACTAGAAGTCACTAATGTTAGAATTAGATAAGTAGGAGAGAGCTTAGCTCTTATACTGCGAATATATTTATAGTATGCTTCCAATATAATAAATCTATTAGCTTTTTAGCCATTAACACCTATTTAAGGAGGAGGTGTTAGTATTATACCAAGCCCATCTTAATAAGGATTACCTATATTAGTTAACTTGCCTTTATCTTCTATAAACAAAAGTATTCTTATAGCTAGAACGCCTATTAGCTCGCCCCCATAGCTGCTAGTATTCTCTTTAAGAAGGAATCCAAGGAAAGGGCTAATAGTTACTTATCCAGAAGTAGGAGGGCTAGGAGTAGAATTAATATTTAATAAAAACATTATTAAGCCTAAAGATAATAAGGAGTATATTAAGGAGACCGTAGATATTATGGCAATACTCCATTTAAAATAAGGGTGTGACTATAAAGATAACATACTAGCTTATCTTAAAGCGTCCCTAAACTAAACCACTAAAATTAAACTAATTAAGGTTATAAAGCTCTTACGTAGTTAGTATAGGGCGGCTGGTTCTAACCTAGAGATATACAAGGTCTGCTAAATACATACGCAAGCCATAGAAGGACGTATAGGTTTGGCAATAAAGGGTCTAAACTATACCGCACTATACTACAGACTCCATTTAATATACCATGCTCACAATTACCTTAGCACTATAAAGATAGATCCTACTACGTACTCCTAGTTTAGAAAAGCTTACAGACCTCTAGTTCCGTCCAACTCCTTAGGACCATATAAGTTTGTTTATAATTTAGCACTAAGGTTTTCCTATAATAGAGGGGCTTTACTTAATTAGATGCTGTTACTAAACAACCAAGGTGTATAGCAGTAAAATAGATCCATGGTTTCAAACGTGTTTAAATAGTGGTGGGATTCTGGTATTTTAGTAATAATTAATAAAGAAATGCGTATATACCGTTATTACCAGCGTCTAATTAATGGACGGCTAAATTACAGATAATTAAGAATAATGGTCCACAGTCTCTGCCAGTAGCTAATAAAATAAGATCCTAAGTACTACCGTCTCTATTACGCTCTTAGGCCTAACAGCTAGTAGCAACTCATCTCCTATCCCTATTATGCGAAGTTCACAGTTAAAGGAGACTCTATAGCTTTCCGTTATATTAATATAAACATTCCTTCTCTTATAGAGAGCAGGCGCGGTGCCAATATAATTTAAGGAAGCATTTCTCTAGATAATAAGACTAAGGATAATTACACAGTTATCCTGCCTAGCATACATTATCACTTAGAGTTATAGTGGGCAGATCTTAAAGCGTAAGGATTAACTAAAGGTAATAGATTTGTATATAAGATCTCAGATCAGGACTGGACCACTAAAGACATAGAAAAATACGCAACCGACTAGGTAGCTTAGCCGTGCAAAAAAGGAGATGTATATATAACCATACTATACCTTTTTTATGGGGCAAAAGGACCTTTAACTAGGACCCAGCAAACAATACTACTATAGTTTATTGGCGTTTAGGACGATTATAATAACCTTAAGGTTATAAAAGGAGAAACCTGGGTAGAGCTAGCAGATACTTACTAAGACTTAAAAGCGCCGCCCCGCACGCTATCTAGACATACTAACCTTTACGGCGCAATCCTATATCGCTTCCCTACAGTAGTTAAACTTATAGCTGCCAGCGCCTTATCTAACGCCCTTCTAGATAGATAATAATGGGACTCTCTAGCGGTAATCTAAGATCGTAATCTTTTTCTGACTAGTAATTAGAACGAAGTTACAAAATGGATACATTCTTACCGTCTTAAAGCTGTCAAAAACTATAAAGATGCGTTTTAAATTATGCATGCAGCTAAGATAGAGCGCTTTAACAGCCGCTTTTACTTCTACTACGCTAACAATAGAATTAATCCTTTAACTGTTACGGTAGATCTAAGTAGAGTGCCCTCTATTGTTATAGAAGGACAGAGTTATATAGAGTTGCCTAAAGAGTTATAGGACAGAACTAAGTAAATAGAAAGACGTAAAAGAGCAAGGTCATTTAAAAGCCGTCTGTCTAATGTTGCTTATACTATCCAACCAGGCAGATAAGAGCGGTCTTGTTTAACCAGAACAGAGTCTCCTTACTTATTATCTTAGGTTCATGGCAAGGGTAAGGAGCGCATACAGTCGCCTACTGCGCCTTCATTTTAAAGATAGAGAGTTTTAGAGTTTTAAAGGTTATTAGGGGACAACAACTTAGGCGGGTGAGGTATATAGTGGGGTAAGTTAGCCTACTACATTTAGCATCCAATTTGGGTATGGTTTCAGGAGAGCATAGGCCTCCTATAGGTATATAGATTGGCCCGCGGCCTTAGAGTCTTTAACAACTCCGACAGGCTCAACAGACAGTTTAGGGGACATAATACACTTATTTCTCTTCTTCTTACTAACTGCTTTCCTACTGATTTCTACTAACTAACTATAACCGACTGACAGACCGATAGTACACTGACTTCTTATCTGGAGAGAGACCTTCCCTCCCACACTAGGACTAAATCGTATATTTATTCTTACTTATTCTTAAATAGCGGAAAATCCGTAATAAAATCTATAGTATAATATCGCCATAATTCGCTAGTAGAAGGAACCAATTTAAGTAAACCCTATAGCTTATGCCTTTAGATTTTATATACTGTAGCTAGAATATATTGCATTGCAATAGGAGGCAAATTGCCGCCACGTGTGGCAAGTTGCCGTTACGTGAGGCAAGTTGCCGTCACGTGTCACCGCGGTACTAGTGTGGTAAGGAACCTTAAGTTCCTTACCCTTCTTCGTATTAAAAAGACAACATCTATCTACAACACCGTATAGTACATATTATTGTGATATATATATTTTGCACGTTGTTAAAGCATACCAACACTAATTAGTGAGCGTGTACAGATTAAAAAACACGCAGATAGCTTAGAAGACAGTTATACTGTCTACCTTGCAGTAGATTGGAAGATAGTTATACTTATCCACCTTTCGTATCAGCCTATTTTAGTTGAAGAGAAGAAGAGAAACTACCTAGGAGTACTTATCTAGTATCTATAATAACTTCTAGATATCTTGTTCTATCTATTTTAGAAGACTACTGCGCAGAGCACTTTACCCTACTTAATTAACTTAAACTATCTCCTTAACCGCCTTCTTAACCGCCTCCTTAACCGTTCCCCTACTTTTACCTTTTAAACACCCTTACCTTCACCCTTACTTACCTAAACAATATATAATAAACAAGATGTCAGGAACAGAGAAAGACTAAAAGGAAGAAGCAGCTAAATAGGAAAATAGGATTAACCTAACAGAGGCCTCTAAAGATAAACTAACTAACTACCTACGATGCAAGATATACCTATATACAGAGATATACAACTAGCTTAACTTAACACTCTAGGAATTGTTTTAGGGAGATTTTAAGGACTTTACAGTTAATATCTTTACGCAAATCCCCTTATACTGGCTTTAGCAACTACGTAACTGCCTAAATATTAGAGGAGTATAGGTTAATGTTAACCACAAACAAAATAAAACACTCCCTTAGTCTTTACACGATATAGTATAAGAAGAAGACCAAACTAAATAGAGTAGAGAGATAATTAAATTAGCTAATAATAAGTACGGACCAACGCTATTAAGATTGATTAAGGTATACATAATAGAGGGTACCTTAAAGGAGCAATAATAAGCTAAAGCTACTATAACCCAACTAACTGGTACACTGACTACCTCTACCTTTACACCATCTATTATACCTTAATCTACGACTATATCCACTTTTATACCATCTGCTACGCCTTAACCTGTAATAACAACATAGTAACTCCACGTATAATTTATAGATGAGGAGAACCGCCTTATTACTATAACCGGCTATGGCAAGGAAATTGCGAACGCAGCCAAGATATACACAGAGGAGTAGAAATACGGTGGCATAAATAAAAGCCTTAACTATAAATTAATAATATTCTATAATATCTACAATCAAGCGGACGTACCCTAAGAAGCCTACCTTAAGGCATTCCCTACTATGCTAAAAGGACTAGCTTTAAACCACTTTTATATAAACTAACTGTCCCGCCTACTATTTGCCAAAGCTTGCGAGCACCTTTGGAATTTCTTTAAAGGACTAGGATTTCAACGCAAGAACCTAGACGAGTGGAACACCATTATACTTACAATAGTAATAGCAGGAAATATAGATAAGTTAATAAGTAAATATCTCTAATTGTTAATCCATAGACTTTGTTAACTATAGTATAGCCTTAGACCTACCTTACAAACCATAGACTTCCTTTATAATAAAATCGTCACTTCTTGCTAGGGAATACCAGCATGCAGATATATAGTCTCTGACCTACCGGACAACCTTAGAGCCCTTATTAACAAACTTTAATCATCTATTATAGCATACGAAAAAGAGTATATGGAGAAGACATAAGCCTTCTTCACAAACCGACGGTTCTATAAAAGAGATAACAACTATAACTACAGCAACCGCAATAACCCTCTATATAACCGCAACCGAAAGAAACCACGTTGCTTTATATATAACAGGGAAGGATGTTGCTTATAGAGATATACTAAGGAGGAGTAAGAAGAGTCTAAAGCCAAGTTTAGAACTGCTAATAGAGACAGGTTTAGCAAATTCAACGACCGATTTAAGAAACAACTTAACTAATATATTATGGATTATAAGGATAACGATACCAACTCAGAAGAAGAGCTTAAGGAAGCTTTTTAAGCACTAACTATTAATGTAAGTTATGAGGTAACTAACAAGAACTTATAACTGAATATTAATTACTACTATACCTCCCTTAGCCAAGTGGAATAGCAGAAAGTAATTTCTATGGCTACTACCCTAGCTGATAAAGCCTTTGGCCATTTGGTCACAACTATAAATAATATAATACCTCTTATAACCGACTAGGACCCCTTTACCTACAATATAACCACATCTATGTCCCGCTATACTGCAGACAAGTTTATAGGTATAATAATTAACATAGGAGCATCTAAACGATCCATAGTAGGATATAGCCAATTCTTGGCATTCCAGAGACTTAATACTGATATACAGCTTAATACCACCATACAAGGCATGGTTAATGTATAATTCAGTATTAGATTAACCTTATTAATTAGATTAGCTAAAGTAATTACCCTAATTGGCATAATTAAGTTTTATATTGTTAAGGTTAACACCCCATTTTTACTTTACTTAGCAGATATAGATCACCTATAAGTATACTACAACAACCTAAAAAATATGCTAATTACCCCTCGGAGCGAAGTACCCGTTATATATTGCTTTGGCTACCCTTTCCTACTTTAAAACACATCCCTGTGTACTTATTTAACTAAGTTATTTAAACAAAACCCCTGCTACCTTACCGACGTAGAATTGAAGCGACTGCATCGCCGTTTTGGCTACCCTTTAGCTAAGCGTCTTGTACGAATACTTAAACGCTTAGGGTATAATATTAATAGTAAGACCTTAGATTATCTCACACGCTACTACCACTATTGTTAAAAACATGGAAAGTTGCCTGGTAGATTCAGATTTACCTTATATAATAATATTAATTTTAACTATTTAATCGTGGTTAATATTATGTATATTAATGGCGCACCCCTTTTGTATATTGTTAATAAAGGAACACAATTTTAAGCTAGCAGATAGCTGCAAAATATTAGCGCTAAGTATATATGGGATGTATTACAAATGTGCTAGATTAACACATACCTAGGACCTCCTGATATTATTACACATAATATAGGCAAGAATTTTGTAAGCAAGGAATTCAAACAATATGCTATAATATTTGGAACAGTTATAAGAAGTGTACCTATTGAAGCCCACAATTTAGTTGGAATGGTAGAACGCTACTATGGCCCCCTTTGTCGCATATACCATATCATTACTACAGAACTGCCAGATATTAGTAAGGATATGGCCCTGTAAATGGCCTTTAAAGCAATTAATGATTCTATAGGCCCTAACGGTCTTATACCCACCTTACTAGTATTCGGAGCTTACCTATATATGGTGGAATCCGATGCACCTAACCCTATAGTTATACAACGAGCAGCAGCTCTTAAAAAGGCTATGGAAGAAGTTAAGAAGCTTAGAGCTAAGCGCTAAGTGGCAGATGCCCTTAATATGCGCAACGGACCTAAAATAACTGTAATCTATAACCTACCACTTAACTCACCCGTATTAGTATGGAGAGAAGGACCTATAGGCCAACCTAGCTACTGGTCTGGTCCGCATAACCTACTTAGCATTGAAAATAAGACCTGTACTATATAACTTCCCTACGGACCCACTAACTTCTGTAGCACGGTCGTGAAACCATATCTAGTAGACCCTAAGATTATAGAGGATACGCAACTAGAAGATAATAAAAGTAAACCACCTTAAACTAAACCTAAACCCCTACCTTAAACTGAACCTAAACCCCTACCTTAAACTAAGCCTGGACCTTAACCCGTTAAGTGTAGAAGAGGTAGACCACGTAAGAACCCTATTAAAGCTAATACCGCAAACATTTTAATATATCTACAAGATGAGGATAATGATCAACTTATAAAGTCCAATTAGTTTGTAGTATCACGCCAGAAGGAAATTAAGGGATTACTTAAGAAAGGAGTTTTCGAACTGATTAACCCTAAAGATATACTATAAAGCAATAGAGTATTTAACTCTAGATTTGTTAACGAGATTAAGAACCCCAGTTTTAATAAAGCCTTTAAGAAGTTAAGACTAGTTATATAGGCATATAATGATTTAGAAAAAGACCTTGTATTAACCTAATTACCTATAATCCAACAAGTTAGCCAACGCCTTATTTTCTGTATTACGGCCATAACTTAGAACAATGGCACACATCTCTACTTACGAGATATTTTATAGGCCTATATACAATTAGCTATAAGACTAAATTGAGACTTCTATATTAGGGCACCTCTTGAACTTAGTACTGCACTTAGAGTCTTATAAGGCACAATTCTAAAGGTTGTTAGACCTTTATACGGCATTCCTAAGGCAGGCAATTATTGGTTTAAGACTTACTATAACCACTATATTAAAGAACTAAATATAAGCTAATCTACTTATAACCCCTACTTACTCCACCTTAACAACCCCACAAATTTTGGAATAGTTGGTTTATAGACTAATAACACCCTCTTACTAGCTAACTCAGTCTTTATAGCTTTAGAATAGGAGAAGATTAAGAAAGCTAAGTTCCTAACTAAGGAACGCGAATAACTTATGCTAGAATACCCAATTAAGTTTAACGGAGGCATTATCCAACAATAGGATTATATAATTACGCTTACGCAGGAGCGCTAATGCCAGAACTTAACCCTTGTTAATATTAAGGAAGCTATTACAATAACTAGTTTTAGAGGCACTGTTCGTATAGCACTTACACTTAAGGACCAATACATCGCCTAACAAGTAAGAGGAGCTTATATTGCGTCTATATGCCAGCCTAAAGCTTCTTTTAATTTATCCTACGCTGCCCAGGTGATTAACCCTAACGAGAAAGACGTAAAACTACTTAATAAGAGGATTTAGTGGCAAATTGAGAACCTAATAAGAGGTTTAAACTTTGTTAAACTTGATATAGAGATATTACAACTACTTATATTTACTGATTCCTTATTTATAAATAACAAGGATCTCTTATTACAGATTGGATATATCCTGGTACTAGCAGACTTATTAAATAAGGCGAACATTGTCTACTGGTTCTTAGTTAAGTGTAAGAGAATTACTAGAAGCGTACTAGCCTCTGAATTATATGCTATGGCCTATGGTTTTGATATTGGCGCTGTAATTAAGGCCATAGTTGAATTGTAACTTAATATTAGCCTACCGCTTATTCTTTGCACCGATTTAAAGTTAATTTACGAATGCCTCGTTAAACTAGGAACTATATAGGAGAAGAGACTTATAATTGATGTTATATACCTACGTTAGTTATATAAAAGACGCGAAATAGCTAAAGTTAAGTAGATTAATGGAGATAGTAACCCTGTAGACGCTATAACTAAAAGCAAACCGTTATTAGCTCTTAAGCGACTTATTAACACAAACCGAATCAAGTTAAAGACAGTAGAATGGGTAGAACGTGCTACTGACAATAGCACTAATATAAAGGCATAAGGAAGGAAGGAAGGAAGGAAGGAAGGAAGAAAAGAAAGAGAAGCATATATATAGATTTTTAAACTGCATAGTTATAGGATACTAGTCCTCCGCATTTTCTAAAGTACTCCCAGTGTAGCTAGAATATATTGCATTGCAATAGGAGGTAAATTGCCACTACGTGTGGCAAGTTGCTATTACGTGAGGCAAGTTGCCGTCACGTATTACCGCGGTACTAGCGTAGTAAGGAACCTTAAGTTCCTCACCCTTCTTCGTATTAAAAAGACAACATCCATCTACAACACCGCATAGTACATATCATTGTGATATATGTATTTTGCACGTTGTTAAAGCATACTAACATATACTTAATACTTCTTATAGTAGCTACTGTACTCCTTTACCTCCTACTTAAGCTTTAGCTACTTATATTTATATTAAAGTAATTCTACTATTTTAGCTTAACTATAGTAGCCGCTTAAAGGATTATTATAATTCTTTATAAGAATCTTCTGTTATAGATTCGCTTTTTATAGTACCTAAACCTTACTATATCTATATAGTAGGCCCATTAGGTTTAGTTCCTAATAGTAATACCTAGTAGCTTCCTTTCCGTTATATTTCTGGTTTACTTTTATATTAAAGATAGTATAGAAGGCGTCCCTCTATTATACCTTACAGATAAAATCCGTTAACCTTTTAGATGGTTTCTAGGTAAAAGCTGTTTCGCCTTATACTGCTCTAAGTATAAGACTAAATAGCACTATAGATCTTATAACTTCTTAGTGCATATATATTAGGAAGACCGCTATAAGGTTAAAGTCCTTTAGTTATTATAGGGCTCCAAGTTCTAATTACTCTTTAGCTTTACTATTAGTTTAAGGGGATAGCTTAGGAATTAGTGGTATATTACTAGGTTTTAAACTTATATTAGGGATGTCTTATCTAGGTATATTTAGACCCTTATTGGCCACGGACTAGGTATTAACTAAAATATTAATAGAAGCTAATAGGGTTTACACTACCTAAGACTTGGTATATAGAGCTGTGGGTACTTAAGCATTATATATCTAAAAGCTTATTCTATAATATAGAGAGTAATATATCTATTATTTATTTTCCTTCTCTTGTTTTAAAGCCTTTAGCATAGTCTAGCCGTTATAATAGTCTATTAGCAGGGTTATTTTCCCCTAGTTTATATTTAATCTTAAAATTAAATTGCGTAAGCTTCTCTACCTATTTAACTTATTAAGGTATAAGCTTCTTTATAGTTATAAAGTAGTATAGATTATAATAATCTAAGAGTATATAAGTGGTATGGCTTGCGTACTTAAGGTAGTGTCGCTACTATTTAAAGTAGTTAACTATAGCCAGCACATCGGCAAAATATGGTACCCTTTCAATGGCCTCAATGGTTGGTGGTTGACGCAATTGGCGCGCAGTTGAGGTCATTTGGCAACTCGACCGACTAGCCTATGTCGTGTTTTTTTAACACGCAGCCTGCGCGCAGCTTACGCGCAACCTGCGCGCAACCTGCCAGTAATTTGCGCATTTGGCAACCATAATTATATTTACCTCTTTTATACTAATAATATATTTTAAATAAATAAAAGCTACTTTAAAGCTATTTATAAGGCTAGCAAAATAAATATTATTATTTTAGATAATTTAATATAATATAGCGATGGTTCTCTTCTACCTATCTACCTATTAACTTACTTACCTGCCTATATCGCCTACCTATCTGCATTGCCTACCTGTTTGCATCTGCCTACCTGTCCATATCTGCCTACCCGTTAGCATCTGTCTACCTGTCTACATCTGCTTGCCTGTCTATATCTGCTTACCTGTCTGCATTGCCTACCTGTCTACATTGCCTACCTGTCTGCATCGCCTACCTGTTTACATCTGCCTACCTGTCTATATCTGCCTACCCGTCAGCATCTGCCTACCTGTCTGCATCTACTTGCCTGTCTGCATCTGCTTACCTGTCTGTATCTGCCTACCCGTCAGCATCTCCCTATTTGTGCCTACCTGTCTGTGCTACCTTGATTCGATC
>Ga0307507_10002259_pt1 | contig 41068 bp, 13 predicted proteins | sample 7_EM_MG_FD_207223 | JGI IMG/M metagenome (GOLD analysis project Ga0307507, IMG submission 207223) | Populus trichocarpa ectomycorrhiza microbial communities from riparian zone in the Pacific Northwest, United States - 7_EM | ecosystem: Host-associated > Plants > Roots > Unclassified | place... | reverse complement strand
TTATTTATTTTACTAGCCTTATAAATAGCTTTAAAGTAGCTTTTATTTATTTAAAATATATTATTAGTATAAAAGAGGTAAATATAATTATGGTTGCTAAATGCGCAGATTACTGGTAGGTTGCGCGTAGGTTGCGCGTAGGCTGCGCGCAGGCTGCGTGTCAAAAAAACACGACATAGGCTAGTTAGTCGAGTTGCTAAATGACCTCAACTACGCGCCAATTGCGTCAACCACCAACCATTGAGGCCATTGAAAGGGTACCATATTTTGCCGATAAAGTTAAAAGCTAAGATATAATAAAAAACAGTTTGCTAAAAGGCAAGACAAATAGTATTATTAATAGAAAGACGCGTAAGAGATAATAGCTTATAAACTAGAAGAAATTAATATTAAAACATTATTATTAGGACCTATTTTAGGTAAATGGGGATAGTAGCTAGTTAATGTATTATATAGGACAACCTCTAGATTAGCTTATAATAAATTCTTATAATAAAGAAGGTAAATCCTATCTAATTTTTATTATTATTATTAAAGTTCTATTATAAAGGTACTATAAAGAGCTATAGTAGAAGAAGAGTGGAGGAATAGAAAATAAAGTAAGGTTCTATATTAGTAAAGAACTGGTAATAAGCCGTATTATAGAGTACCTTTCCACTAAAGAACTTCTCTAGTGGTTTTAGCTAGAACTCTATAAGAGTTTATTAAGAGGTAAAGTCTTAGAGGATTAAGACCCTTAAAGGGGAGGCAATTATAATGGGCGCTCCTAAAAGGTATATATTAGATAAGATAGATAAAGGTTTTACTAATATCCCATTAATGTCCTAAAGGAGATATAGTTAGATAAATAAGGGGTAAAGGGTTTTACTAGTGTCTTAGAAGGATTATATAGGAAGCTAGTTCTCCTCTAGAGAAGAACTAGCGATTAGTCTCTAAATAGAAGAAGTTAGAAAGCATTTGTCCTTTAATACGTGAAGCTCGTTCTACCTTTGACTTACCTTCTACTTACCTGTAACTCTCATTCTATACTGTCAATTAGATAACTATATATTCCGGTTAGACTGGCCTCTTACACATTAGATAACCTATAAAACGCTATAAAAAAGGTATAGGAGTATTAAAAGAAATTAGGTTAGGCAATATTAATAAAGAAGGATTGCTAAAGAATAAGTCACTTAAGGGGGACCTAAGAGGATTAACTGCCACGTTATTTGGAGTTGTTTCTACTATAATAGATTGCCAAGACAAACTTGGTTCAACGTTCCGCACGTGACTCTGATCACCGCCTTGTCAACCACGTTTCTTGACGCGAAAACCGGCTTCCACAACGTCATCTCTTTACTTTCGGTAATACGAAGCCAATTGGGGCCATGTCGCCTGGGAAGCCTTGGTATTTGTGGAGCAACTCTCTATCATGGCAATTCACACTTTTGTACATACGCAATCCAAATCTACATTCAAACTACCATCTTCTTTCTGAGGCTTCTTGATAATTTTTGGAGCTTGTGAGGGCCTAACATCATAGGCATATCAATAGAGCCGGGTTTACCGAGCTCTACTAGCTTTCACGAACAAGTCCCGCTAGACCGCACCCAATGTCCGGCAATGAAAATACAGAAACCGACCGACGAGATCACAGAGCCCCCTATACAGCTCACCACCCCATCCCAACCATCCAGCGATATCGAGAGGAGAAGCAGCAACGGCAGGAAAGCTTCGGCGGCCAGGAAGAGGAGTCAGAAGGCAAATCGCATCATATTAGAGATACAGCAAGCCGATATCGATATGGCGAGGCTCCTGCAGACAGGTCCGAACAACCATACCAGAGCGAAAACAAGAATACTGGACAAGATGAGGGTGTGGCAGATAATCAAGCGGAGGATTCCGATACACAACATGATAGGTTGGACCGGAAGCAAGACCAGGATGAGCACGACGATGCCGCTGAAGATACATCGCAGGCTCTGTCGAATGAACAAGACCCCAAACAGAAGAGGAAAACTATGGAAAAGAGAAAGGGAGACCGTGCGGAAAGGGAGGTTACGGATCCTGTTACGCATCTGCCAGTCATCATCCACGACTCTACTGCCGAAGACTTGAAGAGGACACCAGAGAACGGCCCTCCGGCAGGTACAGAACCTCGTTCGGCGACTGGCAGTGACGCAAAGAACAAAAAAGATCGTCAATTGCGAGATGAGCAATCGGAAGCACAAGAAGCTCACGAGGCAATGGAGATGCTCTTTCCTCCGCTGGAGTTCGCAGCCGCTAGAGATGAGATAACGCAAGTGTGTAAAACTGCTATTACGACTGGCCTAGGAATCGTAGCAACATCATTGACTATCATTATCTTCGTTTCACAGGTTGTTCGAAGCACTACAGGCATCTCAGGAATGATATCCACTTCCGTGGAATTGGCTGTTGCTTTGGGTGTTTCCGCTGCAATCATTCTGGGCATGCAGCAATGGACTGAGAACAGAATCAAAAGCGTTTGGGAGGATGAGGTCTGGGAAGCTGAAAGACACCAGGGAAAGAAATTGGCGAAATTCGAGACTGCCGAGTCGACACAATGGCTTAATTCGCTTCTTGCGTCCATTTGGCCTCTCGTCAACCCTGATTTATTCATTAGTGTAGCCGACACTTTGGAGGTAGGTCCTATAATTAACTAACCAGGCTTCGTGGTTGACGATTCTTAGGATGTTATGCAAGCAAGTTTGCCAAGAATGGTCCGAATGGTCAGTGTTGACGACATTGGCCAAGGCAGCGAAGCATTGCGTATCCTTGGAATTCGATGGCTACCAACCGGCGCTGCTGCGAAAGCCGTATCAGAAGACGGTAAACTGCGGTCTGGCAATAGCGAGATGAATAACAGCGATAGAACTGTTCCTGGGGAAGGAGAAGTTCAAGACAAATCAGAAGACGACAATTCTAAAGAAAAGAGGGGCATTAAGAATGAGGATAAAGAAACGAATGAAAACGTTGCGGAAGGCATGGAAGCTGAAGAAGGTGATTTTGTTAATGTCGAGATTGCTTTTGCGTACCGTCCAAGAACTAAGAAAAGGGGCATGCGGAACCGGGCAAAAAACGCACATCTCTACCTTGCGTTTTACCTCCCGGCGAATGTAAAGTTCCGTAAGTACTCCCTATTGGGTTCTGATTTTGAAAGTTTAATCTCCGATCGATTTTATACTAACAATCGCTAGCTGTATGGGTTGAGTTACATGGCATTGTCGGGACTCTACGTCTGCGAATTCAACTTACGCCAGACCCACCGTTTTTCTCTCTCTGCACGCTTACCTTCCTTGGCCAACCCAAGGTTGACCTTTCATGCATTCCATTAATAAAAAGAGGCCCTAATATCATGGATCTACCTCTGATCTCAAGATTCGTCCAGAGCTCCGTTGACGCTGCCATGGCTGAGTACGTAGCTCCCAAAAGCTTGACCCTTGATCTCAAAGACATACTTGTTGGTGGTGATTTCAAGAAAGATACTGTAGCTCGAGGCGTGTTTGTTGTGCGGATCAAGCGTGCATTTGACTTCAAAGAGGGTGATGCTGGCATCGCTGGGATTAAAAAGGGATCCGCCGACCCTTATGTCTCTGTTGGGTGGGCGAAATTCGGGAAACCTCTTTGGTCCACACGGGTTCTAGTATCAGAGATGGAGCCTCATTGGGATGAAACCGCCTTTATCCTAGTCACACCCGAGGAGCTTAATGTGGATGACCGTCTTCGTGTTCAGTTGTGGGATTCAGATCGCGCTACTGCAGACGATGACCTTGGTCGTATTGAGGTTGATATCAAGCATCTTATGCGCGATTCGCATACAAATGGGAAGATGTGCGATAGACAAGACGGATTCAAGTCACTCAAGGCTGGAGAGGGGATGCCAGGGAAGCTTGATTGGAGTGTTGGGTATTTCTCGAAGAAGAGAATCACAGACTCTCAGCTTGCGCATCAAGAAGAAGATCCCAGCGTCAAAAATATTGACCAGCTAAAAGCGAAGGTATACGAGGAAGCCGGCCGGAAACTTCGAGAGGTTAAGAAAGATGAATCTGCCGAAATTGAGCAACAAAAGGCACAGGACTTCAAGGTAAGATGAATTCTATACATTGTGTAGCTGGCGAAGGTACTAAGTTCTACAGGCACGTCAAGATCAACTCATCATCGGCTCACCTCCACCGCAAGAGTACCCTAGTGGCATACTTTCTATTCAGATTCATCAAATAACAAGCCTCGAATTAGAATCCATTAACAAGAACAGAGCTAGCACGAATGAAGACGCTAGCGATGAAGAAGAAGGCAATGATCTCCCCAGCGCTTATTGTACCATAATTCTCAACCATCAGAAAATCTTCAGGACCCGAACGAAGCCTAAGAATGCGAAACCATTCGTGGGTTTTCTAAACTCGTTATCCTATAATTTACTAATACATCCCATAGTTTAACGCTGGCTGTGAACGTTTCATTCGGGATTTCCGCAACTCCGAAATTCATATCAGTGTGAGAGATGCTCGCGTGCACGAAGACGACCCCCTCCTTGGCGTAGTATACTTCCCTCTCAACAGGCTGTTTGCCCATCGCTCGCAAATCAACGGTTACTTCCCACTTTCCGGTGGCATTGGTTATGGTCGTGCTCGCATCTCTCTTGTTTTCCGTTCCATACAGTTTCAAGCTCCAAAATCATTGCTTGGATGGGACTACGGCACCGTGGAAGTGGCACCAGAGATAAAGTCGAGTGATCTGCCACACGATCTACAAGGCATGAGAATCAAAGTGCGGACAACTCTCGCTAGAGGCAAGCTGCAGTCCGAAGGCCAAGGTGTATGGAAGAGCAAGCGGGGTCATACGCTACGTCTCCCGGTGCGGAAGAGATATTGCACACCGCTCATGGTCGAATTCCGCACGGCGTCGACAATGCTGGATCGTACGCCAGCCTTTGCAGTTCTCTGGCTCAAGGACATTCCGGACAACGAGGAACAGTCGATCGGGCTGCCAGTTTGGAAAGGCAACCTCAAACGCGCAGAGACAAATTGTTTGAGGGAATACGGTGAAAAAGTTGGCTCAATCGAGATAAAATTGACGTTCTGGAGCGGTCTGAGTGGGTACCGTAGTAAGCTATCTAGCAAAGACATCAACCTAGGAGATGTGATGGAAGTGTTGGATACCTGCGCCGATAATGATGAGATGGATTTTAACGACGAAGATAGCAAGGCCGAGAGTGATGGGGAGAGTAGTAGTGACTCTGACTTCGACTCCGCCTCTGATTCAGCGGGCGAAATAACACCCACAACACGTAGTGGGGCCAGTAGTGAGAGCTTAGAGTCCAATGGGAAGAGAGGGATAGTAGACCAGATCAAAGACTATAAAGCTCATCGGAAGCAACTTAATCGCAGAAATAGGGGGTTGATGCAGTGGAGGGTGAGTCTTAAACATGATAAAAGAGTCCAGAGGGTTACTGAGGAACTTGTACTCACATTACTTTGTTATTTTCAGGGACCCAGGACAGTTCAATGGATGAAGCATAAGGTTGAGGACGGCCGGCAACACATAGCGAGCGCCTTCAAGTACAACGAACGCGACACAGGCATCGAGACAGAGGCGTAACGGAAGAGTTTAAGATTATGATTGGCTTCGTAATTCGGGATGCTGCTTGATAATGGGCTGTGACGAGTATACAAAACAAAACGGTGTTGGTAGGAAGTTATTCGAGGTGGACTGGCGGAACTGTTACTCTGGGTTGGAAGGTAATCCGATATTATCCTGAAATTCGGTGTGCAGGTCCGGCCCGGGCCATAAAATTGAAGCAATTGCCATAGCCAAACCTAATTACGGTTGATATTAAAAGCTAAGTCCTATTTGTCGTTGCGGCTTGTTGGGATATTAAAAGGTATGTTCTAAACGGCAGTGAGGCATATTTGTCTCAGGACGACCATTTGTAGCCGCCGTCCTCATGCCATTATTCTTATGGTCAACAATAATCATACACCCCCCAAATGATACGCGTACACCCCCCAACCAATATGCATACACCCCCGTCTAAACAGGCTTAGATCCTGCCTGTTCAGGTTAGAACATTATATAAATTTAACTTGTTTGCATCTCCCTTACGAAAATTAAAGGGTTAAAATGTAACTTTTGTGACTATAATACTATAATTAAGTCTTAATTTAAACACTAGTATAACTAGTAGACTTTAAGTTAAATTTAGAATGTACTAAAGGACCCCTTAGTAAAATCCTCTTAAAAGGCTAAAGCCCTAAGACCCCTAAAAGCCTATTAAATACTACCGCTAATACTAGGCAAGTTATCTATAGTAGCATCTTAACTTTTACTACCCTTACTACTATTTTTATAACCTATAATACTACCTACTTACTCCTAAGTTAATTAATTAGATTGCGCAGTGGCCTATAAGGCACTATATAAGCTAACTTAGGTGCTACTACCTCTACTTAATGCCTATAAATTACCTCTATAGGCATACCCGCGCCTATATCTATACCTATACCTAGTATATCTAGTATTTTATTTAAATGCTAATAACTTATAATAAGTTAAGGTATTAATATAATTTATATTTATAGAGCCAGCTAGGTGGCTATAGTGGCGCTTAATAATTATACATCGGGAAAATATTCGCAGGATGAGATTTAAGTAGACTTTAATTTTCGCGTTTCGCGTAATTAATATGCAATTTGACCAACTTAATACGCAATTAACCAACTTAACATATAATTAACCAACTTAACACATAATTTAACCAACTTAATATGCAATTGACTAACTTAACACGCAATTTAACTAACTTAATACGCAATTAACTAACTTAACACGCAATTTAACTAACTTAACATGTAATTAACTAACTTAACACGCAATTTAACTAACTTAATATGCAATTAACTAACTTGACAACTTTAAAAGCTAACTATATATTTCTTAACACGTAATTAACCTACTTAGCAACTTTAAAAGTTAAATAACACGCAGTTAACCTACTTAACAACTTTAAAAGCTAACTGTATATTCCTTAACACGCAGTTAACCTACTTAGCAACTTTAAAAGGTAACTATATATTTCTTGATATGCAATTAAGGTAAAGTTATATGCTATATATTTAACTATTATATATTATCTAATATAATCTTATACAATCTTATATAGTTTTATTACTTAAAGGCTCTATATAAGGCTCTGCACAAGGCTCTATACGAAGCTCTATATAAAGCTCTATATAAAGCTCTACACGAAGCTCTGCGTATAGAGGCTCTGCACAAAGCTCTACGCATAGAGGCTCTGCATGACGCTCTATATAACACTCTGCACAAAGCTCTGCATAAAGCTCTATACGAAGCTCTACATACAGAGGCTCTATACAAGGCTCTACACGAAGCTCTATATATAGAGGCTTTGCACAAGGCTCTGCGCGAGGCTCTATATATAGAGGCTCTGCATAAAGCTCTACACAAAGTTCTGTGTATAGAGGCTCTGCACAAAGCTCTACATAAAGCTCTGCACTGTTGGAATTACAAGGTTATAAGGTCACAGCGGAGGTGTCTTAAGGGTCTATTTAATAATAGAGATAACGCAGACGATAAATATTAATTGATTCATGATGTAGTAGATATAGTTAATGTCTATATAGATTGCATGTAGAGCTTAACCTCGCAATGTGTCCAGAGCTTAGTTAGTACCTTATTACTAATTTCTAACACTCCCCTATGCTAACGACGCTCTCCTTGTCTATCCTAAATAGGCAATTATAAAGCTATTCCCAAATACCTTACAAGTGCCATTTGGCCTACGTACAGAGGGAAAACCTATAGTAGGCGAAAAACCTCCGTAACTTGCCCCGTCTCCGTCCGTTACCGTCTCCGTCAGTTACTAATTCCTAGCGTTGCACAGTGCTTTGTAAATTGGTTGATTGGTAGCTATTTCGTAAGCATATCTCCCGGCTGATCTTTGCCTGGTATATGTACCACTTTAAGTCGACCTCGCTAAACCATGTCGTTTCGTACGAAGAGGTATTAAGTCTTGATATGCTTGGCTTTCTGGTAGTGTTTCGTGTTATATAAAAGGTTGACTATACCCTTATTGTCACAGTAGAGCGTAGGGATAAAAGGGTTGTTATTATCTCTCTCTTCCAGATCTTTTGTTAGCTTCTTAAGCTATACTGCTAACCTTACTCCTTCTAATGCCGCCATAATCTCTGCTTCTATTAAGCTTAATGCCGTCGACTTCTACCTTTGAGCTATCTAGATCACTACTCCCCTATAGCGTATAACTGCTATGCCTTAGAATAATATCCAATCGTATTCTGTTCCCCACATAGCATTAGTAAAGATATTGTAACTAGTAGGTAACGTAAGCTTGCATAGAAAAAGGTAGACTGCTTAACTTAAGTAGGTAATTCCTGCTTCAAGAGTACCGTTTAGATATTATAGTAGCTGCTTGCTTAAGCGGTAATGCGATTCTCCTGGTGCTGCCATAAACCTAGCTAACTAACTGATAGCGTAGCTGGTATTAGGATATGTGTAGTTTAAAAGGTAGATTGTAGAGCCAATAATCTACCGGTACACTGTTATATTATTGTACTTAAGAAGGCTTTTAATATTGGGCTTTAGGACAGTACCTGCTAGTATTAGTAGCTTGGCTAGATTACAGTTGTCTATTTTTAGCCGTTTAAGTAGCTTCTTAGTGTATATTGTCTAATATAGCTTAAGGGTTCGGTTCGTACAATCTCGCTTAATTTGGAAGCCTATAAATACTTCTATAGGACCTAGGTCTTTACATCTCTATTCTCTTAAGATTCTTATCTTTATAATATTAAGGTATCGGCGCTTTTCTGCAATCAGTATATTATTAACAAATAGCAAGATATATACTTCATTTCCTATAAAGAGATTGGGGTTAGTATTAGCTGCTTTTAAACCTATACTCTTAAAGAACTTCTTAACTATCTAAAACCATTCTCTTAGTGCCTGCTTTAGGCCGTAAAGTGACTTATTTAGCTTTAAGTAGACGTCTTTTACGCCCTTAAGCTTAGGTTCGAAGTCTCTTAATAGGTTAGGAATCTGCATATAAATCTATTCTTACAATAGCGGGTTTAAGAATGCAGTTTCGACGTCAATATGGTTAAGCTTAAGGTCCTTAGCTGCTACCTTTACTATTAAGAACCTGAAGGTGTTGTATTATACAATAGACGCAAATATCTTAAAATAATTAATATTGGGGGTCTACTTATCTCCCTAAATACACAGTTTTGCCTTCTTGCGAATTACTTCTCCCTTAGCATTATACTTGTGCTTTAGAACTAGCTTACTTAGGAGTAATAACTTTCCTTCTAGTACTCTCCCCCTTATAATGGTATAGGTGTGCATCCTCTTAAGTAAGAGGAATTCTTTAAAGATAGCTTTTATCTAACTAAAAGCGTCCTCCCTTAAGGCCTGATTTAACTTAATAGCGTTAAAAGGTGCTATAGGTGCTCCTATAAAGGTAGTGTTCTTAGCTTCTAGGTAAATAGCTTTTATAGCTATTACTAACTAAACCACCGTATTGTTAAAAACCCTTATATTTAGTAACCTTCCAGACCTTGTTCTCTGTGTATAAGGAATGCGTATTAATATACTTTATATAGGCGTCCCACCCTTAGCATTACCTTAATTTAAGCGTCCCACTTAATCTTAACCTGGGCTTCCTACTTAATTAGAGCGGCCTACTTGGTCTTAACCTGGGCTTCCCACTTGTTTAGAGCGGCCCACTTGGTTACTATCTGGCCTACTTATAGTTCTCGCAACTAGAGTCTCTGTCGGCGCGTTTAAGGTAGTAGGGGGAGGTATAGGTCGGTTTGCGGCTTAGCTTATAGCGTGATTTAAGCGTCCCACTTAATCTTGACCTGGGCTTCCTACTTAATCTAAGCGGCCCACTTGGTCACTATGTCTTATAGCTTATACCCAAGGTGCTCTATAAGGGAACCTATACTTATTTACTTTAGCATCTCTAAATAGCTTAATTGCTTAGGTATGCAGGTTTATTATCTTAAATTAACTACTCCCTTTTAACTCTATAAAAACGTAGTTAGGTTTTATTCTTAAATTATACTTCCTAGGGTGTTTCTTAAGCGTATTAATTGGATTGGCGTAACACCTAAAAACGACTAGATTCTTTAAGTTAGGAACTTGTTAGGTATATGCCTTATAGGGTATAATAGTACCACTATACTCGTTATTAAATGGAAGTGCTAAGGTAGGTACTTAATTCTTAATCTAGACAGTATGCTTAACTGCGTAGCACTAGAGTTTAACTGGTATATTTCCTTAAAATAGAAGTGACCTTGTCTTGCAGTTAACTGTGTAGATCGCGCGCTCGATTACGCCATTATATAAGTGCTTATATGGCGGATAAGGTTTAAAGTTAATACCCTAGGGTATTAGTTTGTCTTGAAATTTATAGCTAAACTCCCCCTTTCCATTATCTACTTAAATCTATATAGCTTTATTGCCAGTGAACCTCTCTGCCCTTATAATGATCTCTTTAATATACGGCAGTACCTCTTTAGTTTAGAGGGTTTTAAGAGGAATAACCTAAGTGTAGTATATAGCGTCGTCTAGGGCTAGGAGGTAGTAGTTATAACCTCTAATTAATATACCGATTTGTCCTATAGTATCTAGGTATAGCCCTTAACTAGGTATCTTCTTATACTTAGTTATCTTCTTGCTTAATATTTTTTATATCTTCCCAGCTAGATAAACTTTGTATATACTCTTGCCAACTAGTACTACTCTCTTCTTAAGCTTTATACCTAGTGAGGAGTGCTGTAGCTTAAACAGGTCACTATAATTTGTATATCTAGTTCGGCGGTGCTATAGCTTAGCATCTGTTTTACTAACATTTAGTTATAAATTGTGTGCTTCTGCTATTGCATTAAATGCTTTCTAATGCTCTTATAGCACGTAGAGGTTATTCCTTATAGTGGCCTTAAACATCACACCTAATTTATGCTTGCTAGTAGCTTAATTGTCTGGGTTAAATATAATTAAGTAGCCTTCTTAAGTAAGAGTTCTTACTAAGATTAGCTTAATTAACTTAAACAAAGATACAAGCTAGACGTCTTTTAGCTTTAGGGTACCAATTTAAACTTAACTATAGCCTATAGTAGGGACAACGGTCCTATTCGCAGTACGGACCTATTGTGGCGTATTCTATCTCTTTAAGTATATTAGGTCTGATTGGTTACTAGTAAAGTGCTTAATTACTCCTAAGTCAAGAGCCTAAGCTAGAGACGTCGTTGTAAGTATAATATATTTAGGGTTAAAGTCAAGGTAGATTAAATCGCTATTAAATTCTTCCTTAGCTATTGCTATATTCCCTACTTCCTCTACTTTAGGAGCACCTTAATCTATCTTCCTAGCATTATCGAATTGGAATTGCTTGAGTAGGGGACAGTCTTTCTAGTAGTGACCTTTCTAATAGCATACTCTACACTCGTCTCTTTCTAGTCATCTTGGCTCTTTGCTTACTTGAGATGATAAGCTATGGCGATAATGTAATGAGGAATGATTAAATCTACTAGCACGGCCTCTGCCCCTTGTTTAACCTCAACCTTGGTTTCCCCTTCTCCCCCTAGGTTCGTCTTTCCTCTCGTATACAAGTGCTGCATTTTGTACTTATGTAGGGAGAGCAGTCTCTTGCTCCTAAAGAAGGGTAATATAACTCTTAAGGTCTTGTTTGTCTTGTAGACACTAGGTCTTTATATTCTGCTATATAATATCGCTTAGTAGGGCTAGAAGGAGTTGCTCTTTAATATTATTGTTAGTAAGTAGTTAAGGTGTAGAGGCTAGATTAATCTTAAATTAATTTAGTATATAGATAAACTCAACGATTTACATCTTTATAGGGTTGAATATAGTGCTGTAGAACTCTCTATAAAGTCTAGAGATATAGACCTTGTCTTTAGCTTTATTAAACTTCTTTATTCCTTCCCACATTCCTTAAATATTGTATGCCTTTATTATTGCACGCATTTTTTCCTGACGGTCGTCTCCTATTGAATTGTAGATAATCTTGTTTGCTTCCCCTCTTCTTCTTCTTCCGTTAGCTGAATTGACTTAATTTAGGTCCTCTGTACTAGTGATAAAATCCCAGCCCTCTAATATAATTAGGGCTGCCTCGCAGGTGCGCTTCTAGTCTGTAAAGTTGTCTCTATTGAAAATGACGATTTTACCGGCCTTGTGATCGTATGTAGGTGTCGTTAAGGTTAAGGTAGAGGAGGTCATTTTTGGGGTCGATTTTCGAGTTAGGAGAGGTGTCGCTACCTAGGCTTATAACCTATTGGAATTATAAGGTTATAAGGTCACAGCGAAGGTGTCTTGAGGGTCTATTTGATGATAGAGATAATATAGACGATGAATATTGATTGATTCGTGATGTAGTAGATGCGGTTAATGTCTATATAGATTGCATGTAGAGCTTGACCTCGCAATGTGTCTAGAGCTTAATTAGTACCTTATTGCTAATTTCTGATATGCACGAAGCTCTGTATGAAGCTCTGCATGAAGCTCTGTATAAAGCTCTGTATAAAGCTCTGTATGAAGCTCTGCATAAAGCTCTGCATAAAGCTCTATATAAAGCTCTACATAAAGCTCTGCACGAAGCTCTACACGAAGCTCTGTATAAAGCTCTATATGAAGCTCTATGTATAGAGGCTCTACACGAGGCTCTATGCGAGGCTCTATGTATAGAGGCTCTGCACGAAGCTCTATACAAAGCTCTGTATAAAGCTCTGTATAAGGCTCTGCGCGAAGCTCTGCATATAGAGGCTCTATATAAAGCTCTATATAAAGCTCTATACGAAGCTCTACGTATAAAGGCTCTATATAAGGCTCTGCGCAAAGCTCTACGTATGGAGGCTCTATATAAAGCTCTGCATTAGGTCCCTACTATATTCCTAATAGCGTCTATATATGTCTCTACCTATATAGCCGCCTTATTTTTTACCCTTCTTTTCTTCTTTATATCCTCCCTACCTAGGGAGGCACTAGAACGGCAGCTAGTAAAGAACCGTTGCTAGAACTAGATAACTATTACTAGAACTAGATAACCGTTACCAGAACTAGACAACCGTCGCCAGAGCTAGATAACTATCGCCAGAGCTAGATAACTGTCGCTAGAACTAGACAACTGTCGCCAAAACCAGACAACCGTCGCTAGAGCTAGACGACCGTCGCCAGAACCAGACAACCGTCTCTAGAGTTAGACAACTGTCGCCAAAACCAGACAACTATTGCCAAAACCAGACGACCGTCGCCAGAGCTAGACGACCGTTGCCAGAACCAGACAACTGTCGCCAGAGCTAGACGACCGTCACTAGAACTAGACAACCGTCGCTAGAGCTAGACAACCGTCGCTAAAACCAAACGACTGTCGCTAAAACTAGACGACCGTTGCTAGAACCAGACGACCGTTACCAAAACTAGATAACCGTCACCAGAACTAGATAACTGTCGCTAAAGCTAGACAACCGTCGCTAGAACTAGACAACTATCGCCAGAGCCAGACGATAACAACTAGCCAGCAAGCACTATAAACAATTCAATCAATTAATTAAATCAAGGTAGCACAGATAGGTAGGCACAAATAGGGAGATGCTAACGGGTAGGCAGATATAGATAGGTAAGCAAATATAGATAGGCAAGCAGATGCAGATAGGTAAGCAAATGTAGATAGGCAAGCAGATACAGATAGGTAGGTAAATGCTAATAGGTAGGCAGATATAGATAGGTAGGCAGATATAAATAGGTAGGCAATATAGATAGGTAGGCAATGCAGATAGGTAGGCAATGTAGACAGGTAAGCAGATATAGATAGGCAAGCAGATATAGACAGGTAGGCAGATACTAACAGATAGGTAGATATAAACAGGTAGATAAATGCTGATAGATAGGTAGATATAGACAGATAGGCAGATGTAAATAGGTAGGCAATGCAGATAAGTAGGCAATATAGATAGATAAGTAGATATAGACAGGTAAGCAGATATAGATAAGTAGGCAGATGCTAATAGGTAGGTAGATATAGACAGGTAGGCAAATGCAAATAGGTAAGCGATGCAGATAGGTAGGCGATGTAGGCAGGTAGGTAAGTTAATAGGTAAATAGGTAGAAGAGAACCATTGCTATATTATATTAAATTATCTAAAATAATATTATTTATTTTGCTAGCCTTATAAATAGCTTTAAAGTAGCTTTTATTTATTTAAAATATATTATTAGTATAAAAGAGGTAAATATAATTATGGTTACCAAATGCGTAGATTACTGGTAGGTTGCGCGCAGGTTGCGCGTAGGCTGTACATAGGCTGCGTGTTAAAAAAACACGACATAGGCTAGTCGGTCAAGTTGCTAAATGACCTTAACTGCGCGCCAATTGCGTTAACCACCAACCATTGAGGCCATTGAAAGGGTACTATATTTTGCCGATGTAGGCTCTTAAATATAGAGTAAAGGATTAATAGGTGGGCTAGGAGGAGGATCTAATTAAGGGCAATTAAATCACTAGTATTTATTAATTTTAGTAAGCTAAATCTTAAGTATAGAGGTAGCGCTTTAATATAGCTACTAGTAGAGTATATAGTAGTATAGGAGGCCGTATACTATGGTCTAGGCGCTATTATAAATTGGCTAGTAATTAGAAGACTTTATAAGCTTTAGTTAGGCCTTAAAGTAGTAAAGGCACTAAGGTATTACTTTATATAGGATATTATTAAACTCTAGCTTATAAATATTATATAGTAGGTAGTCTTAGTGCTTTACTAGGGTTATTATATAGTTATTTATCTTATTCTTAATAAGGTTTTTAATATTTCTAACTATATTAAATAAGTTGCCAGTAAATACCTAAAGGAAGGCTTTTAATTTAGTATAGGCGTCCTTAAGTCGCGATATAATACTAAGAGAAGTAATTTTAGTTAGCTAAGAAAATAAAGAACTAGTAGCTTTATCTATACCTATTAGCGCAACTATAGTAAGCTTTAACTATAATAAATTTTAGTAATATAAATAGTAGAGGCGCTTTTAAATATATAGATCTTAAGGCTTTAAAAGGGACTTAAAGATATTTTAAGGCGTTATAGTGTTCTTGTTGGGAATAAGGCAAGCGATCATTATATATCGCTACAGCGCTAGCGTAGCGAGGAGCCTTAAGCTCCTCGCCCTCCCTTATTTCTAATAAGAAAAAAAAATTTAACTAACATTACTGTAACCTACTTAAGTAGTTATTATTGGTAAGTCACCCTATATAACCAACACTAATTAGTGGTTAAATATATAGTTAACTATAGAGCAGCTAGGTTTTTAAATAGAAGAGACAGTCTCATATAAGGGTACTATATACGCTCATATAGAATGGATCCCAGCGATACTGTACTACCTTAGACTTGCGGAAAACTAGTAATAGAAGTATTACTAAGTACTAGGAGATACCAAGTTGCGTCTATTATACAGAACAACCACGTTTATAAAGATTTGGTTAAGTACTTTAGGTTAGAAGTGTTACTAAACCTAGGGTCCTAAGTTAATGTCCAAAACGCGTTAAAACAACTATCTTAATACCTTTAGTATACCTTCGCAGACTATAGGATTACAATTACTACCTAACTACACAATAAACAGCCTTTATTTTCCTTAAAATTTTTTTATTAAAACGCGTTAAACAACCTTTAATAATAGCTATTATGGCGTTAATCTACCTAAAGAAGTATAAGGATAATATTAACCCAGAGATATAGAAAACCGATATAATTAACCTTAAAGATGTTAATTAATAATGTTGGTCACACAGGGTAACTCACCAATAACGGCTACTCGAGTAGGTTACAGTGATGTTAGTTAAAAGCTTGATTAGAATAAGGAAGGGCGAGGAGCTTAAGACTCCTCGCCACGCTAGTGCCGCGGCGTCACGTGACAACCGCTTGCCTAATTCCCAACACTAGCAACTCTTCTTTTGTGGTTGCTATCTATATACAAATACTGCTTAACTAGCGTAATAAATATTAATCCTCCTTACTTACTATTACTATTGTAATATAAGTCTCGCTGTCCTAAAATTTGCCTTTTAGCACGTGGTGCTTTCTTACTTAGAGTCGTGGATGGACATTATGTTAGGGCCACTAAGGCGCTAATTATAAGCAAGCTAATAGCAATTTTCTATACCGGGTATGGAAAATCCTAATTAGCTGCTCTTAAATTACTATACCTCCTACTCCCTTTTAACCCAACCTTTAACTCGTATATATAGAGTATTTATGTTAACGAACGTCTTTAGTGCCTTATTTGGGTTTGCCTTTGTCATTGCATCTACTAGGTTGTCTTGGCCATTAATCTACTAGATCTTAAAGAGTTTTTAACGCTTATAGGATTGCTAAAGTGCTATAATATTAATTATAAAACGCTTCTTCTTTGTGGTACCAAGCTTGACTAAACACTTATAGAGGGAGTATAAGTCGGTGTATATAATTATAGGAATAGCAGGGAGTTTAAGCTGATTTATAATTATCTTAAGGGTAGTTCTAATTGTAATTGCTATATTAACTTCGCCAACTATTCTATATATCTCTAACGCTAGAATGCTTTAGGTAACGCGCTTACTCTTAGTTAAGCTCTAATAGATAAAATTGCTGTAAATTATAAAGTCATTCTCTCCAGTAGATTTGTTTGCGATAATAATTTTATATCCTAGCTAGGAGCTGAAATCTTTATTATTTATAAACGATCTATTAACAAATATAAAGAGCTTAGCGGTAGGAAGATTAATAGGCATATAGAGTAGTCCCTAATTAAGATGGTTTACTTACTAGGAAAGACGCTTATTTAGGGCAAGGATATTATCCTTAATTAATTCCTAGTATTAGGCAGCAATAGAGAGATTAAATAAAGCCTTAGGTTAATAGATAGAAGTAATATAAGCTCTATAAGCACATTACTCTATATATTCTTGCTTTAGAGAATTAATGTTAATAACGTTAATCTTCTTGCTTTAATCTTTCTGGCGTAAAGCAATAGAATCCTTATTTAGGGAGAGGATGCATCTATTAAAAAGTAATAGTATTATTAAATTAAGCTTTTTCTTTGGCTTTGCTATAAGATTTGCCTTTACTAGCTTATCTTCTTTAAGAGCTAAGAATTGGTCGTTTCCTAAGATAATTATATTATTGGTTTATATGCTAATAACTCTAAATAAAGTTCCTATAGTTGTAATAAGGAAGCAGGGATTAAATATAGAAGTAGTTATTAAGAGCTTCTCTTTATAGTGCTTACTATAAGTAGCTTACCAATAAGTTCCTGCCTCTGTAATTCCATATAATGGCTTAAGTATAACTATAATTATATCTTTAGGATATTAGTAGCGAATTTACTCTAGAAGATATACTAGTATTAAGCGCTAAAGGCGCGTTTCTAATTAGGTATAGGCCTAAGTAATATTTTATAAATAAACCGCTATTCTATTCTTTATTAAGGAGGGGGCTAGCGCAATAATAACTCGCTAACTAGCTTATTAAATTATAGGGGATTGTATAAGAATTACTTCCTTACTATTATTGTTATAACCTTAAATAACTAGTCTTAACTTCTTAAATGGGGTATTAGTAGCTTTGCCCTTAATCTTATTAACTATTTTTAACTTAAAGATGCAAACTCCATTAAACTTAATAGGGTTATACTTTTTAAATTTAAAAACTCCTCTTATAATAAGACCGTCAATCTCCTACTTGTTAGATGCTTAGAAAGGAGCTTCTAGAGTTATAATATAGCCTTCCTTTTAAAGCTATTTTGCAAGCTTAAAGTTAGCCTTCTCTTTAGCTGTTATAAAGGCCATTAATAACTTGTCTTTACTCTTAATAGCAGTAATAAATTACTCTTTAAAATTAATAAGGTGTTAGCAATTTTATAATCCCTTTAGGCGACCTCTACCGCGTTATAGTTGCGGCATATCTGCTATAATTATATTAGGATTATAGTCGTCTTCTAGAGTATATTAATTATAGTTCTCCTCTAGGGTATCCTCTAGGGTATTCTATAAAGGCTCGGAACTATTATTTCTATAATAAGGCTTAACAACAGTTAAGCGGAATTAAGTGGGTTTATAGGGTATTTAAAAAGTGCAAGTCTAACTATTAATTGTAATAAGTTTATATAGGCCTAACTATCCTCCCTTTTTATACTATACGCGTACCTTAGACTGGAGTGGCAGATTAAGCATAGTTAAGGTATTTAGGCCATTTCTTATTCCTAGTACGTTGTTAACCTGGCGTATAGCGTAGAGACATTGCACCTCTTTTATTACTTTACAAATAGCCTCTACTCATTACGTAATGGATAGGGATAGTAGAGAATTATTAGTTATTTAAGGGTAGGCGCTAAAGACTAGTAATATAGGTATAAGCCTATTTAGGCCAGCGGAATTATTAATAGCCTTAATAGCTATCTATAAGATAAGCTCTTTACTAGCGCCCTTTAGTTCCAAAAAAATAATCTTATATACTTATTATAATAGCGTATAATATCATTCTACTTTTCTAATACTATTGTGTGCCTTAATAGGGACTTTCTTAACCTTAATTTCTATTACCTTTGCCTATTACTAAAACTCTATAGATAAGAAGTTCCTTTCTATATTATAAATAACTTAATTAGGGGGTTTTAGGTAGATATTAATCTAGTATAATTAAAGAGTATTCTATGCGTTTCTAGCTAATATATCCTTTAGGAAACGTGCGGCTTAAAAAAAGGTTAAGAGGTTAATAACTTAGAGTACTAGCTTACCGCTAAGATATATAATATTAATAATAATATAGAAGTTAAAGTTATAGTTATCTTTAAGGGTGAACTTAAATTGGCTAGGGGACTTCTAGTTTATTTAGCAGTAATAGTAGTACTTTATAAGATACTTAATTGCCTTAGCCTTAACTTTATAACCTACTTACTAAAGAACCCTAAGTAATCTATAAACTAATAGGTAACCGAAGTAATAGTATAGTTAATATAACTCTAATTTAGTTAAATGGCTTTAAGTAATACTCCTTTCTAGCTATTAAAGGAGCAACTAAAAGTAACCCTACTTGCGTATAATAGGCACCTAATTATCTCCCTAAACAAGCATATTTTTAAGGTTATTTAGCTTAACGCCTAACTTATCTATATCTTAGATGCAGAATAGAAATGGGGTATTTGCGGAAATAATATAAAAAGTAATATATCCTAACGGGGTTTAGACCTTAATTGTGCTAAGAAAAATCGCAGTACCCTTACTAAAGCGGATTATATGTTGGCCTGCCATTAATTAGTTAATCTAAACAGAGCTATTAAGCTGCTAAAGAGCTTAAACTTAAGGTTCTCCTACTATAGATACTCCTACGGCTTTAGTGTCTAGTATAATACTATAGAAGACGTTCGCCAAGTATCTATTATTAAAGGAGAACGTGGAACTTTCCTTTAGCTTATTAAAGACATCTAACTTTATAACAGAATGAAGCGTAGATTAGTTATTAAGGACAGCAACGGTTTATATGCTATTTACCTTACTATACTTAGTAAAGTATTAGTTAGGAGAGTAGTCCTTAATTTTTATATCTATAAGGAGCTGTTTGGCCTTATTAACGTTACCCTTAAGATCTTCTTTGCCTTTATATTAAACCAGGAAGCTTTAGAAGTAGGCTATAGTAACCTCTTAGTTTCTAACGTTTTATACGCTCTGGCGAAACTTATTATATACCTCCTTTTGTCTATTAAGGGGGTGCCTAGTTAACTAGCAATTTAGCTTCTTATAAATATAGCACTTCTTCTAATAATTGCTCTAAAATAAACCTCCACAATTACCTTATAGTTGACGTTAATTGCACCCTCTGCTATATCCCCTACCGCGGCCACTATATGTTCGGTTAGTCCAGTTGTAATTATATTAGTCAGCCGGGTTAATTAGAGTAGGTTAGGGTTAGATATTAAATTACTATACTTCTTAAGAGCGCAAAGCGGTGCTAATAGAGGATTTTAATTAAGCATACACTCCTTTATAAGTATTTATAGGATTAAAGAGAGTAAGGTTATATTCTTTAACACCTTAGCATACGCTAATAATTTAATCGCGTAGGCTAAAGTCCTCTTAATATAATTTAGATAAACTATACTAAATTATCTAAAGTTAATTAAAGAGCTTTTGGAGATAATTAGGTTAAGAGATATCTAGGTTTATTATAATAATCCTTAAAAAGGTAGTCTCTCTCTACTCCAATATATACTGCTGCTTATTCTCCTTTATTTTAAAGTGGCATCTTATCTTATATATCATTTAGTTAAAATTATATCCTTTTTCTACCAAATAATTATAATAGAAGGTACTAGCGCGGCCCTTAAGTATAATAAAATAGGTGTTATAATATTAGTTAGGTTCCAGTCTAACCTTCTAGTAACAGTTATAGAAGATATGCAGCTTTAAATTAAGGATATTATATAGTTCCTTACTAAACCTCTTTTCCTAGTCTAAATAGAGCTTTATAAGCTCTATAAGCATTTTTAAGGTGCCTCTAAGCGGTATTAGGCCACGTTAAAATTGCATTAAAGATTAAGGTAGGGATTACTTTATAGGCTGTAGTAGAGATATAGATTTTAATAGAACATGGTATAGTACCTAATCTTGCTATAATAGAGTTCAAAGGTTATTAAATTATAAAGCAAGAGGATCTTGCGCTTACTCTTATTTAGTAGTTAAAGTTATAGGTTAAATTAGTGGATCCTAGGGAGCTAAAGATAATAGAAGTAATAGATATAGAACGTAAGAACTTATACCTAGAGTAATAGAATTTAAACATATTTCTATTAGTGTATTATTTAGATTCCATTATAAGTTAAGCTTCTTTATAGTGCGTAGTTAGTGCTTAATCTTTTATAGAGTCTATTTATGCTCTTCTTTTATGTTAATAACTTGCTCCTAAATATTATCTCTAATAGCGCTTCCATCTATAGGGATAAATACTCTATTCTCCTAAAGGAAGTTACGGAAGTCTTATATAATAAGCTTATTTATAAGAGCCTATGTTTCCTTTATCCATCCAACAAAGTCCTCCTTTATGTAATACTATAGCATAGTGTCGTTATATTCGCTGTCTATATAGTGTACTATATAGTATAATAAGAATCCGTTCAGGTCCTTTTATTTAGCGTTTATAGGGTTAATGTCTTTATTCTATATCTTTAGGTTAATATCTTCCTTATACTTCTTTAGGTAGATTAACGCCATAATAGGTTAAAGGTAGGTAGGGTTTTCGGTTTTATAGAATCTCATAGGTTTGCTATTAAGAGGTAGGCAATTTAAGATATTATTTAACGCGTTTTAGACGTTAACTTAGGACCTTAGGTTTAGTAATACTTCTAACCTAAAGTACTTAACCAAATCTTTATAAACGTGGTTGTTCTGCGTAATAGACGCAACTTAGTATCTCCTAGTACTTAGTAACACTTCTATTACTAGTTTTCCATAAGTCTAAGGTAGCATAGTATCGCCGGGATCCATTCCATATAAGCGCATATGGCACCCCTATATAAGACTGTCTCTTCTGTTCGAAAACCTAGCTGCTCTATGGTTAACTGTGTATTCAACCACTGATCAGTGTTGGTCACACAGGGTGACTCACCAATAACGGCTACTCGAGTAGGTTACAGTGATGTTGGTTAAAAGCTTAATTAGAATAAGGAAGGGCGAGGAGCTTAAGACTCCTCGCCACACTAGTGCCGCGGCGTTACGTAATAACTGCTTGCCTAATTCCCGACAAATAAGATTTAAACGGATTCTTATTACACTGTATAGTATACTATAAAGATAGCAAATACAACGACACTATGCTATAGTACTATATAAGGGAGGACTTTATTAGATAGATAAAGGGGACATAAACTCCTATAAAGAAAGATATTATATAAGACTTCCGTAACTTCTTATAGGAGTATAGAGTGTTTGTACCTATAGATAGGGGTACTATTAGAGACAATATTTAGGAGCAGGTTATTAATATAAAAGAAGAGCATAAATAGACTCTATAAGAGATTAAGCACTAACTACGTACTATAAGGAAGCTTAACTTATAATAGAATCTAAGTAATATACCTCTAGAGACAAATCTACCTCCACCTTTAACTCCTCTATATCCAATTTAACCCGTAACTTTAACGTTAGGTACTATACCCTAATAAAAGCAGGTATAGGATCCTATTACTTTACAATTTAATAACCTTTAGACTTTACTAACTAGACCTACGTCCCTACTGTAGCCTATAATGCAACTCCTACCTCCTCTATCTTAATCTTAAATTAGAGACATTTTAAAATTGCTTATAGAACTTATAAAGCTCTATTTAGATTAGGAGAAGAAGTTTAATAGGGAATTATATAATGTTCTTAATTCGAAATTATATATCTTCTATAACTGTTGCTAGAAGGTGGGAATAGAGTCTAATTAATACTATAACGCCTATTCTGTTATGCTTAGGGGCCGAGCTAGTACCTTCTATTATAATCATTTGGTAGGAAAAGGATATAACTTTAACCGCATAATATATAAGTTAAGATACCACTTTAAAATAGAAGAGAATAAGTAGCAGTATATATTAAAATAGAGAGAGACTACCTTCCTAAGGATTATTACTATAAACCTAGGTATTCCTCGGCTTAATTATCTTTAAAAGCTCTTTAATTAACTTTAGATAATCTAGCGTGGTCTATTTAAATTATATTAAGAGGATTTTAGCCTATATAATTAAGTTATTAGTATATGCTTAGGTATTAAAGAATATAACCTTACTCTCTTTAATCCTGTAAATACTTATAAAGGAGTATATGCTTAATTAAAATCTTCTATTAGCACTACTCTACGCTCTTAAGAAGTATAGTAATTTAATGCCTAACTCTAACCTACTTTAATTAACCTGCCTAACTAATATAATTATAACTAGACTAATTAAACATATAGTAGCCATAGTAGGCAATATAGTAGAGGGTATAATCAACAACTATAAAGCAAAGGTAGAGGTCCTTATAGAGGTTTATTTTAAAATAATTGCTAGAAGAAGTGCTATATTTATAAGAAACTAAATTACTAGTTAACTAGGAATTCTCTTAATAAGTAAAAGGAGGTATATAATAAGTTTCGCTAGAGTATAAGAAATGTTAGAAATTATAAGGTTACTATGGCCTACTTCTAAAGCTTTCTAGTTTAATATAAAGGCGTAAAGGATTTTAAGGGTAAGGTTAATAAGGCCAAATAGCTCCTTATAGATATAGAAATTAAGGACTACTTACCCAACCAATACTTTACTAAGTATAGTAAGGTAGATGGTATATAAACTATTACTATTCTTAATAACTAATCTATACTCCATTCTATTATAAAGTTAAATATCTTTAATAAGCTAAAGGAGAGCTCTATATTCTCCTTTAATAATAGATACTTAGCAAATGTTTTCTATAGTATTATACCAGATACTAGAGCTGTAGAAGTATCTATAGTAGGAGAACTTTAAGTTTAAGCCCTTTAATAACTTAATACCTCTATCTAGATTAACTAATTAACGGCAGGCCAATATATAATACGTTTTAGTAAGGGTACCGCAATCTCTCTTAGTATAATTAGGGTCTAAACCCCCTTAGGGTGCATTACTTTCTATATTATTCCTATAAATACTCCATTTCTATTTTATATTAGAGATATAGACAAATTAGGCGTTAAGCTTAATAACCTTAAGAATATACTTATATAGGGAGATAATTGGGTACCTATTATACGCAAGTAGGGTTACTCTTAGTTGCTCCTTTATTAACTAGAAAAGAGTATTACTTAAAGCCACCTAACTAAGTTAGAGTTATATTAACTATACTATTAATTTAGCCACCTATCTATTTATTAACTACTTAGGGTTTTTTAGTAAGTGGGCTATAAAGTTAAGATTAAGGCAATTAAGCATCTTATAAAGTACTACTATTACTACTAAATAAACTAAAAGTCCTCTAGCCGATTTAAGTTCACCCTTAAAGATAACTATAACTTTAACTTCTATATTATTGTTAATATTATATATCTTAGCGGCAAGCTAGTACTCTAAGTTATTAACTTCTTAACCTCCTTCTAAGCTATATGTTTCTTAAAGGATATATTAGCTAGGAACGCATAGGATACCCTTTAATTATATTAGATTAATAGCGAGTCTACCATAGTATTTCCCACAAGGCTTCGTTACATTATATACCTCCTATATTTTAGGATTAGAAATAGTATAGACTGGAGCTCTTGCTGCACCCGGCCCAAAAAGACCAAAACCAACCAAAAAGAACCCCGAAAAACACCTAGAGAATCCCCCTGAGATGCCTACATCGCAGGGAAGGCATATGTCGAACGACGGTGGTTCGCACTCGCGCGCGACCGCCAGAACCACGCCCAGCAATAGCACTCCATAACAAGAACGGGCGAATACTATACCACAAAGCGGAAATACCTCTATTAAGAAGGCATCTAACAAAATATAAAGCCTGTTAGACGCGTCTAGTATCCGTAATTATAGGGAAGTAACTATTAGCTATAACAAACTAATATAGCTAGTAGAATAGCTCTGCCAGTCTAGCGTCCCTTAGGCGCCCCTTTAGCAATCCCTTAATTAAATCCTCCAACGGCTAAGCAAAATTAAAAATAAACAAAACCCCTTCTTACTAGCAAACCGTGCCTAGGCTACTATAGCTGTGCTTTTATAGCATAGGGAACCTAACCCCCTTAAGACAATAACTGGGTATATAATTATAATATAACCAAATATAGAAAAAGTAGAGGGGCTTAGGGGATAATCAGAAACAGAAGTCCTTATAGAGATTCGCAAGGAAGTCTATAACGCTATTATAGTCCAACACCTAAGGAGCGGAGATATTAGAGTTACCCTAAAGGATTAATAGGCAAAGGAACGAGCTATAAGGGTAGGGGACAGGCTAGGAGAACATATTAGTATAAAAGTACTCTATAAAAACTACCTAGTTAAAGTCCTAGCAGTTCCTATAAGCCTTAGGGTAGAAAAGGGATACTAGGCAAATAACACAGCAACTATATAGGAGATAGTAAAACATACGGAACGCCTTATACCAGGACTTAAGATTACCCAAATCTAATAGCTTTAATAGGAAAATGCAATCTAAGTATATAATAAAAATAATAAGAGGATATAAGAGTCGCTAGAGACTTACTAGGGAGACACTAGTTAAACGCATAGCTCCTTTATTATTAGCATATATATACTAGGAATACAAAAACTTCTTATCTAAAAAGGAATAATTATAAATGGCCTTATATACAATACAAGGCTCTATAACTACAAACTACGCCTAGAATAATGCTATTACTGTATATAATAGGGACACACCCAATCTATATACGCAGCACAGGTGTGCTGCGGCCACTATATAGGCCCCTATAATATAAGACACTACTTAAATTAAGACTAAATAAAATGCGTAAACTGTCACCAAAGCACACATAAGGCGTAGGAGAGAGTAGACTATATTAAATATAGGAGACGGAAGGTAAGGGCTTAACAGCTATAGGAATAACTATATGCTAGGTTATATAAATAGAAATAACAGGCAATAAGCTAGGGGGACGCAGGTGCCTTCCTAGCGTTCCCTACCTTTAACACTAGGGGGCTAGGCCAGCCATCCCAAGCCTTAATAGGCCAGAAGCGACGCCGCGTAATATTACCAGACTAAATAGGGATATAAGGGTCACAGGGAATACAAGGGAGAGGACGCCCTATAAGAAGACCCCTATAGACAGCTACAGCAAGCTTAAAACCAGGATAATTAAGAATTAGACTAAACGCGGCAAATCTAATATTTGTAGCCAACCTATAAAGGGCACAAAGCCAACCAGTAAGACTAGGGGAAGAACTGGAGACAATAATAGATTTGGATATAGAAGCGCTAGTAGGAACACAAAACATAGGAATGGAAAGCCCTATATAAAATAAATAGCAACTAGGGTGTAGATATAAGAGATAGAAGTTCTAAAAATCCTAGAGAAAGTAAAAACAGAGAAAGTAAAGAATAAAGGAAAGTTAAATAACCCTTACTAGGGGTCCGCCACCTATCTATTATATAGTATAACTGCGGCAATACAAACTACCGCCTTGTAAGGCCCCTACTAGATAGTCTAGACCTAGAGAAATACTATATCCTTACTATATAAGAGCCGTATTACAATACCTATATATAATTAACATACTACCCCTAAGGATTCCAGCTCCTATATAAACCAAAAGCAGCTATATATGTGTGCTTTATAATTAGTAAGGCTGTTAGCCTATTTTTATAGTTATAGCAAGCAGTTAACCTAGATATTGCAGTTATAATAATCCAGATATATAGGGGACCGGTATAAATTATTAATATATATAACCCTAGGGTCAAAGGGGTCTTATAAACAGAGAATATTATATTAGTAATAAGCTTACTGGAAACTAAAGGCACAGAGTCTATCCTATTAGGAGACATAAACCTCTACTACCTATAGTAGGGGGGTATCTATATCGCTGCTAAATAATAGGCAGAGTGCCTACTAAGAGCTATAGATATCTAGGGCCTTAAGCTAGCCACTCCCCCAGGAGCAATTATGTGGTAATAAGGCACTACTAGAAGTATAATTAACCTTATATTTATAGACGATGGCCTATACCAGAGGCTTAAAAGGTGCATCCCTAAAGAAGAATAGGTACTTACCTTAGACCATATCCCTATCCAGATATAGCTAGATTTAGATATTAAAGCGCAACCAAATAGTAAAAGATACGTAATAAGGAAGCTTAAAATAAACAGTTTCCTTAATATAATTAAACAACAACTTTAAGACCTAGAAGAAATCTACCTAATACCAAATAAGCAAGGCTTATTAGCTACCCCTAAGGAAATTAACCAAAGACTAGAAAGGATCCAGGCAGCAATTAAAAATAGGCTAAAAGAGTATTACCCAGTCTTAAAACCAGGCCCCTACGCGCGACATGTATGGTCCGCATAATATACGGTTCTTATAGCCAGCTAATAATAAGCAAGAAGGAAATATACAAGTAGCTATAACCCTAAAGACGAAAGATAATATAAAGGTATAAGAAACCAGCTAAAGAATACCCTAAAAAAAGAAGCAAGAAATAACTGGAGACGGTTTATAAATAAATATACTACTAACCCAAGCATCCCCTATAATAAGGGCCTTTGGACCATAATAAAATGGGTAAAAAAAAGGCGGAATGCCTAGTAAAAGACCTACACCTACCACCCCTATAAAGAGTAGGCGAACTATAGGCCACAAGTAACAATAATAAGAAGGCGAAGATCCTTATAGAAAGATTTTTCCCCTAACCAGCTCTAGTAGACCTTAGTAATATTACCGGTAAAACACTAGTTACTCGCCTAAGGGTTAACAGCAATATAACAACCAAAGAAATAGCTAGAACTATTAGTCGCCTCTTAAATAATATAGCACTAGGACCAGATGGGATCCTAAACAAAGCCTTAAAGACCTATAGTCTACTTATAGCACCTTAGCTTGCAGATATAGCTAGAGCATGCTTTGTAATAGGCTACTACCCATAACTTAGAAGATCTATAACGACGGTTATCTTATAAAAAAAAGGTAAAGCAGACTATTTAATCTTAGGAAGCTACCGCCCTATTGCCTTAGAAAACACCCTAAGCAAGATCTTAGAAAAGGTTATAGTGGACTATATAGCAGACATAGTAGAGGAACACGCCCTACTACCACAAAGCTAAATAGGGGCAAGAAAGAATCGCTTAACACTATTAGCACTTACACTACTTGCTACTACTATTAAAACTGCATAGGCTATGCGCAAGGACTTTATAGTATTAATACTTAGCCTAGATATTAGTGGCGCCTATAATAATATACCCCATAAGCGCCTCCTATATATCCTTAGGGCAAAGGGCTTCCCAGAATAGATTATATAATTTGTTTAAGGGTTTACAGGCTAGAAAGAGATATTACTAGTCTTTAGCGGGTATCAGAGCCCCCCCATTATAGTTATAATAGGTATACTATAAGGATCACCTCTTTCGCCTATACTCTTCCTTTTCTTTATAAGTAACTTACTTAATACCTTTAAGGAAGGGGCGACCTAGGAGATAGGCTTTATTAATAACATAAACCTAATTACATATAGGCCAATAGCCGCAGAGAACTGCAGAACATTAGAGAAAGCCTATAATACCTATATAGAATAGGCAAGACGACATAGAGTCTAATTCTTACTAGAGAAATACTAGCTAATCCATTTTATAAGAAAACGTAACTAATCTATAGATCTTTAGCATATAATCCATATTTAAGGCTTTAGGGGTCAACTAGTTCAGGGCCTAAGGGTATTAGGAGTATAGGTAGATAGCAAGCTCTGGTGGAGCGTATATACAGTATAAGCGGCCTATAAGGGCTAAGTATAGTACATTACATTATCTAGGATTATTAATTCTACATAGGGTCCATGCTTCCAGAGGTCACGCCTACTATACATAGTAGTTGTCCGGCTAACTATAACATATAGATCCAGTATTTGGGCCATTAGAGAAACTAAGAAGGGCCCCCCTAAATTACTCCTTAAACCACTCTAAAAGGTCTAAATAGCCTACCTCTAGAGTATAATAGGCGGGTATAAGCAAACGGCCACAGTACTGCTTAAGAAGGAAGCTAATATTCCCCCCCTATAACTATATATTAAAGCCGCTGCAATATAAAGGGCGCAAAGTGAACGCAACTCTAATGTTATAAAGTATATTAAAACACGCCTAAATAAACTATAGAGGGACCTTAGGGCGCCTTATAGGAGAACAAACCAACAACCCTAAAGTAGGGAAGAGATATTGGAGAAATAGGTAAAGAAAGTAGAAGAAGAATAGTGCTGTATTAGGGCCCAGGCCTATATAGAGGAGGAAGGGAGATACGTAAAAGACTAGTAAAAACAATAGTAAGAAAGAGAAAGAAGCTAAAGTAGAGTATAAAAGAACGCCAGGAAACTATCTTCTGTAATATAATACTAGTTAAACCAACGCTAGAGAGGCGCATAGGAGTTAAAGGTATAGAGGCTAACTTAGGCAAGAGAAACCTAAGCCATAGCATAGTTAACGCTATAGGGGGTAAACACTTAAGAGCTCTAAAAAGGCCTAACAAAGGCAGAAAATATAATGGCAACACTCTTAAGAATAGGGATAATAGGACTAAAAGATTGGCTCTACTAGGTAGGTGTCCTAGTAGGCAGCCCAAGATGCGAATATGGCTAGCTAAGACAGACACTAAAATATATAATACTGTTATGCCCCCTATATACCAACCAAGAAGCTATACTCTTAGTAGCTGGCACAGAGAACTATAACACACTACTCTTAATATAAAAAGGTCTTAAGGTGGTTACCTAGTAGCTTATTAGCCAAAATGTACTAGACCAGTTTTAGGTTATTGTTAGGAATAAGGCAAGCGGTCGTCACGTGACGCCGCGGCACTAGCGTAGCGAGGAGTCTTAAGCTCCTTACCCTTCCTCATTCCAAAGATATTAAGCTTTTAACCAACATCACTGTAACCTACTCAAGTAGTCGTTATTGGTGAGTCACCCTATATAACCAATACTGATCAGTGGTTAAATACATAGTTAACTACAGAGCAGCTAGGTTTTCGAACAGAAGAGACAGTCTTATGCAGGGGTGCTATATACGCTCATATAGAATAGATCCTAGCGATACTGTACTACCTTAGACTTACGGAAAACTAGTAATAGAAGTATTACTAAGTACTAGGAGATACCAAGTTACATCTATTATGCAGAACAACCGCGTTTACAAAGATTTAGTTAAGTACTTTAGGTTAGAAGTGTTACTAAACCTAAGGTCCTAAGTTAACGTCCAAAACGCGTTAAATAATATCTTAAATTGCCTACCTCTTAACAGCAAACCTATAAGATTATATAAAACCGAAAACCCTACCTACCTTTAACCTATTATGGCGTTAACCTACCTAAAGAAGTACAAGGAAGACATCGACCTAAAGATATAAAACAAAGATATTAACCCTATAAACGCCAAGCAAAAGAACCTAAACGGATTCTTATTATACCATATAGTACACTACACAGACAGCGAATACAACGACACTATACTATAGTATTGCATAAAGGAGGACTTTGTTAGATAGATAAAGGAAATATAGGCTCTTATAAATAAGCTTATTGTATAAAACTTCCGTAACTTCCTTTAGGAGAATGGAGTATTTGTCCCTATAGATAGAAGCGCTATTAGAAATAATATTTAGGAGCAAGTTATTAACGTAAAAAAAGAGCACAAATAGACTCCATAAGAGATTGAGCACCAACTATACACTATAAAGAAGCTTAACTTACAATAGAATCTGAATAATACACCAATAGAGACATGTTTAAATTCTATTACTCTAGGTATAAGTTCTTACGTTTTATATCCATTACTTCTATTATCTTTAGCTCCCTAGGATCTACTAATTTAACCTATAACTTTAACTACTAAATAAGAGCAAGCGTAAGATCCCCTTACTTTGCAATTTAATAACCTTTAAACTCTATTACAGCAAGATTAGGTACTATGCTGTATTCTATTAAAATCTATATCTCTACTACAGCCTATAAAGTAATCCCTATCTTAATCTCTAATGCAATTTTAACGTGGCCTAATACTACTTAGAGGTACCTTAAAAATGCTTACAGAGCTTATAAAGCTCTATTTGGACCAGGAAAAGAGGTTTAGTAGGGAACTATATAATATCCTTAATTTAAAGCTGCGTATCTTCTATAACTATTGCTAGAAGGTTAGACTGGAACCTAACTAATATTATAACGCCTATTCTATTATGCTTAAGGGCCGCGCTAGTACCTTCTATTATAATTATTTGGCAGTAAAAGGATACGATTTTAACCAAATAATATATAAAATAAGATGCTACTTTAAAACAGAGGAGAATAAGTAGCAGTATATATCAGAGTAGAGAGAGACTACCTTTTTAAGGATTATTATAATAAACCCAGATATTTCTTAACTTAATTATCTCTAAAAGCTCTTTAATTAACTTTAAATAATTTAGTATGGTTTATCCGAATTATATTAAGAGGACTTTAGCCTACGTAATTAAATTATTAGTATATGCTAAGGTGTTAAAGAATACAACCTTACTCTCTTTAATCCTGTAAATACTTATAAAGGAGTATATGCTTAATTAAGATCCTCTATTAGCACCGCTTTGCGCTCTTAAGAAGTATAGTAATTTAATACCTAACTTTAACCTACTCTAATCGACCTAGCTAACTAATATAATCATAACTGGACCGACTAAATATATAGTGGCCGCGGTAGGGGATATAGTAGAGGGTACAATTAATGTTAACTATAAGGCAATTATAGAGGTTTATTTTGGAGCAATTATTAGAAGAAGTATTATATTTATAAGAAGCCAAATTGCTAGTTAACTAGGCACCCCCTTAATAGACAAAAGAAGGCATATAATAAGTTTTACTAGAGCGCACAAAACGTTAGAAATTAAAAGATTATTATAGCCTACTTCCAAAGCTTCCTGGTTTAATATAAAGGCGAAGAAGATCTTAAGGGTAAGGTTAATAAGGCCAAACAGCTCCTTATAGATATAGAAATTAAGAACTACTCTCCCAACCAATACTTTACTAAGTATGGTAAGGTAAATGGCATATAAATTATTGCTGTCCTTAATAACTAATCTACGCTTTATTCTATTATAAAGTTAGATATCTTTAATGAGCTAAAGGAAAGTTCTGTGTTTTTCTTTAATAATAGATACTCGGCAAATGTCTTCTATAGTATTATGCTAGATACTAGAGCCACAGGAGTATCTATAGTAGGAAAACCTCAAGTTTAAGCTCTTTAGCAGCTTAATAGCTCTATTTAGATTAACTAATTAACAGCAGGCTAATATATAATCCGCTTTAGCAAGGGTACTATAATCTTTCTTAGTATAATTAAGGTCTAAACCCTGTTAGGATATATTACTTTCTATATTATTCCCGCGAATACCCCGTTTCTATTCTGCATCTAAGATATAGATAAGTTAGGCGTTAAGCTAGATAACCTTAAGAATATGCTTATTTAGGGAGATAATTAGGTGCCCATTATACGTAAGTAGGGTCACCCTTAATTGCTCCTTTAATAGCTAGAAAGGAGCATTGCTTAGAGCTATTTAACTAAGTTGGAGTTACGTTAACTATACTATTACTTTGGTTACCCATTAGTTTATAAATTACTTAGGGTTCTTTAGCAAGCAGGTTATAAAGTTAAGGCTAAAACAATTAAGTATCTTATAAAGTACTGCCATTACTACTAAATAAACCAGAAGTCCCCTAGCCAATTTAAGTTCACCCTTAAAGATAACTATGACTTTAACTTCTATATTATTATTAATATTATATATCTTAGCGGCAAGCTAGTACTCTAAATTATTAACCTCTTAACCTCTTTTTAAGCCGCACGTTTCCTAAAGGATATATTAGCTAGGAACGCATAGGATACTCTTTAATTATACTAAATTAATATCTACCTAGGACCCCTTAATTAAGTTATTTATAACGTAAAAAGAAACTTCTTATCTTTAGAGTTTTAGTAATAGGCGAAGGCAATAGAAATTAAGGTTAAGAAAGTCCCTATTAAGGTATATAATAGTGTTGGAAAAGTAGAACAATATTATACATCATTATAATAAGCATATAAGATTATTTCTTTGGAACTAGAGGGTGCTAGTAAAGAGCTTATCTTATAAATAGCTATTAAGGCTGTTAATGATTTCGCTAGCCTAGATAGGCTTATACCTATATTACTAGTCTTTAGCGCCTACCCTTAAATAACTAATAATTCTCTACTATCCCTATCTATTACGCAATAAGCAGAGGCTATTTGCAAAGTAATAAAAGAGGTGTAACGTCTCTACGCTACGCGCCAGGTTAATAACGTACTAGGAATAAGAAATGGCCTAAATACCTTAACTACGCTTAATCTACCACTCTAATCTAAGGTACGCGTATGGCGTAAAAAGGGAGGATGGTTAGGCCTATATAAACTTATTATAATTAATAGTTAGACTTGCACTTTTTAGATACCCTATAGACCTATTTAATTCCGCTTAACTATTATTAAGCCCTACTATAGAAACGACAGTTCTGAGCCTTTATAGGATACCCTAGAGGATACCCTAAAGGAGAACTATAATTAATGTACTTTAGAAGGCGACTATAATCCTAATATAATTATAGTAGATATGCCGCAACTATAATACGGTAGAGGTTGCCTAAAGGGATTATAAAATTGCTAACACCTTATTAATTTTGAAGAGTAATTTGTTACTACTATTAAGAGTAAAGACAAGTTATTAATGGCCTTTATAACAGCTAAAGAGAAGGCTGACTTTAAGCTCACAAAATAGCTTTAAAAGAAAGGCTATATTATAACTTTAGAAGCTCCTTTCTAAGTATCTAATAAGTAGGAGATTAACGGTCTTATTATAAAAGGAGTCTTTAAATTTAAGAAGTATAACCCTACTAAGTTTAATAGAGTTTGTATCTTTAAGTTAAAAATAGTTAATAAGATTAAGGGCAAAGCTACTAATACCCTATTTAAAAAGTTGAGACTGGTTATTTAAGGTTATAACGATAATAGTAAGGAAGTAATTCTTATATAATCCCCTATAATTTAACAAGCCAGTTAGCAAGTTATTATTGCGCTAACTCCCTTTTTAATAAAGAATAGAATAGCGGTTTATTTATAAGATATTACTTAGGCCTATACCTAATTAGAGACGCGCCTTTAGTGCTTAATACTAGCATACCTTCTAGAGTAAATTCGCTACTAATATCCTAAAGATATAATTATAGTTGTACTTAAGCTATTATATAGAATCGCAGAGGCAGGAACTTATTAGTAGGCTACTTATAGCAAGCACTATAAAGAGAAGCTCTTAATAACTACTTCTATATTTAATCCCTACTTCCTTATTACAACTACGGGAACTCCATTTGGAATTGTTAGCATATAAACTAATAATACAATTATCTTAGGAGACGAGTAATTCTTAGCTCTTAAAGAAGATAAGCTAGTAAAGGCAAATCTTATAGCAAAGCTAAAGGAAAAGCTTAATTTAATAACACTATTATTTTTTAATAGATGCATCCTCTCCCTAAATAAGAATTCTATTGCTTTGCGCTAGAAAGATCAAGGCAAGAAGATTAATGTTATTAACATTAATTCTCTAAAGTAAGGATACGTAGAGTAACACGCTTATAGAGCTTATATTACTTCCATCTATTAACCTAAGGCTTTATTTAATCTCTCTATTGCCGCTTAATACTAGGAACCAACTAAGGATAATATCTTTACCCTAAATAAGCGTTTTTCCTGGTAAATAAACTATTTTAATTGGGGACTACTTTATGTACCTATTAATCTTCTTACCGCTAAGCTCTTTGTATTTATTAATAGATCGTTTATAAATAATAAAGATTTTAGCTCCTAGCTAGGATATAAAATTATTATCACAAATAAATCTACTAGAGAGAATAACTTTATAATCTATAGTAATCTTATCTATTAGAGCTTAACTAAGAGTAAGTGTATTACCTAAAGCGTTCTAGTATTAGAGATATATGGAATAGTTAGCGGAGTTAATATAGTAATTGCAATTAGAACTACCCTAAAGATAATTATAGATTAACTTAAACTCCCTATTATCCCTATAATTATATGTACTAACTTATATTCCCTCTATAAGTGTTTAGTTAAGCTTAGTACCATAAAGGAGAAGCGCCTTATAATTAATATTATAGCACTTTAGCAATCCTATAAATAGTAAAAACTCTTTAAGATCTAATAGATTAATAGCCAAGACAACCTAGTAGATGTAATAACAAAGGCAAACCCAAACAAGGCTCTAGAAACGTTTGTTAACACAAACACTCTATATATACAGGTTAAAGGTTGGGTTAAAAGGGAGTAGGAGTATAATAATCTGCAAACCCTAATTCCAACTAGCTAATCAGGATTTTCCATCCCTAGGATGGAAAATCGCTATTGGCTCGCTTATAACTAGCGCCTTAGCGGCCCTAACACAATATACGCCTATAACTCCAAGCAAGAAAGCACCACGTGCTAAGATACAAATTTTAGGACAGCGAGACTTATATTATAATAGCAATAGTAAGTAAGGAGGATTAATATTTATTACGCTAGCCAAGCAGTATTTATATATAGATGGCAACCACAAAAGAAGAGTTGCTAGTGTTAGGAATAAGGCAAGCGGTCGTTACGTAACGCCACGGCACTAGCGTGGCGAGAAGTCTTAAGCTCCTCGCCCTTCCTCATTCCAAAGATATCAAGCTTTTAACCAACATCACTGTAACCTACTCAAGTAGTCGTTATTGGTAAGTCACCCTGTGTGACCAACAGTTATAAAGGAAATAGTAATAAAAGGTAAAGAGGTAAGTAATAGGCGCCCCCTAATAACTCTACAGTAGTAGAGCAAAGTTTATAATACTAGCGCGTCCGTAGGCTTATTACGGCAGTAGTAGTTCCTAAGGAGGTCAAAAAGTAAGGTAGTAGAGCACTATAGGTAACTCATAGGCGCCTTATAGGCAAGTCCTAAAAGGCGGGAAAACAGATCACGGGGTTTTCTCAAAAGAGTTTTCTCCCTATATATATATAAGGAGTAGTCCGTGTGGGCCTAATAGAGATCCGAATCGGACGTTAAGTAATAAATAATATATATTAGATTAATATCTACTTAGGACCCCCTAATTAAATTGTCTATAATATAGAAAAGAACTTCTTATCTATAAAGTTTTAATAATAAATAAAGGTAATAGTAATTAAAGTTAAGGAAGTCCCTGTTAAAGCATATAATAGTATTAAAGAAGTAGAGTAATATTATATACTATTATACCGCATATATAAAATTATCTCTTTAGAATTAAAGGATATTAATAAAGAACTTACCTTATAAATAGCTATTAAAGCTATTAATAATTCCGCTGGCCTAGATAGACTTATACCTATATTACTAGTCTTTAGCGCCTACCCTTAAATTATAACGGAACCTTGTAGTAAGAACTACGGTGGGTCCTATTATTAGGCTAGGTATATAGGCAAACAAGAAGTCAACAACGTAATAATAACTAGTGGAGTAGTTACCTAACAGATTAACTCTAATTATATTCTAAGATTTACTACAAGGAGAGAACTATCTACGGTAGGGACTGAGGTCCTTTAAATACACAACTATACTCCTAAGAAATCCTCTCTTATACGTAAGGTATGTGCTATATATATTATACATAGACGTACACTGCATACACTGCGTATACCGCGTATAACATTATATAACTTGCTTACTATTCCTTATTATATAGTTCCACCAGCTTTATCCTAGACTGTGCCTATATTAACTAACTAGCTTCCTCTAACTCTTCCCTAAGTAGTTATAATATTGTATTTAAGCTGTCTATAATACTATCTCCCTTCTCTTTATCTTCGTCCTTAAAGATTCCTAACATCTCTAAGTCATCCACTAGAGGTATAATATCTGTTTAATTAATCTGGTTAATATCCTTACTTATTATACCTAAAGCTTCTTCTTCTTTATAAGCGTAATATTATACTTACACTATTGCTGTTATACTATCGCTTGGTAAAATTATACCATCTCCATATTCTTGTTGTTTTAAGGCAGGGTTAGTATATATTATAATAGTAACCCTATCCTCTTAACAACCCTCTTCTTATTTGGAGTGTACTAAAGCAAATATCCGTTCGTCTTATAATGTTCGCTCTATCTCTAACGCTAAGTATACGCGTCCTATAACTCTTAATAGTCTTCAAGTTCCCTAAGTAACTTATTATAGGGTCTTATGTTTAATCTACTGCTAAGAAACTTAAGTTAGAGCTAGCCGCTACTTACGCTAAACTCTACCGGTCTTTAGAAGAGACTACTCTAGCCCTTAAGGCTTAATGTCGCTCCTTTAAGGTTTAGTAGGCTGCCTTTACTTAGTTAACCCATCTTAAAAAGGGTTGTAAGAAGGTTTGTTCTAAAAAGTAGAAACTTGTTTAATAAGGTCTGTCTAAGCTAGGTAATAAGAGAGTAGAGTTTCTAAAAAAGGAAACAACTCTAAGTAACGTGGTAGTTACTCCTCTTAGGTCCCCCTTAGTTAACTCGTCCTTTAGCGATCCTTTTTTAATACTCCCTAACCTACTTTCTTTTAATACTTCTATACCTTTCCTATAGCGTTCTCTAGGTTGCTTAGTAGTTCTTAGGTAGTCTCACTATAGCCTATCTACTTTACTTTGTACTATATTTCGTTATCTATATCCTTGTAACTAATAATCTTTAAAACTTACCATTTGTCTTTTTTTTGCCCTCTATACGTGTCTGCTTTGTAAACTAGTGGCTTAATATTCCCGTGTGCTAGCTCTAGCATTGCGATATGCTATATAGGGTAAATTCTTATTTTAGCTAGTAGGTTTAGCTTATACGTGATTAATAAAATTCTTTATATAATTTTAAAAGGTCCTAGTCTAACATAGTCTAACTTCTTGCTTAGTTATCAACTTTTAAAATTTTTGTGTAGTAGCTACACCTTATCTCCCTCCTTAAGATCTGGTCCCTTAGATCTCTTAGTATTATAGTACCTTTTTATTTGCTCTTATACTAGTTTAGCTGTTTCTTTAAGATCTACATAAAGATTTATTAAAGTCTCTATTATTTACTTAGCTATGCTACTCGTTTTCCTTATTTAATGTAGCGATAACGATAATCTTGGCTTATACCTATAATTCGCCTTAAATAGTGACGTTCCTATTCCTTCTTATAGTGTTATATTATATGCAAACTGTATAACTAGTAGTAACAACACCTAATTATTCTGTGCGTAATTAATATAGTGCCTTAGATACTATTCTAGTGTCTAATTTAATCTTTCTATCTATCCATCCGTCTGCGGATAATATGCTATTAAGGTTACTACATAAACTCCTTATTCCGCCAAAAACACCTCCTAGAATACTGCTATAAATCTTAGATCTCTATCTAATATAATCTTATTTAGTGCTCTATGTCTTGCAAATACTTCCTTAATATAGATTCTAGCGACATTCTCTACTAATATTTCTTTTATACATGCTATAAAGTACCCCCACTTTATAAACTTGTCCACTATTACTAAAATTGCATTATAATCTTGTCCTATAATAGAATCTTTTAACTTTAGTAACTTAATAATACAGTCCTATAATATAACCTCCTATAGTCTCTCTGTGTCACGGAGTGAGCACAAGCGATGATAATATATAGCGAAGTAGATATTATTAAGCTATGTACATGAACTGTGTAATAAAGTCAAGACGTTGCGTAAGGAAAGGAAAGTAGGAAACAGGGGAAAAAGGGTATATAACGTTCGCTTAGTTGCTAGGTTAACGGGTACTATGCTACACATAGGCAGGGTAGAGCTTAGGTGGCGGTTCTAGTAGAACTTGGCAGAATTCGGCAGTTAGAGGTCCTTAAAGTTGCCAGTTAGCAACTCTAACAGTAGAGACGGCAGATTGCGGCGGAATACGGCAAATTGCTATCAAATTGCCGTCTCGTGGTCAGTCTTCAGTTGTTCAGTTGGTGGAAATAGGTGGACGTGTATAAGGTGTCACGGGGGTATCCTGTAACAGTACCCCCCCTTTAAACTTGAGCATCTGCGAGATAGGGCTGTGGTAGTTCTAGGTAGAGTTTGTAAAAGTCTTCTGCGGCTTATATAAGTCCTATAGAGTTAGTAGGTTCCTATAAAGGTTTAGTAAAACCTCTCCATTTTATAAGGTATATATATTTGCGTTTCTATTTGTTATACTTAATATTATTAACTCTTTTAATAAGGTACTTATCCTCACTATCCACTTTAACTAGTGGGGGAGGGTCTTGGATCTGTCCAGACAGGGCGTCTAATATAGGGGCGGCAGGGCGGAGGACTAACGTATAGAATATAGGGTAGATTTTAACCGTATCAGGGAGCTTTAGTTAGTAGGCATAAGGAGAGACAACTTTTTTAACCTTATAAGGGCCAGCGTTCTTCCAATTAAGTTTCTTAGTAGGTTATTTTATATTTAGATTTCTTGCGTCTAGCCAGACAAAGTTACTAATTTGGTAAGCTAGTGCTAGGGTTTGGTTCTTATTTGCTATAGCTTTATAGATAAACTGGGCCTATGTTATTTTATTAGTAAAGAACTCCTATAGTTCTTCTATCTTCTTTATAAATTTGTTTGCTTCTGCAACTTATAAGGCCTAATAAGCTAGATAAGGAACATTATTAAAGGGTTTAAAACCTATTTGCGGGTGCTAGCTATAATTAGCCAGGAATAGGGAGACCTTTATGGTTTCTAAGACGGAGTTATTTATAGTAAACTTGGTAAATATAAGCCAGTCCATCTAGTTATTCTATAGATACGACGTGTATATCCAAATATACTGTTCTATTATAGCATTTACACGTTCCGTTTGACCATCCGTTTTTGGGTAATATGCTATAGACAATAGTGCTTTAATACGGAGTTAGGTAGTTAGTTTTTTCCAAAACACTAAAATAAACTAGCGGCCTCTATTAGAGACGATTATTTTGGGGAGTCTGTGGAGTTTCCATATATAATCCAGAAACAGTTGGGCAATAGTAGGTACTAATATATTAGGGCAGGCGATTAAGTGTCTCATCTTAGATAGTTGGTCTATAACTACCATAATATTTATGCAGCCTTTACTTTTAGGGAGATTAATAACGAAGTTAATTAAGATATCTTTTTATCTTCGGTCCGGAACAGGTAGTGGCTTTAGAAAGCCGTTATATGTCCTATATAAAGCTTTGGCTTGTTGGTAGGTATGGCAGCTAAAGATATACCTTCATATCGTATTATATATGTTTGGCCAGTAGTACTCCTGTTAGAGTAGCTCTAGGGTTTTTCCTCAGCCTAGGTGGCCGGCTACTAGTAGGTCGTATATATGTTTAAGGAGCTTAAGCTTAAGCTTATCGTAATTAGGGACAACTAGGCAGTTCTAGTAGTATAAGCGGTCTTCGCAAACTTTACATTTACTTAAAGAGATCTTTTTAGAGCGTCTAACGCCATCTTAAATTAGCTTAAGTGTCTCTTAAATAAACTCATTGTTTAGGTATTTATTAATTATAATCTATTTAATTAATTAATCAGTTATTTTAAGGACGTGTACTATAAGGTCTTTAGCTAGGGGATTAAATAATTCGGGACGAAGTAGGGTTTATTTATAGTAGGCGCGCGCTTTTTCCTATACTATTATGTCTTATAAACGTCGAGTTAGGGTATTAGGTTTTTAACCTTAAACGCCTAGGCAGTACATAATTAAGAATTGGAATTAAGACAGATATTCTAACTAGCGGGCTTAACAATAACTTAGCTGTTTTATGGTCGTGAAGTACTGTAGATTCTTATAGTTACTAAGGACCTTAATCGGAAATCTAGCGCCTTCTAGTTTAGGTCGCCATTGTTTAAAACATCTAATAATGGCTAATAATTCTTTATCGTAGATCTCGTAGTTATATTTGGCTAAACTTAGTCGTTTTAAGAAGTATGCTATAGGGTGTAGTACCCCTTCTTTATTATACTAAGACAGAATGCCTCTAGTAACGTAGTTAGATAAGTCAGCTTCTATAACACTCTTTCAGTTTAGGTCAAAGTGTTAAAGTACGGGTGCAGTAGTAAACATAACTTTTAGATAGGTAAAGGCCTTCTTATATTCCTTGTTAAAGATAAAGGCTTTGTCCTTTTAGGTTAGAGCTATAAGAGGTAAAACTAGGGCGGAGAAGTTATTAATAAACCGTTAATAGAAATTAGCAAATCCTATAAAGGCTTTTACATCCTTAACGTTCTTAGGTTCTTGCTAGTTTACAATTACTTTAATCTTCT
>Ga0307507_10002258_pt1 | contig 41076 bp, 14 predicted proteins | sample 7_EM_MG_FD_207223 | JGI IMG/M metagenome (GOLD analysis project Ga0307507, IMG submission 207223) | Populus trichocarpa ectomycorrhiza microbial communities from riparian zone in the Pacific Northwest, United States - 7_EM | ecosystem: Host-associated > Plants > Roots > Unclassified | place... | reverse complement strand
AAAATCTTAATTTCTCTTGACCTACTAAATAAAAAGCTTAATAATCTTAGGATAAGACTACTTATATATACAATAGCTTATATTTAAAATTTTATAATTTATTATAGCGTTGTTGTTAAGATTGCTAGGGTTAGATTTTTGATTTTTTAGTGTGTTTTTAACTGACCGAGGTGATGGTGTGACCGAGGTAATGGTGGAATACGTTATATTATAGACTAAATATAGGAGTTTTATAGTTATATTAAGTATATTTAAAACCAGAACAAAATATAGATAAAAGTATTATTATATTAAAGGTTAATATTAATATAACTATTTTTACAGACTTAATAAATTAAAATACTGTTATATAATTACTAGAAAATTACAAATAGGCATTTATTATAGGTATTATCTCTATAACTAGTTCCGTAATTTATTTAGCCATTACCCCCAACAAAAAGGAGCTTTAAACTACCCAGTTTTAATATAAAAAGGGTTCTAATTAAATATATATCACTTTTAAGAATAGTTAAAAAGTAAATGAAATAATATTTATATAGTTTACTGCTATTTTCCTACCTGAAATAAGGCTATTTGGTAATAAAACCTAATTATTCCTACTTATTAGGACCGGAAGGTACTACATATATATAAATTTCTAAATATATAAGTAGAATAATATCTATTATACCCTATTATACCCCCTATATAACCTACATACTTTAGCTAATAGATTTATTATACTTTTTACTAATTAAGAAAAAGTATAAAAATTGGGTTATAGGCTCTTACCTCTAGTAATAATATAGCCCATATTATAAAGCCCTACTTAATTTAATATTACTATTAGACCTATAAGGATTAACTTAGCACTAAAATTATTAAATTTAAGTAGAAAGCCTTTAGTATTAACCCTTAAACCCTATATAAATACCTTTAATTATTATAAGCTAAAACAAGGAAATAACCAAGTTGCTAGGGCAAAAAATAGTTTAATTTAATAAGATTAACACCTTATTTGCACTAAAATAACTATAGGATATCTATAAACCAACTTAGAGCTCTAATACATAGTATATACTTATAGGCACGTTTAAAAGAAATAAGAAGACGATTTAATTAAGTCTCTATACTAAATATGATATATAAAAGTTAAATTTATAGCTTATAATCATAGCATAATATAATATAAGGCCAAAAACTTAAAAATAGGTTATAGTAGATCTAAATATAGAGTGTACTAATATATATTTAATTAAGAGAGCTAAGGAGGAAGTAGTAGACTAAAAGGTATAAATTAAAGCGAAGAGGTTTAAAAAAAATAAGCGAAATAGGCCGTATGGACTGTAGAAAAGGTAAATACATAAAATTTTAAAATTGTGTAGTAAAGTGTTTAGATTTAGTAGTTATGCATAGGTTTTAATGGGGGCCACTAATTTTAGTAGAGCGTTTAAGCTTAGGGGGCAACTGAGTACCGGGGGTCCGATCTTAAGCCTATTAAAGAGTTTGCCAACTAGCGGTAGGGGGTACCGGTTTTTAATTATAATCTTATTTAGGCGTCTACGGTCGACGTATAGCTATATTATACCTTCTACTTTTAGTATAAAAAGGATAGGCGCTCTAGTAGGCAACTTATTAGGCCTAACCTAGCTCTTCTTAAGAGCACTCTCTAGGTACTCCTGTAAGATCTACAACTCTTTCTATAAGAGGTTATAGATAGGCATCTATAGTAGCGTCTTACCTTCTTCTAAGTTAATTATATAGTTATACTTAGAGTTCTAAGGTAGTATACTTACTAGCTTATTAGAGAAGACATTAATCTCTTCTTTATATACATTTAGTAGGTTGGAGCCTATGGAGGTTAAAGTAACTATTACATAGTAGTATACTTCTAGGAGCTAGTAAAGAGAAGGATATAGCTAATATACGTTTCGTAGATATGCTTACACTAAGAGTATATACAGCTCTGCTATAGTATACTTAATAGTTTTAGGGGTTTAATTACCTCCCCCCTAAGTATAGGTAATCTATACTAGCACCAGAGGGTCTCTATAGGTACTCGCTGCCAGTAATAATAGGTCCTCTATTATATTTATAACTAGTATCTCTACGTCTAGAGGGTCTGTATAGGTACTTACTGCCAGTAACAACAGGTTCTCTATTATGTTTATAACTGGCGTAAAAAAGGAATCTTCTAGCTATAGCGAATAGACTATTTTACTAGTCTTAATATCTACTAGGAGTATATTAAGGGTAACTATCTAAAGGCGTCTAGGGTCTAAAGTACCCTAGACAAATTATCTAGAATAAAAGCTAATTAGTAGATCTGCTTCCGCGAGCCAATTCTATTTAAGAACTATATTATAACCATTAAATAAGCTACCCTAAAAGGTCTAGTGGCTAATAGTGCGAGGGGTACCCTAAGAGTCGCTAGTGGTAACTATTAGATTATAAGCATCCCAAATTATTATCTGGTTGCTATTAAAGAAATATATAATAGGTTTATATAAACATAGCGCGTAGCTTATAGGTAGGTTAAACGTATAGACAACATCTTAGTTAATAAGGTTAATTTAGCACCTATTATTACATAAGTAACGTAGGCGGACTTTACCCTAGGGCGTATCTATTGCAACGTATACTATAATGCGTTTCTTCTCTCCCTCTATATTAGGCCCTAGTTATAGTTAAGAAAGATACGCTACTAGGGCTTTAGGTTTTCAAAAAACCGGCCTAACTTATCTTTACTAGCTTACTTCTAGTATTCTTTACGGTAGCTACCTTTAGGTCTCTTTTAACTCGCGTATATAGCACTAGCGTCTAAGGGGTCCTCTAAGCCATCTAGATTTTAGGTGGTTTCCCTAAGAGTTTGCTTAAAGCGTCGCCCTTTTTAGGTTCTGTTCTCTAAACCTAACTTTATAGAGCCTATACTACGACCACGCTTTATACGTAATGATTTACCGCTACTGCTTCCGCAATCTTTCGCGAGCTTTATAGTGTTAAGTAATTGCTCTATATAGCGGATTTTATTAAAGAGGTCCTTAGCAGTTCTTACCTATTAGGCAAAGTTCTGGCAAAAGAGCTCTACTTATAGGTAGGTTAGGAGATATAAAAACTAAAGGTCTACCTATTGCTTAGAATTAATAAAAGGGGTATATAAGAAGAGGTCCTCTAAGCTATATATATGGGCTAGGAAGACGTTAAACCTCTAGTTCTTTTTAATAATAGCCGTATAGTATATAGTAGCATTATTAAAGCGTCTTACTATGGGGTTCCTAATCTAGTCTTAAACTATAGTCTTAAACTTATCCTATAGTAAAGAACCTTTATCCTTAATGCCTAACCAGTAATAAACTAGTTAGGTAATTATCTTTTCTTTTATAAGACCTTTAATGGCCTAGCGCGAGCGTTACTTACAGTTATAGTTAGCGTCGTTAACCTTAAATTGGTTCTTAATTATAGCAATTTAGCGGTTAAAATGCTGTTAAGTAGTACTACTAATATTAGGTAGTGACTTCTTAACTAGGGTATTAAGATTTATTTGGCGTATGCGTTTGCTATATAACTTATACTCTTTACTAGAGAGGCAATGGGAGGGCTTTATTAAATTAATAATACTCTATAAGTTGGCTATTTTCTTAGCTAGCTTATCTAGCTCCTTTATATTAGCAGTATTTAGTAGGATACTAGTAATCTTGCTAAGCTTCTATTAAGCCTAGATATATAAGTTAAACTAGTCTTTAGCGTTTATAGGTAGCTAATCATTTTAAGGTTTAGAAGGTGGCTTAGATTCTACTAGTGTATTTCTAACAGTTTCGTCTATACTAGATCCTAAGGCGTTTAGCGGTCGTATTATTAGCGTATTACTATTAGATGTAGGCATTAGTTTTTTCTTTTTAAAGGCATTATAGAAAAATTAAACCGGCTATCCTCCTAAGGGGATTGGTAAAAATTTAAATATAAAGTAAGGATATAGATAGGGAGCTTAATAATAGAATAATAGAGTATATTGTATAGATAGATAAATCCTTAAGGGAAAAGGAGGAGTCTATGTACGAGGTAAGGAAGGGTTTTCCCTAGGTATATATAGCGCACATACCCCACAGGCGAGTCACCCCTAAGTTGCCCTAGGGCCGCCCATACTTTGCGGCTATATAACTATCTACTTAGGTTTTACCTAACAAAATCCGTTTTAGCCTCCTCCTACTTAAGTTTATAGAGACCCTACTTAATAAGCTTTAACTCTTTTAAACGAACCTTCTTATAGACCTATTTAAGACAAGATAGCCGAGCGTAAGCAACTAGTTAAGCGTTAAGTATTTAAGTATTTGTATAAGCCTTATAAATCTGGTTCTCCTTAGCTAAAATTTAGTCCTCTTTAATATAAAGCCGATAAATCTCCTCTAGGGCTTTAGAGAGTTTACTATTAAGGCAAGAGGCCTTAAATTAAATATAAGACCCTATAATAAATTAGATAAGGTACTAGACGCCTATAGAAAATAATAAGACGCGTATACTTAGTATAGATATAGATTAAATATTATAGGACAATTATATATTTAATTTTGTATACTTAGTATAAGAAGAAGGTTAGGCGCTAGATGGAGTGGTAATTATAATATACGCTAACCCCTTTTTAATATAGCGAGTATAGGAAGGCATAATCTTACCTTTTTTTTATTTTTATTTTTTTTTATCTATTGTATTATACTACGTACAATACTGCGCATGCAGCCTCTAGGCTATAGCGCTATAGTTCTATATATATAAATCCTTTCTAGGTAGCTTAATATATACTAGTAGCTATATCCCAGTAGTTTATAGTTCCTTAATAAAATACTAAGTTACTACAGCTACTAGGGAATAAGAAAACGGTAGGAATAACTATAAGAAATCCTAACACCTGTCCCTGTCCTTTTGCAATTTATTTCTATCCTTTTGCTCTCTAATATCTTTTACTAAGAGCCTAGTAGGAGTTACCTCCTTCTAGAATTCTATATATATATTTTTTAATTTATTCTTCTATAGAGCCTTTGTAACGGGACTAGCCCAGTTACAGTAGGAATGTCTCGGTGAAACACTCGATAGATGAATTCCGACGCTTTGATCAAATTCTGCCAAGTTCTGCTAAGTCGATCAAATTCTGCCAAATTCTGCCAAATTCGATCAAATTCCACCAAATTCCGCCGACTCGATCAAATTCCACCAAGTTCCACTGACGTGATGGAATTTGGTCGAAACCTATCGAAATCCGCGTGGGCTCGTGCTCACGCGTCTGCTGCCAAGACCTCGAATATTTAGTTACAAGTTTCCTATGTTCCCTTCTCTTCTTCACGCAACGTCTTGTACTCTGCAAGAGCTATATACCCTTAGATTTAGATAGAATTTATATTGTTCCTTCGAATCTTCCCCGAAGCCTCTTCGCGCTCTTACAGCCTTCTACGCTAATACAACGTACTAGTTTAGCTGCTTTAAGAGTCTTGCAGTCTTTACTATTAGCAAAGTGGTTTTCTTTACAATTAATGTAAAGAGGGGTTATATGCTTGTAAGGCTTGCCCATTGTTATACAGGTAGGACAGGCGTGGTCTTTAGATAGATGTGCAGCTGCATAGAATCTATAGGCTCTAGTAGAGCATCTATCTCCTATATGGCCAAATTTTTGGCAGCTAGTGCACTGCGTAGTAGGAGAGACTTCAAGGTATTTTACTACCTTAGTAGCTGTACCTGCAATTAAAATCTCTTTTTGCTTAAGGATTTCTTGTCTTTTTTCCTCGCTCTCTATAGTAAAAACTATAGAGCCAAATCTGGTTTGTAGATTATATCTTTTTACGCTAAATAAGATCCATCTAGGTAGTCCTTGTATCCTTATAGGATTAAAGGTCTCAATTTCTTCTTTTAGAAGCTTAAAGCCTCCCTCTTTTAGAAAAGGTAGGGTAGAAACCCCATGGGCTATAATTTGAACCCAAGGTTCTAGTTTTTGTTCTCTTTAAAAGGTAAAGTAGTTATGCCAGATATCCTTATATTTAACTAGGAAATCTACATTATACTATTCTGTAGTTATAAGGAGAATATTTTGTTTTCCTTTAGTTCTAGCTATAGACGCTAGCACTGGCTTTTCTACTTGCAGTTTTAATGCAAATAGTTAATTGACTTTGTTTCGTATAGAGAAGGTATCTAGAGGTTGGTCCTTTGCGTCTGTAATTAGGACTAGCTTCCTTTCTTATAGCTGCTTTTTCTTACTTCTAGTAGAAGTGGAACTCCTACTAGAAGGAAAAGGGGTAGAGGATAGTGGTGGTAGAGAGGGTAGAAAGGACGAAGAAGAAGAAGAGAGGTCCCTCTTTAGTCTCTCTGTGTAAGTTTCTTTAGTAAGGGCTACCTCCTTACAGAGAGCCCTTACTTCTTCTACTAGTCCTTTTAAGACACTGTTTGCCTTTTTTTTTCTTATATAAAGAGATTTTCTCCTACTAGAATGCTCCGTGTATAGTCCTCTAGCTATTTAACTCGTTTTTTTTCCTCTTCTTCTTCTAGCTCTCTATAGGCCTGAGTTAGGCTTTCTAGAGCTTTTTGTAGGTGTTAATCTGGAGAAAGAGAAGAAGGGAGTTTACTAGCTATAATAGGCCTGAAATCTATTTCCTCTCTTATTTGGCATTGGTTTTGGTATTTTTTTTTTCTTTTCTTTTTCTTTTTTAGAAAGTAATTGAGAGTAGCTTCTTTTTTTTCCTATATGGATTGGAGGTTTAAATAGGCAAGGGGAAGATAGAAGAGAGGTAGAGGTAGAGGTAGATAATATATCATTAACTATCTCTATAGTTTTGCTTTTAGATAGTTTTTTTTAAACTTATAAGTCTTTGCCATCTTGAAGCTTATAGGGGGGTTTTCTAGTTTTTGCAGTAGATAATAACCTCCTTAGGTCTCTTATCTCCTAGTCCTATAGGTAAAAAACTAGGCAAAAAGCCTTGCTAGATTTTACTTCCTTCTATATCCTTTTCTCCTTACTAATCCTACTAGAAGATTTCTAGGGAGATTAGGCTAAAGGGTAGTAGAAAAACTAGCTAAAAAGACTAATGTAGTTATTTTCTTTTCCTATTAGAAGTAGAAAAAACTACTAAAAAAAGGACTTGTTAGGCTTTTACTAGCAGAAAAGCCCTAAAGGCAATCCTCTTATTAAAAAAAATCCGACTAAAGGAGATATAGAAAAGTACCTACGCCTCTTATTTTACTAGGCTTTTGCTTTTTATAGAAGAAAAACCTAGGAAAAGTCTATGTTTTGTAGTAGTAGTAGTAGTAGTAGTGATTTTGGTGTTCCTATCCGTGCCTCGCTTATAAGCTAGGACCACCCCTAAAAAGAATTTTCTGTTGGGGGAAAGGGGGTAAAACGACAAATAAATCCATCTCTAGCTCGCTAGGCAGTGGGAATTAGGTCTTGAAAGTTGGAAAATCGATTGTTTTTGATAGGGAAATGGGTATTTGTAAGTCTTAAAGTGCGGTGCTACCTTTTAGTAAGGTTGCATGTGTGGTAAAAGTCATAATCTTACCTAATAATAGTATTAACGCAACTATACGAGCGTAATAGATAGTAGAAGAAGCAGAACACTATAGCGGCATAATAAGCTAATAAGAAGGTTACTAAATTAAAGATAGGAATGCCATACCTCTAATAAATAACTTAAAGATGCGAGATATCTTTAAGGACAAAGATAAAGAGGAGGGGGATAATATTACGGACCTCATATTGGCAGTAGTACAACTACTAAGAGAGGATATAAATGGACTAATGGTATTAATGCGGGAGGCGTTAGAACCAATTAAACCATAGGATAAGGGGTAGCTAAATTATATAATAGGTTATGGGATATAATCTATAGAATCTATTATAGAGTAAATAGAGTAGATAGAGCGGATAGAGCAGCAGTTTCCTTAGGAGTTATATTATATATTTAAAGAACCATAGTCCCTACCTAGATAGTTCTTCTCTTTATAGTAAATCTTAGAATATAATTAGAGTTAATCTATTAAGCAACTACTTTACTAGTTATATTACATTGTTAACTTCTTATTTACCTATATACCCAGCCCATTAACAAGTCCATCGTGGTATTTCCCATAAGGCTTCGTTATACCTTATACCCCTACTATATCCTACGGTCTTAGAGCTAGTGCAAGCCTAAGGGTGTCCTATTGTACGCCTAGGGCGTATATACGTTAACTGGCTAGATAAGGCTAGTTTCGGGCCTGGCTACGAGCTAGGTAGTTGTATATTAGGCGGTTTTCGTATCCCAGTTTCCCCTAATAGCACCCCTAGATAGTATAATAGGAGCCCTAAGTGGGGTAGTAGGACACCTAGTGTTGTTAAAGGCGATATTTATACGCGTCGCGGGCTTAACACTACAGAGTTACAACACCAGCACGCACAGCGTACTGTAACGGCTCTCCTCTATCGCCTCTACACTTAGCCATTATAAGGAATAATTTCCTAATAATGTTTCTACCCGCGGCGACGTGGATATATGCAGTAGGGCTTCGCGGGCAATAATTATATATATTATTAGATTAAAAATTAGGTCATTAACTTCGTAAATATAAAATATCTTACTATATCTAGGTTAGTAGTTATTAAAGAAAAAGCTTTTAAGTGAGCCTTACCGTTTATAATTCCGTTTATATCCTTTAGTAAACCGTAAATTAATCTCTATAATAAGAAGATCTTACTTAGCCTTAGACTTTTAAAGAAGAATAAGGGTAATATATTTATAGATAAAGTCTTAATAAGTTTATCTAAATTTACATCTATTTTATTTTAGGATTCCTTATCCTTTCCATTATCTTTATTATTATCTTTATTATTATCTTTACTGCTATTTTTACTACTACTTTCGCTAGCTTCTACGTCTTTATTCTTATTATAGTTTTTAAAAGCATATTTAGTTACTACTTTTATATTTCTCTTAATATAGACTAATGCGCCTAGCTGGGTTTCTATATATACATAGATAAGTATTAGAGAGCAAGTTGTAGGATTTATCGCCTATTAAGAAATATAGAGTTATCTAGGGCCTAATACTGGTGTAAAATACGAAAAATATCGTTAACGTTTATTACTAGTTTTTCTTTTATAGTCGCGTTAAGCTAGAACTCCTTAGTTAATGGCATATTGTTACGGATCGACTCAGCAGTTGCGAATAAGCTTGATTGCTAGCTATTGACCGTGCTAAGTACATTGACACGTGATGGTTCAAGACGTTTGACAAGGAACAGAAACAGGTTCAGGTTGACGGGTCAGGATATAGGGGTCGCGATGGTACGTGCGTAGGTGTCACGGGACGAACGTGCGCGGGTGACTCCCGTGACACATTAATATATTATTATAATTAGCAGGTTTTATAGATATTTAAAGATATAATTACCTAAAGAATCTATTATACTAATAAAATATACTGTATAATAACTCTCGTAATTGGGACTTAGCTCGTAGAAATATACAAAATTCAATTCTTAAAACGTTTACTTCTTACCAAAGCGACGCCCACTCTCGGTGGAGAATTTCGTTAGTTAATAAGGAGCAGTATGCCCGCACGTGCGCGTAGTGCGCGTAGTGCACGTACCAACGATTCACGGGGGTCTAATTTGTGAGATAACATAAATCGGAGCCTTCGTAGATCGTTGGCGTGCACGGACAAACTGCTCCTTATTAAACATGTTCATCGCCCTCTTGACTTTACCGACTTTCGTCGCAGATTACGGGTGATGGCGTACCCCTGCTTCATCAGACCAACCGCGCGAGAAAGGGCCCGGGTGTGGCTATGCACCATGGATAGCTCATGCCTTGCCCCCACCGTCAGCTGTTGTCATTTCAGCTTGACCGGGTACAAAGGCCTCACCATTTCTATCAAAACATTTCTCCCCTGCTTTCCTACATCGCATTCCTACATTTGAACTGCATTCTTGCCTCTAGCACATTATGGGAGTAAGTTTTCCTTCCAGTCCGCTCTGCTACACGATTGCCCCTCCATACCCCGCAGCAGCGTCATTGGAACCGATGGGCTGACTTTGTACCGCCCAGCTCGCATCAAAGCTCGCCGCAGCCCAAGGAGGAGCCCCGCCGCAAGGTGGTTACCCTCCCCAAGGGCCGCCAGGACAGCAAGGCGGATATGTAAGTTGTAATGCGCATGATGGTTGCCTTCGTTGTACGCTGATGCGGACTAGCCTGGTCAACCACAATATCAAGCCTACCCAGGTGGGGCGGCTGCCCGTCCTGTAAGCGTCCCGTAAACTTTTCTTTCATTCCATCTCGCTTGTTCTGCATCATGCAATCACGGCATGACTCCTAAAGGCAAACAACATTGATCCTCGCAACCCTACTACTTGGACCCTCGACTCACTCGAACACCTACTGCATCATACACTACACTCAGCTCGATGGCGGGCGGATACCAGGCTTACCAGCCATATCCGGGCAACTTCACACCTAACCAGAGTCAAAGCCAGAGCCACAGCCCATATCCAGCTTCATCTCCGCAACCAGGGTATGGCTCTCAGGCGCCGCCATACTCTCCATCTTCGCAGCCGCCGTATGGGCAGAATCAATATAGTTCGCAATCGCCATACCCTCAGTCGAATTATAACCGCCCGCCACCGCCTCCTCCACGGCCTGGCGGATATCAGCCACAACCTATGTCTGGCCAATATTCGCAGCCATACCAGCAACAACCGCCGTACGGAGGCCAACCGCCTTACGGACAAGGACCGGGATTTGGATATGTTCGTGATGCAGACCTGAGTGGATTAATTACAATACAATGGACAACAGCTAATGGAGCATTCTTGTTCTAGGGTCAGCCAGGCCCACCGGGTCAGTATCCTCCTCAACAAGGCGGTTATCCACCACAAGGGCAATACGGTGGTGCTCCCCCTCAGCCAGCAGGCCCTGGCGAAATAGCAGCCTATAAGCAGGCCTTACAAACCACCATTCAACAAAAGAATCTTCAAGCCTTTTACCCACCCGGCAGCCCAATCTTGGATCAAATTGCAAACCGCGCAGGGACCCAGGTCGGTCAATTGTGCGCGAAATGGGGCGTTCCGAAGGAAATTGCAAACGATATTGTTAGCCTTGGCCTCTTCGATGTTTGGCTTTATATTGGTAAGTGGATCCACATAAAGGGAATTTATTTTTTGGCATAGAGGAGTCCCCCAGCTGGGCCATAGCGGCTGATGTCTTTCAGATGATAGTGGATCTATGCAGTTCGAGGAGAAAGGCGAGCGTATCAAGGATCTCCGAGTTATCTTGGAAAGAGTTGCTTATGCCGCCACTCTCTTTGACGATGACGGCGTCAGTATTCGCTTTATGAACTCTCAGCCTCCACCAAATTACTGCGATGGTGTTAGGAATGAGCAACAGATTGACCAACTTATGTCCCAAGTGCAATTCAAAGGACTGACTCCCATGGGTACCGAGTTGAAGAAGAAAGTACTTAACACGATCTTGGATCAAGCTAGGGCTAATCAACTACGCAAACCTGTTCTTGTGATCACTATAACCGACGGACAACCTGCTGGCGAGCCAGCAAATGCGGTTTTTGAGGCGATCAAGACTACCTCTGCCGAGCTTTCAAGGACTCGGTATGGAGCTAGTGCCATTAATTTCCAGTTTGCTCAGGTTGGAAATGATGAGAAGGCACGCGAATTCCTTGGTCAATTGGATTCGGACCCGATGGTTGGAAATTTGGTCGATTGCACTTCTAGTATGTACCCCTCATCACAACATTTCCGAATGATCGACCCCATTGTTCGGATATCTCTAACTCCCATCAGACTTTGAAAATGAGCAAGTCGAAATGTCTCGTGCAAATCCTCCGGTCGATTTGACACCGGATCTCTGGGTTAGTTCCATCTCCTGAATTTCTCAGACATAAATACTTATACTCTTCTAGATTATCAAACTTCTCATGGGGGCCATCGATCCATCTTATGACCGCAAAGATGAGAAGACGAATGCTCCTCAACAAGGCTACGGTGCTCCCGGCCAATATGGTGCCCCTCCACCAGGCCAATACGGCCAGCCTCCTCCAGGGCAATACGGTCAGCCACCACCAGGCCAATATGGTCAACCACCTCAAGGCCAATACGGCCAACCTGGCCAGCCTCCGCAAGGATATGGACAGCAGCCCGGCGGCTACACTCCGCAACAAGGCTACGGTCAACAGCCCCAGCAAGGATATGGGCAGCGCCCACCGCAGCAGGGCGGGTACCCGCCTCAGCAGGGAGGATATCCGCCACAGCAGGGTGGATATGGGCAGCAGCATCCTCCAAAACCGTACTAGGCGGAAAGAAAGGTAGTATTCTCGGTATCGCGACGTTATGATTCAACGCTATTTTCATTTCTGCCGTTATTTTTAGTCCTTGTTGAAAGTCGTGATCGGATTTTGTCAACGCTAGTAAGAGAAAAAATGGATTCTCCGTACGTGTGCAATTGCATGTAGCGTTACTTCAAAAACGACCACGACGTGCTCCATAGTTTAAAACTCCCAATGATGAGGTTTATGTAAGAGTGTGACACTCCAATTTTAGTAGTTGTACACAGCGCTTCATTCGCGGACATAAGATTATAAAGTGCCCTCTGGACTGCCCGCAGGTATACTATAATAGACCAAAATGGTACGGGAGTCGATCTTAACTGAAATTGTCTAAATATCAATTGTGGAATTTGTGTTGATACAATGTGTTCATTAGGTGGTTGAGAGCAGTAGCTCGCGTGTACCTGCCAAAATAGCTCTGGGTTTTCTCCATGCTTTATCAATTCGCTTATGCCGAACCTCGACTTCAATCACCACCAACAATCCTCCGGAACATCTCCACTATTATGGCTTGGAGAATTCTCCTTAATCCTGTTCCGGGCGCCTGTTTTCACTTCTTCAACCCGCCGTGATCTGAATTGATCTATCCACTGCCGAATTGAACCTTCACCCTATCTCCACCACAAGCGAACTCAGCTCTACGGCTCAGCTCACCTAACCTCACCAGCTCCTCAAGATGCCAATCGAAGTCACCCGCATGACTGAGGCCGACATAGACGGTGCAATCGACACAATCCAACAGGCCTTCGCCGACGATCCCTACAATAAATGGGTCTACCCCGACCGGTCAAAGGTACGTCTCGCCTTCCCCCCAAAACCCAACCTCCACACTCCTTCATAGCTCCTACAACTCCCACAAACCAACAAACCCCCCAGTGCCTCACTAACACCTCCCCCGCAGTTCTCCCCCGCCCGCAACCGCGTCTCCCTTAGCCTCCGCTGCCGCTGGGGCATCGCGCACGGCCTCTTCTACGTCGCGCGCGATCCCGCCCACCCCTCCAAAATCCTCGGCACCGCCATGTGGCTGCCGCCGCGCCCTCCCTCGCAGCCGCAGTCCTGGTCGCTGTACCTGAGCTCCTGGACGCTGTGGCTGGCGCAGCTCCGCATGAACCTGTGGTACGGGCGCGGCGGGCTCAGCACCGCGCGCTACTGGGTCTGGAAGGCGTCGCAGGCGGCTGCGCAGGCCGAGCTGTGGACTAGCGACCGGGGGTACTATTTCTGCAATATCGTGACGGTGCTGCCCGAGGCGCAGGGGCGGGGTGTTGGGAGGGCGCTGATGGAGGTCGTTTTGGAGAGGGCGGATAGGGAGGGCGTGTGCTGTTATCTGGAGAGTAGTCGGAAGGATCCAAATGTCAAGATTTACGAGCGGTTTGGGTTTACGTTGGTGCGCGAGATGGAGTGTAAGGAGGGGGAGGAGGAAAGCGGGAGGATTATGCTGTTTTGTATGATTAGGGAGCCAGGGGCGACGAGGGTGGGAGAACAGCAGGGAGGAGATGGGGGGAAGAAGAGTGTGGATCAACTTGCGGAAGGGCGTATGGAGGCGTTGTAATTTTTGAGTGCGTCGAGCTGAAAAGATATGAGAGATGAAGCAGGTAAGTGTGGTAATGGACCGATTACTGAGAACGCGTCCGAGTACGGCAAATCATCAGGATCTTACTATGCTGCCTCGTTTTTCTGGGTCTAGTTTGTGTGGTTATTGAAAAGTTAATGAGGCCAGAGCGTAAAAATATGAGGTGAAAATTGGTTATACTTTTTTTTCTTTTTCTTCGCCGCGCTGTGCTATTCGTCTGCCCTATCAAATCATATCGGCTCCTCCATCAATTTCTTGCTAACTCAGAATTAATTCTTTAAGATAATCTACAAGCCTTCAATAGCCTAACCACAACTGCTTGCCAAGCAGCAGGTTGAGTATTCATGCTTCACGCATACCTACAATATATCTAAGGCGAAAGAAAGGCTCGGCTATCGGCCAAAGCAAGATTTTTACGGCTCTGAGGAAAGCCGTATCCTGGTCGCTTAAGGAAGATGATTGAAGCGAGAAACTGAAAAAGCATTAGATATCGAAGGCAATATATATGTTTCGCAATATGTCATTGTAAAACCATTGTTCATTCTGTTCTTATAGAGAAGCAAACGGTACAATACTGAAGAGGAATAATATGGGTGATAAAATGCAGTCACATATCCCCTATTCAATTGTTGACGCTGCATCATCCGTCTAACTGTGGCTTGACATATAATGCAATATTTGCTTTAGGTATGATTGCCGAACGCCATTGGATCGACCTCGAACCTTTGATGCCCTGTAGTTGACAGTCGTAGTTCAGAAGCATATGAGCTATGACAACTTTTAGAACCAATGTTGCATAGAACCTTCCGGGGCTATTGGAAATGAATACATTAGCACTCGCAAGAGTGAAAAGTTATAATCAGGATCCTGCTTACCATAGGATCCTGCCTGCTCCCCAGACAAGCCACCCATCGGATGCGTCAGTCAACTTGGAGTCCCCTTGTGGTACTGTTGAGCATTCGAGATTCGGCTTGAGAAAACGAAACCCATCAAAATGCAATGCGTTCTCGAAATATTGGTCATCACGCATCATCGACCGATGAGGAACACACACCCAGTCACCTTTCGGGATTCGCAGGCCGTCGGAGAACGTGAATGGGCTCAATGCTTGACGCCGGATCCCAGCTAAAATATCATCAGTAAAGCTACCATATACCGCAAAACGCGCAACTAACTGCTCTCAAAAGCACTCAGCCGTGCCGATTCCTTTAGAAAGCTGTCTAGCAATGGTAAACCATCAGCAGTCCTTTTGAAGTTCTCGAATAACGGCGATTGGAGCTCTTCTCGGAGAGGCTCAATGTATTCCTCATGCGAATAAAGATCAACTAATGCGTAGGTTGTCGCCTATATGCCCGAGCCAACATAAGCCGTTATCTTGGCGTGATTGCGATGCTTACAACTTACAATGGCTAGTGTATGGACAGAGCCATACCAGACTCCCATGATCTCTCCTACTAGTCTCTCAGCGCTCCATCGTTCCTGTTTTGGAGATGTATCAATCAACCATTGGATAATATCACTCTAAACTACGTAAGTATCTCCTATATTCTATAGATTCACTCACTTACGGGCTTGTTGGCATCGGATTGTGGAGAATTGTCGCGTCCCATTTCGAGTCGTTGGGTGACCAACGGAAGCAGAAATTTGTGCATCCCTCTAGAAGAGCTATGTCTTCGTGTTGCAAGGCCTGCAAAAAACCTAAACGAAACATAAGTTTCAAACACTTGCATTGGAAGACAAGACGTACGGAGCAATAGAACGTGGCATAAGCCGCAGGATTTCAGCACCCACGAAGACGTCTTCGGGAAAGTCAAGAGCTGCATTGATAAATTCCTGATTATTTGCTTCTAAAATAAGTGCATGAGCTTGACAAGAAGCAGGGTATTCCTGGGCCTACATAATTCTAAGCCGAAGAATACGGCACCGTTGGCTCTTGTGACCAACTTCTTAGCAGCTGCAAAAAGAGGTAGCCGGTGATAGCCTGGTACTATAATTAGTAGGCAACTATAGATGATACGGACTTATCTCTACCATTCACTGTTTTTGATTTGGCTAGTTCCCTGTTGAGCTGATCATCGATGGCGACACTTATGTTTGGGAGCACACAGGGCAAGTGAGATGTAAGAAGGGTACGTAAAGCGCGCACGAACCCCGTACCCTCTACACCTCTTTGCTCTTTCCATTCAAAACCTTGCATTGTATGCTTCGGTTGAAGGAACTATTTGTAAGGTCAGTAGATGAAGAATACCGCTAGTTAAAACACTACTAACTTCCTTTGCTACCGCATGGAGCGATAGCACGTGTCGGGGTGCTCTGTCCAGCTCTTTGATGTGCTTTAGAGACGTTACCATAACGTTGGTCTTTCCTGGAGTTTGAATAATGAAGGGCTTTCCATTAGCCTATGAGATAGTTAGCTAGTAACTGAATTTCCTTGACAAAATCTCGCACCTTGATATATGAATTGTCTATCATATCTGCGCCATAAAACAAATACTTTATTGCAAGATACTTCGTTCGGATCACCTCCAAAAATCTGACGGTTGGATAAGGCTCATCATCCTACGAAGCATCTGTTAGGACGTTCTAGTTGCTATACGCTAACAACATACTATGATTTGGCTCCTAATCTTCAAGAAAAAATATATAATGTAGAAGATTACCGCTACAACGGTACTCGTTAGAGGGTATTTTTCCACAACCGCATGAAGCATTTTGCACGACAAACTCAAGGGAAGGCTGGTCTGTGTCAGAGCATCACCATAAAATGATTGGAATTATGAGGAAAACTAGAGCTACGGCTCAGCCCTTTGTAGGAACTCAATGGTACAATATACTTGCCAAGCCCCAGGACTCAGACTCCGTCGTTGGATTGAGATCCTAACCTGCATGGATCAATGGAATTTTCCTCGCCACGGATGTACATTATCTCAAGCTGTCCAGAAAGGGAAAATTCGTGGGGTAGGTTTCAAAAGGTTTCATCACGCAGCAGCCTCGAGATACCTTGCTTACGCCCCTAAAATTGTACATGCCGGCTTTCGTCGTGGTGGTCTAGATCTCGTTTACGAAATGGTTTAGTGTCTAGATATATCGAGCCTCAGCTCCGTTTAGAAGTAGAATGAATGACAAGTATGCCTATGCGTTTAATTATCACGTAAGGCAGGATTATTGGCCGCCCGCACCGCTGGCTAACTTTCTATCTGAAACATCGTTTTAATGGGGAAAGTCTGTCTATTTCACTGGATCGGGCTTACTGTATGAGAACGAAGCTCCGCCTCTATGCAGAGCATGCTATTTTGGGTTGAAGATCCAAAAGTGGAAAACTAGAACCCAGCTACGTGGTTCCGGGATTCTGTAAAACTGGTGAAAGGAACGGCCCGCCTAATTGACGTTGGCAGGAACCGCAAGGGGGCTGAATATTATTTTAGTGGTGCGTGTGTGCTAGTGGATGAGATCAACAGGCACCCCGGTCCAATCCCCACATTTAGGAGCATCCTTAGTTCTTTGAATAGCCTAAAATTATGAAGTCCGTCCCTAACCAATTTCATCGAAATTAGCGGGCATTTGCAATCCACAGACAGATCATACCTGGGTCTCGGTCTCTATTCCCACCTGCATTCTCCAAGGCTGTCACTGAGAACGGGAGATAATACCGCAGGCAAGGCAGACTTTGTCGGTGTTCACTGAGTATCCGTGCGGAATCCTGCCTCAGCTCCCGCTACGACGCGATTTTCTGCGTAGTATCAAAACTTGCTCCCTAACTTGTGTTACACCCATCTTATTCTCCTGAGTATATGCAATCTTCGGATCTAAAGTCTAGGCCTCAGGAAAGAAGATGCTTCTTCCAATACTTTTGGTAGTGGCTGCAAGCAGCATCTTCATCGTTGAAAGATGGCTCCAATTAAAGCGGTATAGTCGGGAGCCTCCATTCATCTCATCTACAATTCCGTACTTTGGCCATATTCTTGGTCTGTTCTGGCACAAAAACCGGTACTACACGAAACTTAGGTAGACATGCTTTCTTAAACATATAGAGTATAGCTAAACCAAACGATTCCAAGCTCTAGGCATGACCTTCCGACATACAGCCTGGAAATGGCTGGAGGCTGGGTCTATGTTGTCAACTCCCTGATCTTGTACTCTCTCTGCAACGGCAGTCAAAGGCTGTGTCATTTTGGTTCATTGAAGGTAAGTTCACTGTCATGTTAGGGGGAATGAGCACAGATGCCACGGATATTTTGCTGGAGAATGTTAAACCCGGGTCAGATGGCTCGAGCCTACTGGTAGAGGGTCTAAAGGTTACACACCAGGTTATGATGCCTGGAGAAGCCACCGATGAGATGAACCGCACAGCGGCGCATGCAACAACCTCAGCTTTAGATCGGTTCGAGGAGAGCAAGCATACGCGGCGAATTGATCTCTGAGCGTGGGTCCAACACGAAATTACAGCAGCGACCACTGAGTGCATATATGGACCTTCAAATCCCTACCGGGACTCAGAGATCGAGAAGGCATTCTGGTGAGCAAGTCCTAAAGATTCATGTCTTGTGTTGTAGCTCGCTCATTGCCTCCAGGGACTTTGCCGATGATACCGTCATGTTACTCGTAGGAGTTATGCCGAGTGTGCTTGCAGCTAAAGAATATGCCGGACGTGAAAAAGTGGTTGCTTCCTTTGAATGATTCTTTGAAGCCAAAGACCAGCAACATGCTTCACGCCTTGTTTAAGCCCGCCACCACGTCAGACTTGCGGAGGATAGGCCGGATAGGCCTCTCGGATAATAGACCTATCAGCTGATAATATCCGGAGACTATCCGGATAGTCTCCGGATAGTCTTGGCAAAATCCCCTTAATATACTTACACTTATAATGCACCCCCCAATATTAAATAAATAAATTTTCTATTAATATAGATTTATAGAGCTTGCGAAGCGCTTTAAAATGGTACCACTTTTATCTAAATATCTTAAGGATAAGTAATATTATATAGATATAAAGCTTATAAGAGCTCTGCGGAATAAGGCTTAAGGGGAGCCCCGCATGGGGCTCTACTAAAGCTCAGCAAAAGCTCTGCACGAAGCTCTGCATAAAGCTCTGCGGAGGCTCTGCGCGAAGCTCTGCGGAGGCTCTACGCGAAGCTCCGCGGAGGCTTCGCATAAAGCTGCGGAGGCTCCGCATAAAGCTCTACACGAGGCTCTAGTAAATACCTTTAGCTTTCCTACTAATTAGATATCTCCTTTCTACCTTTTTATTTATACTTCTCTTTATATAAAATACTATAAAATAAAATAAAAATAGGAAAAAAGAGAGGAGACCTAGTAGTTTAAATTGTAACTTTTATCTATTTCTTATCCTCCAGTTCTATAATCCGATCCTTACCCTCTAGTGCTCCTGCTGCCGCCGCTATAGGCTGAGAATTTTTATTGTACGACGAACATCAACCCCTATAATCTTGCCACTTATAATTTCTACAGCACCCACCACAGAACCCTGGGAGACTCTGATACTTAGTAAAGGGGCGAGGGCTTACTGGATGACGTGGAGTCGCCGTACAAGCCTTATAGGGCTAGCGTTAATTAGCTCTCTGCTTTATATAAGTAATATAGGTTACTTATAATTATATTTAGAGATCCACGGCTCTAAATTAGAATTACATTTATATATAAGGGCCTCCCTATCTATACCTGCCTTTTTAATAACCCCCCTACCTAAGCCTCCATATTAATTGCCAGCAAAGCTTCTACCCACTTCTACTTATTCTAGAAGTAGTTAGTTATATAGGTATATTATATAGAGAGGAGAGTTCCTTATAGTATAGCAATATTGCTGGAGAATCTCTTATATAATAGGATAAGAAGTATACTAGATAATTATATTTCCCAATTCTTAATAAAGGATGATATTGGTAGGATTTAAAGTTATAATCTATTTAGTTTAAAGTTAGTATATATTTACCTACGCCACCTATGCGCCTTTAGTGGTTACCTTTGCCTAAAAGTATTCTATTTATATATCCCACACCCTTTAGTGCTTAGTGTTGTATAATATATGCCTTCCCTTATACAACTCTCTAGCTACTATATAATAAAAAAAACTATAAGAGAATACTTAGAATTTTATAAGCTGCCTAGTCCTTTGCGCACTCTAATACCTTAAGTATTTATAGAGTAGTTCTTATACGATCCTATAGAACACGACGTTAAGACCCTAAAAATACTCTCTTTAGCTTATCGCTTATTCTAGGTATTAAGAGAACTTTAATTATAAGCTGTAAGAGTTATAGAAATCTTATACGCTAAAGAGGCCGATTCTACTATTAAATAGCTGTTATACAGCTATTAAGCAGAATTAGATTCTCATTAATATAGCTATTAAACTTATCTAGACTCTGTAGACAAGTATACTTTAAATAATACTAAAGATAAGCCTTATAGAAGACAGAGAGGTTTTCTTTAGACTTTAAAGGCAACCTTTAAGTTTTCTTAGTTGCGTACGATATAGTTAAACCTAAAAGTATTACTTTCTTGCGGAATCTTTCCTAGAGCTTTTATATGCTAAAGAGCTTCTTTTCTTCTTTAACGGTAATATAATTATTCTAATCTTTTAAGAAAGCTATATAATACTCTAGGTTAAGAACCAGTGCCGCTAGATAGTAGAGAGAATTATCTAGCTTCTTAATATACTTTATAAGCTTTTTCTTAGCATATTGGAGTTAAGGAGCCATAAACTTATCTTTAGCCTTAGTAGCTATTACCTAGTAGGAAAGAATTAGCTAAAGAAACGTTAAGAGTATTAGATAATATACTAATACGGTCTATATTATATTCTTAAGAATATTAACTAATTCTAGAACCCTCTCTAGTATTATATAATCTCCTTAAAGAAATAGAGTTGCTTTATAAAAAGACTAAACGAAATTATAAATTATATAAAGATATATCTATTTACTTATTAAGAGAATATCATCTTCTAAGAAATTGTCCTTACAGTACTCTATATAGAGCTAAAGCCTAGCCTTTACCTTATCCTCTAGAGCTACATATAATATAAAAAATTAGCTATTCCACTTTATATAATTATTAAAAGGAATTATTTTACTACCACGTTTAATAAACCATATTATATAGTTAGCTAAGCTGTAGATATAAATAATATGGTTAAGAGCAATATATAATTGTAAGACTTTTAGAGCTCTTGCTGCACCCGGCCCAAAAAGACCAAACCAACCAAAAGAACCCTGAAAAACACCCTGATAATCCCCTGAGATGCATGCATCACAGGGGAGGCACAGGTGGAACGACGGTGGTACGCAGTCGCGTGCGACCGCCAGACCCATACCCAACAATGGCCCCCCACAATAACAACAAGGACGGGCGAATACCACACCAGAAAGCGGAAATACCCCAATTAAGAAGGCATCTGACAAAATACAAAGCCTATTGGACGCGTCTAGTATCCAGAACTATGAGGGAGCATCTATTAGCCATTACGAACTAATACAGCTAGCAGAATGGCTCCAGTCTAGCGAACCTTAGGCGCCCCTCTAGCAAACCCTTAATCAAATCCTCTAACAGCTAAACAAAATTAAAGATAAACAAAACCCCCCTCTACAGGCGAACCGCACCTAGGCCGCCATAGCTACGCTCCTATAGTATAGGGAACCTACCCCCCTAAAAACAATAACCAGGCATATAATCACAATACAACCAAATACAGAAAAGGCAGAGGAACTTAGGGGATAATTAGAAACAGAAGTTCTTACAAAGATTTACAAGGAGGTCCACAATACCGTTGCAGTCCGACACCTTAGGAGTGGAGACATTAGAGTCACCCTAAAGGACCAACAGGTAAAGGAACGGGCCATAAAGGTAGGGGACAGGCTAGGAGAGCGTATTAGCATAAAAGTGCTTTGTGAAGATTACCCAGTTAAAGTCCTGTCGGTTCCTATAAGCCTTAGGGTAGAAAGGGGACGCTAGGCGGACAATACAGCAACTATACAGGAGATAGTAAAATAAACGGAACGCCTTATACTAGGACTCGTAATTACCCAGATCTAATAGCTTCAACAGGAAAATACAAACTAAGCATATAATAAGAACAATAAGAGGATATAAAGGGCGCTAGAGACTCACCAGGGAGACAATAAATAAATGCATGGCTCCCTTATTATCAGTATATATACACCAGGAATGCAAAAACTCCTTATCCAAAAAGGAATAATTATAAATGGCCTTATATACAACATAAGGCTCTACAACCACAGACTACGCCTGGAATGATATTATCGCTGCATATAATAGGGACATACCCAATCCATATGCGCAGCACAGGTATGCTGCGGCCACTATATAGGCCCCTATAATATAAGACAATATACAAATCAAAACTAAATAAAATGCGCGAACTGTTACTAAAGTATACATAAGGCGTGGGAAAGAGAAGACTGCATTAAATACAGAAGATAGAAGGAAAGGGCTTAACAGCTATAGGAACAACTGCACGCCAAGTTATATAAATAGAAACAACAGGCAATAAGCTAGGGGGATATAGGTGTCTTCCTAGCGTTTCCTACCTTTAATACTAGGGGGCTAAGCCAGCCATCCCAAGCCTTAATAGGCCAAAAGCAACGCTGTATAATATCACTAGACCAAACAGGGATATAAGGGACACATAGGATATAAGGGAGAGGACGCCTAGTAGGAAGACCCCTATAGACGGCTACAGCAAGTTCAAGGCCGGGACAATTAAGAATTAGATTTAACACAGTAAACATAACACACACAGCTGGCTTATAAGGGGCACATAGCTAACTAGTAAGAATGGGGGAAGAACCGGAGGCAATAACAAACTCAGATTTAGAAAGGTTAGTAGAAACACAAGATATAGGAATGGAAAGCTCTATATAAAATAAGTAATAGCTAGGGAGCAAACACAGGAGATAGAAGTTCTAAATATTTCAGAGAAAGTGGAAATAAAAGAAGCAAGGAGTGAAAAAAAGGTAAAGGACCCCTACTAGGGGTCCGCCACTTAACTATTATATAGTACAACTGCGGCAATACAAACCACCATCTAGCAAGGCCCCTACTAAATAGTCTAGACCCAGAGAAACACTATATTCTTGCCATATAAGAGCTGTACTATAATACCTATACATAATCAACATACTGCCCCTAAGGATTCCAGCTCCTATATAAACCAAAAGCAGCTACACGCGTATGCTTTATAATTAGCAAAAATATCAGCCTTGCCTTATAGTCATAGTAGGCAGTTAACCCAGATATTACAGTTATAACTATCCAGATATACAGGGGATTAGTACAAATTATTAATATCTATAACCCTAGGGTTAAAGGGGTAGCATAGATAGAGAACATTATATCTGTAATAAGCTTGCTAAAAACTGAATACACGGAGTCCATTCTACTAGGAGATATAAACCTCCACCACCCACAGTAGGGGGGTATTTATGTTGCTACCAATTAATAGGCAGAGTGCCTACTAAGAGCTATAGACAATGGGGGCCTTAAGCTAGCTACCCCCCTAGGTATAATTATATAGCAATAGGGCACCGCCAAAAGTATAATTAACCTTATAATTATGGACGAAAACCTATACCAGAGACTTAAAAGGTGCTCCCCTAAAGAAAAATGGGCACTTACCTTAGACTATATCCCTATCTAAATACAACTAGATTTAAACATTAAGGCGCAACCAAATGGCAAAAGATACGCAATAAGAAAGCTTAATATAGATAGCTTTCTTAATATAATTAAACAACAACTTTAAAACCTAGAAGAAATCCACCTAATACCAAACAAGCGAGGCTTATTGGCTACCCCTAAGGAAATTAATTAAAAACTAGAAAGGATCCAGGCAGCAATTAAAAGTAGGCTAAAAGAGCACTACCCAGTTTTAAAACTAGGCCCCTACGCGCAACACGCATAGTCCGCACAGTGCGCGGCCCTTATAGCCGGCTAATAACAAGCAAGGAGGAAATATATAAGTAGCTATAATTCTAAGGACAAGAGATAATATAAAGACACAAGAAACCAGCTAAAGAATACCCTAAGAAAAGAAGTAAGAAATAACTAGAGACAGTTTATAAACAAACATACTACTAACCTAAGTCTCCCCTATAACAAGGGCCTTTGGACTATAGTAAAATAGGTAAAAAAAAAGGCGGGATACCTAGTAGAAGATCCACACCTACTACCCCTATAAAGAGCAGGCGAACTATAGGCTATAAGCAACAATAATAAGAAGGCAAAGATCCTTATAGAAAGATTTTTCCCTTAACTGGCTCTAGCAGACCTTAGCGACATTACTAGTAAAACACCGGTGACTTACCTAAGGGTCAACAGCGATATAACAACTGAAGAAATGGCCAGAACTATTAGCCGCCTCTTAAATAATATAGTACTAGGACTAGATAGGATCCTAAATAAAGCCCTAAAGACCTATAGACCACTTATAGCACCTTAGCTTGTAGACATAGCCAGAGTATACTTTACAATAGGCTACTACCTATAACTTAGAAGATCTATAACAATAGTCATCTTATAAAAAGAAGGTAAAGCAGACTACTTAATCCCAGGAAGCTACCGCCTTATTGCCTTAGAAAACACCCTAAGCAAGATCTTAGAAAAGGTTATAGTGGACTATATAGTAAACATAGTAGAGGAATACGCCCTACTACCACAAAGCTAAATAGGGGCAAGAAAGAATCGCTTAACACTATTAGCACTTATACTACTTACTACTACCATTAAAACTACATGGGCTATATAAAAGGACTTTATAGTATCAATGCTTAGCCTAGATATTAGCGGCGCCTATAACAATATACCCTATAAGCGTCTCCTATACATCCTTAGGGCAAAGGGCTTCCCAGAATAGATTATTTAGTTTATTTAAGGATTTACAGGCTAGAAAGAAACGTTACTGGTCTTTAATAAATACCAGAGCCCCCCTATTATAGTCGCAACAGAAATACTACAAGGATCACCTCTATTGCCTATACTTTTCCTCTTCTTTATAAGCAACCTGCTTAACACCTTTAAGGAAGGGGCAACCTAAGGGATAGGCTTTATTAATAATACAAACCTAATTATATATAGGCCAATAGCCGTAGAGAACTGCAGGACACTAGAGAAAGCCTATAACACCTATATAGAATGGGCAAGACAATATAGAGTCCAATTCTCACTAGAGAAATACTAGCTAATCTATTTTATAAGAAAACGTAACCAATCTATAGATCTTTAGTATATAATCCATATCCAAGGCTTTAGGGGTTAACCGGTTTAAGGCCTAAGGGTATTAGAAGTATAGGTAGACAGCAAGCTCCGGTAAAGCGCATATATAGCGTAAGCGGCCTATAAGGGCCAAGCACAGTATATCGCTATATCTAGGATTATTAATTCTATATAGGGTCCATGCTTCCAGAGGTCACGCCTACTATATACAGCAGTTATCTGGCCAACCATAACATATAAATCTAGCATTTGGGCCACTGGAGAAACTAAAAAAGGCCCCCCTAAATCACTCCTTAAACCACTCTAAAAGGTCTAAACAGCCTGCCTTAGGAGTATAATAGGCGGGTATAAGCGAACGGCCACAGTACTACTTAAGAAGGAAGCCAATATTCCCCCCCTATAACTATATATTGAAGCTAATACAATATAAAGGGTATAAAAGAAACATAACTCTAATGTTATAAAGTATATTAAGATACGCCTAAACAAACTATGGAGGGACCCTAGAGTGCCCTATAGGAGAAGGAACCAACAACCTTAAAGTAGGGAAGATATATTAGGAAAATAGGTAGAGAAAGTAGAAGAAGAATAGTATAGCGTTAGGGCCCAGGCCTATATAGAGGAGGAAGGGAGACGCGTAAGAGGCCAGTAAAGATAATAGTAAGGGAGAGAAAGGAGCCAAAGTAGAGCATAAAAGAGTACTGGAAAACCATCTACCGTAACACAATACTAGTTAGACCAACGCTGGAGAGATAAATAGGAGTTAAAGGTATAGAGGCAGACTTAGGCAAGGGGAACCTAAGCTGTAGCATGGGTAACACTATAGGGGGTAAATACCTAAGGGCTCTAAGAGGGCCTAACAAAGGCAGAAAATACAATAGCAACACTCTTAAGGACAGGAATAATAGGACTAAAAGATTAGCTTTACTGGGTGGGTGTCCTAGTAGGTAGCTTAAGGTGCAAATATAGCTGGCCAAAACAGACACCAAAATATATAATACTGTTATGCCCCTTACACACCAGCCAAGAAGCAATACTCTTAGCAGCTGGCACAGAAAACTATAATATACTGCTCTTAATATAGAAAGGCCTTAAGGCGGCTACCCAGTAGCTTATTAGCCAAAATATGCTAGACCAGTTCTGGGTTATAAAGGAAATAGCAATAAAAAGCAAAGGGGCAAGTAACAGGCGCCCCCTAATAACTCTATAGGAGTAGAGTACAGTATGTAATACTAGCACGTCCATAGGTTTATTACGGCAGCAGTAGTTCCTAAGGAGGTCAAAAAGTAAGGTAGTAGAGCACCACTGGTGACTCGCAGGCAACTCGCAAGCGAGCCCTAAAAGGCGGGAAGACGGATCACGGGGTTTTCTCAAATAGAGTTTTCTCCCCATATGTATATAAGGAGTAGTCCGCGTAGGCCCAACAGGGATCCGAATCGGACGTTAAGCAATAAATAATAATAATAATAAATAATATGGTTATAAAGCTTTCCTATTAGCCCTATAATATTTTAAATATTTTCACCTCTTTTACAATTTTTATCTAATGCTAGCTCTAATTCTTTAACCTTCTTTTTCCTCTTATCTTTTATTTTAGCTAGCAGCGGTGCTTATTATATAACCTTTTCTTTTTCCTCTTCTTCTTCTTTATCCTGTTCCTTAATGGCAATATATTAGTACCGTAACAATTATAGCCCGTACTACGTCCTATAGCTTATTTAGTTTACTAATAAGTATCTAAAAAATTATTATATATATTTAAGCTACCAGCTAAAAGGTCTATACCTTTTATATATATATTTCACCTAGAGGAGCTCTTGCTGCACCCGGCCCAAAAAGACTAAAACTAACCAAAAGAACCCTAAAAAACTCCCAGAGAACCCCCTAGGATATATGCATTGTAGGGGAGACACACGTTAAACGACGGTAGTTTGCACTCATGCGTGACTGCTAGAACTACGCCTAGCAATGGCCCTCTATAATAAAGACGGGCAAATACCACACTATAAAGCGGAAATACCTCTATTAAGAAGGCATCTAATAAAATACAAAGCCTACTAGACGCGTCTAGTATCTAGAATTATAGGGGAGCAACTATTAGCCATAACAAACTAACGCAGCTAGTAGAATAGCTCCACTAGCCTAGTAAACCTTAGGCGCCCCTTTAGCAAACCCTTAATTAAATCCTCTAATAGCTAAGTAAAATTAAAAATAAATAAAAACCCCCCTTACCGGCGAACCGCACCTAGGCCACCATAGCTGCGCTTCTATAGTATAGGGAACCCACCTCCCTTAAGATAACAACTGGGTATATAATTATAATATAACTAAATATAGAAAAAGTAGAGGGGCTAAGGGGATAATTAGAAACAGATGTCCTTATAAAAATTTGCAAAGAGGTCTATAATGCCATTATAGTCTAATACCTTAGAAGCGGAGATATTAGAGTTACCCTAAAGAACTAATAGGTAAAGGAATAAGCTATAAGGGTAGAGGATAGGCTAGGAGAACGCATTAGCATAAAAGTGCTCTATAAAGATTAACTAGTTAAAGTTCTAGCGGTTTTTATAAGCCTTAGGGTAGAAAAGGAACACTAGGTAAATAACACAGTAACTATATAGAAAATAGTAAAACAAATAAAACGCCTTATACTAGGTCTTAAGATTACCTAAATCTAATAGCTTTAATAGGAAAATGCAAACTAAGTATATAATAAAAATAATAAGAGGATAGAAGGGTTACTAGAGACTTACTAGGGAGACGCTAGTTAAATATATAGCTCCCTTATTGTTAGTATATATACACCAAAAATATAAAAACTCTTTATTTAAAAAGGAATAATTATAAATGGCCTTATATATAATACAAGGCTTTACAACTATAGACTACACGTAGAATAATGCTATCGCTACGCATAATAGGGACATACCTAGTCCACATACGCAGCATAGGTGTGCTGTGGCCACTATATAGGCCCCTATAATATAAAATACTACCTAAATTAAAACCAAATAAAATGCGCAAACTGCTACTAAAGTATATAAAAGGTATAGGAGAGAGAAGACTGTATTAAATATAGGAGACAGAAGATAAGGGCTTAACAGCTATAGAAATAACTGCACGCTAGGTTATATAAATAGAAACAATAGGCGATAAGTTAGGAGGACATAGGTGCCTTCCCAGCGTTTCCTACCTTTAATACTAAGGGGCTAGGCCAGCTATCCCAAGCCTTAACAGGCCAGAAGCGATGTTGTATAATATTACCAAACTAAATAGGGATATAAGGGTTATAGGGGATATAGGGGAGAGAACGCCTTATAGGAAGACCCCTATAGACAGCTATAGTAAGCTTAAGACTAGGATAATTAAGAATTAGACTTAACACAGCAAATATAACATTCGCAGCTAACCTATAAAGGGTATATAGCTGGCTAGTAAGATTAGGGGAAGAACTGGAGATAATAACAAATTTAGATATAGAAGCGCTAGTAGGAATATAAGATACGGAAATAGAAAGCTTTATATAAAATAAGTAGCAACTAGGGTGCAGATATAAGAGACAGAAGTTCTAAAAATTCTAGAGAAAGTAGAAATAAAAGAAGTAAGAAATAAAGAAGAGACAAAGGACCCCTACTAGGGGTCCGCCACCTATCTATTATATAGTATAATTACGGCAATATAAACCAGTGTCTTGTAAGGCCCCTACTAGACAGTCTAGACCTAGAGAAACACTATATCCTTGCTATATAAGAGCTGTATTATAATACCTATATATAATTAATATACTACCCCTAAGAATTCCAGCTCCTATATAAACCAAAAGCAGCCACATATATATGCTTTATAATCAGCAAAGTTATTAGCCTATCCTTGTAGTTATAGCAGACAGTTAACCTAGATATTATAGTTATAACAATCCAGATATATAGGGAACTGGTACAAATCATTAATATATATAACCCTAGGGTTAAAGGGGTCCTATAAATAGAAAACATTATATTAGTAATAAGCCTACTAAAAACCAAAGATATAAAGTCTATTTTATTAAGAGATATAAACCTCCACTACCCGTGGTGGGGGGGTATCTATATTGCTGCTAAATAATAGGCAGAGTGCCTACTAAGAGCTATAGACATCTAGGGCCTTAAACTGGCCACCCTCCTAGGAGCAATTATATGGCAATAAGGCACCACCAGAAGTATAATTAACCTCATATTTATAGATAAAGGCCTATACCAGAGACTTAAAAGGTGTAATTCTAAAGAAGAATAGGCACTTGCCTTAGACTATATCCCTATCCAAATATAGCTAGATCTGGATATTAAGGCGCAATTAAATAGTAAAAGATACGCAATAAGGAAGCTTAAAATAGATAGTTTCCTTAATACAGTTAAATAACAACTTTAAGACCTAGAAGAAATCTACCTAATACCAAATAAGCAAGGCTTATTAACCACCCCTAAGGAGATTAACCAAAGACTAGAAAGAATCTAGGCAGCAATTAAAAATAGGTTAGAAGAGTACTGCCTAGTCTTATAACTAGGCCCCTATACGCAATATATATAGTCCGCATAATACGCGGTTCTTATTGCCAGCCAATAATAAGTAAGAAGAAAATATATAAGTAGCTATAACCCTAAAGACAAAAGACAATATAAAGATATAAAAAACTAGTTAAAGAATACCCTAAAAAAAGAAGCAAGGAATAACTAGAGATAGTTTATAAATAAGCACATTTCTAATCTAAGCCTCCCCTATAATAAGGGCCTTTAGGCTATAGCAAAATAGGTAAAAAAAAAAAAAGGTAGGGCGCCTAGTAGAAGACCTATACCTACCGCCCTTATAAAGAGTAGGGGAATTATAGGCTACTAATAACAATAATAAGAAGGCAAAGATCCTTATAAAAAGGTTCTTCCCCTAACTAGTTTTAGCTAACCTTAGTAATATTATAGGCAAAACATTAGTAACTCGCCTATGGGTTAACAGCGACATAATAATAGAGGAAATAGCTAGAACTATTAGCCGCCTTTTAAACAATATAATACTAGAACTAGATAGGATTCCAAATAAGGCCTTAAAGACCTATAGACTACTTATAGCACTTTAGCTTACAGACGTAGCCAGAGTATACTTTACTATAGGCTACTACCCGCAACTTGGTAGAGCTATAATAACAGTTATTTTACAAAAAAAAGGCAAAGCAGATTATTTAACCCTAGGAAGCTACCGCCCTATTATTTTAGAAAACACCTTTAGTAAGATCTTAGAAAGGGTAATAGCGGACCATATAGTAGATATAGCTAAGAAACACGCCCTACTACTATAAAGCTAAATAGGGGCAAGAAAGAACCACTTAATACTATCAGCACTTACGCTACTTACTGCCACTATTAAATCTATATGGGCAATGCGAAGGGACTTTATAATATTAATGCTTAGCCTAGATATTAGCGGTGCCTATAATAACGTACCCTATAAGCACCTCCTGTATATCTTTAGGACAAAGGGCTTTTTAAAATAGATTATATAATTTATTTAAGGGTTTATAGGCCAGAAAGAAACATTACTAGTCTTTAGTGGATACTAAAGCCCCCCTATTACAGTTGCAACAGGAATACTATAAGAATTACCCCTCTTGTCTATACTCTTCCTTTTCTTTATAAGTAATCTGCTTAACTCCTTTAAAAAAGGGGCAACCTAGGGGATAGGCTTTATTAACGATATAAACCTAATTATATACGGGCCAATAGCCGTAGAGAACTGCAGAATACTAGAGAAAGCCTATAACACCTATATAGAATAGGCAAGATGATATAAAGTCTAATTCTTACTAAAGAAATACCAGCTAATCTATTTTATAAGAAAACGCAACCAATTTATAAATCTTTAGCATATAATTTATATCTAAGGCTTTAGAGGTTAACCAGTTTAGGGCCTAAGGATATTAGAAGTATAGGTAGACAGCAAGCTCTAGTAGAGCGCACATACAGCTTAAACGGCCCGTAAGGGCTAAGTATAGTATATTATATTATCCAGAATCGTTAATTCTATATAGGGCCCGTGCTTCCAGAGGTCACGCCTACTATATACAGCAGTTGTCTGGCCAACTATAACATATAGATCTAGTATTTAGGCCATTAGAGAAACTAAAAAAGGCCCCCCTAAATTACTTCTTAAACTACTCTAAAAGGTCCAAACAGCCTGCCTCTAGAGCATAATAGGCGGGTATAAGTAAACAGCTACAGTACTGCTTAAGAAGGAAGCCAATATTCCCCCCCTATAACTATATATTAAAGCCGCTATAATATAAAGGGCGCAAAATAAACGCAACTCTAATATTATAAAGTATATTAAGACACGCCTAAATAATCTATAGAGGGACCCTAGGGTGCCCTATAGGAGAATAAACCAATAACCCTAAAGTAGGAAAGATATATTAAAAAAACAGGTAGAGAAAGCAGAAGAAGAATAGTGCTATATTAGGGCCCAGGCCTATATAAAGGAGGAAGGGAGACACGTAAGAGACCAGTAAAGATAATGGCAAGAGAGAGAAAGGGGCTAAAGTAGAGCATAAAAGAACGCCAGAAAACTATCTATTGTAATGCAATACTAGTTAGACCAACGTTAGAGAGGCGTATAGAAGTTAAAGGTATAGAGGCTAACCTAGGCAAGAGGAACCCAAGCTGTAGCATAGTTAATACTATAGGGGGTAAATACTTAAGGGCTCTAAGAAGGCCTAATAAAGGCAGAAAATATAATAGCAATACTTTTAAGAACAGAAATAATAGGACTAAAAGATTGGCTCTACTAGGTAGGCGTCCTAGTAGGTAGCCTAAGATGTAAATATAGCTAGCTAAGACAGATACTAAAATATATAATACTGTTATGCCCCTAACGCACCAACTAAAAAGTAATGCTTTTAGCAGCTAGTATAGAGAACTATAATATACTACTCTTAACATAAAAAGGTCTTAAGGCGGTTACCCAGTAGCTTATTAGCCAAAATGTACTAGACCAGTTTTAGGTTGTAAAGGAAATAGTAATAAAAGGCAAAGGGGTGAGCAACAGGCGCCCCCTAATAACTCTACAGTAGTAGAGTAAAGTTTATAATACTAGCGCGTCTATAGGCTTGTTACGGCAGCAGTGGTTCCCAAGGAGGTTAAAAAGTAAGGTAGTAGAGCACTATAGGCGACTCGTAGGCGCCTTGTAGGCGCTAGTAGGCAAGTCCTAAAAGGTAGGGAGATGGATTACAGGGTTTTCTTATATAGAGTTTTCTCCCTATATGTATATAAGGAGTAGTCCGCGTGGGCCCAATAGGGATCTAAATCAGACGTTAAGTAATAAATTATAAATTAATTATCCTATTCCTTATCCTCTTTATTATATAAGTTTATAAGCCGCTTATCCTTCTTTAAACTAAATAGAAAGGCCTAAATAATAAGATTAATAACATGCCCTTAATAGTAAATTCTTTAATATATTACAATCTAGTTAATTTTATACTTAAGGCTAAGCTATTAGCCAATTATATAATAGAGGATATTATTAAATTTAGTATTATTACCAATAAGAGCTCTAATCTTTATTTTAATACTATACTTAATAAGAACCAGACAAAGCGCCTCCCATTAATCTATACTACTCTAGCTAGATACTATATAAAGGGTAATTAAGGGGTTCTAATATTTATCCTAGATATTAATAAAGCTACCATAGATTCTAAGAAGAAGGGTATAACTTAGAGAGGTCTAGATGTCTATAGTAAGATAAATATTTATCTTTGCAGATTAAAGTACTTTTTATATAATATCTTAACTCTTAGTAAAGTGTTTAAGAATCTAGGCTGTAATTATTAAATAGTATATAGGGATAATTAAGGGTACTTTTTAATTTAATGCCTTTATAAAAGTATAAAACTCTGGCCATTCTATATATAAGAAGGGAAGCCGTTATATAATAATTAGATCTAGAAGTGCTTGCTTTATAGTATTTTAATATACTATATGCTTTAAAACCTCGCCCTTAAGACCTTAAACTTCTCCTTTTACTAAAGCTTTTAATATAGTTTTAAAAGAGTTCTCTCCCTTTAATCTTTTACTGTTATACGCTCCTAATTCTCTACTAGACTCTATTTAATATTATATTTTCTAAAATAGCCTTATAATCTAATAGTTAAGAAATAGTGTCTTTTTAGGTCTTAAGGAGGATAGTATTTACAAAAGTAGCGTTTCTTTATACAAGATTTTTCTTCCTTTATTGCCGTATAAGTATATTTATAAATTAAGGAGACTTATCTTAAGGTCTATATTATATAAGTAGTTAGGATTAAACTGGTATTAGATTTAGTCTTAACGCCACTTAAAAGAGCAGAAAGTGTATTAACTTTAAAGGAATTATTATTATTAAAGTTTTTAGAGTGAATTTTACTAGTACTAGCTATATTTATAGCGTCGTATAATAGGGGTAAAGGTTTAGTTTATAGTTAAAAATTTGCGGATATCTAGACATTATCTAGATATTATCCGATATCCGGGCTATCCTCGGATAGGACTATTATCCACCCGACCGGATAGGATAATTTATCCTCCGCAAGCCTGCACCACGTCTCGAGTACCCGCATTGGCCCGCAGGATATCGCACGGTTTGAATGCGTGAATGGCATTGCAATCCTAGCAAATACAGTCCCAACAGCATTTTGGACGATCTATCATGTCTTTTCCGACCCAGACATTCTACAAAGAGTTCGTGCGGAGGTAAGCGGCATCATGACGATAGATGAGGAAGGAGAAATCGCAGCACGTTCAATTGATCTCAAGCGGATAAAGGACATTCCCATCCTGTTCTCCGTGCTGCAAGAATCTCTCAGGCATAGATCTTCAGGCGCAGGAGCCAGGTTAGTTCTGGAAGACACCCTCGTCGATGACCACTATCTTTTTAAAAAAGACTCGTTCCTCATGATCCCGAATCATGAACTCCACTCTAGAGCACAAGCGTGAGGAAGCACTGCTCAAAACTTCTCGGACGGGCGTTTCGGTCCAACAACATCAAAGAAGATAGACAGTCTGTGGGTCGAGCTTGGGCAGAACCTAACTAATATGTCACTGGCTATCGCGCCGCCGAAACAAACAATCGTTGTTGATGTCGTAAATAGGAAGGGATGGGAGGGTGGATCATGGGCATTTAAAAACTGACAGATATCTATCTCTAATCCCAACACGTTTGTCATATGGTGCTCGGTTTGAATTATCCCTTCCGCTGGTGTATTTCGTCGTACTGTTATCGTAAAAGCTGGCCAATAGAATCAATAGCGTTCGCGCACGGTCCGCCTCTCGTAGGGATAGAAGCTCAGGCCGGCTGGGTCACGCAGACGGCTCGTGCACGCTTTTCCTCACCAAAACCAGTGCTGGCACCGATAAAATCTTATCCAATACGAACCAATAAAATATCGGTATTGCCAATATTGCCAATATTCGGATAATATTGCAATATTGCTTGGTATACCAAAATTTTATATTACACCTAAAGGTTATCTTCTATCTGTATAATATTATATTATATATCTTCTAAAACTTAAATTATCTCTTATTTTTAATATTATTAGTAGGAGGGGGGGGGTTTATAAGGGGGGTATAAGGGGGAAGGGGGGATAGGGAGGGTGGCTGGCTTAGGTTTTGGGCCTCTTTTAGGGGCATTTGGTGGGTCTAGGGGCATAGATCGCCTAAAATCTCGTTACTTAGGCAATAGAGCCTCTATAAGGTCGCTAAAATTATAGGGGCTCTATCGTCTAAGCAATTCCGTTACAATTAGTAATATTATATTGCCGATATATTTCCAATAACCGATATTTTATCGGTTTATATTGGTTTGTATTAGTGCTAAGTCTAACTAAAACAGACCTATAGAGGATAAATTATCCTATCTAGCTAGGCGGATAATAATCCTATCTAAGGATAGCCTGGATATTAGATAATATCTAGATAATATTTAGATATCTATAAAATTTTAGCTATAAATTATACCTTTACCCCCTATTATATAACGCTATAAATATAGCTAGTGCTAGTAAAATTTACCCTAAAAACTTTAATAATAATAATTCCTTTAAAGTTAATATACTTTCTGCACTTTTAAGTAGTATTAAGACTAAAGCTAATACTGGTTTAATCCTAACTATTTATATAATATAGATCTTAAGATAAATCTCCTTAATTTATAAATATACTTATATAGTAATTGTTACAGCGCTAGCACATTGCCGTAGATTGCTGCAAATTGCCATTACATAACCAGAGAATTATACATAACTTTAAGCGGTGCTTTTATTCTTCCCCTTTCCTTTCTCTAGCTTTGGATCCTTGTTTATAAACTACCAATTATATAGGCTTACGCGTCCCTCTTGCCATGCTTATACCTTAATTAACTAAGTTGCTAACATTATCCAAAGCTCCTTACTACTCTTTCTTCCTAAGAAGGAACTTAAATATATCTATCTACAAGACTATAAATAGGACAAGGACACAGAATAGGACCCTAAGGACATTACTAGGACTATAAGGACAGGACAGACCTAAGAACTAAAAAAACATAAACGGAACGCAAAACCTAAAAATAGAACACGCACAGACTAGAACCCCTAGAAAATAAACAAATACCAAAAATTACCCAAAACCCTTACCACTATGCTAAGGAATAGAGCAGCTGGCAAAGCCGCTGTAGGACCCGTAAATACCTCTAATAGCGAAATAGTCGCCGTCTTAACCCCCTAGAAAGAGCTCGCAGCAGCTAATACCAAAATTAAACGGCTTTAAGAGCTGCTTAAAACTAAAGACACCCCTATACCTAGCAAGGAGTTATTAGACACCTAGAGACTTACTATAGTCCTTAAGGCCCTAGTATAACGCACAGCATTAACATTATCGCGGTCCGCAAAGGTTGTAGACCCCCTATTACTTATAGACGGAACTAACCCTACATTTAATAACTGGAAGCTTTAATTACAGGACAAGCTTAAAGTCAATACGGACCACTTCCCCACTACTTAAGCTAAGATGGCCTACGTCTTTGGCCGTACTGGCGGAGACATACAGATGCACCTACGTCCACAATACACCCAAGACTTGGCAGATCCCTTCCTCTCTAGAGACAAGATAATTGACCACTTATCTTCCATCTATAAGGACCCCTTTAAGGTACAGAACACCCGCCTTAATTATAAAGCTCTTAATATAAAGATAACGGAGACCTTTTTAGCCTTTTAGACCCACTTTTTATACCTAGCCGGCTAAGCTAAAATTCCCCATAAAGACCTAATGCTAACCCTCTTTAATAAGCTTACCCTAAACCTATAGCGCGCCGTACTACTAGTTTTTACTACTGTATAGACGCTAAAGGTACTTATGGACCACTGCCTATCTATTAACTAAGGCCTCTATTGGATTAAGGTATAAGCTAAGTGGTATAAAGCTAAAAACTCTTTAAACCAAACTATAGGCACTATATAAACAGCCTATAACACTCCGGCACAATCTGTAACTCCTATAGCACTAGCTGTACAGCCCGCCGTTAATTTAGCAGCTAGCCATACAGCTAGCCCTACTGCGGGTCCGGCGCATACTTAGCCTATATATAACAACCCCTATAAACAGGCCCTTAGTAATTAAGGAGCTTACTTCTTATATAGCCAAAAAGACTACTTTGTAAAGGATTACCAGACAAAGGCAAAAACAAATAAGGTTTTATTAATTTAGAAGGATAACATAGAGCTAAAAAAAGAGGAACCCTAGAGAAAGACTCCTCTCTAGGATTAAAAGGAATTAATATATTATATATTAATCTAGGTCGGCTAGTTAGTAAAAAAAGCTGTACTATCCCTTATACTTTATTCCGTAATAGATATTAAGTTTTAACCTCTGCTTTAGCTAACTCTAGAGCAAATGCCTTTGCCTTAATAGATACCCAATATGCTATAAAGCTGGCTAATTTTCTAAATATACCCCTTAAAGAACTGCCCAAACTAATTCCTATTCGTGGATATAACGGATGGATAGGGCTACCTATTATGACTATCTTGCGGATTCACCTCCGTGTTGACGGACAAAGGCAGTATAACGTCCCCTTACTTATTACGGACCTAGGAAGCCACAATATAATTTTAAGAAGAAAATAGCTAGCCTATTTAGGCTTACAGCTTAATATATGGAGCAGACGGCTAATCTAGCCCAAAACCCTACCCCTAACCCCTTCCTTTATAAAAGAAATCAGCATTACAATAGAAAACCTCGTGCGGCTATAGATAGACACCGTTTATTAGGCTAACGCTATATATAGGGACTAGGCCTTTAAGAAAGATATACAGCTTAATCCGCAACAGATTTATATATTACGCCGCCCCTAGACTACCTATATTACGCTACCCGCACCAGAGATCTAGGAAATTAGTAATAACCTAGCTAAGTCCCCCACGGAGAATATAGGCCCTACATAGCTATAAAGGAAGGCTAGGAATACCAGACGCCATACTAAACTAATAGACTGGAAGGATAACTTATAGAAAATAGAACGTAAGCTAAGGAAGACTATAAACCCTATACCGCAAAATACGGCCTAATAAAAGTCCGTAAAGAAACCTATGGACCTTCCCCCAGTTAATATCTGCTGTATTAGCGCTGTAGAATTCTACCAGAACTTAGTTTAACCTAATACTGTTACCTTTACTACTAGCTTATATAAAATTAATTAAATAATTAAGGAAAAGGAAAGCAAGCTTAGCGGATAGGAAAGTAAGCTTATAAATAAAAAGCTGGTAGAACAGAAACTACCCTATTAATACCAAAAATTTAAGGATGTATTCTCTAAGGCAGTGTCTAATATACTCCTACCTCACCAACCGTACGACTACAAGACTAAAATTGAGCCAGACAAAAAAGACACCCTTAGTTATAGCCCCCTTTGTTAGCAGTCTATAGCCAAATTATAAGCTACAAAGCAGTACCTTATTAATAACCTAAATAAGGACTTTATTAAGCCTAGTTAAGCCCCTTTTAACTTACCTATCCTCTTTACCAAGAAGCTAAATAGAGGACTTTATTTCTACATTAACTACAATAATATAACCCGTAAGGACCGCTACCCTCTACCTTTACTTAATAAGACTCTAGCCTAAATAAGTAGAGCTAAAATCTTTACTAAGCTTAATATCCGTTAGGCTTTTTACTAGATTAGGATAGACACTAGATTAAAAGACCTTACTATATTTTAGACCTATTACGGAACATATAAATATAAAGTACTTCCCTTTAGACTAACTAACGGACCAGCTATATACTAGCAATACATAAACAATATACTCTTTAACTACCTTAATAACTTCTATATAGCCTACCTAAATAACATTATAATTTACTCTAAGAATAAGTTAAAATATAAGGAGCATGTCTATAAAGTCTTATAATAACTCCGCAAGGCTGGCCTCTAGGCCAATATTAGGAAATTAAAATTTAGTGTTAAGTGCATAAAGTACCTAGGGTTTATTATTAGTATAAATAGAATTGAGGCAGACCTAGAAAAGACGGCTATAATTAACTAATAGATACCTTAAGGACTGTAAAGGGGGTATAATTATTTTTAGGGTTCTACAACTTCTACTAATACTTTATTAAGAACTAGAGTAAAATTGCCTGGCCCCTAAGCCAACTTACCCACAAGGACCGGCCCTTTTACTTTAATACTGTATATAGGCAGGCCTTTAACGAGCTTAAGAAACAACTGGTCTTTACTCCCTTACTTGCCCACTTTAACCCAGAACGGCCCTTAATGCTAAAAACTAATGCCTTAGACGGTGTTATAGCTGGCATTTACTCCCAGAAGCAGATGGACGAAAAATAGCACCCTATTACTTACTATTTAAAGACTATAATAGATACTAAGCTAAACTACCTAATTTACAATAAAGAAATGCTAGCCATTATCTCTAGCTTTTAGTACTGGCGAATACAGTTAAAAGGAGCCCTTAAGCCTATTTAAGTAGTTTCGGACTATAAAGCCCTAGAATATTTTATAATAACAAAGGCCCTTACAGCCCGGTAGGTACGCTAGGCGGAGGCCCTATCCTAGTTTAACTTCCTAATTATATATAGGCCAGGTGCTACTAACCGTGCGGATACTCTTATAAGGCGTAAACAGAACCTAAATAACTAGGCAGCTATAAAGATCTTATTACGGACTTAGACGCTACTATAACTAAAATACCTTAACCCCTAAATACGGGCAGAACTAAATACGGACCCTTTAAGCGCTAAGATATATTATATTAATTCTATAGAACTTAACCTTATCAATAAACTGCTATAAGTAAACCGTACGGCCCCTTCTTTACAGGAGTACTATAAAAAGGCAAAGGATTCTACCGGCCTATGGTCCCTAGAAAACGGACTACTTAAGCACTAGAAACGGCTAGTAGTAGTAAAGGAATAGAACTTACGGACTTAGCTTATTGCTAAAGTATATACTTAGGTCTCTACGGCCTATCCTAGAAAAAACAAGACCTGTAAGATTATTAGTGACCGTTACTACTAGCCCGGAATGGTTACAGATATTAACCGCTATATATAAAACTACGACAACTGCCGTAGGTTTATAATTCTACAAGACAAAACCCTAGGGCTATTAAAGCCACTTCCAATACTAGAACGCCCCTAGTAGTATATCTCTATAGACTTCCACGAGTTACCTACAGACCGTGATAGATATAATATGGTTATAATCCTAGTTAACCACTTTAGCAAGCGCCCATTCTTAATCCCCTATTATAAGAATATTAATGCTAAAGAGGCGGCCCAACTATATATCCACTATGTCTACCAAATTTACGGACTACTAGATACTATTATATCTAACTATAGGCCGCAGTTTATATTAGCCTTTTAAAACGAGTTCACCTGGATCCTAGGTATTAGGCTAAAGCTCTCTACAGCATACCACCCCTAGATAGACGGTTAGACGGAGATTATAAATTAATACTTAGACTAGAGACTCCGGCCCTTTATTAACTACTTTTAGGACAACTAGGGCAAACTACTACCTATAATAGACTACGCCCAGGCAACCCTACCCTGTAACTCTACAGGGTTTGCACCTATTTAGCTAGAAATAGGATACTTACCCTATATAAGCTTTAACTGGGAGAGACCAGAAGGACCACAAACCGTACACAAAAAACTATCTCATAAGGAAGCACAGCAGTATGCTAGACGCTTAGAAGAAGCATAGGCAGTAGCCTATAAGAACCTAAAAAAGGCCCCAAAATTAATAAAACAGCAGGCAAATAAGCACAGGCGCGAGCCCGACTTTACCGTAGGTAATAAGGTCTAGGTTATAATAAAGAACTAGAAGATAGAACGGCCTAGCTATAAGCTAGACTATAAGATAGCAGGACCATATAAAATCCTTAATAAAGAAGGCAACTTATATAAGGTTAAACTGCCAGACTCAATTAAAGTCTACCCTATTTTCTTACTAGATAAGCTATGGAAAGCTATAAATAACCCACTACCTAGATAAAAGAATGAGCCTCCACTACTGATTTAAGTTAATGGCGACAACAAATAGGAAGTTAATAAAATACTAGCCTATAAACTAGTACAAGAAACGCTAAAATACTATATTTAATAGAAAGGTTATAATCCAGACCCAACCTGGTACCCTGCCTAGAACTTTATAGGTTGCCCCCAAAAGCTTAAAAGGTTCTATAACCAATACCCTAACAAGCCAGGACCTCCAAAGTATCTAGACAAGTAGATAAAGTGCTAGTATAGCGAAGACAATAAGCTACCTGTTAAGCATATAGATAAGAACACCCTACGGACATAATACGGACATACAAAGCCTAAGGACAGGCTTTTTCGAAGGGGGGGGGGGGGGGGGGTA